>Ga0196963_10000611_pt1 | contig 30207 bp, 28 predicted proteins | sample S1_5metaG_FD_148600 | JGI IMG/M metagenome (GOLD analysis project Ga0196963, IMG submission 148600) | Soil microbial communities from Anza Borrego desert, Southern California, United States - S1_5 | ecosystem: Environmental > Terrestrial > Soil > Desert | place: USA: California | collected...
ATTGTGGACACAGTGGATCAGATCAGGTTGTTAGTGCTGTTTTTATGGCCTCCCGAAAAGATGATGGTCGATGAGCAGGACCCCAGAGCAATTGCTCTCATGGCGTGATGAAGAGCCGGAATTTTAATTTTTGTCGTGTACAGAGTTTCTCAAGATAACGCGGCTTCAATCTATAAATCCTGGCGGGCCTGCAGGCGCCCTGCTTGGATAATTGCCCTGCCACTTCTTCAATCACATCCATTTCCGCTATTTTCCGTCTGAAAGACACTTTGTTGAGTGTGTCATCAAGGCAAATCTCGTAGATTTTTTGTAAAGCCGGCAAGGTAAATGTCTCGCCCGCCAAAAAGCAGGGCAGGGAAGAATACTGCGCTTTATTCCTGATGCGGTTGACCGTCGCCCTTATGATTTTCAGGTGGTCAAAGGGCAGGTCCTTTAAGTCATCGATATCGACCAACGACACCAGGGGATTGTCCGCCGCCTCGATCACTTCCAATGACACCAGGGCAAAGTAAACCACGGACACCGACCAGCCTCTCGGGTCCCTGTATTTACCCGAAAACGTCTCCAGTTGCTCCAGATAAGGCGGGCGGATGCCCATTTTAGTCCTTAAGACACGTAGAGCGCTGTCCAGGCAGTCACTGTCTTCCTGCTCATGCACGTACCCTCCGGGCAATGCATCGTGATGCTGAAAAGGGGGGCTTTCACGTTTCACCAGCGCCACATGAAGCTTTTCATTCTTTATGGTCAACAGGACCACATCAATGGTCTGAATAATGTTCGATTCCATAATGAAAACATAGTTAGTTCATTTTTTATACTAATAAAAATGGGATATTTGTCAATATTTACAGGTTATTGATTATTTTATCGCCTGTTTAGTTGCAAAATATAACTAAGTAAACTATGCTTGTTTCAACGTCCAAAGGAATCAGAGAGGCCAAATGAAAAAGAACATTCAACTTGTCATTATCGACGCGCAAAACGATTTTTGCGATCTGCCGGAAACCTGCCGCCCAACGATCCACGGCGTCAACTACACGCCTGCATTGCCAGTGCCCGGCGCGCATCAAGACTGTCTCAGAATAGCCCGGCTGATTAATGAGGGAGGCGAGGGGATTACCGCGATAGAGGCGTTCATGGATACGCACCAATATCTGGATATGGGGCATGTTTCCTTCTGGATGGACGCCGAGGGCAATGCATTGGCCGAGGCAGCCAGGATCACCTTGAATGACGTTATCGAAAAAAAATACAGCCCGCGCATGGCGGGTGCGACGGAAAAAATCATTGCCTATTTCGCGCAGCTTGAAGAAGTGGGGATTGCCGCCATTCATGCCTGGCCGGTTCATTGCCAGATAGGGTCGTTCGGCCACAACATGCACGCCGATATCCTGGCCGCGTGTATCGGATGGGAAAGGCGGCAATTGAAGTCTGTCGATTATATCCAAAAAGGCGAAGATCCCTGGTCGGAACATTATTCGGCGCTGCAGGCTGAAGTGCCTGATCCGGAAAAACCCTCCACATTGCTGAGACAGGCTTCGCTGGATAAATACAGATCGGCGGATCTGGTGCTTTTTACGGGGGAGGCGAGCAGTCATTGCGTCGGCAAGACTATCCTGGACGCGGTGAACAACCTCGGCATTGAATGCCGGGAAAAGCTGGCGGTGTTAACGGACTGCATGAGCGCGATTCCCGGCTACGAAGCCAAAACGCAGGATTTTTTCAGCATTATGGCGGCCATGGGGCTGCGGATCACTACTTCGGTGGCGATTCTGCCTGAAATAGTGGCAAACAAATAAGAAGACAGGGAGACAAGCGGATGATCGTGAAAAGCTTATTAGAAAACGACATGTACAAATTCACCATGTGGCAGGCGATGCTGCATAAGAACCCCGGCGCCATGGCCAAATATAAATACCTGTGCCGGAGCACGCCTGAATACCCGTTATCGCAATTGGCCGACGATCTCAATAAGGAGCTGGATCACCTGTGCAGCCTGTCTTTTCAAAAGGATGAACTGGACTATTTGCGATCCTTGCAATTTTTCAGCGACGATTTTATCGCTTTTCTCGCCATCTTCAGATTCCAAAGGGATTTCATCAGGGTTTCCGTTGAAAAAGAGCTATTGAAGATTGATGCCGAAGGTCCGCAAATCCACATCATGGGATTTGAAATATTTTGTTTGTACCTGGTTTCCGAGCTGTATTTTCAGCGGTTTGACCAGGCGGAACTGCACCGGGAAAGCCAAGACCGGTTGCAGCGGAAAATTGAACTGGTCAGACATTATCAATTCAGCAGAAAGCACCCTTTTGAGTTTTTCGATTTCGGATTGAGAAGGCGCTGGTCAGGATTGTGGCAGGATGAAATGGTCCGGACGTTAAAAACGGAACTGCCCGAGTACTTTAAAGGGACTTCCAATGTGTATCTGGCCAGGAAATACGATCTCACGCCGATCGGCACGATGGCGCATGAATATCTGCAATCCTATCAGGCGAGTTCATGCAGCCTGCGCGATTTCCAGAAAAATGCCCTGGCGGATTGGCTGAAGGAGTTCAACGGCCGCCTGGCGATCGCGTTGACCGACACGATCGGCATGGACGCTTTTTTGAATGATTTTGACCGCTCGCTTGCCGCCTTGTACGAAGGCATGCGGCATGACTCCTCATGTCCTTTCGAGTGGGGCGAAAAAGGGCTGGCGCATTATGCAAAACTGAATATCGATGCCAACACCAAACGCTTTACCTTTTCCGACGGCCTGGATTTTCCGCTGGCCTTGAATTTGTATGAGCGTTTTGCAGACCGCATCCAGACCGGATATGGCATCGGCACGCACCTCACTAACGATACCGGCATCAAGCCTTTGAATATCGTCATGAAACTGATGAGCCTGAACGGCCGGCCCGTTGCCAAGCTGTCCGATGCGCCGGGCAAGACGCTCTGCGAAGATGACGTTTATGTGGCTTATCTGAAACAAATTTTTAACCATGCGGCGTAGATAGGGTAAAGGGAATGATCAAAATTGCAATCAACCAAATGAATTCAACCGTCGCTGATTTTCAGGGCAATACGGCAACGATGATCGAAGCCATGCAAGATGCGGCTCAGAATAACTCGGATTTGCTGGTGTTTCCGGAATTGTCGGTTTGCGGCTACTATCCCTATGACTTGATAAATGAACCTTTCTTCAGCGAGCAATCGGATCGCGCCTTGAGGGATCTGCTGGCATTTTCGAAACAGGTTCCTTACCTGACAGCCATTATCGGCATGGTCCGCAAAAACCCAGGCCAAGGCAAACCTTTTTATAACGCCTTGGTCGTGATCAGAAACGGGGGCATTGTGGCGGAGTATTACAAACAATTGCTGCCCACTTACAACGTCTTCGATGAACGGCGGCATTTCGAGCCAGGCCCCGTGGCCCCGTGCGTTATTGCGGCCGGCGGCACAAGCATAGGACTCATCATCTGTGAAGACGGCTGGAACGACAGCGAGACAGAATACAGGGAAAATCCCTTTAAACAATTAATGGCGCAAAAGCCCGACCTGGTGGTGAGCATCAATGCCAGTCCGTCCAATATCGGCAAACGCGAGCAGCGCCACGAGATCATGTCTAATGTCGCCGGACGTTACGAACTGCCTTTGCTGTATGTGAATTCAGTGGGCGGGCAGGACAGCCTAGTATTTGACGGGGCGTCGTTTGCCATGGACCGGAAAGGGGCGCTGGTTTTTGAAGCGGCGCGGTTTAACGCCACCCAGGAATACTTGACTTTTGATGCGAAGGAAACGGGCTTTCAGTCATGCGCCGGCAGGACGGGAACCATGTCCGACAGTGAACTGGCGTTCAGTCAGATTGTACTGGGGCTAAGAGATTATGTGCGCCGCTGCGGTTTCAAGAAAGTGGTGGTCGGGTCTTCGGGCGGTATCGATTCGGCCTTGACGCTGGCTTTGGCGACGGAAGCGTTAGGGCCGGAGAATGTGATAGCGATCACCATGCCTTCCGTTTTTTCCAGTGCCGGCTCGGTAACGGATTCCGAGGCGCTGTGCGGCAATCTGGGCATTGAATTGATCACCCATCCCATCAAGGCTTTGGTGGAGCAATATGCCAGGGATTTCAGTTCGGCTTTTGCCAGAACCTTGAAAGGTCTGACGCTAGAGAACCTGCAAGCCCGTATCCGGGGCACGATCTTAATGGAGTATTCCAACGAATTCGGAGCATTGCTGTTATCGACAGGCAATAAATCCGAAATATCGGTCGGTTATTGTACACTGTATGGCGATACCAACGGCGGCTTGAACCTGATCGGTGATCTTTATAAAACCGAAGTTTACCGTTTATCCCGGTATATCAATGACCGCGCGGGACGCGAGATCATACCTTCGGATATTATCACCAAGGCACCTTCCGCGGAGCTGGCTCCCGACCAGAAAGATACGGACAGCCTGCCCCCTTATGAAGTGCTGGATGAAATCCTGAAGTATGTGATTGAAGGCAAGCAATTATCCATGGCGGAATACCAGCGGGTGAAAGCTTATGTGGAACAGGTCAATGAAACAGACCGGGGGCTGGTCGACAGGATCACGAAAATGATCGCCCGGAATGAATACAAACGCTTTCAGGCGCCGTTGATCATCAGAATCCGGGCGAGAGCGTTCGGTAACGGTAGACAAATGCCCATCGCGGCAAACTATTAAAATAAAGAAAAACATTCATGAATAAGAAATTTAAAGTGGCCGTTGTAATCGGCCGTCATCAGATCTCCCATGTCGGGCATGAATTATTAAAGCGCAGGGCGCTGGAAATCGCGGAGCGGGCGATCATCATTATCGGTTCATCCTTTCAATCGCGAAATCCAAGGAATCCGTTCAAATGGATGGAGCGGCGGGACATGATTCTTTCGACGCTGCCGGAGGAGGACAAGACGCGCACCGTCTGCGTGCCTATTCGGGATTACTACAATGATGAGCGCTGGAACGCGGAAGTCAAAAGGATTGTCGGCGAGTACGCCAGCCAGGACATCGCCCTCGTCGGGCATAAAAAAGAAAGGGATATCGATACTTACTATCTGGATAACTTTAAGGAGTGGAGCTACATTCCGGTTGAATCGGATACCAAAATAGATGCTTCGGAATTGAGAGCGGTTTATTTTGAAGCGGAAGATATCGATGTGTCTCTTTCTGCGATATCCGATTGGATACTGCCGCCGGTCAGACAGTTTTTGAAGGCATGGTCATTGAGAGCCGAGTACCGCGAACTGGCGAAGGAATATAAAAAAGTGAAGGAAGAGCAGGATTTGTGGCGCGAAAGCCCCTATCCCGTTATTTTCAGCACCGCTGATGCGGTCGTCAAAATAAACAATTGCGTGCTGCTGGGCAAAAGAAAGAATTACCCCGGCAGGGGATTATGGGCTCTGCCTGGCGGGTTCGTCGAAAAAAATGAACGCGTTTTTACAGCGGCCCTGAGAGAGCTGAAGGAAGAGACGCAGATAGGCCTGATGCCTGTAACGCTGATCAATGATTTTAAAGCCGTTAAAGTGTTCGACCATCCCAAACGCTCTTGCCGTGGACGCGTGATTACCCATGCGCATTTTTTTGATTTGAGAGGCGTCAAGTTTCCAGCCATTCAAGCCGCCGATGATTTGGGAGAAGTGGCATGGATGCCGATTGACCAACTCAACGATATGGAAGAACTGTTTTTTGAGGACCACTTTCATATCCTTAATGAGTTTTTGGATTTGCGCTGAAAACTGAGGGCTGGGTTCAAAATAACATTCCGATGCCAGTTTTCATGACTTCCCGTGGGAGGGGTGCCCCATCCGCCGGCATCGGCGGTGGGATGGTTTCGGGTGGTCAGACCCGTAGGATGCGTTTCGTAACTCGGCGCACCCTACGGGTCTGGAATGGTCACTGTACCCGTAGCGGGATCATAACTAGTGAAAGTTTAGGAAGCAGACGGTTTCTCAGTAACAGTAACACTGAATGTTCCGTCCGGATTGATCTTCAATTGAACATTTATAAACTCAACTATACCGCTAACCAGTACCTCTGAAATAGTTGCCGTGCCTGCAGTAGGATCATAGGCAGCGCTAGCCGCAACGGGAGCCGTAGGTGCTGCAGAAGAAAGAACGCCAAGTGTTCCGTCCGAATTGAATCCCAGTTTGACATTGACATACTCAACCTTGCTGCCAACCTGCACCGCTGGAATAGTCACTGTGCCCGTGTCGGGATCATAAATAGTGAAAGTTTTGGCGACAGAAGGTTTCTCAGTAGAAATAACACTGAATGTTCCGTCCGGATTGACCTTCAATTGAACATTCACAAACTCAACTATACCGTTAACCAGTACCTCTGAAATAGTTGCCGTGCCTGCAGTAGGATCATAGGTAGCGCTAGCCGCAACGGGAGCCGCCTTGGGCGCTTCAGAAGAAAGAACACTAAGCGTTCCTGCCGAATTGAATCCCAGTTTGACATTGACATACTCAACCTTGCTGCCAACCTGCACCGCTGGAATAGTCACTGTGCCCGTAACAGGATCATAAATAGTGAAAGTTTTGGTGCCAGAAGATGCCTCTGCTCCGTTGGGATTTGGAGATGTTGAGCCGGAGGATGCCGGTGTCGTTGGTGTAGTGCCGCCGGAGGATGTGGGTTCCGTCGGTGTAGTAGTGCCACCAGAGGATGAAGGTGCCGTTGGTGTAGTAGTGCCACCGGAGGATGAGGGCGCCGTTGGTGTAGTAGTGCCACCGGAGGATGTCGGTGTCGTTGGTGTTGTAGTGCCACCGGAGGATGTCGGTGTTGTCGGTGTTGTAGTACCGCCGGAGGATGTCGGTGTTGTCGGTGTCGTAGTGCCGCCGGAGGATGTGGGTTCTGTCGGTGTAGTGGTGCCGCCAGAGGGTGTAGGTTCCGTTGGTGTCGTAGTGCCGCCAGAGGGTGTAGGTTCTGTCGGTGTAGTACCGCCGCCGGAAGGTGTAGGTTCCGTTGGTGTCGTAGTGCCGCCGGAAGGTGTGGGCTCCGTCGGTGTAGTGGTGCCGCCGAAGGATATCAAATCCGCCAATGTAATGCCGTCGGAAGATATCAAATCCTCCAATGTAGCGCCGCCGAGAGATATCGTTTCCTCCGATGTATTTGAGCCGAAGGATATCAAATCCGCCAATGTAGTTTCGCCGAAGAATATCGATTGCTCCGATGTATTTGTGCCGCCGGAGGATAACAGTTCCTTCAGTGTATTTGCGTCAAAGGATATCGGTTCCAACAATGTACCGGTGAAAGGGACTTTATCTTGCTGACAGCTAGCTTCATTGCTGGAAATCTCGGAAGTGAGCAGATAGCTAGACACAGCCTGGTCCACGCAGGTTGAGAGAAGAAGTGACGTATGTCCCCAACCTTCGAGAGTCAGAAGGGCTGAATTGGGCAGGAGGCTGTGTGCTTGCAGGGCCCCTTCGTACGGCGTTATGGGGTCGAAACGGTTTCCAACAATGAGTATCGGTTCTGTGGTCATTTGAGTAAACGGGCCGAGATAGCGATCCGGATCGCTACCCTGCCAAACTGCGCAAGGGCTGGATTGCCAGGCTGCGAGGCGCCCGAATACCCCAACATTTGCATCGGCTGCTTCTCCCGCTAAGGACCAAGCTGCGTGATTATCGGGATTAATGGAATCGGAACACATGACCGCGAATTGCTGCGCCACGTGTGGTAGGTCATCAGGACTAGGTTCGCCACCCATGGCGGTAGTTAAAGCGGAAAATGCTACTCCCGCCTTGATAGCCGCGTCTTCCGAATCGTCGCTGAGAGTGTCGTGAATTTCATTCAAGGCATTCGCAAGCAGTGACCACTCCGATGAACCCGCCAGCGCGCTGAAAACCGTTGCGATGAACCGGTCATAGGTAAGGTCGAAAGGACCGTTGATCGGATCGACCATATGGACAGGAGTCACTTGCAGGTGATCGACCAAGGCATCAAACTTGCTGGCCGCGGCATTGGCGAAGACACACTGATCTGCACCGGCTTGATCGCAAAGTCGGAAAAATTCATTCAGCGTCGCCTGCGACCCTTTATCTATGCCGAGTCTTGTGGTAACTGGCAGGGTATATCCCTCATTATCATAGCCGGTAGTGTAAGCTATGGGATCAACAACGCCATCCAGGACCATGGCCCTGATCTTGTCAGGGAATAGGTTCGCATAAGTGATGCCGAGAAAGCTTCCATGGCTATAGCCCACATAATTTAGTTTGTTATCGCCAACCGCCTGGCGGAGGAAATCGAGATCCCGGGCAACATTAGCGGTTGACATATGATCAAGCACGCTGCTTCCGTTAGATTTGCATGACGAAGCCAGAAGCGTATCGAATTCTGCCCTCAAGGCTTCTTCATCAGGATTGCGGGGGAAAAAGAACTGCGGCACGGTAACTGGGCCGTCAAAGCACACGAGAGGACTGCTGCGGGCTATCCCTCTAGGATCGAAGCCGATTACGTCGAAGTGTTCACGGATTGCTGGCGGAAGCACTGGACTAATGCCGAGTACGAAGTCGACTCCTGAATTACCAGGTCCTCCGGGGTTGTAGAAAAGCGATCCAATCTTTCCTATGCCCGTGGTTGCAGGCAATTTAATCAAGGCGAGGCTCAGTTTTTCTCCTTCAGGCACATTATAGTCGAGAGGTACCTCGATAGACCCGCAAAGAAATGGAAGGCCGGATTCCGGATGACACGCTTGCCAGTCAATAGTTGGGGCACTCTGGTTTGCCATAACCGTTCCTGGAACAAGTAACAAGACACTAGACCACTGATGAAGATATTTAAGAAACATTATCCCCCCTTATATAAGGTTAAGGTTTTGATAGGTTATGTTGCGTTAATTTTTGATGAGTACAGATGGACTATTGGCTGGAAGAATCAGACCGGATACCGCATTGGTGAAATCATCAGCTCAGCCTCGACTGTAGTGTCAATCAAGCTAACCTTAAATTTCCATAGAACCAATCTGAAAAAACACTTAAATCTGCAAAACTAATCAGGAACACATGTAAAGCTTCGTATTATTCCTGATGCTTAAATTGAGATTGCACAAGCTCAGACAACAGACTGAACCTGAAGTTTTACAGCGCTCTTGTGGATAATGGGAAATGCCGATGAATCGGCTGGAACCTTGTCAAGAGGCTAACATGCATGATCGGCGGCGCATTCTTCCATGACCTTGCAGGAGTTGAGACTGGCTGAAAGAAACCTGCACCTTGAAGGCTACGCCAGCGGATAGGGTCATGCCAGCGGCAACACTGGAAAGATTGGCGATGCCATTGTGGTGCGCCTCGGCTGATGTTTTTTGGATGAAATCGGCGCACTAACCGCTATGGTCAGGCGTTATGGTCATGCTTTGGGTAGTCGCCGGGATGCTACCGGCGGAGCATTAGCAGACCCTGACCTTGATTGCCGGCTTGCATGCCGACCGGCTCATGGCCTCTTTGATTTTGCTGAAAAATTTTGGCGAGTGATTGTTCTTTGGCGTTTAAAGTATGTGTCAAAGTGGTGTCCAGTTTTTTATTGAGCTGCGTTTTGTGAACAATTTGCTGATAGGCGTTTGAAAAGTCTTTGAATTAACAATTGGTCAATTTAAACCGCTGAAAGTCCACCAGCCTTTTGGACTCCTCAATCTCATCATGCGGCAATAGCAGATAAGTCCAAGGTTTAGTGCCTATTTCAGCAGCATGATCTGAAGCATACCGACACCAGCGAGCGGCAGCCGACGCTTTTGCCTGAACCTCTTGGGAATCGATGTCGCCCCGTGCTTTGGTTTCCACCATGAAAACTTGCTTTTCGGTTTCCGCGACAAAGTCCGGCACGTACTCGGGCTGATCGGTGCCCAGCTTGTAGTAGATTTGAAACTGGCCTTTGGCGGGCTTAAACCACTTCAATGCATCTCGTTCCAGGATAATGGCAAAGCGGCGCTCGGTATCGGAATCGAACTTTTGCAACGGATACAAACAACGTGTAAATCCGCCAAACAGCATTTGTTTAATGCGACTGGTCTCGGTTACGGTTTCGCGGTAATGGTGCGCAGTTTGACCGGCAGTTGCCGTGTAATTACAGGGTTTCAACTGGGTAAAGCCGCGACTGACTTTTACTTCGTATTCGGTGGCTTCTTCCCAGAAATGCGCCATCATCTGGGCATGTATTTCGCGGGCAATCAAGCGCCGATCACGATCCAGCACGCTCTGCACCTCCGTTTCCGAGAGATAGCTGGATAAGTGCTTCACCATCTGACCGGCAAGGTCATACAGCAAATCGGCATGGGTGAAGTAATCGATGTCGTCAAAATCCACCAATGCGTGGACGATATAATCTTCCAAACGCTGTTCAGTCAGGCCGATTTCCGCCGCCAGCGTGAATTGTTCGTTGGTGCGCAGCATTTGCCCGACAATTTCTCGTTCACCGGGTTGCAGGTGCAATTGCACGACATCCAGTTTGAACGGATGAAAACCGGTAGTGACTTCCCCGTTGGGTACCACAGTAATGCGCGGAATATCGATGGTTTGCTGTACCACCACCTCAGTGGTTTTCGCCACCACATCCGCCAAGTTGAAACTGTCGCCGGTGAACAAGCTGGACTGCACTGGTTTTAATCGTTCAGCCACTTCCTGCAAGATTTCTTTTTGCACCTCCGGTTTGAGCAATGCTGCACTGGTCGGAACCAAGTCGCGTTTGACCTCGTACTTGCCGATGACTTCCATTACAACGCGTGCGGCCTGTAACTCAGATTCGCGGGTAAATAAAGGGGCGGAACTCGGGTAATCGTTTCCACTAGCAACACTGTTATTGCCGGGCTTTTCTTGCACTGCGACTGCCGGTGTCAAGCCTAAGCCGAGTCGAGACATCGCTCCAGACAGCACTTGCACACTGACTTTTTTATCGTCGCTGCTTGGCGCATCCAGAATCAACTGCTTGAGTCGAATCGGCGAATCGCCGCGATTGGCTTCATCGACAATCTCCTGAAACTTATCGTGCGCGACGATATTCAAGCGATCCACCGCTGCCACGCCGGTACGCTTACCATACGGTAAACGCAGGCCACGACCAATCGACTGCTCAATCAAGGTACGCGCATTGGCCGCCCTGAGCGGCACGATGGTGTACAGATTGGTGACATCCCAGCCTTCCTTGAGCATATTTACATGAATCACGATTTCGGTGGGCTCATCGACGCTTTCTACTGCCAATAATCGAGCAATCATCGCTTCTTCTTCGGCCCCGGAGCGGCTGGAATCGACTTGAATTACCTTGCCGCGATAACAGCCTTCATAAAACGCATCCGATTCCAACAACGCCAACAGTTGCGTGGCATGCGTGGTATCACGTGCAATCACCAGCATAAAGGGTTTTACCACCTTCACTCCGTTTTCTCGGGCATAGGCCAACAGCTCGACTTTGGTGGATTCGTGCAGACGCACGCCGTCTTCCAACTTGATCTTTTCCAGCTCTTCCGGCGTATGCACCTTGGCGTCGAAATTGCGTTGCGTGACTACCGCCGGTTCTTTGACAAAACCGTCTTCCATCGCTCGCGCAAGCGGGTAATCCATCACCACATTTTTGAATGGCACTGGCCCGCGAGTCGATTCCACAAACGGTGTCGCGGTCAACTCTAGCCCGAACAAAGGCTTTAACTCGTTGATCGAACGCACTCCGGCACTGGCTCGATAACGGTGCGACTCATCCATCAAGAGCACCAAGTCTGGCAAATTCGCCAGATAATTAAAATAACTATCGCCCAACACCTCACGCATCCGTTTAATGCGCGGTTCCTTGCCGCCGCGCACCTCGGAATTGATTTTGGAGATGTTGAAAATATTGATGCGGATTTCGGCAAAAATATCGGTAGTCACATCAAAACCCGTCTGATCGTAGTTATCGCCGGTAATGATGCGCGGCGCGTTGATTGCAAAATCGCCAATGCCTTTGAAAACGTATTTCGGCGTATTCGGCGTAAAGTCGGCAATCAGCTTGTTGTAGATCGTCAGGTTCGGGGCCAGCACGAAAAAGTTATTGATGCCGTGCGCCAGATGTAAATAAGCAATGAAAGCCCCCATCAAACGGGTTTTCCCGACGCCGGTCGCCAAGGCAAAACACATCGAAGGAAACTCGCGTTCAAAATCCTCCAAGGTCGGAAATAGCGATTTCAGGCTGGACAGTACCGCGGGTAATTCTTTCTCGTGCTCCAGCAATTCAGCGGCAAGCTCCAACGAACGCGCCAAGCGCAACAAGGATTCGGCTTGCGGTGGACGCAGCGACAATCGGCCGGTTACGGCATTTAACACGCGTGCATTCATTGGTATTGATCCTTCAATAATTTCAGTTGCTGCAATAAATCAGGCACATCATCTTGAATAATGCTCCACAACGTATCGTTGTCGATACCCAAGTAGCCGTGAATCAAGCGATTACGGGTGGCAATGACTTGGCGCCAGGGAATTTGGCCGTGCGCTTGCCGCACGCTATCGGGAATATGCGTAGCCGCCTCGCCGATCAATTCCAGATTGCGCAGCGTGGCATCGTAATTGAGTCCGCTGGATACGAAAGTCTGTTGATCGAGCCCGTAGGAATACGCCAGCACTTTTTCGGCAAAGGCCACCATGTCGTCCAGATAAAACCGCCATTCGCGTTGTACAGCTTCAGACATACCTGGCCTCTCGTTCGATAAACGGGCGCAATTCGGCCCGTAACGCCTTTTCGGTGACCAAATCGACCGGACAGCCCAGCAAGTCCTCCAAATAAAACTGTACGCCGAAATAACGGGCGGAAGTTGCCGGGCCGTCGAAATCGACCAATATATCGACATCGCTATCGTCTCGCGCCGTGTTCCGCACCGTGGAGCCGAATAGCGCCAAGCGGGTCACGCCAAAGCGTTCACTCAAGGCAGGCTTGCTCTGGGCCAATAAATTCAATGCTTTATCTCGATTCATGAACCCTTTCTCCTGTTGAATGGGGAAGCGTTTTTTCTCCCCTCTCCCGTTTGCGGGAGGGTACCCTCTGGGGCATAAAGGGCCGGGGGAGAGGGTAAGAACAACCTGCCGTATTTTTTCCAATACTGCTTCCGTTTGAGCCAAGACCTCGTTATTCCAGAAGTGCAGTACTGTAAAACCATTGCCTTGCAACCATGCATCCCGCTGTTGATCTTGCTCATCGCCATGCTGACTACCATCGGCTTTAATGACCAAACGCAATTCCAGACAAACGAAATCAACAATAAATGGCCCAATCGGTTTTTGACGTTTGAATTTCAGCCCCATAAAACGGCCGGCGCGCAGGTAATACCAAAGCCGCTGCTCGGCCTCTGTTTGATGGGAACGGAGAAACTTAGCGTGTTTGAGCAGTCTAGCCCCCTCTCCCCAACCCCTCTCCCCGAGGGGAGAGGGGCTTGAAGCATTCCTGCCGCGATCACAAAAGGTTGATGAATTTGAAGGGCATTTCGTGTTCATAATTCATCCTCGAACAAATCAAGTGTCTTCGAACGCTTTTGCATGGCACTTTTTCTCCCTTCTCCCGCTTGCGGGAGAGTACCCTCTGGGGCATAAAGGGCAAGGGGAGAGGGTTCAGCCATTGGCAGGTTTGCCACGTTCAGGCTGTAATCGTCGTGCCCCCACTCGCAACGGGCCAACACCATTTTGGGGATTTTTTTCAGCGTCAGATGCGGCCAGCGTTCTGCCGTTTGTGCGGCGGTTACGCCGTGGAAAGCCGAACAGCATACCAATAGGCTTTGTAAAGGCGAATTGAGTCGCTCGGCTGTAGGTGCGAATTCATTCGCACCTACCTCGTCGGCTAGCGCCTGCAACTGCTCGGCGGACAGGTTTTGCGTGGTAACGTAGATGAAATCGCGTTCGCTGGAATGGCCGTGCTGCCACCAACGGCTTTCCGATGGTGCATAGGTAAAGCCTTCCAGCTTGCATAAAGCTTCGGCCAGCATGGCCGCGTTGTAGTCGGGATTGACCACCGGATTGCCCCAACGGTCGTTGACGATCAGGCTGGGAGCCAGTTTGTAGTAACGAAAGCCGCCGCCGCCCTGCCAATTGACCGTTTTGCTGATACCGCCTTGATCCTCACCATCGATCACTTTTTTCAGACGCGGGATGATGTGGGTGTGGCAGTGCTCGCCCAGCTCGACCATGATCCAGCGGCGTCCCATTTTGTGAGCGACGGCACCGGTGGTACCGGAACCGGCGAAGGAGTCGAGGACAAGGTCGCCGGGGTTGGTAGAAATATGTAACGCAAGGTGAACTAATTCTTCTGGCTTCGGTGTAGCAAATGGCTCTATTTCGGGCAAAAGCTTACGAAGATGGTCTCTCTTTGCTGATTGATTTGATCCTGCTTCTTCAGCGGGCCACCAAGTTCGAGGCACAACACCATCTTGGACCTCAGACAAATAACGCTTTATTAACGGCATTCCATCTCCATTCGCACCAAAATAAACCCGTCCCTCTTTTCGGGCATTTTCAAAATTTTCCTTTGAAAAACGCCAATAATTCCCTTTTGGAGGAATAACAACTCTTCCTGAAGGAAGGGTAATTGGATAAAGTAAAGATTCTCCTCCACTTTTTGCAGTCCCATTATCGCCTTGTAACCACGGGCCTCGTGGATCGTTATCTGGATTCCGATATCTTGCTTTCTGTGCATCTGTCCGAGGCAGAGGATTTCTTATTTTTCGCCAAAGTTCTCTGTTCTTTACGAATAGCAGGACATGATCATGAGCGCTAGAAATGTCTGTATCATTACGCCGGCCTTTATCTTTTTCCCATGCAAAAGTCGATACAAAACTAGCTCGCCCAAACACCTCATCACACAATACCTTCAAATAATGACACTCATTGTCGTCAATCGTAATCCACAACGAACCGTCGTCCGACAGCAAGCGCCGTATGATTTCCAGCCGATCCCTCATCAACCCCAGCCAGATCGAATGCTCCAGCCCGTCGTCGTAATGGGTAAAGGCACTGCCGGTGTTATACGGTGGATCGATAAACACGCATTTCACCTTGCCGCTAAACTCCTGCTCCAGCGCCTTCAACGCCAGCAGGTTATCGCCGAAAATCAGCCGGTTGTCGAAAATATCGTTATCTGACACCCTATGCTTGGCGTGATACGACTTCTCCGGTTCCTCCAACAAAATCCGCGGCTCCAGCCGAGGCCGTTTTTCCTTGCCGATCCAGGTGAGTTCTAGTTTTTGTTTTGCCATTACTTTTCTTAATTCTGTTGTGCCAATGCCGCCATCAAAAGCTTTTTGATCGTTTGGCAGTCTCTACGGTTCTGGAAAATACTACGAGCTTGCTTATTCCATTGTTGCGATTGTACGACCTCAACCAATTTTTGAGCACTAATATCGATTACAACCGACAAAGTCGCCAGTTCGCCTTCTGTCAACGCCGGAGTTTCTCCATTTTGGAGTTTTAATCGAATAAATAAAACATGTAATAGTAACCAAGCGCGGTAGAATGCGGTGAGACACGAACCGCATCATTCGGGATGATGCTTTAAATGTGATATCCATGCTTTTGGCAGTGGTTGAGGAATAGTAGAACACAATGAGCCTAAAGGGAGTGTAGCAAGAATTGCTTAATTTAAACAATTTGATAACGACTGCCAAAAAGGCAATTTCTGAATTGACAGGCAATAAAAAAGGCCTTTGGTTTGCACCAAAGGCCTTTGGAATATGGAGCTGGCGATGGGAATCGAACCCGCGACCGGCTGATTACAAATCAGCTGCTCTACCGACTGAGCTACACCAGCGAATGAGTGTCATTATACAGCGTTTTATTATTTTGCCAAGTGTTTTTTTAACCTTCTTTGTTTATTTCCTGTTTTACTCTTGTTGCCGGCCGCCGGGTGGGGGCTTTTGTCGCTGCGTTTGCTGTCCAGGCCGGTGTGCTTGGTCTTAAACGGCAAGGTCTTCTTTTCCGCAGGCTCGACAGTGCCTTTGGGCTGGAATGAAGGCACCAGATGATGCTTGCCGTTGCCGATCAGATCACTGCGGCCCATGGCTTTCAGCGCCTCGCGCAGCAGCGGCCAGTTTTTCTGGTCGTGATAGCGCAGGAAGGCTTTGTGCAGGCGGCGCTGTTTAACGCTTTTGGGAATCGGGATGTCGGCGACGGTACGGCTGACTTTGTGCAGGGTGTTCTTGCCCGAGTGGTACATGGCCGTGGCAATGGACATCGGCGAAGGCAGGAAGGCCTGCACCTGATCGGCCCTGAATCCGTTGCGCTTCAGCCATAAGGCCAGGTTCAGCATGTCCTGGTCGGTCGTGCCGGGATGCGCGGCGATGAAGTAGGGGATCAGGTACTGCTCCTTGCCGGCTTCCTTGGAAAATTTGTCGAACATGGCCTTGAAGCGGTCGTACGTACCCATGCCCGGCTTCATCATTTTCGACAGCGGGCCTTTCTCGGTATGTTCCGGGGCGATTTTCAGATAGCCGCCGACATGGTACTTGACCAGTTCCCTGACGTATTCGGGCGATTCCACGGCCAGATCGTAGCGCAGGCCGGAGGCGATGAAGATTTTCTTGATGCCGGGCAGGGCGCGCGCGCGCCGGTACAGCTTGATCAGCGGCGTGTGGTCCGTGTTCAGGTTGGGGCAAATGCCCGGATAGACGCAGGACGGCTTGCGGCAGGCCGCCTCGATTTTTTTGTCCTTGCAGGCCAGTCGGTACATATTCGCGGTCGGCCCGCCCAGGTCGGAGATATGGCCGGTGAAGTTGGGCGAAATATCGCGTATCGCTTCGATCTCGCGGATGATCGAGTCTTCCGAGCGGCTCTGGATGATGCGGCCTTCATGCTCGGTGATGGAGCAGAAGGAGCAGCCGCCGAAACAGCCGCGCATGATGTTGACCGAATGCTGGATCATCTCGAAGGCGGGCACGTTGGCGTTGCCGTAGGCTTTGTGCGGCAGGCGCGAATAGGGCAGGTCGAAGACGCCGTCCATTTCTTTCGTGGTTAAGGGGATCGGCGGCGGATTGACCCAGAGCAGCCGCGAGCCGTGCTTCTGCACCAGCGGCCGGGCATTGCCGGGATTGGTCTCGCCGTGCATGACGCGCGAGGCGTGGGCGTACAGGATCGGGTCGTCCTTGAGGTCTTCATAGTCGGGCAGCCGGATCACGGTCTGCGCGCGCCGGTTTCTGATCAAATGCTTGTCGAACTGGACGACCTTCTCGCCGTCCGGCTCGGCCGTGTTTTTGACATCGCAGGCCGGCTGTTCCTGATAGGGATTCTGCGGCGGCGGCACGGGACCAGGTTGGTCGATGTGCGTGGAGTCTTTGACGATCCAGCCTTCGGGAATCTGTTTGACGAAATGCGCGGTGCCGCGGATGCCTTTCAGATCAGAGATGGCTTCGCCGTTCGCCAGCCGGTGCGCGATCTCGACGATCTGCCGCTCGGCGTTGCCGTACACGAGCAGGTCGGCCTTGGAGTCGAGCAGGACCGACTTGCGGACCTTGTCGGACCAGTAGTCGTAATGCGCGATACGGCGCAGGCTGGCTTCGATGCCGCCGATGATGATCGGGACATCCTTGTAGGCTTCGCGGCAGCGGTGCGAGTAGACGTTGACGGCGCGATCGGGGCGCTTGCCGGCGGCGCCGTCCGGCGTGTAGGCATCGTTCGAGCGGATTTTCTTGTCCGACGTGTAGCGGTTGACCATCGAATCCATGTTGCCGCCGGTCACACCGAAGAACAGGTTCGGCCGGCCGAGTTTCTGGAAGTCGCGGGCGCTGGTCCAGTCGGGCTGCGAGATGATGCCGACCCGGAATCCCTGCGCTTCCAGCAGCCGGCCGATCAGCGCCATGCCGAAGCTGGGATGGTCGATATAGGCATCGCCGGTCACGAGGATGACATCGCACGAGTCCCAGCCTAGGTTATCCATTTCCTCCCGGCTCATCGGCAGCACCAGCGCGACGCCGAAGCGCCGCGCCCAGTATTTGCGGTAGCTGAAAAGGTTGGGTACGGAAGGCAAAGCGGAAGACGTCATGGTTTTATCAGGTTAGTCAGCGTATTGGGGTTGTGCGTATTCAGGTCTTTCAGGAAGACCGGAAATTCGATTTGATAGCGCTCTTCAAGAGCCGCCGCTCTCGTTCTTAAATCCCGCAGGGAATAAAAGGCGGAGTGATCATTGAAGGCGAAGGCGATGATATTGCCCTTGCAGCGGACCGGCAGAAGCAGTAGTTTCCACCGGAAAATGCGGCCCAGCCATTGGGATATCTGCCCGAACAAAGGATGGCCGGAGCCCCAAAGGTTAATGATCAGCATGCCGTCTTTTTTCAACAACAGCTTGCAGGCTTCGAAAAAAGCTTCATTGCAAATGGATTCGGCCATGCCTTCGTGATCGAAGGCATCGACAAAAAGCAGGCTGTAATGTTCCCGCTCGGTTTCGGCCCGTTGGCACACATAATGCCCGCCGTCATCGACGATAATTTTCAGGCGCGGGTCCAGCGGCAGGCCGAAATGGCTGCGCGCGATTCTGACCACGCTTTTTCTGTATTCCACCGCCCTTAATTGGCATTCGGGGAAATGATGCAATAAATGCTTCGCGAGTGAACCTCCGCCTAAACCGATAATCAGAGCATCGTCAGCCAGCGTTTGCTTGAACAGCAGCCAGCAGGTCATGGCGCGCACGTAGGTCAATTGCAGCTTGTGCGGGGCGGCCAGGCGCATGCTGCTTTGCTTGGGATACGAGCCGAAATGCAGGGATCTGACGCCGTTGAGCTCGACCACTTCTATGATGCCGTCATCATCGTGGCTTTGGTGGATCAGTCGGCCATCATATTTGTACATGTTAAGATTGCTATGTGTTTAATGGGTAACCGAATATTATACAGAGGAATGACTGCCGCCCGGTATTTTTGGATAAATGGCCATTCCATCATACTATGTTGTTTATCATGGAAAGGATTGAAAAAATGACATCTGCCCCGATTTAGATGTTCGTTACTTATTTTTAACCAGTTCGCGTAAAATTTAACGTTTAACATTGAGGACTATCATGAAAAAGTTTTTTTTCCTGACTATTTTGCTTTCAGCAGTGACGGCTTTCGCTGACGATGCGAAAAACGAATGGCATAACACCGTACTGACTGAAGCTACCATGAAGAAAATTCAGGAAGCCAAATACGACTATAAAAAATGCGTCGTTGAAGAAATGAAAAAACCGGCGTATCAACAGCTGGAAAGCCGCAAGGCAACGGAAGGCCTTATTAAACAGTGCGAGCCGGCCCTGGCGAAAATGCGCGAAGTGTACACGGAAGAAAACGTGCCCGGCATAGTCGCCGACCGCCATCTGAAACAGATGCGCATCCAGACCACTCGTACCGTGCTTCAGGAACTGATGTTTGCCGAAGCAGCCCGCAAAGCGGGTCAACAATAATAACCGAAAGAGTTCCTAATTGAATGAATACTAACTACGCAATTGATTTGACGCTGGTGCCGTCCACGTTCGACCTGGTGCATGTGTACCTGGCCGGCGCCGTGGCGCTGCTGTCACTGATCCTGATCACCCTGCTGCTGGCCATGGTGATCAGTCTGGCCCGGGGCCGCAAGAGAGCGGTAGCGCCGGTTGCCGCACCAGCCGCATCCGCGCCTAAACCGGAAGTCAAGGTCGTCGAGAAAATCGTCGAAGTCGAAAAACTCATCCCTGCGCCGGCGCCGGAGCCGGTGATATTGAAAGAAGCGACGCCCGACGCCGCCCTGCAATTACTGGGCTTACTGCAGAAAGAAGCGCGTTTTATCGATTTCATCAAGGAAGATATTTCAGCCTATGGCGACGCCGACATCGGTATCGCCGCGCGCGTCGTGCACGAAGGCTGCAACAAGGCCATCAACGAGCACTTTAGCCTGGCGCCCGTGCGCGGCGAACAGGAAGGCGCGAAAGTGACCCTGCCGCAAGGCTTCGATGCCGCCAGCGTGCGTTTGACCGGCAATATTGTCGGTCAGGCGCCGTTTACCGGCACTCTGGTCCATAAAGGCTGGAAGGTGACCGATATTCGCCTGCCGAAATTAACTCAGGGATATAATGCCCAGATTGTTGCGCCAGCGGAGGTAGAGCTGTGAAAAAACTGTTTAGTCATATAAAACCGGATGCATTGAAAAAAAAGGAGGAGAAGGAGCAGCCGCAGGAGGCGTCCCCTGTGGAACCGGAGAGCGCCGCTGCAACTGACTTAGAACCTATAGAGAGCGAAATGTCGGATATTGAAACTACTGAAACCGAAGATCAACAGGCGAGCCACGATTTCCAGGCCAGCGACAATCCCCAGACTGGCGGCGAGGTTGCTGAAGTCGCCGCCTATGACGGGCCACGGTTCTCGGTAGGCATTGACTTGGGCACGACTCATTGCGTTCTGTCGTATGCCGACCTCACCAAGATAGAGGATGAGTTTACCCAGCAGGTCATGGCCATTCCTCAATTGACCTCGCCTGGCGCCGTTGAAGATAAGGAACAGCTGCCTTCTTTTCTGTATCAGGCGCACGAAGCCGAGCTGGCTGAAGGTTCGGCAGCATTGCCCTGGACAGCCAAGCCGGACTATCTGGTCGGCGAGATCGCGCGCAATCTGGGCAGTAAGACCCCAATCCGCCTGGTCGCCAGCGCCAAGAGCTGGCTGTGCCATGCCGGCGTCGACTGTAAATCGCCCATCCTGCCGGCCGAAGCGCCGGACGAAGTCGAGCGCGTCTCGCCTTTCCAGGCGACCACGGCTTATCTGCGGCACATGCGCGATGCCTGGGAAAGCCTGCATCCCGGCGCGCCGCTGCATGAGCAGGACCTGGTCATCACCGTGCCGGCCTCGTTCGATCCGGCGGCGCGCGAGCTGACCGTCGAAGCGGCCCGCTCTGTGGGGCTGGAGCAGGCGATCCTGCTGGAAGAGCCGCAGGCGGCCCTGTACAGCTGGATCGAGAAAAGCCAGGGCGACTGGCGCAATTATGCCAAGTGCGGCGACATCATCCTGGTCGTCGATATCGGCGGCGGTACGACCGACCTGTCATTGATCGCCGTCACCGAACAGGACGGCAATCTGGAGCTGACCCGCGTCGCGGTCGGCGACCATATTCTGCTCGGCGGCGACAACATGGACCTGGCGCTGGCCTACACGGTCAAAGCCAAGCTGGAAAAGGACGGCAGACGCCTCGAGCCCTGGCAGATACAGGCGTTGACGCACAGTTGCCGCGACGCGAAAGAGAAAATCTTCAACAATGCCGAGATCGATACGATTCCGCTCGTGGTCGCCAGCCGCGGCTCGTCGCTGATCGGCGGCACGCTGCGTAGCGAGTTGACGCGCGAGGAAGTCAATCGCGTATTGGTCGAGGGCTTCATGCCCAGGGTTGCGGCCAGCGACCGGCCGGTTGTCCGCACGCGTACCGGCTTGAGAACAACGGGCCTGCCTTATGCGCAGGATGCAGCCATTACCCGGCATCTGGCGGCGTTCCTGGCCAAACAGCAGGGCGCGGCGGCCGATATAAAAGACGTCAATCTGCCCGAGCATGCTTCATTCCTGCATCCGACCGCCGTGCTGTTCAATGGCGGCGTGCTGAAAGCCCAGACGCTGGCCGACCGGTTGATGGAAGTCCTGAATTCCTGGCTGGCTGCCGAGCAGGCGCCCGAGGCCAGACTGTTGCCGGGCGTCGATCTGGATCTGGCCGTGGCGCGCGGCGCCGCCTACTACGGTTACGTGCGCAAAGGCAAGGGCGTGCGCATCAAGGGCGGCACGGCCGCGTCCTACTATGTCGGCGTCGAAAGCGCCATGCCGGCCGTGCCGGGCATGCCGCCGGAAATCGAGGCTTTGTGCATCGCGCCGTTCGGCATGGAAGAAGGCACTCAAGAGGAGCTGCCCCATGACGAATTCGGCCTCGTCATCGGCGAGCCGGTGCGTTTCCGTTTCTTCGCGTCCAATACGCGCCGCGACGACGTGGTAGGCACGCGCCTCGACTATTGGGCCGACGGCGAGCTTGAAGAGCTGGATGAAATCGAGGTTACGCTGCCGGAGGAAGGCCGCAGGCCCGGCGAGATCGTGCCGGTACATCTGTGCGCGGCCGTGACCGAGGTCGGTACGCTGGAATTGCAGGCCGTATCGCAAAAGGACAATGGCCGCTGGAAGATCGAGTTCGATGTCAGGGCCGGGGAAGAATAATCGCTTCTTCAGGCATCGGAGCGGCCGGTCGGCCGCTCCGATGCCTCGGCCGAATCCGATAAATATCACTCCAATGACTCATGGAAGAGGCTGATTAAAATATTCTGGAACAATTGGACGCTTAAAATCTCATAATACCGTGCAAAATCAAGCCAACTATTCAGTCGGCATCGACCTGGGCACAACGCATACCGTTGTCGCCTTCGCCCGAGCCGACAAACCCAATCCCGAAATCGAAATTTTCCAGGTCGAGCAACTGGTCGCGCCCGGTCAGGTCGCGGCGCGGCCCTTGCTGCCTTCCGTGCGCTATCATCCGGCCAGCGGCGAGCTGTCCGAGGCCGATGTCGCCTTTTCGCCGGCCGGCGAAACCGCCGTGATCGGCGAGGCCGCGCGCCTGTTGGGCGCCAAGACCAAGGGGCGGTTCGTGACCAGTGCCAAGAGCTGGCTGTCGCATCCGTCGGTCGACCACAGCGCCGAAATCCTGCCCTGGGGCGGCAGCGAGGATGTCGACAAGGTGTCGCCGATCGACGCCAGCGCCAGTTATCTGGCGCACATCCGCGCGGTCTGGGGCCACCGGTTTCCCGACGCGCCTCTGGACAAGCAGGATATCGTCATTACCGTGCCGGCGTCGTTTGACGAGGCGGCGCGCTCGCTGACGCTGGAGGCGGCCAGAATCGCAGGCTTCCCGAATGTGCGGCTGCTCGAAGAGCCTCAAGCCGTCTGCTACGACTGGCTGAGGCGCCATGCCGGCACGATCGGGCAGGAACTGGCCGATGTGCATCTGCTGCTGGTCTGCGACGTCGGCGGCGGCACCACCGACCTGACCCTGATCAAGGTTGAGCAGGGCGAGCAGGAGCCTAAACTGACCCGTATCGGCGTCGGCGAGCATCTGATGCTGGGCGGCGATAATATCGACCTGGCCCTGGCGCATCTGGCCGAAAGCCGGCTGGTCAGCGGCGACAGGCGCCTGTCGGCGGCCGATCTGTCGCAATTGATCGAGCAATGCCGCCTGGCCAAGGAACGGCTGCTGGCCGAGGATGCGCCGGTGCAGGTCAACGTCACCTTGCTGGGCGGCGGCTCCAAGCTGATCGGCAGTTCGCGCTCCGCTTCGCTGAGCCGGGACGAAGTCAGGGCCATTGCGCTGGACGGGTTTTTTCCGCTGTCGGGCCTGGATGAACTGCCGGACAGAAAGCGCAGCGGCGTGGTGGAATTCGGCCTGCCTTACGCGGCCGAGCCGGCGGTCAGCAAGCATATCGCGGCGTTCCTGAAGCTGCACCGCGAAGCCTGCCGCGACGCCCTGAAAGGCGAGGGCGTCGTGCCCGATGCCTTGCTGCTCAACGGCGGCGTGTTCCGCAGCCGGCCGCTTACGCAGCGCACGATCGCGCTGATCAATTCATGGGCCGACAAGCCGCCCAAGTTGCTGGAAAACAAGCATCCGGAACTGTCCGTGGCCCTGGGCGCGGTCAGCTACGCCATCGCGCGCCGCGAGAAGAAGCTGAAGATCGGCGGCGGTGCGGCGCGCAGTTACTTCCTGCTGGTCGATACCGACAAGGCCGTGCAGCAGGGCGTCTGCATCCTGCCGCGCGGCAGCGAGGAGGGCGATGAGGTGATCCTGAAGGACCGGCAATTCGCCTTGCGCCTGGGCCAGCCCGTGCGCTTCCATCTGGCCTCGATGACTGGCGATACGCCGTTCAAGCCCGGCGATCTGACCGACATCACCGACCAGTTCCACTCGCTGCCGCCTTTGGCCGTGGCGTTCGAGCATGGCGAGGCGCAGGGCAATCGCGAAGTCATCGTGCAACTGGCCGTGACCCAGACCGAAATCGGCACCCTGAAAATCCAGTGCGTGTCCGTGGCCGACAGCACGCAGCGCTGGGACGTGGAGTTCCAGATCAGAAGGAAAGGCCTGGCCGGCCTGCAAACCGATGCGGCCCTGCCGTCCCAGTTCAATGCCGCCGTGGAAAAAATACAGGCGATCTTCGGTTCGAAGTCCAAGCAGGTCGATCCCAAGGCGGTCAAGAATCTGCGCGCCGATCTGGAAAAGCTGCTGGGCAGCTCGCGCAACGACTGGGAAACGCCGCTGCTTCGGGCCATGTTCTCGGCGCTGCTGGACGGCCTGAAGTACCGCCGCCGTTCCGATAACCATGAAAGAGTCTGGCTCAGCCTGACCGGATTCTGCCTGCGTCCGGGCTTCGGCTATCCGCTCGACGACTGGCGCGTGGAGCAGCTCTGGAAAACCTATCCGCAAGGTATCCAGTTCGTCAACGAAGCCCAGAACTGGAGCGAATGGTGGACGTTGTGGCGCCGCATCGCCGGCGGACTCGGCAGCGAGGCGCAGGAACAGATCTTCAGCGATATCGCCAAGTACATCGATCCGGCCGCCGCCCGGCAGCCCGGCGTCGCCAAGCAGGTCAAGACGCGCGGCTATGACGACATCGTGCGTCTGGCCGCGGTGCTGGAGCGCCTGCCGGTCGACAAGAAAATACAGTTGGGCGAATGGCTGCTGAAACGCCTGCAGAAAGCCAGCGAGCCCAGCCAGACCTGGTGGGCCGTCGGGCGTATCGGCGCGCGCATGCCGTTCCACGGCAGCAGCCACAATGTGGTGCCCGCCGACAAGGTCTGCGTGTGGCTCAAGCAACTGATGGCCGAGGACTGGAAGAAAACGCCTCAGGCCGGCTTTGCCGCGACTTTGATCGCGCGCATGAGCGGCGATCGCGCGCGCGACATCGACGAGGCAACGCGCAGGCAGATCATCGAGAAATTGCGGCTGAGCAAGGCGCCTTCGTCCTGGATGGACATGGTGGAACAGATCCGGGAACTCGATGAGAAAGAGGAAAAACAAATCTTTGGCGAGGCTTTGCCACCGGGGCTAAAATTGATCAATAACAACTAAAACCCAATAAGATAAACATGAAAGCAGTCGGCATTGTCATGATGGTGGGATTCATCCTGCTTTATTTCGTAAATGCGGCCTTCAAGGTGAATATATGGCAGACGGAGCTATTAATTCACAGCGCCATCAGATTTTGGGCCGGTTTTGCCGGTATCGGAATCTGGGTTTTTTACAAATATAGAGTCAGGTTCACGACTGTGCTGTATGTGATTCTAGCCCTGGTGCTGGCCGATGACATCTGGGACTACTTCAGAAATATCAACAGCTTTAAGCCCGAAGCCATGCTGCACAGCAGTTATATGCTGTTGTGGGGCGCCCTGGCAGGCTATGTGGCCGCGAGGCAGTTGAAAAACAAAAGGGATAAGCGGCAGGGACGCTAGTCTATCGCCGATTCCGTGGCAGGCTTTTTGTAGTTGATATCCAAGGCAACACGGCAGCTTTCCTTGAGGACATTCTTCATGGCCACTTCATCATCAATCGATTTTTTAGGCAGCTCTCGCCAGCGGTGAATCGGGATGGACGCAAGAAATAATTTAATCACCCGTGAAGGCCGTGCAAAATTGGAGCAGGAGCTGGATTACCTCTGGAGCGTCGAACGCAAAGCCGTCACGCAAGCCGTCACCGAAGCCGCGGCCCACGGCGATCGCTCCGAAAATGCCGAATACAAGGAGGGAAAACGCCGGCTACGGGAAATAGACCGCCGGATTCGTTTTCTCACCAAGCGCCTACAGGTTTTAAAAGTCGTGGACTATTCGCCGCAGCAGGAAGGCAAAGTCTTCTTTGGCGCCTGGGTGGAGCTTGAAAACGAAGCCGGGGAAATCGTGCATTACCGGATCGTGGGTTCGGATGAATTCGATCCCCGCAAAAATGCGATCAGCATCAATTCCCCCATGGCCAGAGCGCTGATTGGAAAATCGGTTGACGATGAGGTCATTGTGACTACCCCGGAAGGAAGGAAAGAATGGTTTGTCAACGCAATCCGATACAAACCTTTCGATTGACTGTCATCGGGCCCTATTTTCAAAAGCTTGCATTGGAAGGGCCGGTTCAGGCCGGGGTGGACGAATGCGGCGTAGTAAATTTCCCGAAGATGATTTCAGTCATGGGATTTAAGTTTTGCCGCTTATTTTTCCAGACAAGCGCCCGATAAATCGATATGATAGTCGCCTTTTAAATCACGAAAAAGGTTTCATCATGCAAATCGCAGACAATATGGCTGTTTCCATTCACTACACTCTGACCAACGATGCCGGCGAGGTGCTGGACAGTTCGGTTGGGTATGAGCCGTTGGTTTACCTGCATGGCATGGGAAATATCATTTCCGGCCTGGAAAACGCTTTGACGGGTAAATCGGAAGGCGACAAATTCAACGTTCACATCGAGCCGGCCGACGCTTACGGCGAACATGAAGACGACATGGTTCAGGTTCTCCCCCGGGCCATGTTCGAAGGCATAGACACGGTCGAAGTCGGCATGCAGTTTCATGCCGATGTCAGTTCAGGTCCGGGCATTGTCACGGTGGTGGATGTCGATGGCGATGATATCACCATCGACGGCAACCACCCGCTGGCGGGCGAAGCGCTGAACTTCGATGTCGAAGTCGTGGCGGTCAGGCCTGCAACTCAGGATGAGCTGGCTCATGGCCATATTCATGGCGCCGGGTGCAATCATTAAGGGCTGAAGCCAAAATACTCTGTGGGAGCGATGCCCTCATCGCGACTTAAACCGCCGCAAGTCGCGATGTGGGCATCGCTCCCACCAGGCTGCCTAAAGCCAGTCCTTTTTCTTGAAATAGCCGAGCAAAAACACTGCGATGGCGATAAACACGCCCCAAAGGGCCGGATAAGCCCATTTCCATTTCAGCTCCGGCATATACTCGAAGTTCATGCCGTAGACGCCGGCGATGAAAGTCAGTGGAATGAATATCGTGGCGAACACGGTCAGGACTTTCATGGTCTCGTTCATCTTGTTGCTGACGCTGGACAGGTAAATGTCCATCATGCCGGCGATCAGGTCGCGGCAGGATTCCATGGCTTCGATGACGCGTATGGCGTGGTCATAAACATCGCCGAAATAGCGCTTAGTGCGCTCCTGCAGCAGATCCGATTCGCTGCGCTGGATGCCGGCCAGCAATTCCCGTAGCGGCGAGATGCTCCTGCGCAAGAAAATCAATTCGCGCTTGATGGTCTGTATGAGCATCAGTGTTTTAGTCGACGGCATGGACAGCAATTCGTCCTCGACGGATTCGATCAGTTCGTCGAGCGTATCCTGCAGGGTGAAATATTCGTCGACGACGGTATCCATGATCACATAAGCCAGGTAATCCGTACCGAAGTTCCGCAGGCGTCCTTTTTCATTGTTGAGCTGGGTCAGGATCGGGTCGAATATGTCGTCGGGTTTTTCCTTGAAGGAAAACACAAATTTGTCGAGGATCAACAAACTGACCTGTTCATAGGCCACGTCAAACACATCGTCACTGAGCGACAGGGCTTTCAGGACGATGTACAAATAGTCCTCGTAATCCTCGAATTTGGGCCGTTGATGGGTGTTGAGAATATCTTCCAGCACCAGCGCATGAATGCCGAAGTGCTTGCCGATGGCCTCGATGACTGAAACGTCCGTCAGGCCCTCGATATTCACCCAGGTGACCGTATCGGTATGTTTATACGGCAAAATGTCATCGATTGATTTGACGATGCGCTTTTCGAGCGTGGTTTTATTGTAATCCACGACCGTGATGCGGTTTTCAATCTCGTGCACTTCGCCGACATGCACGAGCGAGCCGGACGGCAGGCCGGATTTTTCAGAAGCGTAACTTAATGATTCAGGCATGATAAAAAATAATCGGGTGAGTAGGAGTGCAGGTCTTAGCCCGCCAATATCGGAAATAAGCCTTTCAGGCCGCTGGCGATAAATTCGACGGCCAGCGCCGAAAGAATCAGCCCCATCAGCCGTATGAATATGTTAATGCCGGTCTGGCTGATATGCCGGACCATCCAGGGGGTCGTTCTCAGCACGATCCATAAAATCATCATGACGGCAATAATATCCAGGCTCATGAACAGGTAATGATTGATATCCGTGCCCCGGTGCGAATACAGGATGACCGTGCTGATGGCGCCAGGTCCTGCCAGCAGCGGCATCGACAGCGGCACCACGGCAATGGATTGTTTGGCTTCGCCTTCCTTGGCTTCCTTTCTGGTGTGCACGGTCTCGCTGATTTTGGCCTGCAGCATGGAAAGCGCCATCAGCATCAGCAAAATGCCGCCGCTGACCCGGAACGAATTGAGGCTGATACCGAAAAATCGGAGCAGGCCTTCACCCAGAAAGAGCGCCAGCAGCAGAATCGTCGTGACCGTTATCACGACGGTTTTTTCGATGGTTCTGAGCTCGGTTTCCTTCATGTTGGAGGTCAGCGCGGCAATGATGGGAATCATGCCTATCGGATCGACCACGGCAAATAAGGCGACAAATATTTTTATATAATCCGTGTATTCAAGCATAATGTTTTCCGTCAAACGAGGCGAATCGCAGGATTCGGCAGGCTGCGGACATAACTCTAAACCGATAATACATCTCCAGGCAAAGATAATTAATGACAAATTCAACGACACAGTTACCGATGCTGGGCTGGCGCGAATGGGTGGCGTTGCCCGAACTGAATATCGGACAGATCAAGGCCAAAATCGACACCGGCGCCCGTTCGTCGGCCCTGCATGCCTTCGCCATCGATCCTTATCGAAAAGGCGGGCAGCGCTGGGTCATGTTTGCCATTCATCCCAGCCAGCTCAATAGCGATGTGGTGGTCGAATGTCACGCACCGATCAAAGACCGCCGCCTGGTTTCGGATTCGGGCGGCCATAAGCAGCTGCGCTACGTCATAGAGACCGAGCTGGTGCTGGGGCGCTCGCTGATCCGGGCCGAGATGACGCTGACCAACCGCGACAGCATGCGCTTTCGCATGCTGCTCGGGCGCACCGCGATGAACCGGCGCTTTGTCATCGACCCCAGTTCGTCCTACCTGCAGGGAAAGCCGGAAATCTGGCGGGATGATCGCTTGCTGGAACTCGTCAATTAAGCGGCCGGTATGGCGACACAGGGAGGTTGTGCTTCGCAGCCCATAGAAAATCCTGAATCAGCCAATTTTGCTTTCCTGGCGGAACATGATCCGCTGTTCGTGCAAATCGCTTCCGCCGCCGAAAAAGCGTTCCCGAGCGAGTAGGCCTACTTTTAGGCGATCAGTTTAATTATTGCAATTAGTGACCGTTTTTGGTCGATCAGAGGCAGCTGATATTTATTATATTTGCCTAACCGTTCTGCATTTCGGGAAGCCGGTACATCCCCAAAATTGCTTGCCCTGGTTATCGCCATTCCGGGCCGTTCTCAACATCATGGGCCTGCCGCATTTGGGGCAGGCGTTTTCATCAACCAGTCGCTGCTTTTCTTCAATGATCGCCTTAACGTGCTTCACATGCTCCCTGTGCGTTTTGATCGACGGCTTCAACCGGTCGGATGCAATCTTGGCGCAGATAGCCAGAACTTCGCTGTCACTGAGGATCGGTTGAGTTTTGGTTTTGATGAACCTGAGATAGCCGCCCAGATAGACCACATTGTCCGGCATGGGCGTCTTGAACTCGCTGTCTCCGACGAAGACGACCAGGGAAAATACCTTTTCCGGATCAAGTTCCAGTGCAGATTGCAGTGTTTGGGTGTGCTTGTAGTTCTGGTGCAGCGGGTTCTGGAATTTGCTCGTGTGCCGGTAAATTTTCTGGGTCCACATATTTTGCTTGGGATCGCCGAAAATTCAGCCTTTCATGTTCTTGGTTTCGATCACGAACACGCCATAGCGGGAGACGATGACATGATCGATTTGCGTGGTGCCGTCCTCGGTCGGCAGGGTCACGTTCTTGAACAAGGTATAGATATTTTTATCGAGAAAGAACTTGGCCGCTAAATTAACCATGAGCTCGCCCAAGGGCCGTAGGATGATGATATGGACTCCTCTTCACTCCCACGGTGTCATAATGCACCCAACAATAAACAACGGAGCCAAGAGGAGCCCAAAATGAATCATAATGTAGTTGGCCTGGACATCGCAAAGAACATCTTTCACTGCTATAGCTTGAGCGCCGAGGGCAAAGCGATCAGGAAAAAGCTCAAGCGAGCAGAATTGCTGGCTTTTTTCGCC
>Ga0196963_10000612_pt1 | contig 30186 bp, 24 predicted proteins | sample S1_5metaG_FD_148600 | JGI IMG/M metagenome (GOLD analysis project Ga0196963, IMG submission 148600) | Soil microbial communities from Anza Borrego desert, Southern California, United States - S1_5 | ecosystem: Environmental > Terrestrial > Soil > Desert | place: USA: California | collected...
CCGCTTCGTCGGGCAGGCCCGGGCGGCGCGGGCGAGATTACGATCCACTCCAACTACACGCAGACCTCGGGCGGCACGTTTGAGGTGGACCTGGCGGGGCCGGTGCAGACCACGCAGTACGACCACGTGCGGGTGACGGGGAACGCGTCGATCGCGGGCAAGCTGCGGGTGAAGTGGAGTTCGGCCGCGCCGCTGGGGACCACGTACCGGGTGCTGGATGTGAACGGCACTCTGACGGGCGAGTTCGGACAGATCGAGGAGCCGGATGCGCCGTACTCGAGCACGGTGGCCGCGAGCTATGACGCGCATGGGGTGACGCTGACGGTGGTGCAGCGGTGCGGGTCGAGCGACTACAACGCCGACGGCGACTATGGCACGGACCAGGACATCGAGGCGTTCTTCGCGTGCCTGGGCGGGACGTGCTGCGAGGGGTGCCACTCGGACTTCAACTACGACGGGGACATCGGCACAGACCAGGACATCGAGGCGTTCTTCCGCGTGCTGGGGGGCGGGGGCTGCTGAGGTTTTTTAGTGATTGAGGGAGGAGGGGCCGCCCGTGCTGTGCGCGGGCGGCCTTTGTTTTTGAACGCGAAGGGGGCGGAGGCGCGAAGTGGAAGGCGGGTACGCGGAGTTGCGCGGAAGGGCGGAGTTTCGCGGAGGGGGGAAGGGAGTTGGAACGCGGAGGGGGAAGCAGGTTGGAACGCGAAGGGCGCGAAGGGGAGCGAAGGTGCGAAGAGGAAGGCGGGTACGCGGAGGTGCGCGGAAGGGCGGGGTTCGCGGAGGGAGGGGGAGTTTGAACGCTTAGAGCGCGAAGGGGGAAGGCTTGGAGGCATTGAGACAATGGGCGAACGGGATTTGTGCGCACGAACCCGCGACTTCGGCGAGGACGCCTCAGTCCCGGCGTCGTAGGATCGGGGCATGAAGCATCACATCATCGGCGTTGCGGTGGCGGGTATGGCTCTGGTGGCGGGCGGGTGTAACTCCGCGCACCGGTCGTCGGATGTCCGCACGGCGGTGTTCAAGGTGGATGGGATGGCGTGCGAGAACTGCGCCAAGCACATCGAGGAGGAGCTCGTCGAGGTGCCGGGCGTGAAGACGGCGAAGGTCGACTTTGCGAGCAAGACGGCGCGGGTGACGCTGGATGAGAGCAACCCCGCGTCGCAGAAGGCGCTGGACGCGGCGGTCACGAAGTGGAAGATGGAGCACTTCGCGCAGGAGGAGGATCCGGAGTGCCTGGACCCGAAGCGGCGCGAGGAGATCAAGCGCGGGGGGAAGTAAGCGTCAGGGGTTGATGATCGTTCGAGACGGCCGCCGTGTGGTGGCCGTTTTTTTTGCGCGAAGGCACTACCGCGGAGGTTGCGGAGGGGGCGGAGTTGCGCGGAGGGGGACTTTGAACGCGAAGGTCGCGAAGGGGGAGCGAAGGCGCGAAAGGGAAGGCGGGAGCAGGTGGACGGCTGCGGAACTCGATGCTGGCGGCCAATCCGGGGCTTCGCTCGAGGACTCGCTCAGTCCCGGCGTCGCGGCACATCGCAGCGTCGGGGTGGGGAGAGGCGCCGTGGTCCAAAAAAGGGAACGGCCCAGCGGGGGGAGCCGGGCCGTTCGGGGGGGAAAAGCGGAAAGCGGGTGAAGGGACTTGAACCCTCGACTTTCACGTTGGCAACGTGACGCTCTACCACTGAGCTACACCCGCGGGTTGTCAGACCCTGTATCGGCCGCGTGGGCGGACGGGTTCAGGGGGAGAGAAACGTAGACGGGCTGGGGCGAGGTGTCAATGGGCGGGGCGGCCAATGGGGATGGGGCAATGGGCAATGGGAAGAAGGCAGTTGGCAACGGGAAAGCCTACCGCTGGGTCAGAGGTTTGGTGGCCGCCCTGTTAAGGGCGTCGATGACGGTTTCGGGGGTGTAGGCGTTCAGGATGACGGGCTGGGTGAGGCCGGGGCCGTAGATGGCGAGGGTGGGAACGCCGGTCTGGCCGAGCTCTTTGTGGAAGTCCCAGGCGGGGGCCTCATCGGCCGTGACGTCGGCTTCGAGGAGGACGACGTCGCGGAGGCGGGTGCGGACGGGGTCCTGGTCGAGGATGCCACGCTTGAGGGACTTGCAGGTGAGGCACCAGTCGGCGGTGAAGTCGACCATGACGGTGTGTCCCTCGGTGCGGGCCTTCTCGAGGAGGGAGCGGTCGAAGGGGCTCCAGGCGCCGGGGATGAGCTGGCCGGGGGCGGCGTTCTTGAGGGCGGCCATGCGGGCGTCATAGTCGCGCCGGTCGGACTGCGCGTAGGTGTAGGCGAAGGCGATGGCGCCCCAGCCGGCGGCGATCGCGAGCACGCTGAGGGTCACGCGCCGGAACGGGCCCTTGGTGATCTGCCAGGTGCGGAGGAGGAGCCAGAGGGCGGCGATGGCGACGAAGAGGCCCGCGGACCAGAAGGGCATGGAGCCGTGGTACCAGGGCTTGACGGCGAGGAAGGTCTTGATGCCCACGGCGATGAAGTAGGCGGCGGCGGCGAGGAGGAGGAAGCCCATCACCTGCTTGACGAGGTCGCTGGCGGGCCCGGTGCGCGGCAGGTGCTTGACGAGCGCGGGGTTGATGGAGAGGACGAGGTAGGGCACGGCCATGCCGATGCCAAGGCCCACAAAGATGGCAAAGATGGTTGAGGCGGGGAGTGCGGCGCTGCCGGCGAGGAGGCCGCCGGCGACGAAGCCGAAGCAGGGCAGGCCGAGCACGCCGGTCATGACGCCGAAGAAGAAGGAGCCGCGGGCGGTGTCGGCCTTGGGGTTGATGAGATAGACGGACTGTGGAAGGTTGAGGCTGAAAAGGCCCATGATGCCCAGGCCCATGAGGGCGATGAGGACGCCAAGGCCGAGCGTGACCCACCAGGTGCCGAAGATGAAGCGGGTGGGGTCGAGCGCGGCGTTGGAGGCCATGCGGGCGATGACGACTGGCAGGCCGACGGCGGTCCAGAAGGCGACCACCCCCACTGCCATCCACAGGCCGAGCACGACGCGGCGGTTGGAGCCGCCGGAGTGCTCGACGAGGGTCATGATCTTGATGGGGATGATGGGGAGGACGCAGGGGGTGAGGTTGAGGACGGCGCCGCCGAGGACGGATAGGAGGAAGAGGATGAGGAGGCTGCTGCCGACGTTCATGCCCAGGAACTTGCGCTGGGTGAGTTCGGGCGGGGGTGCTGGGGCTGGAGCCGGGTTGGCGGAGGGAGCGGCGGCGGGCTGGGTTGGGTTGCCGAGCGGTGCTGGCGGAGCGGTGGTGGTTGGCGTGACCTTACCCTGATCAAATCCGGCGAAGAGGGTGGGATCGGACGCGGCGGCGGAGGGTTGGGCCGCGACGGTGATGTTCACCGGCAGGGTGAAGGTCTTGGGTGGGAAGCAAACGTCGTCGTTGCAGGACTGGCTGCGGACTTTCAGCGGGATGGTGAGGTCACCGGGGTTGATGGAGGCGTCGAGCTTGAGGACGGCGTAAGCGGTGGCTTTGCCGGAGTAGACGGGTGCCTCGATCGTGCCGTTACCGTCGGGGTTGGGAGCCTTGTAGGGCTTGGAGGTCGGCCACTGGACACCGGTGAGGTGGACGCCCGCAGGCATGTCTTTGGCGGGGTCGATGCTGGTGCGGATGGCGAACTCATCAATGGCCTTGGGGAGTTCGGTGATCCTGGCGGGCCAGCTGTGGAGTTCGTCGCCGTGGTCGAGGGTGATGGCGACGACGAGGGTGCCGCCGGGAGCGACCTGTGTGTGCTGGGGGGTGGCGGTGACTTCAACGGCTTCCAGGGCGTGGGCGGGGAGGGCGAAGGCCGCGAGCGCGGCGGCGAAGGCGAGGAGGAAGCGGAGCGCGCGGGGGTGGAGCGCCGGGTGGGCGGGTTTCATATGGGAAGGGTACGACCCGGCATGGAGGCGGGTTTGCCCGGGGGGTGTGGGGTAGGGTGGCGTGTGGTTTGTAGCGCGGGACGGGGGTGGGCCGATAAGAAAGGATTGCGGGCGGACGGGTGCCCCGGTTGAGGCAGGAGCGTCATGGCTGACGTGCTGGATCAGAATGAGGTTGATGCGCTTCTCGCGGCGGTGGACGCCGGGGAGGTGAAGGAGGAGCGGAAGGACGCGCCGGTGTTCGCGCGGGGCCGGCGCGGGGCGGCGGAGTCGGCGGAGGTCAAGCCGTACGACTTCAAGCGGCCGGAGCGCGTGAGCAAGGACCAGATGCGGGCGCTGCAGACGCTGCACGAGGGGTTTGCGCGGAACTTCGGGGCGTCGCTCTCGGGATTCCTGCGGACGATCGTGGAGGTGAAGGTCGCGACGTGCGAGCAGATGACGTACTCGGAGTTCACGAGCGGTCTGCCGAACCCGACGTCGTTCAACCTGGTCACGGCGGAGGGGCTCGAGGGGCAGATGTGCCTGGAGATCTCGCCGCTGATCATCTACCCGATCATCGATCGGCTGCTGGGGGGGACGACGCAGGACCTGTTCATCCCGCAGCGGCCAATGACGCTGATCGAGACGCGGCTGATCAGCAACGTGACGAAGCGCGGGCTGGTGGCGCTGGCGGAGGCGTGGGCGGGGATCAAGCAGCTGACGTTCACGGTGTCGGCTACGGAGAGCAACCCTCAGCTGGTGCAGATCGTGCCGCCGAACGAGGTGGTGGTGGTGATCGGGTTTGAGCTCAAGATGAGCAACCGCGCAGGGACGATGAACCTGTGCATTCCGTACAACGTGATCGAGCCGGTGATGGAGGTTTTGAGCAGCCAGAGCTGGTTCGCGGCCGCGAAGAATCAGAAGAGCAAGGAGATTGAGACGCAGATCTCGCGGACGCTGTCACGGGCACCGCTGAACGTAACGGGGCTGCTGGCGGAGACGACGATCACGCTAAGGGAGCTGCTGGAGCTCACGGTTGGCGACATCATCGTGACGGAGAAGCCCGCGGCGACGCCGGTGACGGTGTGTGTGGAGGGGGAGCGGAAGTTCGTGGCGCAGATCGGGCAGTTCCGGGGGAACCGGGCGCTGAAGGTGTTGCGGGCGACCACTAGCGAAGAGCGTTGACCTTGAGCCCCAGTCTCGGGTTTCACAGGTGAACTCTGAGTTCTCCCAGCTTCTGCCCTGCCGACGAACACCGGGTCTAACGCAAGTAGGCTTGCGGGTAGCCATTGGTCCGACTAGTCTGTGTAGGAGCCGCCGCGGGGCGGTCGGGAGAGATGACATGCCGTTTCCGAACTGGCAAGCTCGTGCGAGCATTGCGGTTACAGCGCTGGTTCTCAGCGGCCAATCGCACGCTCAATGGTCCGTCGCCTACCTCAACCCAGCCAACCGTGCTTCTGTGGCCAGTGGGGTGTCATCCGGCGGGCAGGTCGGACTGAGTACTGGCATCCCAAGTGACGCAGCCGTCCTGTGGAACGGATCGGCTCAGTCCTGGGTGAATCTCAACCCCTCTGGCGCTGGAAGGTCGAAGGCGAACGCGGCATTCGGAAGTCAGCAGGCCGGATCGGCAAACTACGGAGGTTGGGACCGCGCCACGATCTGGCACGGAACAGCTGCATCGGCGCAGGACATTCACCCCGTTTGGGCCAGCCTCTCCGAAGTCATGGCTACTTCTGGTGTGCAGCAGGCCGGATACGCGCTCGTCCCTTCGACCGGCCGCTATCACGCGACGGTCTGGAGCGGTTCATCGGCATCCGCAGTGGACCTCCATCCAGGGCCGCTCAACGAGGCGAGCTTTGCCTGGGGAGTTGCTGGTGGTCAGCAGGTCGGCTCCACAACCAACTTCAATGGCAACTTGCGCCAGGCCGCACTCTGGAGCGGAACGGCCGGTTCGTACATCAATCTCACCCCGTCCTCCTACTACTCGGAAGCACTTGCGGTCGAGGGTGGAATTCAGGTTGGGTACGAACGTGCAACCTCCGGGTCTTTCAGACGGCCGGTGATCTGGAGTGGAACTGCGGCGTCTATGAGTTATCTGGCTGGGCCGTCGGTTGAAGGCGCCATTCGAGCGATTCACCAAGGACGATTAGCGGGTGAGATGCATGTGGGGGCACATCGGCATGCGACGATGTGGAACAGCGCAACATCGAGCCCTGAGGATCTCGCAACGGTGCTGACTGGATCATGGGCGGAGACCATCGCTACCGGCATCTGGAGCGATGGTCAGACGATCTTCGTGACTGGATATGGGTTCAACACGACTCGGAACCGCAACGAAGCGTTGCTGTGGACGCGACCGGTGCCAACCCCGGCGACAAGCTTGGTAGCCGCAGCTGGGTTGATGCTGCATGGTGGTCGTCGTCGACGGTCGCAACGACTCTCTTAGATCGCTCCGACGCACAGGTTGACGGCCGAGTGCAGGACGGGGTAGTTCACCACACAGCGGAAGATGTCGAAGGGGATGTGCCACTTGAGCAGGTCGAGCTGCTGCGTGACCATCTCGTGGTAGCGGGGCATGTGCGTGGTTCGGAGTGACTGGAGGCTGGTGCCGAGGTATTCGGCGGAGCCTTCGAAGGGGAGGCGGTGGGGCACGAGGCCGTGGTGGGCGGTGGCGTAGCGGCTGCTCTCGGGGGTGACCCAGACGGAGGTGGTAGAAGGGTTGACCCAGCCGTGCGGGATGATGAGGTCGAGGAGGAGGACCTCGGAGGGCTCGAGGCAGGGCGCGGTGATGCCGTGCGGGGGCGTGCGGCTGCCGCCGGGGAAGTTGCGGGTCAGGTTGCGCCAGAAGACGGTGACCTCGCCGGAGCGGCCGAGCTTTTCGAGCTGCACGTAGTCGCGGGAGAGGCCGTCGGGGCCCTCGAGGCGTGTGATCTTGGGCAGCGGCTTTGTGGAGTACTCGGGGAGCAGGGTGCAGCCGTCCACTGCGACGTCGGCGCCGGAATCGGGGGGGCAGGTGGAGCCACCCCAGGTGCGGCTGGAGGCGTAGATGCCGATGGAGGCGCCTTCCTGGAGCTTGCGGAGGCCGACGCGCCCGCGGATGCCGAGGCAGTCGTGCTCGCCGGTAGGGCGCTCGTAGAAGATGACAGAGTGGATGGAGGCACGGGCGCTGACGCCCCAGACGGAGGCGTTGGCGCGGAAGGCGGCGCGGCGCAGGCGGAGCAGCGCGCTCTCGTCGTCGGGGCAGAGGCCCGAGAGGATGGCGTCGAAGGTGCGGCGGTCGCCGGCGACGTCCTTCACGGCGACCTCGAACTGCTGGTACGCGGTTTGGAGGTCGGCGATGGCCGCGGCGGAGGTGCCGGCGGACTGGGCGGACTCCACGAAGCGTCGCATGGCGCCGGCCTTGGGGACGAGGCGGCCGGTGCGGAGCAGGTCCTGGTGATTAGCGAGGGAGAAGATCTGCCAAGCGAGGGCGGCGTCGATGTTGAGGGCACGGCGGAGGTCGACGGCGCGGGGGGCTTCGACGGGGAGGGCGGCGATGAGGGACTGAACGGCCCCGCGGAGCTGCGCAAGCACTTGCAGCGTGCGGGCTTCGAAGGTTTGGTCCAGGACCGGCGCGGGCGCGTCGGCCTTTGACCTCTTGCACGTTGACGCTCGTGGAGCCATCCCGGACAACATATCGGCGGCCTCTGGGTGCCGCCCCGAGGGAACCGGGGCGGGTGAAAAACATTGTACAAGGATTTGTACAAATGCTTGCACAGATTCTCGGAAAAAGGTACCTTCGGCGTCGCCCCATGGCCCGGGCGTGAGAGACCGGGCGCGGATCACCCGCGGGCGCCGGCATGAACACCGAACACGTCAGCACCAAACAAAGGAGAGGTCATGTCCACTCGAATGTGTGTCGCGGGTCTTTTGGCCATGGCGGGGTTTGCGGCGGGCGTGAGTGCTCAGGAGCTGATCCTGGCGGAGTACCAGTACGAGGCCGCGCGGTTCGTGCGGATGGGGCTGGACGGGAGCAACCCGCAGACGGCATTCCTGCTGCCGGCGGCGGACTGGCTGCCGATGGGCGTGAGCTACAACGCGGCGAACAACACACTGGTGTGGATGGACAGCGGCGGCGGGAGCGAGGTGCACCAGGCGGGGCTGGATGGGTCGGGGCACACGGTCCTGAGCGGGGTCGGCGGGTTTGCCCGCGGAACGTCGCGCGATGCGGCGGGGCGGGTCTTCTACTCGACGAACAACGAGCTGCAGCGGATGAACGCGGACGGCTCGAACATCGTGACGATGTACGCGGCGCCGGCGACCGAGGTGGTGCTGTCGCCGCGGGTGGATGCGACGAACGGCTTCGTGTACTTCTGCGTGGAGGGGCAGATCAAGCGGGTGCCGGTGGACGGCGGGGCGGCGCAGACGGTGGTGACGGGGGTGAGCCAGGCGCGGGCGATCGGGCTGCACCACGCGGCGGGGTACATCTACTGGATCGACGGCGACACGATCACCGATCACGTGGCGCGGGCGCGGCTGGACAACACCGGGTTTGAGATTGTGTTCGACTGCTCGTACAACGACACGAGCGGCTCCAGCGGGCTGACGGACCTGCTGCTGGCGCCGGCGCTGGGCAAGATGTTCATCAGTGATGAGCTTGCGGGCACGGTGCGGAGCCTGAACCTGGACGGGACGGGCGTGCAGACGATCTATACGAGCCCGACGGGGCTGGCGCCGATCGCGATGACGCTGACCACCGGCGACGTCACGCCGGCGCTGCAGGACTGCAACGGGAACGGGGTCGGCGACGGCGCGGATATCGCGGGCGGTGCGGCGGACTGCAACAACAACGGCGTGGTGGACACGTGCGAGGCGAGCGCCTGCCCTACGCGGAACTTCCTACTCAACCATGGCGCAAGCCTGTCGAGCGGGCAGGGGCGGGCGCTGGGCCGGCCGAGCCAGTGGCAGGTGTTCCAGCCCTTTGACGTGACGGCCACGTGGCGGATCGGCGAGATCGGGATAGACGGGCACACGTCGAACTACGTGGTGGAGAACGAGGTGCTGGTGGCGGTGTTCCCGGAAAACCCGGTGACGTCCCGTCCTGATGAGACCAGTGCGCCGCTGGCGACCACGTCGTTAACGCTGCGGTTCAGCCCGTGGTTTGAGAGCTGGGCGTACGCGCCGCTGAACGTGACGCTGGAGCCGGGGCGGTACTGGGTGCGGCTGGTCGCGGAGGACCCGATCAACTTCGCGGCTTCGATCCACCACGGGGCCTCGGGGCTGCAGTCACGCTCGCGCGGGACCAGCGGCAACTTCACGAGCCTTCAGAGCCCGATCGCGATGCGGCTGGTGCAGACCAACGCGCCGGTGTGCGGGACCGCTGATTACAACGGCGACGGCGACATCGGCACGGACCAGGACATCGAGGCGTTCTTCGCGTGCCTGGGCGGGAGCTGCTGCCCCACGTGCTTCGAGGGCGGCAGCGACTTCAACGGTGACGGCGACTTCGGGACTGATCAAGACATCGAGAGCTTCTTCCGCGTGCTGGGTGGCGGACCCTGCTGACTCCCCTACAGCGGGCTCGCGACGGCACTTTCTTCAGCTACTTCCCTCTTCTCTCGGGCCCCCCGCTGCTCCCCGGCGAGGGGCCTTTTCATTGGTACCTTGATGGCGAGGGCCACCAATGGTGCAAGCCAACAACGTCGTCGCGCTGTCGGAGTTAACGAGTGACGTTCATCGGGAGCGCCCGCGTGATCTTTGTGATTGAGCCTGGTCTGGTGCGGGTCCTAAGCATTCGGGCTCGACGCCAGCCGGCGAGCCCGGGTGAGCTTGGGGACTGAGGAGGGCTGGGGGGGACTGGGTGATTGGCCGGGGTATTGAATCGACTCCGGCACTCCCCTACTCTTTCGGGACTGTGTTCGGGTCTCTGGCCCGGGGTTGGTCCCCGTGTCGGCGGTCCGGGAGCGACATCATGCTGTTTGTGGCCCACACCCATGCCGGCTGATCACACGACACCCCCGTGTCGTGGGTCGGTTGCCCCGTCCTCAGGAGGAATACTCGTGAGGGGCTAGGGGGCAATGCCGGAGGTTCCGCCGCCAGGTCGACTGGGGGCGGGGCGTGGGCCACGGGCGCGGTGCTCGTGGCCTTTGTGTTTTTGGAGTTCACGTTCGGCTCGACATCTCGGCAACTCGACATCTCAGCAATCAGAAAGGCAGAAGGCAGTGATCAACACCCAGGAAATGATGCGGATTCTCGACTCGATCGCCCGTGACCGGAACATCGACAAGCAGGTGCTGGTGAAGGACCTGGAGCAGGCGATGGTGTCGGCGGCCCGCAAGTACTTCAACACCCTGGATACCGAGGAGTTCGCGTGCACGCTGGACCCCATCAGCGGGCAGTTCAACCTCACGCGCCACGGGGCCCCGCTGGAGATGCCGCCGGTGGCGTTCGGGCGGATCGCGGCGCAGACGTTCAAGCAGGTGATGATCCAGAAGTTCCGCGACGATGAGCGGTCGAGCATTTTCGACGAGTTCAGCAAGCGGATGGGCGAGATCGTGACGGGCGTCGCGCAGCGGTACGAGGGCGGGGCGCTGGTGGTGACGATCGATCGGGCCGAGGGGTTCATGCCGCGGAGCGAGCAGATCCCCGGCGAGCAGTTCGCGGCGGGTGACCGGGTGCGGTGCATGATCCTCGATGTGCGGGACGCGGGCAGCCAGGTCAAGATTGTGCTGAGCCGCGGGCACCCGGACTTCATCAAGAAGCTATTCGAGGTCGAGGTGCCGGAGGTGGCGGAGAAGATCATCGAAATCAAGGCGATGGCCCGCGAGGCGGGGTACCGCACGAAGATCGCGGTGGCGTCCATCGACAGCAAGGTGGACGCGGTGGGCGCGTGCGTAGGTGTGCGCGGCAGCCGCATCAAGAACATCGTCGATGAGCTCAACGGCGAGAAGATCGACATCGTCCGCTGGAACGAGTCGAGCCAGATCCTGATTCAGAACTCGCTGAAGCCCGCCGAGGTGCAGGAAGTCTCGCTGTGCTTCGAACTGGGGCGCGCGACGGTGGTTGTCCGCGATGATCAGCTCTCGCTGGCGATCGGTAAGCGCGGGCAGAACGTGCGGCTCGCGGCCCGCCTGACAGGCTGGGACGTTGACATTCTCACCCCCGAGGAGTTCACCAAGGGCGTCGAGACGATGTACGCGACGATTCAGAGCGTCGAGGGCATCACCGAGCAGATGGCGGACAAGCTGGCGGCCCTGGGCATGGTCAGCGTGTTCGATATTGAGGAGGTGGGCCAGGAAGTGCTGATGACGGAGCTGGAGATCGACGAGGCCAAGGCGGCCCAGATCGTCGAAATCTGCTCGGTGAAGGCGAAGGAAGTCGCGGCCCAGCAGCAGAAGGACAAGGAAGAAAAGGAGCGCAAGGCCAAGGAGGAGGCCGAGCTCGCGGCCAAGCTGCTGGCCGAAGGCGGCGCCGCGAACGCCGGCGAGGCGGGCGAGGCCGCGGCGGCGGCGATCCTGGGCGCTGGGGCCGCGGCTCCGGCACCCGCGAAGGAGGTCACCCCGGACGCGGATGCGCGTGCGGCGGACATCCTGGGGCAGGGCTGAGTTCTGAACGAGTGATCCACGCGTCGGTGACGACGCGGTGATTGGTGGATGGGTCGGTGGTGTTGGTGGTTCGGTGGTGATCGGGCTGGTTCTGGAGCATTGATTGGCCAAGCAGAAGCGCATCTTCGAAATCGCGAAAGACCTGGGCGTGGACTCCAAGGCGATCGTGGCCAAGTGCCACGCCGAGGGGATCCCGGTGGAGACGGTGAAGAACCACATGTCCACCATCTCCGCGGGTCTGGAGCAGACCATCCGCGAGTGGTTCACCCAGCACGACACCTCGGGCGGGACGGCGACCGCCATCGAGACGTCGGAGAAGGTGGACCTGGATCAGGTGCGCACGAAGGCTCCGCGCCGGAAGAAGGCCTCGTCGAAGGATGAGGGCGGGGACACGGCGGCGACGACCACGGTCACGGTCGACGCGCCGGCGGATGCTCCGTCCGAGCCGATCGCGGCGCCGATGCCCGCAGTCACGCCGACAGCTCCCACTGCTGCCCCAGTTGCGCCGTCCGAGGTGAAGGCGCAGCCGGTGACGCCCGCGGTCGAGGTGAAGGCGCGGAAGATCGAGCCGACGATCAGCACGCAGCCGGCCAGCACGATCACGGCGACACCGACGCCGAGCCCGACGCAGGCGCCGGCGCCCGCGGCGATCCCGATGCCTCAGCCCACGCAGGTGGAGCGTCCCGCGGCGGCCGCGAGCCGTCCCACGGACGTTGCGGCGCAGGGCCCCGAGGGGCCGGGTGGCGGTGCGGGAACGGCGACGCCGACTCGGAACGAGCCGTCGCGCCCCCCTGTGCGTCCAAACGTGCCGGTGAAGCCGGCGCCGATGAATGTGCCATTGCGGCCGACGGGTGTATCGCCGGCGGGTCCGAAGCTCGAGGTGCGTGCACCGGTGAAGCTATCGGGGCCCAAGGTGGTTCGCGTGGAGGCGCCGGAAGTGCTGGCGCCGCCACGCCCGCGTGTGAACCGGCCGATGGGACCTGGTGGGCCGTCGGGCCCGATGGGACCTCGTCCCGGCGGGCCAGGGATGATGCCGGGCGGCGGCGGTGGTGATGATGATCGTCGCAACGCCCGCAGGGGCGGCGGCGCGGGGGCCGCGGCGGCCAAGCGCAGCAGCGGCCAGGGCGTGCCGGATCGTCGGCGTGGTCGCAGCGGCGCGGAGTGGTCGGGCTCTACGCAGGGGATCTTCAGCGAACAGGACCTGATCGAGCGCGAGGCACGCCTGGCCCGCGCGGGCGGGTTCCTCAAGAAGCGGAAGCAGGACCTGAAGAAGCCCGGGCAGCCGGCCGCACAGGACGCGGCCGCCGAGGGACGCATCCGCGTGACGGCCCCGTTCACGATCAAGGACCTCTCGGCTTCCACGGGCGTGAAGGCTTCGGAGATCACGAAGAAGCTGTTCATGCAGGGCATCATGCTCAAGATCAACGATCCGATCGCGGTGGAGAAGGCGGTCGAGATCATGATGGACTTCGACATTGAGCTGGAGGTGGTCGAGGCCCGCACAGCGGAGGAGACGGTGTCGGACCAGTTCGCGAAGCGCGAGGCGAAGGACCAGCGCCAGCGCGGCCCGGTGGTGACGATCCTCGGGCACGTGGACCATGGCAAGACGAGCCTGCTGGACAAGATCCGCAACGCGAACGTGGCGGCGGGCGAGGCCGGCGGCATCACGCAGAAGACCAGCGCGTTCGTCGCGGAGGTCGAGGTCGAGAACAACAAGCGGCAGGTCGTGTTCCTGGATACGCCCGGCCACGAGGCGTTCACGAGCATGCGTGCCCGCGGTGCGAAGATGACCGATGTCGTCGTGCTGGTGGTGTCGGCCCCCGAGGGCGTGATGCCGCAGACGGTGGAGTCGATCAACCACGCGAAGGCGGCCAAGGTGCCGATCGTGGTCGCGCTCAACAAGATCGACCGTCCCGATGCCACCGAGGCGCAGGTGCAGAAGACGCTGGGCGAGCTGGCCAAGGCCGGGCTCAACCCGGCTGAGTGGGGCGGCGACACGGAAGTGGTGCGCACCAGCGCGGTGACCGGCAAAGGCATCGACGAGCTGCTGACGGCGCTGGACTACCAGGCGCAGCTGCTGGAGCTCAAGGCGGACTTCGACGGCGCGGCCCAGGGCACCGTCATCGAAGCCAAGATGGAGGAGGGTCGCGGCGCGGTCGCCAGCATCCTCATCCAGCAGGGCAAGCTGAAGGTGGGCGACTTCATCGTCATGGGGCGCTCCTTCGGCAAGGTGCGCGACATCACGGACGACAAGGGCAAGCGGGTGCGCGAGGCGATGCCTCCGATGCCGGTGCAGGTGTCGGGAATCGACGTGGTGTGCGACGCGGGCGACAAGTTCTTCGTGACGGCCAACCTCAAGCAGGCCGAGGAAGCGGCGGAGCAGCGGCGTCAGCGCGAGCGTCACACGGCGCTGGCGGCCCCCAAGCTCACGCTGGACTCGCTGTTCAGCCAGATGCAGACGGCCCAGGGCGGGGAGAGCGCGGTCAAGGAGATCCGCATCATCCTCAAGACCGACCAGCAGGGCACGGTGGACGTGCTCAAGGGCGAGTGCGAGAAGATCGCGACGCCCGAGGTCAAGACCCGCGTCATCCACGCGGCGGTGGGCGGCATCACCGAGAGCGACGTGCTTCTGGCGGACGCGTCGAAGGCGATCATCATCGGCTTCAACGTGATCCCGAGCGGCAAGGCGCGGCAGCTGTCCGAGGCCAAGGGCGTGGAGATCCGCACGTACCAGGTCATCTACGACATCACCGACGACCTCAAGAAGGCGGCGGAGGGCATGCTGGCCCCCGAGGTGCGCGAGGAGGTCCTGGGTCACGCCGAGGTCCGCGCGGTGTTCAAGGTCACCAAGGTGGGCAACATCGCGGGCTGCTACATCACCGACGGCCAGGTGCAGCGCGACGCGCTCATCCGCGTCACCCGCAACGGCGTGGTGGTGGAGCACGACCGCAAGCTGGCCCAGCTCAAGCGGCACAAGGACGACGCCAAGGAGGTCCGTGCCGGCATGGAGTGCGGCATGAAGATCGACGGGTACGACGACATCAAGGAGGGCGACGTCCTGGAGTGCTACCGCAAGGTGGAGTTCAAGCGGACGCTGGCGGGGGCGGAGGCCGCGAAGAAGTAAAGGGCAAAGGTGCAAATCGCAAAGGGCAAATGAAGAGGTCGTCCGGATTTGCCCTTTGCACCTTTGCTGAATTGCGAATTTCCCTATGGTGATCGGCATCCTCCAGTTCGAGCTGCTCATCCGCGGCGCCGAGTCCATCAAGGACAAGCGGCGGGTGGTCAGTTCGCTCAAGGACAAGCTGCACCGCGAGCACATGGTGTCGGTGGCGGAGGTCGCGCTCCAGGACAAGATGTCCGTGGCGCGGATGGCCCTGGCGGTCGTCGGGAACGACGGCAAGCACATCGGGCAGACGCTCGACCGGATCATGGCGAAGCTGCGAGCCCTGCACGACGCGGAGCTCTCGGGGTTCAGCCGCGAGGTGCTGCACGATCCGCGGGGTGAGCCGCTGCCCGAAGGCGTCGATCCGCTTGCGGCGCTCGAGCATGATGAGGAGCTCGCGGCGGAGATGCTGCGGCTCGGTGAGAATGCGATCGCGGGTGACGGGAAACCGGAGGGACTCCGTTGAGCCATCGGCTGGAGCAACTGACCAGCGCCATCGAGCGCGGCGTCCGCGAGGTGTTCGCCCGCGGGTTCAGCGACCCGCGGATCGGCGGGCTGATCACGGTGACCAGCGTGCGCGTGCTGCCCGACCTGTCGCAGGCGGTCATCAACGTATCGGTGCTGCCGCAGGAGAAGGCGGAGCTGACGCTGCACGGCCTGTCGAGCGCGGCCAAGCACATCCGGCACGAGGTCGGCGAGATCGTCAATACCCGCACGCTCCCCCACTTCGCCTTCCGGCTGGACAGCACCCTCAAGAAGGAGGCGGCGATCCTGAAGGAACTGGACAAGGTGCGGCAGGACCTGGCCACCCGCCCCCCGCCGCCGCCCGAGCCGGAGGGGAACAATGCGGAGAGTCCGCCCGGGACGCCGGGGACCGACGAGGGCAACCCGTGAGTGTGGACCCGACGAAGAAGCTGAATGCGCTACTCAAGAAGCTCCGGGGGCAGCACGCCGAGCTGGCGGCGCCGGTGGTGACGCCCGAGCCGGCGGATGAGTTCGACGCGCTGGTGCACCAGCTGGTGTTCTCGATGCTGCTGTGGGAGGCGAGCACGGCCCAGGCGCGCAACGCGCTCAAGCGGGTCCGCGAGGCGGTGGTTGATTACAACGAGCTGCGGGTGTGCGTCGCCGACGAGGTCGCACAGATCATCGGGGAGAAGTACCCGCTGGCGGTGGAGCGGGCGATGCGGCTGCGGAGCACGCTGAACGACATCTACCAGCGGCAGCACGCGATCTCGCTGAAGCACCTGTCCGAGGGGGGCAAGCGGGAGGCGCGGCAGTATCTGGATGGGCTGGCGGGGTGCCCGCCATACGTGTCCTCGCGGGTGTGCGTCGTATCGGGGCTGGGGCACGGGGTTCCCGTGGATGAGCGGCTGCTGACGCTGCTGGTCGAAGAGCAGGTGGTCGCTGAGAAGACGCCGGTCGAGCAGGCGGCGAGCTGGCTGACGCACCATATCAAGGCGGAAGAGTCCCTCGAGGCGCATCTGTTGTTGCAGGCGTGGTCGGACGAGCATGGGCATCCGCCCAAGCGCGACAAGCGCCCAGTAACGATCCAGGTGCAGGCGGCGGAGGTCAGGCACGACGGCAAGGGCGACGCGAAGGAGCCGAAGGAGGCCGGCGGGGCCAAGGGGGCTGCCAAGGGGCGTGCGGCCGAGCCGGCGCGCAAGCCCGAGCCCGCCCGCAAGCCCGAAGCGGCCCGGAAGGCCGAGCCAGCAAAGAAGGCCAAGACCAAGCCGCGCAGTGGGAGCTGAGAATGTCGACGTCCGACGTGCGTGGAGTGGCGAGATGGGTGCGCACGCTGCTCGCAACCGCGGGCCTGGCGGCGTCGGTAACGGGCTGGGGGTGCGCGGGGAAGCCGAGGGCGGAGGCGCGCACCGCAGAGGCGACGGCCAGCACTGGTGCTGATGGCCGGCCTGCGACTACGGCGGCCCCGCGGTACGAGAGCTTGAGCAGGCTTGCGGAGCGGCAGTCACGCAGCCCTGATCGCAAGGCGCTGGAATTGCCCGCACCGCCCGGTGTCGATGCAGGCGTGCTGTCGCCGCTGGGGGATGAGGCGCACCCGCGGGCGCGCCGGGCGCTGGCGGAGGTGCTGGCGGAGTTTGCGCCTGCATCGGAGGACGCGGCGGGAAGTTCGGCCCAGGAGTCAAAGAAGGGGGCGCAAAGTGACGCAGGCGGCAACCCTCAGGCGCTGCGGCTGTATGTGAGCGGGCGGACAAAGCTGCTAGAGGGGCAGGCGGCGAAGGCGGTGACGGACCTGGAGTCCGCGGCGCGCCTGGACCCTAATGCGCCGGAGGTGTGGAGGGAGCTGGGGCAGGCGCAGCTGGAGCTCGGGCGTCGGACGTCGGCGATGACGTCGTTCCAGAAGGCGCACCGGCTGGGCAGCCGCGAGACGCGGGTGACTGTCCTGGTCGCACGCGAAGACCTGCGGGCCAAGCGGTACGAGGACGCGGCGAAGAAGCTGGCGCCCGCGCGGGGGCACGCGGCGGCAAACAACGACCCGGGTTCCATGCAGCTGCTGGACGTCGACCTGGCGGAGGCGCTCGGGGCTCTCGGGTATCTGACCGCTTCTCGCGATCTGCTGGAGGCGGGGCTGCGGACTCCGGTGGCGAGCATCGCGGCGAGCCCGCTGCGGAACGAGCTGGCGGAGGTGCTGCGCCGGCGCGGCGACCTGTGGCAGCGGGTGGGTGATGTGTCGTTCCGGCTGGGTGAGTTCGGGCGGGCGGCGAGCGCGTACGCAGCAGCGGCGGAGGCGACGGCGCTGGACCCGCAGGCGCTGGTGGCCAAACAGGTGTATGCACACCTGAAGCAGGGGCGGAGCGCGGACGCGGCGCTGGTGGTGGTGAACGACATCCGGGCTTCGGAGGGGCGCGTCGAGGACCGCCACATGGCGGTAATCACGTACTTGGCGCGGAACACGGAGGTCGGGCCGCGGCTGGCGGAGGCGGTGGATGAGGTCGCGGCGTCGATGGGGCCGCAGGCGACGCCGACGGTGCTGAACCGGCTGGCGCGGGCGCGGGCCGCGGCGCTGACGGGGGATGCGTCCCGTGGGGCGCTGCGCTTGCGGCTGACGCAGTCGCCCTTTGACGCGGACCTTGCTGCGGAGGTGCTGGGCGCGTACGCGGCGGAGGACGTGCGCGGTCGCGTGAAGGAGGCGCTGGCGCTGACGAGCGCGGCCCCAATCGCGGCCGAGGTGTACGCGGGCGTACTGCTGAACCGCGGGCAGGGGGTGGACACGTCGGTGGAGATGCTGGCGAAGGACCGCTCGCCGGCGGCGCGCCTGCTGTACGCGGCGATCGTGTCGAAGCTGGGACGCCCTGACCTGGGGCTGGCCCGGCTGGAGGGGGAGTTCAAGGAGCCGTACGTGGCGGGCGGGCTGGCGCTGCGGGCGTCGTGCGCGGCCGCGTGCGGTAAGTGGGACGTCGCGAAGGACGCGGAGCAGCGGCTTGCCGGGCTGAAGACGGCGCGGGGGATGGAGGCGCACGCGCTCACACTGAAGGTGCTGCAGCAGTTCGCGGGGGCGCTCGAGAAGATCGACGCGTTGCTGGCTCAGTCGGGCGTTGCGCCGGCGACAGAGCACCTGCTGCTGGCCGCGGAGCTCGCCATCCGCACGGAGCAGCCGGCGCGGGCGGAGGGGTATCTGCGGCGGGCGCTGGAGCGGGACCGGTTCGATGAGCGGGTGTACGAGCCGCTCATCTCGCTGTACATGACGGAGGGGCCGCTGGCGGACGAGGCCAAGCTGACGGCGGTGGCGCGGCAGCTGCGGCAGAACATCCCCAGCAGCCGCGTGATCCGCGGGATCAACGCGCAGGAGCTCATCGCCCGGTCGCAGTGGGCGCCGGCGGAGACGCAGCTGCTCGGCCTGCTGAGCGAGCACAACGAGAACGGGTCGGTGATGAACCTGCTCGTTACGGTGTGGGAGCGGGCGGCAAAGGCCGATCCGCCGGTGACGGAGCGCGGGGAGCGGTGGCTGCGCGAGCGGCTGGAGGCTCGCCCTGACTCGACGCTCCTGGTGGCGAGCCTGGCGCGGGTGCTGGCGGCACAGGGGAAGGGTGAAGAGGCCGAGTCGCTGCTGGCCTCTCGCCTCGCGAAGTGGCCATCGCCGGAAGTCGCACGCATGCGCGAGTGGATTGCGCGCGAGCCGCTGGGGAAGCCGGAGGTCGCGGAACGGCTGGCGCTCGAGCGGTTGCGGGGAGCCCCCCGTGGGATCGACGGGTCGATCGAGCTCGCCGAGCTGCTGGTGCACCGGGGGGAGGTGGCGGAGGCGACGAGCACGTTGGTCAACGGCGTCCCCACCGACCTGCAGCTGACAAAGGATCAGATGAGCCGGCTCGCGGCGGTGGTGCTGCGGATGGAGCCGCAGAAGCTGGCGGAACTCGACCCCGAGAACGTGAAGTCGGCGCTGCACCTGCTGGAGCTGATCGCTGGGCGGGTGCCAATGGGCGATCATCTGCATCGGCTGCGGCTGGTGCTGCTCACGGCCTCTCATTACGACGACCCGCGCCGGCTGATCGAGGCCGTCGAGGCGCTGGCGAAGGAGGCGCCGGCGCGGCCGCTGGACGGTTACGTGCTGGTGCTCTCGGAGCTCGAGAAAAGGACTGACGGAGGGCCGCACATCCGCTTCGCGGCGGCCGCGGCCCGGCACATCCGGCCCGCGCTCGCGGCGATGTACTTCGAGTGGCTGCGCGTGGTCGCCGTGCGCGGCACGCCGGCGGATGTCGAGCAGTTCGCGTCGGAGCTCACCGATGCGGACGAGGTGCAGCTCCTGATCGAGGAGGTAGAGCGGCGGCTGGGAGCGCACATCAAGGTCCCGCACGAGCTGAACGATCAGAAGGCGGAGCTGCTGTATGCCCTCGGCTCGCTTGTGCCGTCGCGCGGGCGCGAGCAGGTCACGGAGCGGGCGTACCGGCTGTGCCTGCAGCTCAAGCCCGATCACCCCTGGGCGGCGAATGACCTCGGCTACCAGCTGCTGGAGCGCGGCGAGAACCTCGAGGACGCGGACAGGCTCATCCGCGCCGCATACGCGGAGTTGAGCCTCGAGGCGAGCGTGATCGATTCGATGGGTTGGCTGCTGTATAAGAAGGGGCACATCGTCGATGAGGTGGATGCGGATGGGAACCTCACGCAGCAGGGCGCGGTGACGCTGCTGGCGCTGGCAGCCGCGGACGACCCGGTCAACCCGACTCTGGCTGACCACTATGCGGACGCGCTGTGGCGCACCGGCAAGGATGAGAACCGCGAGCACGCGAAGGTGCTGTGGCAACAGGCCGAGCAGATCCTGAGCGAGCGGCTGGCGGAGTTCATCGCGAAGGATCCGATGACGGAGCTGCGGAAGTCGCTGGTGGAGGAGGAGCGCGAGAAGGTACGGGCGAAGCTGAGCGCGGCCAAGGAAGGGCGGGAAGTGCCCGTGGCGCCGTTGGCGCCCGGCGTGCAGGTGCAGGCGCGCTGAGGCGCGCGGGGTCGAGGTTCACAGCGAGGGCAATCAGTGGCTGGGCACAACAAGTGGAGCAAGATCAAGCACCGCAAGGCCGTGGTCGACAAGCGGCGGGGCAAGGTGTGGACCAAGATCAGCAAGGCGATCATCGTGGCGGCCAAGCACGGCGGGCCCGATCCTGACTCGAACCTGTCGCTGCGGTACGCGATCGACGAAGCGCGGTACGCCAACATGCCGCGGGACACGATCGAGCGCGCGATCAAGAAGGGGGCGGGCGGGGGCGACACGGCGAACTACGAGACGATCCGCTACGAGGGGTACGCGCCGGGCGGGGTCGCGGTGATCGTGGATGCGCTGACGGACAACCGAACGCGGACGATCACGGACGTGCGGAACGCGTTCAGCGACGCGGGGGGCAACGTCGGGGCGTCGGGGTGCGTGGCGTACATGTTCCAGCCGCGGGGGCAGATCGTGGTCATGGCGAAGGGCGTGAGCGAGGAGCGGATGATGGAGCTGGCGATCGAGGCGGGAGCGCTCGACGCACAGGCACCGGAGGACGCCGGCGAGGACGATGCTTCATGGACGATCCTGACCGAGGTGCCGGCCTTCAACGGTGTGAAGGAAGCGCTAGAGAAGGCGGGGCTGGCGATCAGCGCGGCCGAGCTGACGATGGTGCCGGACAACAGCGTGGCGGTCGCGGGCGAGCAGGCCAAGAGCGTGCTGGAGCTGGTGGATGCGCTCGAAGACCTCGACGACGTGCAGAAGGTGTATACGAATGCCGAGATCGGGGACGCGGACCTGGGCTGAAGCGCCGTTTACTCTTCGGCCTTCTGCATCTGTGCGATGAAGCGGTTGCTCTCCTCGATGGAGCGCTCCATGTCCTTGATGAGGGACTCGACCTCGTCCTCGAGGTCGGAGACGGTGCCGCGGAGGGCGGCGACAGCCTCGGCGTTGAGGGTGTGCTTGAGGCTGAGCACGGCGTCACGGAAGCGGTCGAGCACGGGGTCCATGGAGGCCTCGGCCCGCTTCATGGCGGCGAGCATCTGGTCGTAGCGGCGGCGGGTTTCCTGGAGCTGGCGGCGCGAGCGTGAGCGGGCGTCCTCGGTGCTGTACTCCTTGAGCTCGCGCTCCCACTCGTTGAACAGGTCGCGACCGACCTCCTCCACGGCGTCGACCTTGTCGCGCACGGCGTTGGCGCGGGACTCGCTCCTGTCGAAGTCGTCCTTGGCGCGGTTGTAGGCCTTGCGGAGGTCGGAGTCGGGTGCGTTGACGAGCTTGCTGAAGCGGTCAAGTGCGGACTCGAACTGCTCCTTGGCCTCTTCCTGCCCCTCCTGGGCTTCCTTCACGCGGGAAGTGAGGATGTCGCGCTTCTCCTTGCCGAAGGCCTCCATGGTGCGGTAGTAGGCTTTGGAGCAGCCGAGGGGGGCGGCAAAGACGATTGCGACCAGCACGAGGAGCGGCGTTGCAATTCGGTTCATAGGAAGGACCTCAGCGGAGGAGACGGACGAGCCCGGCCTGCTCAAGGTGGTGATCGGTCGTGAGAACCCGATGAATGTTGAAGTCCGCGCAGAGCAGCATGCTGGAGCAATCAACAAGTGACCACTGCTTGTCTGGGCGGCTCTTGTACAGATCGAAAGAGCGGTCCCAGAGTACCCGCGTCCCCTCGACAATGGTCACGCGGGCGGAGCGACGCAGCTGATCGACGGTGATCGCCGCTTCCGCACGGATGATGACTCGGGACGCCGACGCTAGAAACTCGCCGAGTACAAAGTCGGAGGTCACGTACCGGGTTGCGGTCCGGTTGAGTTCCGCGAACAAGGTGACCGCCTTCGCGTGGTGCTCGTCATCCTCGCTCAGGATGGCAAGCAGACCGGCGGAGTCGATGAAGACCTGTTCTGGCATCGGTTACTGTGGCTTCTGATCGCGGCGCTTCGGCGTGCCGTACGCGTAATGGTCATGCTCGGCGGCCAGGTCCGGGATCCCCGTCTTCACGGCACGGTCAGCAATATGGAAAATGGGGTCATCCTCGTCGTCAGCAGGCGCAGGGCTGGCAGGCGATGCGGGCCCATTTGAGGGGGAAAGCTGCGTAAGAGTGACCTCAACCTCGGTCCCATCCGGGAACCTGGGCATGTCCTTCAGGACAATCTTGCCCGCCTCGATCTTGCCGCGGTAGGTGGTCATACCTCAAGTATAAGGGAGGTCACTGCCCCAGCTTCTGGAGGATGCCATCGAGGACCGAGCGGGAGAGCTCCTGGTCGCCGAAGGGCTCAACCTTGACCTCAAGGAGCGTCGCGGCATCGGCGCGGGTGGCGCGGACGCGGACGCGGGGGTAGTTGTTGTAGCGGGGGGCGTTGGCGATGAGCTCGCCGGCTTCCTCGGTGGCGGTGCTGCGCTGCACGGCGTAGCCGCGGGCGCGGAGCGTCTGGTCGGCGGCGGCGATCACGGCCGGGACGCGTGCTGTCGGGGCGAGGCTGGTGGAGAGGGCGGCGTTGTGGTAGGTGGCGGTGACGTCCTGGCGAGGGCCGTGGGTTTTCACCTCGGGGGAGCAGGCGGGGAGGAGAGTGACGAGGGCAAGGATTGGCAGGAGGCGGGGGTTCATCGGGGGCTCCGGGGGCGCAAGAATGAGCAGCAGATCGGCAGCCTTGGGCTGCGAGGATGAATCGGTAGGTTCCGGGTAGTGTTTGCCAACACCCTTCCCCAACCCACCCCCACGCCGGAGGGGGGCCACAACGGCAGGTTGCTCTGGGTGGGGGTTGATCCCGGCCCTGACGCATCCTTTACTTACCCCCCTGCCGGGTCTGTCTCCCGGAAGGCTGTGGTACCGACTGAGAAGGGTGCGAACCTTTATGGCGATCCGAGTGAAGTCCCGTGGTGGCGAGAGTGTCGAGGGCCTGATGCGCCGCTTCAAGAAGCTGTGCGAGAAGGAAGGCCTGACGAAGGACATCAAGCGCAAGGAGTTCTACGAGAAGCCCTCCGAGCGCCGCCGCCGGGCCGCCCGCAAGAGCCAGGTCCGCCGCATCAAGACCGAGCTTGGGCCGATGGCCAAGCCCGCCAAGCCCGAGAAGCGCGACTAAGCGTTGAACCACGGCACGCCCTTCCGGCGTGCCGTTTGCGTTAGAGCTTTCACTCCCGCGACGCCGGGGTTCCGTCCATCAACCCCCCTGATCCTGTGTGTTAAACACGCCGTCGCTGTCGGTCTCTGGATCCACAAAAATCCCCCTACTCGTGAGGCCCAAAGAGATGTCCCTCCTGGTGACCAAGCAGAAGTCCTTGTGGTGCCTGGGTGTGCTCTTCGCCGCCCTGGTGTCTTTCCTGAGCCCCGCAGCAATTGCGCAGAACACCGGCCTCGCGGGCGATCCGCCAAAGGTCGACATCCGGCCGCTGGGCGAGGCCGTGAAGCAGGCGGGCAAGCACCACGGCGGTGGCGAGGCCAACCTCGTGCTGCCGGACGTGGGGCAGGTGAAGTTCTTCAACGGCAGCGTCGGCGGTGACCAGCTGCTGCTGGCGGGCGTGGTCGTGTCCGCGCTGGGCATGCTGTTCGGCCTGCTGATCTACGCGCAGCTCAAGAACATGCCGGTGCACAAGGCGATGCTCGACGTTTCCGAGCTGATCTACGTCACGTGCAAGAGCTACATGGTGCAGCAGGGCAAGTTCCTGATGCTTCTCTGGGCGTTCATCGCGGTGGCGGTGGGCTGGTACTTCGGCTGGCTGGTGCCCAACCCCGAGGGCGGCACGGGCCTGTCCATGGGCAAGGTCGCGATTATTCTGGCCTTCTCGCTGCTGGGCATGGCGGGCTCGTACGGGGTGGCGTGGTTTGGCATCCGCGTGAACACGTTCGCCAACAGCCGCGCGGCGTTCGCGTCGCTGCGGGGCAAGCCGTTCCCGTGCTACGCGATCCCGTTGAAGGCGGGCATGTCGATCGGCATGGCGCTGATCTCGGTCGAGCTGCTGATCATGCTGGGCATCCTGCTGTGGGTGCCGGGCGAGGTGTCGGGCGCGTGCCTCATCGGCTTCGCCATCGGCGAGTCGCTGGGCGCTTCGGCCCTGCGTATCGCGGGCGGCATCTTCACGAAGATCGCGGACATCGGCTCCGACCTGATGAAGATCGTCTTCAAGATCAAGGAGGACGACGCCCGCAACCCCGGCGTGATCGCCGACTGCGTGGGTGACAACGCGGGCGACTCGGTGGGCCCCTCCGCCGACGGCTTTGAGACCTACGGCGTCACGGGCGTGGCCCTGATCACGTTCATCATGCTCGCGATCAACGCCAACACCGCGGGCCCGGACTACCAGACGATCCAGATCCAGCTGCTTGTCTGGCTGTTCGCGATGCGCATCATCATGGTGATCGCGTCCGCCCTGTCCTACTTCCTCAACGAGGCCGCGGCCAAGGCCAAGTATAGCAACGCCCCCAAGATGAACTTCGAGCACCCGCTGACGACGCTGGTGTTCCTGACCTCGATCGTGTCGGTGGTGCTGACCTTCCTGGCCTCGTACTACCTGATCCCGACGATCGCGGGCGACAACACCTGGTGGTGGAAGCTGTCGCTGATCATCACCTGCGGCACGGCCGCGGGCGCGATCATCCCTGAGCTGGTGAAGGTGTTCACCTCGACCAACTCGCGGCACGTTCGTGAGGTCGTGACGAGCTCGGAGCAGGGCGGGGCGTCGCTCAACATTCTGTCGGGCTTCGTCGCCGGCAACTTCTCGGCTTACTGGCTGGGCATCGCCATCATGGTGCTGATGGGTCTGGCATACTGGGTGAGCAACTACTTCCCGGGCATGCAGGACCACGGCAGCACGATCATGATGGCGCCGGCGGTGTTCGCTTTCGGCCTCGTTGCCTTCGGCTTCCTGGGCATGGGCCCGGTGACGATCGCCGTGGACAGCTACGGCCCGGTGACGGACAACGCCCAGTCGGTGTATGAGCTCTCGACGATCGAGACGACGCCGGGGATCAACGAGGACATCCAGAAGAACTTCGGGTTCAAGCCCGAGTTCGAGAAGGCCAAGGAGTTCCTGGAGGAGAACGACGGCGCGGGCAACACCTTCAAGGCGACCGCCAAGCCGGTGCTGATCGGCACCGCGGTGGTGGGCGCCACGACGATGGTGTTCGCGATCATCGTGGCCCTGACGCACGGGCTGGAGACCCAGTACCTTGCGAAGCTGTCGCTGCTGCACCCGCCCTTCCTGCTGGGCCTGATCACGGGCGGCGCGGTGATCTACTGGTTCACCGGCTCCTCCACGCAGGCGGTGTCCACGGGCGCGTACCGCGCGGTGGAGTTCATCAAGGCCAACATCAAGCTCGAGGGCTCGACCAAGGCGAGCGTTGAGGACAGCCAGAAGGTGGTGACCATCTGCACGCAGTACGCGCAGAAGGGCATGTTCAACATCTTCCTGGGCGTGTTCTTCGCGACGCTCGCGTTCGCGTTCTACGAATCGTTCTTCTTCATCGGGTACCTGGTGTCGATCGCGCTGTTCGGCCTGTACCAGGCGATCTTCATGGCCAACGCTGGCGGCGCCTGGGATAACGCCAAGAAGATTGTCGAGACCGACCCCGCCTTCAAGGGAACCGGTCGCGGCAAGGGCAGCGACCTGCACGCGGCCACGGTCGTGGGCGATACCGTCGGCGACCCGTTCAAGGACACCAGCTCGGTGGCTATGAACCCGGTGATCAAGTTCACCACGCTGTTCGGCCTGCTGGCCGTGGAACTGGCGGTGAGCATGAAGGGCGAGGACGGCGAGACGCACACGACGCTGACGATGGCCCTGACCGGGCTGTTCTTCGCGGTGTCGGCGTTCTTTGTGTACCGCTCGTTCTACGGGATGATGATCGGGCGGGTCGCGGTTCCGGCGCGGCACTGAGACTTTGTTCGAGTGAGTTCTGCAGGCCCCGGCGGTGACGCCGGGGCCTGTTTGTTTTTGGGGAGTCCACCGCGGAGGTTGGCGGACGAAGGCGGGAAGGGAACGCGAAGGTCGCGAAGGGGAGCGAAGGCGCGAAGGGAGCGGGGGTAGAGAGCGGGCGAGTGCTGGCGGAGGATTTGAGGGTGCGCGTTTGCAGCTGGAGGGCGGACGGGATCGCTTGCGCGATCGGCTCTCTATTGACAACGGAATGGGTGAAGCTGGTATGCTCGCGGCGCATACCCGGACCGGTGGCGCGGGAGTTGAGGAGGAGCGGTCATGAAGAAGTGGACGGCGGTGAACTTCGACCTGGGCAAGCAGCTCCAGGGCAAGGCCAAGCTTGAGTACGTGACGCTGCCTAAGAGCATGACGATCCAGATCGTGATTGATCTGGACGACAAGCTGTACGCGATCCTCTCCAAGAACCCGACGTGGCTGCAGAAGCTGCAGAGCATGGCCAAGCAGAAGGCGGACGCCGCGGTGGTGGACCTGCTGAAGGCGATCACCACGGCGGAGACGAAGGCAAAGAAGTTCGACAAGAAGGCCGCGGACGCGTTCTCGCGGGACCTGCAGCAGGCCGTCAACAAGCGGCTGGAGATCGCGGGCGACGAGATGGCCGACGAGGCCGTGCAGCTCTACGAGAAGTTCAAGCAGGGGCAGTCCGAGCTGAAGGTTTTCCGGATCAAAGCGGGGGCCAAGATCGGGGTGACGGCAATCCTGGTCGCCGGGGGCGCGGCGGTGTCGGTGCTGAGCTCGGGGGCGCTGACGCCGCTTGGGATCGTCGGCATCGTGAAGGGCGGGGTGACGATCGCGCAAGAATGCGTGAAGCTGGCGATCGACGCGGACAAAATGGCGAAGCTGATCCAGGCCGAGCTGATCGTACTGAAGAAGATCATGCAGCAGGACCTGGCCAACGCGACCAAGGCGCAGAAGGTCAAGCAGGGCGCCAAGGAGATTGGCCTGAACGTCGCGAGCAAGGTGGTGGGCATCGAAGGGCCGTCGCTGAAGAACTGTACGGGCCACGTGGCGGTGCACAAGGTGAAGATCGCGGAGCTGGAGAAGAAGTCGCGCGGCCTTTCGGAGAAGATCTACGAGGCGATGGATGTGCAGGAGGCGTGGTCGAAGAAGTTCGATCAGGCGAAGAAGACGCTGCCGGCGCAGAAAGTGGGCAAGGTCTCGGTCAAGCTGGCGGAGGTGGAGAAGGCGCTGGACAAGATCATCCAGGCGACGGTGAAGACCAACGAGGCGATCAACCGTGCCGAGGCGCGCCAGAAGGCGTACGAGGACGCGCTCAAGAAGATGAAGGACGGGCTGCCGGATGCGATCAAGTACGTGGACATGGCCGTGGGACTCGGGCTGGACATCGCGACGGCGATCGTGGACAGCAGTTCGGCCGTGGAGCTGGCGTACGGCATCGTGTCGGCGGCGGAGCAGACGACACAGGACCTGGTGAACGAGTTGGCGTGAGCGGCACGTGGCGCTCGCACCAGGAAGCCACCGAGATGAGGACATCTCGGTGGCACGGGCAAAAAGACAACCGGCCATCCCTGCGGGGATGGCCGGTCGACGTTTCCTTCACAGGTTCCGTAGGGGGCCGCGTCAAACGGCTCCGTCGAGCACGTCTTAGCGACGCAGCCCTCGAGTACAGTCACAATTCGTCACTGGATCACCTCCTTCTGCAAGAGCCCTTTCGGCCGCCGCGACCCTGTACGGGGCCGCCGCCGAACTCTTACCCCGCGGGCCGTCACCCGCGGCACATCGCCCGATTCCGTCGGCCGTCGTGGCCCAGCAGAAGCGGTCGTCACGAGGCCTTGCCGCCGTACCGGGTTTTCCCGGGATGTGGCCGGCTCGGCCGCGTGATACTCAAGTGTCGAGAATGAGTACGTTCGAGGGTTGGAAATAGTTTCGAGAATTTGGGGTTGGGGGATAGGTCCCATAGGTCTGACGGGGATGCCTTACTCGGATTCGAAGGGCTTGAAGGAACCCTTAGCGGCTTCCTGGTCGAGGTACTTCTGGAAGTCGCCCATTTTGTAGCTGATGTAGATGAATGCGTGGTGGAGGGTGAGCCACTCAATGTCGGTGGGGTCCTCCTTGAGGTCTTTGCGGAGGCGGTTGAGCTCGGCGAGGATGGTTTCGGCTTTCATGGCGCGAGCAGTGTAGAGGAGTCGGCCCGCGGCGGGCCGAGCCCTCGATGACGCTCAGGCCTTCTGTCAGGCGGCGCGTCGGGTGAGGGCAGGCGCACAAGCGAGCGCGAAGAGGGCGCAAAGAACCGTAACGATTGCAGCGCCGGGGGGCCAGCTGAGCTCAAGGCTGACGAGCAGGCCGCCGAGGATGCCTACAAGCGCGGCCGCGGCGGCGAGCCATAGGACGGCGGCCCAGCGACGGCTGAGGCGAAGCGCGATCGCGCCCGGGAGCACGAGCATCGCGGTGGCGAGGACGGCGCCGGCGAGGCGCATGGCAGTGACGGTGGCGAGGCCGAGCAGGAACATCAGGAGGAGGTTCATGCGGCGGTCGCTCACGCCCAGGGCGCGGGCGACGGTGGGGTCGAAGCTCCAGAAGAGCAGCGGGCGGCGGGCGGCCCAGAGGGCGAGGAGGATGGCGGCGGTGACGGACCAGCCGATGGCGGCGTCGGTCCAGTTGACGGCCAGGAGGTCGCCGAAAAGGAAGCTCTCGACGTTGACGCGGCTGCGGGCAGCGCGCATGAGCACGATGCCGATGGCCATGGTGCCGACCAGGACGATGCCGATGGCGGTGTCGGACTCGGCCTGGCCGCGCTCGTTGAGGAACCCGATGAGGAGTGCGGACAGCAGGCAGAAGGCGAGCACGACGAGGAACTGGCCGACGGAGGCGGAGGGGGAGCCCGCGGCCGCAGCGGCGGCGAGGCCCATGACAGCGGCCAGGCCCATGCCGCCGAAGCCGGCGTGGCTGATGCCCTGGCCGATGAAGGCAAGGCGCTTGAGGACGACGAGCACGCTGAGGAGCGCGCAGAGCATGGCGACGGCGAGGCCGGTGACGACCACGGGCCAGAGGGCGCCGGCCATGTTGGCATCGGAGAAGTAGCGGAAGGTGTTCATCGCGCGGACTTCTCCACGCGGATGGTGACGGGGACTTGCGCGGGCTGGTGGTGGTGCGCGGGGTCGGTGCAGGCGGCGGCGCTGTGGGCGTCCACGTGGACGTCGCCAAAGATCGCGGCGACGTCGTGGCGGAAGACCTCGGCGAGCACGGCGGGGGTGAGGCCCTGCGGCGCTGCGTGGAAGTGCAGCGTACGGGACAGGCAGGCAACGCGGTCGCAGCCAGCGGCAACGGCGCGGATGTCGTGGCTGACGACCATGACGGTGAGCCTGAGGTCGTCGTGCAGGTGCTGGAGGAGCGATGCGAACTGCTGCTGGCCCACGGCGTCAATGCCGACGGTGGGCTCGTCGAGCAGCAGGAGCCTGGGGGCGGAGGCGAGGGCGCGGGCGATCAGGACGCGCTGGAGCTGGCCGCCGCTGAGGGAACCGATGTGGGCAGAGGCGATGTCGGAGGCCCCCACTGCTTCGAGGGCGCGGTCGATGGTGGCACGCTGGTCGCGCGAGAGCGACTTCCAAGGTGAGAGGCCCAGGGTTGCGCCCATTTCGACAACCTGGCGGACGGTGAGGGGGAACTTGAGTTCGGCGGCGGAGCGCTGGGGGACGTAGCCGATCAGGCGGCGGCGGGCGGCTTCCTTTGGCGCGAGACCCAGGACGCGGACCTCGCCGGACAGGGGCTCGAGCAGGCCGAGGGTGAGCTTGAGGAGCGTGGATTTTCCGCCGCCGTTGGGGCCCAGGACGCCGAGGCGCTGCCCATCGGGGACGGCGAGGGTGATGCGGTCGAGGGCGAGGCGCGGCGGGGCCGGGTCCCCCGGCGGGCGGGGGTAGGCATAGGAGACGTTGGTGAACTCGATTGCGTTGGAGGTCACTTGGCGCCCGTGGTGGTCGGTGTTGCGGGGGCGGGCGAGGCGGACTCGAGGCCCTTGGCGAGGGCGTCGAGGTTGCGCTGCATCATCGCGAACCAGTCCCCGTCGCCGAGGGGGTCGAGGGTGCTGACGGTGACCCCGGCGATGTCGCGGATTTTGTTGGCGGCCGCGGGGCTGTACTGCGGCTCAATGAAGATCGTGGAGACATTGTGGGCGCGGATGGCGTCGGCGACCTTGGCGAGGTCGGCGGGGGTGGGGTCGGAATCGAACTCGCGGATGACGGCGGCGACCTTGAAGCCGTAGCGGGCGGCCGGGCGGGCGAAGGCGTGCGTGC
>Ga0196963_10000613_pt1 | contig 30141 bp, 27 predicted proteins | sample S1_5metaG_FD_148600 | JGI IMG/M metagenome (GOLD analysis project Ga0196963, IMG submission 148600) | Soil microbial communities from Anza Borrego desert, Southern California, United States - S1_5 | ecosystem: Environmental > Terrestrial > Soil > Desert | place: USA: California | collected...
CGAATAGGTGCACTCCAGGCCCCAGATCGACTTGTCGAAGAACTTGGCCGCGAATTCATCGGGTGCGAACTGGCCGTCATTGTTCTTGAAGGCGCTGACCAGGATTTCCCAGATCGGAAAGAAAACGAAGGCGATGATCAGCGCGACGATCAACCCGATCGACGAAACGGTGAAGGCGTCGCCCCGGCAGAAGCCGCGCGCCGCGAGCCCGTGCGTTAGCAGCATGAGGAACGAGAGCGCCGTCAGGAAGGCGCCGTAGCCCATGCCTTCCTGCTTGGGCCCGAGACCGCCCGAGAGCGCGACGAGCCAGTCAGCCGTCCAGCCGCGCAGGCCGATGGCGAACCCTTCGAAGATCAACCAGGCAAGACCGGCGATGCCGCACCAGACAAGGATGTCGGCGGTGCGCTTGTCGTCGGCCGGGTAGCGCAGCGGCAGCAGGGCCGCCAGCAGCGGAAGGGCGAGGGGCAGAAGCCACCAGCGGCCGTCGGCCAGTCCCAGACCGAGCGCGCTACCGGATTTGCCGGCCGGCCAGCCACCCAGCAGGCTCAAAGAAAGGCTGCCGCCCTCCACGAGGTACCACGGGAGGATGGCAAAGCCAGTCCAGCCGAGGCCCAGCCAAAGGGCGGCAGATTTCTTCACCGGCGGCTCGCCGGTCCTTCAGAACAGAACCGTCCTTACTTCGGCAGGTTCTTGACCTCGTTGTCCCACTTCGACAGCAGGCGGCGGCGCTCGGCCGACGAACCGTACTTGGCGAAGTCGTAGTTGATCAGCTTGATCTCGGACAGGTTCGGCGCGCCCGGAGGCGAGGACGCCCCCTTGTTCGACGGCACCTGGTAGGAGACCTTGGCGTCGGGACCGAGGCTCTGGGCCTGCTTCGTCAGCGCCCAGTCGTACCATTTCTTGGCGCTCTCGGGATTGCGGGCACCCTTGACCAGCGACATCGAGCCGATCTCGTAACCCGTACCCTCGCACGGGCTGACGATCTTCACCGGCGCGCCCTGCACGGCCATGACCACCGCGTCGTGCTGGAAGGTGATGCCGATCAGCGATTCACCGAGGCTCGCGGCCTTGGCCGGAGCAGCGCCCGACTTGGTGTACTGATTGATGTTCTTGTGGAGCTTCTTGAGATAGTCGAAGCCCTTCTCCTCGCCCATCAGCTGCACGACCGTCGCCAGCATGGTGTAGGAGGTGCCCGAGGCGTTCGGGTCGGCGACCTGGACGTCATCCTTGTACTTGGCGTCCAGCAGGTCGGACCAGCATTTCGGCTCGGCGCCGCCCTTCTTCTTCATGAACTCGGTGTTATAGCTGTAGCCGAGCGCGCCGGCGTAGACACCGATCGTGCGCTTCTTGGAGTCGTTCCATTGGCGGATCGCCCAGTCCTGGAGCTCCTTGTTCATCGGCGATTCGTATTCCTGGGTCAGGCCTTCTTCGGCGGCCTGCAGGTGCGGGTCGCCCGTGCCGCCCCACCACACGTCACCGCGCGGGTTCGAGGCTTCGGCCTTCAGCTGGGCGTAGAACTCGCCCGAGCTCTTGCGCGTCATCGCGACCTTGATGCCGGTCTCGCGCTCGAAGCCGGTGACCATCACGCGGCACCATTCCTCCTGCACCGTGCAGTACAGGACGAGGTTGCCCTGAGCCTGCGCTGCCGACGAGCCGGTGAAGGCCGCAACCGCGAGGCTCGCGGCAAAGGCAAAGCGGCCGAAGATAGAAGTCGTCATCCGTATTCCTCCCTCGTGTTTGGACGCCTTACCTTGACCCGCAGGCGGTAAAGCGTGTCGAACAGGTCTGTTAAGCTTTTGTTACAGTTACCTTAGCACTACGTTTGCATGATCCCAAGAGCAAGAAATCAGTTGATGCCCGTGGCTTTGACGATGGCATCGCGCAGAGCGGGATTGCAGCCAAGGACCGGATTGCCTTTGACCAGGCCGTCGTTCTTCAGGAAGTCATTGGTCCAGCCGCCCGCCTCGTTGACCATCAGGATACCGGCCAGGCAGTCCCAGGAATTGATGTGCAGCTCGGCGTAGGCGTCGATGCGGCCGTCGGCCACGTAGGCGAGGCCGAGCGCGCCGGAGCCCGAGCGACGCACGCCCGCCCCTTCCTTGACCACGCGAACCAGCATGTCGGCGTAGTCCTCGAGCGGGCGGCGCGTCGACCAGCCGAGCTCGATGGTCGCCGAGCGCAGGTCCGGCGTGGTGCTGACCTTCATCGGCCGGCCGTTGAGCGTGGCACCCCCGCCGGCGCGCGCGGCGAACAGCTCGCCCAGCATCGGGTTGCACATGGCGCCCGCGGCAATCTGGCCTTCGCGCACGAAGGCGATGGAAACGCAGAAATGCGGGATGCCGCGGGCGAAATTCGCCGTGCCGTCGATCGGGTCGATGACCCAGACCTGCGGGCTGAACTGGCCGCCACCTTCCTCGCCGAACACGGTGTCCTCGGGGAAGGCCTCGCCGATGCGCTGGATGATCAGCTTCTCCACCTCGCCGTCGGCTTCGGTGAAATAATCTTGGTGCCCCTTGAGCTTGTACGAATTCATCTCGCGCTTCTCGTAGAGACGGCGCATGAGATCGCCGGCCTCGCGCGCGATCGCGCAGGCGGCCAGGTAACGCTTTTCAACTCCGCGTTTGGACATGGAACTCTCTCATCGGGAAATCCGCACGGTGCGCCTATCCCCGGGCTATAGTTTTCAGGTGGTCATAGGGGTATAGAGCGAACCATGGCCAAGGGGAAAGCGATTCATCGACGGAGGCCAAGCGCCGGCCTGTCGTCCGCCTCCCGTGATCACGGTCGCTAGAAGGGACGAACGACGACGATGGCGCAAAGCATTCCGGTGAACCCTTTCGACTGTGTGGTCTTCGGCGGCACAGGGGATCTGGCGGTGCGCAAGCTGCTGCCCGCCCTCTATCACCGCGACAAGGATGGGCAGATTCCTCCGGGGTCGCGCATCGTGGCGATTTCGCGCAAGCCGCTGACGGCGGAGAGCTTTGCGAACTTCGTCGACGAGAAGATCTCCGTCCATCTCGACGCTGGCGAGCGCAATTCGGAGGCCTGGGCCCGGTTCCGGAAAAGGTTGAGCTATGTCGCCCTCGACGGCCAGAGCGAGGCCGGCTGGACGGATCTGCAGGCCGCTCTCGGCGCGCCATCCGGTAAGGTCCGTGTGTTCTATCTGGCGACCGCTCCGGCTCTCTACGGCAGCGTGTCGCATCGCCTGCGCGGCCAAGGGTTAATCGACGATCAGAGCCGCGTGGTGATCGAGAAGCCCATTGGACATGACCTGGAATCGGCGCGCCGAATCAACGACGAAGTGGGCGACGTCTTCGCCGAATCCCAAATCTATCGGATTGATCACTACCTGGGCAAGGAGACTGTCCAGAACCTGATGGCTCTGCGCTTCGCCAATTCGCTGTTCGAGCCGCTGTGGAACTCGATGTGGATCGACCACGTGCAGATGACGGTAGCCGAGACCGTCGGCCTCGAAGGCCGCGCCGGCTACTACGACACCTCCGGTGCGCTGCGCGACATGACCCAGAACCATCTGCTGCAGCTCCTTTGCCTCACGGCCATGGAACCGCCCCAGGTTCTGACGGCGGATGCGGTGCGCGACGAGAAGCTGAAGATCCTCCGCGCGCTGGTGCCTCTGGAAGGGGAGGCCGGCAATGGCTCTATCGTCCGGGGGCAGTACCGGGCGGGCGCAATCAACGGCAGCGCGGTGAAGAGCTATGCCGAGGAGCTGGGGCCCGATCGCACCAGCCGGACCGAAACCTTTGTGGCCATGCGGCTCGGCGTCGCCAATTGGCGCTGGGCGGGCGTGCCCTTCTTCCTCCGCACCGGCAAGCGGCTGGCGCGCAAGACATCGGAGATCGTCATCCAGTTCAAGCCGGTGCCGCACAGCATGTTTCCGTCTACGGTTGGCCAGCTTTCGGCCAATCGGCTGGTCGTCCGCCTGCAACCCGACGAAGGCATCACGCTGCGCCTGATGACCAAGGAGCCGGGGCCCGGTGGATTGCGCCTGCGCCCGGCTCCGCTGGATCTGAGTTTCGCCGAGGCGTTCTCCGGGCGTTTTCCCGAAGCCTATGAGCGCCTGCTCATGGACGTGGTGCGCGGCAATGCGACGCTGTTCATGCGTCGTGACGAGGTCGAGACCGCCTGGGCGTTCCTCGATCCAGCGCTGCGGGCATGGGACAGCGGCAGCGAGCAGCCCAAGCCCTATGTCGCCGGCAGTTGGGGGCCGGCAGCCGCGACGGCTCTTATCGAGCGCGAGGGTCGAACCTGGCACGAGGAACTTGACTGACGGCCGGAGGCGGACCCGGGCTAGTGTTTGCGGCGGGCCTGCCACAGCTTGGTGACGCGGGCGTAATTCTCGGCCACCTTGGCGATAGCCGCCTCGTCGTTGATCGTGCCGGCGAACCATTCCTCGGCCGGGCCCCAGAAGATCGTGCGGCCGATGGCGAAGCCGCGGACCAGCGCCTCGTCGGCGGCGGAATCGAAGGCGAGGCGCAGCTCGTTATCCGACACTTCCTGGCCGAGGATGATGATGCCGCGGCAATGCGGATCACGCGCGCGCACGATGTCGCCGAGCCGCTTCCAGGCTTGGGCGTCGGGCAACGGCGGCAGCTTCCACCAATCGGGCATCACGCCGACGTCGTAGAAACGCTCGACGGCGCCGATGATGAGGTCGGCACCCTGGCCCGGCTTGACCCGCGGGGGGATGACCTCCAGCAGGAATTCGTGGCCCGTGGCGTGGCAGGCGCGCTGCAGTTCCTGCATGCGCTTCTCGTGCGCGGCCTTGAGTTCCGGTGGGTCGTCCGGCTGGTAGAAGATGAGCACCTTGACGATGTGCTCCTGCGGCCAGGCGCGCAGCGTCTGGATGATGTCGGGCCCGTGCTCGTATTCCACGGGGATGCTGCGCGGCAGCTCCACCGGGCGCGCGATCCACAAATTGTGGCCGGTGAGGGCGTAAAGCGCCTCGCGGCCGAACTTGTCGTCGAGGATGACGCCCGCCCCCGATACGTCCTTGCCGATGCGCTTCGATGCCTCGGCGACCAGCGATTTGTAGCGGCGGATATGCTCGGCACCCTTGCCGTGCTTCTGCGCCAGCTCTTCGAACTGCCAGCGGTGGTCGAAGGCCAGCGCGCAGATCTGCGGCCACTTCTTGCGGCCGGTGGTCACGCGATGGAGATACGCCACGCGCGGATCTTCGTGAAGCTTCGTCGGGCTGTCGGCCTTCTTGGCGCGCTCGAGGAAATCGCTGAGCTCCGTCCAGCTCGGCATGGCCGGCGCGCACGCATGGCGCGAGACAACGAGCGCGCCGCAGGCGTTGGCGATGCGGCAGGCCTCGGGCCAGTCGGCGCCGCGCAGCCAGCCGCGCAACAACCCGGCCATGAACCCGTCGCCCGCGCCGAGCACATTGAAGACTTCCGTCGGAAAGCCGGGGCCGAGGATGCCGTCGTCGATGCGATTGGGAATGGCCCCGGGGAAGACGGCGCAGCCCTGAGGGCCCCGCTTGAGCACGATCGTCGCCTTCGACAGCTCGCGCAGCTTGCGTAAGGCCGTCAGCGTATCGGTGCTGCCGCCGGCGATGTGCACCTCTTCCTCCGTGCCGACGATCAGGTCGCAATCCGGCACGATCGTCTGCAGGTGCTCCGACACGTTATTCGAGGCGACGAAACGGTTTTCGCCGGCCCCCGGGCTGGTCAGGCCCCACAGCACCGGCCGGTAATCGATATCCAGCACGACCTTGGTGCCGGACGCCTTGGCATAGCGAATCGCGGTGCGGCAGGTGTTGTCGATGTCGGGACGCGAGAAATGCGTGCCGGTGACCACCAGCGCCTTTGCCTTGGCAATGAACGCGGCGTCGAAATCGTCGGGCGCGATGGCCATGTCGGCGCAATCGGTGCGCACGAAAATCAGCGGGAAAGTGTCGTGATCGCGGATGCCGAGGATCACCAAGCCGGTGAGGCGCTTGGGATCAGTCTTCACATGGCTGACATCGACTCCTTCTGCCGCCAGCGTCTCGCGCACGAAGCGGCCCATATGCTCGTCCCCGACGCGCGTCAGCATCGCCGGCTTGAGGCCCAGACGCGCCGCGCCCACCGAGATATTGGCGGGGCAGCCGCCGAGATACTTGGCGAAGGACTGCATGTCCTCGAGGCGACCCCCGATCTGCTCGCCGTAAAGATCGACGGCGGCGCGGCCCATCGCAATGAAGTCGTAGGGCCGGCCTTCCGGAAAACTATCAGGCATCCTTCAGTCCTTTCGGGTGCCAGACGGTCGCGTTCTTTTCCATCGTCCAGCGGTGTTCCTCGGTGAACTCGGGAACGGTGTAGGGGTTGTTGGGCAGGTGGCGGATGACCCAGGCGTAGTACATGCCGTAGCCGGGGGCCGCGGTCTGCGCGTGGTCGTTGCCGGTGAGGATCTTCACCGTGTCGTACTGCTTGATCTTCAGCACGTCCTCGCCGAGCTCGGCATGACCGTAACCCTGGGGATGGGTGAAGCGGTAGTGGTAGATCTCCGGCTGCGGATGGTGGTGCGGCGGGTAGCTCGACCAGCGGCCGGGGAGGGTGACGACCTCGCCGAGCACAAGCTCGGCGTTGGGGTCGGCGTTGGTGCGGTCGAAGATGGTGCGCACGAGGCGCAGGCACGCACCCCCGACCTGACCTTGTCCGCGATGCTCGTCCTTCGTGTCGGCGGGCAGGTAGAAGCGCGGCGCAAACGGTTTCTTGTTGGCCGAACGGTAGACGGTGAATTCAGTCGCAGACTTGGCCTCGAGGCGCAGCTCTGCCCCGGCCGGGAGATGCACGCAGCTCGGCGAATCGTCGAACAGAGATGTACGGGCGAAGCCCACCTGCCGGTTGCCGGCGGTGACCGTCGCCTCGCCGCTCATCAGCAGGAAGGCCGTCTCCACGGGCGTGGTCTCGCGGTAGCTCTCGCCGGCGGCAAGGTTAAGGACGGCGAGGCCGAGTCCGGTGGGCTCGTTGGCGTCGTCATACCGTGTCACCGCGGTCAGGCCGGGACCGAAACCCTCGCGATGCTGGGTGAGATGGAGCGGGTTCATCTGGGTCACGACTGTCCTCCGCGCGGGGCGAGTTGGTGGCCGAGCGCCACGACCAGGGACTGGGCGAGGCACATCGGCGCGACCAGCGAACGGAACGGCAAAGCGGGGCTCTGGTCAATCTCGAAACTGACAGCCGCGTTGCGCGCGATCGGGCTCAGCGGGCTGTCGGTGAAGGCGATGATCTTCACGCCGCGTGCCGCGGCCTCGTCGACGATGGCCGCGACGTCACGCGAGTATTCCTTGAAGCTCACCGCGATCATCACGTCGTCGCGTGCCGCGGCCCGGGCCTCTTCATGCAGCAGGCCGCCGATGCCGTCGAGCAGATGGGCGCGCAGATCGAGCCGGGCAATGGCGTAGTACAGGTAATACGCGACCGGGAAGGCACGACCCTGGCCGAGGAGATAGATCTCGCTGGCGCGCTGGAGCAAGGCGATCGCCCGGGTGAGGTCGGCCGGTCGGATCGTCTCGCGCAGATGCTGCAGGGCGGCGATCCCGTCATCGGCGAACTGCCCGAGGACCGTATCCGTGCCGTTGGCCTTGCGTGCGCACGCCGCCTTGCCGCGCATCGTATCGATGCGTTCGCGATAGCTCGGGCTATCGGCCACCAGACGGTTGCGGAAGACCTGCTGCAGATCGCTGAACCCGCCATAGCCGAGGCTGTTGGCGAAACGCACGATGGCCGATGGCTGCACGCCGGCCCGCGAAGCGACGGCGGCCACGGTGCCGAGCGCCATGTCGTTGGGATGCTCCAGGGCAAACTCGGCGATCTGCTGCAGCCGTCCGGACAGCTCGCCGTAGCGGCTGCTGATCAGCTGTTTGAGCTCGTCGAACGACGCAGGAGTTGAGACTCGGGCCATGAGCAGGATCGAGACCTATCCGAAAATCCGCTTTACAGGAAAGCTTAGAACGAATATTCTATCACGTAATAAAAATAGAACAAACGTTCTTGTGAGCGAAAAAGGGAGGCGTCATGGGGGCACCAGCGCAGCGGGTCGGCTTTATCGGCGTCGGGCTGATGGGGCACGGCATGGCCAAGAACCTGCTGCAGAAGGGCTTCGCCGTGACGGTGGTGAGTCACCGCAACCGCAAGCCGGTCGAAGATCTCGTTGCGCAAGGCGCCGCGGAGGCGAAGAGCCCCGCCGAGTTGGCGCGTCACTCCGACATTCTGTGGATCTGCGTCTCGACGTCACCACAGGTCGAGGCAATCGTGCGCGAGGCCCTGACGGCCGCGCCCAAAGGGCTGATCATTGTCGACAGCTCGACCAGCGAGCCCGATTCCACGCTGAGACTGGCCGAGGAATGTCGTGCCAAGGGAGTGACCCTGGTCGACGCGCCCCTCAACCGCACGCCGAAGGAAGCGGAGGAAGGTCGGCTGAACGTCATGGTCGGCGCCGACCCGACGAGTTTCGCCGCGATCAAGCCGGCGCTGCAGGCCATTGCCGAAAACATCTTCCATGTCGGTCCCGTGGGAGCCGGCCACAAGATCAAGCTGCTGAACAACTTCCTCGCCATGGGCCAGGCGGCGGCGATCGCCGAGGCCTTGGTCGCGGGGCGCAAGCTCGGCGTCGATCTCGACCAGTTCTGCAAGATGATCACCGCCGGCGGGGTGAACAGCGGCATCTTCCAGATGATGGTGCCGAAATCGCTGACCGGCGATTTCACCGGCTTCCAGTTCGGCATCGCCAACGCGCTCAAGGACCTGCGCTACTACACGCACATGACCGAGAACAGCGGGCTGCCCAGCCTGATCGGCGAGGCCGTACATCAGAGCTTTGTCCAAGCCTCCGCCCTCGGTTTCAAGGACCGTCTGATCGCCTCGTTGATCGAGGCCCAGGCCAAGATCAATAATCTCCAGTTTGCAACTCCCGTGCAGGTTGGAGGCCAAGCCGCATGAGCGCCAAGCGCAAAGTGAAAGCAAAGCCGAAGAAGAAAGCTGCCGCGCTCCGGCAGAAGATAGCTGTGCGCCGCGCCAAAAGGCCGGCTCGGCGCGTGGTGACCAAGGGCCATGTGTTCGCCAAGGGAAAGCTGCACATCAGCCACGAGAAGGGCGCCTTCTGGGACGAGGGCCTCCGCGAATACTTCGCCTATCGCGACCTCGGCATGGTGTCGCTCACCGGCGGTCGGGTTCGCGCCCATGTCATCCGCCCGTCGAAGCCCTGCGACAAGCCCGGCGATCTGCATCGCCACAATCTTGATTTCCAGATGGTCTACGTGCTCAAGGGTTGGGCGCGTGTCCATTTCGAGGGGGTCGGCGAGGTCCGTTTCGAGGAAGGCTCCTGCATGTATCAGGAGCCGGGCATTCACCATCGCGTCATCGAGTACTCCGACGACTACACGGTCATCGAAATCACGATTCCGGCGGATTTCGAGACCGTCAGCATCGCCCCTTGAGGCGCAAATCCAACCACGAACCGGATAGGGAGTTACGCACGATGAAGATCAGGATCACCCGACGCGCCCTTCTCGCCGGCACCGCCGCGACGGCGGGCGTCACCGCCTTCGCCGGCCCGTGGAAACACAATCGGGTCTGGGCACAGAAGACCGACAAGCCGATTCTCATTGGCCTGACCCACGATGCCAGCGGTCAGTTCGCCAATTCGGGGCAGGACGAGCAACGCGGCACGATCATGGCGATCGAGGAGATCAACGCCAAGGGCGGCGTGCTAGGTCGCAAGCTGAGCTACATCGTCGCCGACACCGAGACCACGCCGTCGACGGCCACGCGCATCGCCGAGCGCATGATCAACCGCAATGAAGTTGCGTTCATCGTTGGCGCCATCCAGTCCGGTGTCGCCAACGCCATCGGCCAGGTGGCGCAGAAGCATGGCGTCGTTTACTTCAACACCAATTCGAGCTCGCCGACCGAGGCAGGCAAGGATTGCCAGCGCGTCAAGTTCGTCTGGGACGGGACAGGCGCCAATTTTGCCAATGCCGCTGCCGCCAATGCGGTGAAGACCTTCGGCAAGAAGTGGCTGCTCCTCACCAACGACTATGTCTGGGGCCACAACACCTCGAAGGCGACGCGCACCACTGCCGTCCAATACGGCGCCGACATCGTTGACGAGATCCTGGTGCCGGTCGGTACGCGCGATTTCTCGCCCATCCTGCTCAAGGTGCAGCAGGCGCGGCCGGACGTCGTCGCCGCGGCGGTCGGTGGCGACGACTTCAAAGTCATGCGCCAGCAGACCGTCGACATGAAGCTTGATCGCAAGCCAGCCTGGCTCAACAACCAGCAGGACTGGCCGGACGTCTACGGCCTCGGCATCGACTCCGTGTTCGGTGTCTTCGGCACGACCTGGTATCACAAGCTCGACCTGCCGGGCGTCGACGACCTGGTGAAGAAGTATCAGGCGCGTTGGCCGGACACGCGCATCGACGTGCCGGGCAACGTCTTTTACAACGGCTACATGGCGATGCACGAATTGGCCAAGGCCATCGAACGCGCCGGCAGCACCAACAACCTCAAGGTCATCCGCGCGCTCGAAGGCCACAAGATGTCGGCCAAGGACCGCATGCAGCACGGCGACGCCTACATCGACCCGGTGTCGCACCACGTGCAGCAGACGATCTACATGGCGATGGGCAACGACAAGCCCGTCGACAAAACCGACTACTTCAAGATCCTGAGCTGGGCCAGCGCCGAAGAGGCCAAGGACAAGAACGAAGCGACCGACTGCAAGCTGCAGCCGCTCGACAAGACGCCCAGCTACGAGATGTAGCTCCGGGTGGGGCAGGGCGGCGTCCATCCTCCTCCCGGACGCCGCCCTCTCTTTTGAACACGACGACATGGATCTCGTTCATCTTCTGCTGCCGCATCTCTTGAATGGAGTGGCGCTCGGCCTCCTGTTCGCGCTGATCGCGCTCGGGTTCATGCTGATCATTGGCGTGATGGAAGTCATCAACCTCGCCCACGGCTCGCTCTTCGCGCTCGGCGCCTATTTCGCCCTGTCGCTGATGACGCCGGATGGCGGGCTGCGGCTGGGCATCGCCCAAGTTCTCTTCGATCTGCCGGTCGGCTGGCGCTACGTGATCGTGCTGCTGGTCGCTCCGGTCGGGGTGGCCATCGTCGGCATGGGATTGGAGATGTGTCTGCGCCGCACCTACGGCAAGGATCCGCTCTACGGCCTGCTGCTGACGTTCGGCGCGGCGCTGGTGCTGGAGGAATTGATCCGCCTGGCCTGGGGCCCGACCGAGCGCTTTATCCCGATTCCCTCGGCGATCACGGGCGGCATCGCGATCGGCGATCTGATCTATTCCAAGTACCGCTTCTTCGCCTCGGGCTTTGCCATCCTGATGATCGGCCTGCTCTGGCTGTTCCTGGAGAAGACGCCCTATGGCGCGCTGATCAAGGCCGGGGCGCATGACAGCGAGATGGTCCGGGCGCTCGGCGTCAACCTTACCCGCCTGCGCCTTTTCGTCTTCGGCTTCGGCACGGCGCTTGCCGCCATCGCTGGCATCATCATGGCGCCAATCTGGGGTATACGGCCGCATGTCGGCGTCGACGCCGTGGTGCCGGCCTTCGTGATCATCGTGCTGGGCGGGGTTGGGAGCTTCTGGGGTGCGGTCATCGCCGGCCTGCTCGTCGGCATGGTTGTCGGCCTGACCGGTGCCTTCGCCACCGACTGGTCCCTGATCTCCATGTACATCCTGCTGATTCTTGTCGTGACGTTCCGCGCGCGGGGTCTGCTCGGCAAGAAAAGCATTCTGGAGAATTGACGTGACCGTGGATCAGCTCCGCTCCTGGATCACGCCGCCCATGCTGGTGAGCTTCGCCATCTTTGGCACCCTGCCGTTCTGGATACGCGAGGTCGGGCTCTATCCGTATCTCGGCGTCGAGGTGCTGATCTTCTGCATCTACGCACTTGGCTATAACGTCCTGCTTGGCTACGGCGGCCTGCCGTCCTTCGGGCACGGCGCCTATTTCGGCATCGGCGCCTACGCGTTCGGTATCGCTCAGCTCAACGTCGTGTCGAACCTCTGGCTCTGCCTGCTTGCCGGCATCCTGGCCGCCATGCTCTTCGGCGCGGTCGTGGCGCTGTTCATCTCGCACCGGCGCGGCATCTATTTTGCGCTGATGACCATCGCCTTCGGCCAGATGGCCTTCTTCATCGCGTCCAAATGGACGTCAGTGACCAAGGGCGAAGACGGCCTGCTCAACATCGCGCGCCTGCCGGTCGATTTCGGCTTCGTCAGCTACCCGATCCAGCGCAACGGCGATTTCTACTGGTTCGTCTTTGCCTGTTTCGTCGTCACCGTGATCGTGCTGTGGCGGGTGGTGCACTCTCCCTTCGGCAAGGTCGTGCAGGCGATCAAGCAGAACGAGGCCCGCACCGCCTTCCTCGGTTACAACGTCGTCCTCTACAAGGGTTTGGTCTTCGCGCTGTCCTGCGCCGTCGCCGGCTTCGCCGGGGCGCTGTTCGCCATGGCCCAGGGCGGGGCCTTCGTCCAGGTCATGAATCTGCAATGGTCGGGTGTGGTCGTGCTGATGGTCCTGATCGGCGGCGGCTTCGTCAGCTTCTGGGGGCCGGTGCTCGGCGTGGTCCTCTACTTCATCGCCCGCGATCTGCTCGGCGCCTACACCGAGACCTGGCAGCTCTGGTTCGGCCTGCTGTTCATGCTGGTCGTCATGTACAAGCCCGAGGGCCTGGCCGGGATCTGGCAAGGCATCGTCCACCGCAAGCAGCGGCCGCGCACCTCCGCCACGGTGCATCTGCTCGCCATGCTGAAGGCCCGCTGATGGCCCTGTTCGAAGCCCAAGGCCTGCACATGCGCTTCGGCGACCGCGTCGTGCTCGAGGACATCACGCTCGACTTTCCGGAAGGACAGCTCAGCGGCATCATGGGCCCCAACGGGGCGGGCAAGACGACCTGCTTCAACGTGCTGACCGGCCGCTACAGGCCGACGCGCGGCCGCGTCGTCTTCGACGGCCAGGACATCACCGGGCTGCCGCCGCGGACGATTGCCCGCAAGGGCGTGTCGCGCTCCTTCCAGCTCATGAACTTGTTCAACGACTTTACCGCCGAGGAGAACGTCCTCGTCGCCCTGCCGGAGATGCGCGAACGGGGTTTCGACGTCATCGGCAACGCGATGGGCGATCGCATCCTGCGTCTACGGGCGGAGGAGGTGCTGGAGCGTGTCGGACTCGGCGGCAAGGGCGGAGAGCTCGCCAAGAACCTGTCCTACGGCGACCGGCGCGCGCTGGAGATCGGCGTCGCCCTCGCCGCCAGGCCCCGGGTGCTGTTCCTCGACGAGCCCACCTCCGGCCTCGGCACCGACGCGATCGTGCGGCTGGCCCAACTGATCGCCCGGCTCAAGGGCGAGCTCACCATCGTCGCCATCGAGCACGACATGGAATTCCTGTTCGGCCTGGCCGATTCGATCGCCGTGATCCATTGGGGTCAGGTGATCCGCCGCGGCACGCCAGCCGAGTTGCGCACCAACCCGTGGGTGCAGAATTCCAACCTCGGGCGGCTCAAATGATCCTCGATGTCGCCGCCATCGACACCTATTACGGCGAGACACAGGCGCTGTTCGGCGTGTCGCTCAATGTCGCGGCCGGCGAGGTCGTGGCGCTGCTCGGGCCCAACGGGGCGGGCAAAACGACCACCCTGCGCTCGATCCTCGGCCTGACCCGGCCGCGCCGCGGCGCCATCCGCTTCGACGGCACCGATGTCAGCCGCACGGCGACGCATGAGATCGCGCGGCGGGGCATCGGCTGGGTGCCGGATGACCGGCGCATCTGCCCGACGCTCACCGTGGCGCGCAACCTGTCCATCGCCATCAAGCGCACCCGGTTCCGCGCCTGGACGATGAAGGAGATGTTCGGCATCTTCTCGCCGCTCGAATACCTGGTCGATCGCGAGGCCGAGAACCTGTCCGGCGGCGAGATGCAGATGGTCGCCATCGCTCGTGCGCTGCTCGGCTCCCCCGGCCTCGTTCTGTTCGACGAGCCGAGCCAGGGCCTCGCGCCAAAGATCGTGCAGGACGTGCTGGCGACGATCCGCCGGCTCAAGGCGGAAGGGCTCTCGGTGGTTATCGTCGAGCAGAACGCCGAGACGGCCCTTTCGGTCGCCGACCGGGTCTACGTGCTCGATCGCGGCCACCTCGCCTGGTCGGGCACAGCGGCGGCCCTGCGCGACGATTCCGAGCGTCGCCGCACCTTGTTGGGAGCGTGATCATGGCCGAACCGCTTCTTGTCCTCGATAACGTGGAAAAGGCCTACACGCGCGGCCTGTTCAACAAGCAGGTGACCTTCCGCGTCCAGGCCGACCTCACATTCTCGCAATCGGCCATCGTCGGCATGATGGGCCCCAACGGGGCGGGCAAGACAACCCTGTTCGAGATGATGACCGGCTCGAACGTGCCGACCTCCGGCCGCGTCCTGTGCTGCGGCAAGGACATCCACCAGGTGAAGTACCGGGAACGCGACCGCCTCGCCATCCACTATCACCAGTCCTACCAGGTGCGGCATTTCAGCCGGCGAAAACCTTCGTTTCTGCTGGAGCCCGCCGGCTCCACCTACCCTATGGTCCATCTCTTCGACGAGCCGCAGTTCAACACTCAGGATGGCTACATTGGCTTCATGCTCGATTTCTTCCGCAAGTTGCGCGGCGAGGGAAGGCTTGTCTTCATCTGCCTGCACCCGACGGCCAAGTATCATCTCGATCTGCTCAAGGAAGTCTGCGAGCGCTTTGTCTTCGTCGCCGGCGGCCGCGCCCACGAGGCGCCGAGCCTGGACGCCCTCAAGGACGATCCGCGCTTTCGCGCCTATCTCGGCGATTTGCAGGAGGCGGCTTAATGGCTGAGAGCCGCGTCGCCCTGGTTACGGGGGCCGCCGGGCCCATGGGGCTGGCGACCGCCAAGGCGCTTCGTGCCGACGGTCATCGTGTGGCCATGGCCGACCTCAACGGCCAGAAGGTCGGACGCCTGGCAAAGGAGATCGGCGCGACCGCGATCACTCTCGATGTCGCCGACATCAACGCTGTGCGGGCGGCCTCCGAACGGATCGAGAAGGATCTCGGGCCTGTCGATATCCTGGTCAACAACGCCGGCATCCTGACCAACAACAAATCGGCGGACACGACGCCGGAGGAATGGCGCAAGGTCCTGGCGGTCAATCTCGACGGCGCTTTCTGGCTGTCGCAGCGTCTGCTGCCCGGCATGAAGCAGAGGCGCTGGGGCCGCATCGTGAACACCTGCTCGTTTGCCATGAAGTCCGGCGGCCTCACCGCCGGCACGGCCTACACGGTGTCGAAGGCGGCCCTGCAGGGTCTCACGTTCTCTCTGGCGCGCGAGGTCGTGGGCTTCGGCATCACGGTCAATGGGATCGCACCGGCCTATATCAACACGCCGATGGTCACCGAGCAGCTCAGCGAGGCGCAGCGCCAGGCCCTGCTCAAGCAGATCCCTGTCGGACGGTTCTGCGAACCGGAGGAGTTCGCCCATTGCGTGAGCTTCTTCGTCTCGCCGCTCTCCGGCTTCATCACCGGCGAGATCCTCGACCTCAACGGCGGCCTGCAATTCGACTGATGAAACGCAAGACAAAAGCGGTAATCACCCCGGCCATCGACTTCAAAAAGGAGCTGGCGCCGCTCTTCGATCTCGCCGGCAAGACGGCCTACGTCCCCGGCGGTTATGGCGGCATCGGCGAGGCGATCGCCTGGGGCCTGGCGCTGCGCGGAGCAAAGGTCGCCGTGTCCGGCCGGACCAAGACGAAGGCCGAAGCGTTGGCGAAGTCGCTGCGTCATGCCGGTCACGAGGCAATCGGCGTGGCGATGGATGCGGCGAAGGTCGCCGATATCGAGCGTTCGGTTGCGGCTGTCGCCAGGCGCTTCGGTACGATCGACATCCTGGTCAATTGCGTCGGCACCCAGATCGAGCAGCCGATGATGGAGGTGACGGAGGAAGCCTTCGACACGCTCTACCGGGTCAATCTGCGGGCCTCGATGTTCCTCGCCCAGTCGGTCGGCAAGCGCCAGATCGCCGCCCGGCGCGGCGGGCGGCAAATGCATTTCCTGTCGGTGCGCGCCCAGCTCGGCCTGCGCAACCGCGGCTATTCCGCCTACTGCGCCACCAAGGGCGGGCTGGTAATGCTGATCAAGCAGCACGCCATGGAGCTCGCACCCCACGACATCACGGTCAATGGTATTGCGCCGACCTTTGTCTACACCGAGATGATCCGGCACGTGATGGAGAACAACACCTTCCGCAAGCAGCTCCTCGGACGCATCCCGCTGGGGCGCATCGCCGACCCGAAGGACCTCGTCGGCCCGGCGCTGTTCTTCGCGACACCGGCCTCCGGCTTCGTGACCGGCCAGATCCTCTACGTCGACGGCGGGATCACCGCCAGCCAGTAGCGGCGTGATAGGATAATCCCCGCGTCGCAGGGGCGCGGGGGTATTGCCGGTCGATGTCGGTCAGTTCGCATCGCAAGCTCAACACTGAGCAGCTCATCAATCTCGCCCAAGTCTACTGGGACGACCCGACCAAATTGATGGAGCTGTCCGACGCGTCTGAGGGGCGCGTCGATGCCGCGGCACAGCTTCTGTACGGCGCTATCTCCAACCGGCTCGAGCGGCTGCGCCGCGACCCGGCTATCGCCCTGGCAGAGCAGACGCCCGATCTCACCACGCTGATCGCTGAACGGCTCGGCCAGGCACCGTCAGCCCCGGCGGACGTGAAGCCTGGCGATGCGCCTGCTGCTGCCCTGCGGCCGGACAAGAAGAAATCACGCAAGCGCGGGCTGATCCTGGCCATGGCGGCAGCGCTGGTGGCGTTCGCGGCGTGGTGGCTCTGGCCGACCGCACAGAAAGCCGACGAGGCGCCGATGGCGACCGTGCCCGGTATCGAGATCCACGAGCAGGGCCAGCGCGCCGAAGACGAGCAACGGCGCGGTTCCGGCCTCTCGACGCTGAGCGGCCGCGGCCGGCCTGAATTTCCCGAGCGCCGCGATCTCGACCCCACCTCCCGCCTCAGTGCCCTTGAAGACGATGACGGCGAAGACGACAAGGCCCCGACGGTGCGCGGCCGCCGGCCTACGGCGCGCGCGACCAAGGAGCCCGATCCTGCCGCAGACGCACCGACGGCGGCCGCGCCGACGGCAAGCGGCCGCGATGCCGCGAGCCGTGCAAGCGGCGGCGGTGGTGCGCCCTCGTCACCATCGCGGGCGCGCAGCAGTGCTGCCGGCAGCGCCGGTGGGGCAGGTGGAGGGAACGCTGCTGCCGTGGCGGCGCTTCCCGAGGCGCAGCTCGAATGCTTCCTGGCGGACAGCCGACCGAACGCCTGCGGCCCACCGCCCGGCGGCGGGCGCGGTACAGGTGGTGGTTCGGGCGGCGGTGGCGGCAGCGGCGGTAGCGCCGCCTCACCGGCTTCGAGCACGGCATCGACGCCTTCAGCCGGCGGTGCCGGTGCAGGCGGCTCGCCGCCTGCGAGCACGCCTTCATCCGCCTCGAGCGAACGGTCGCGCCCCTCGGGGGGCGGCGCCGGCGGAGGCGGAGGCGGCAGCGGCAGCGCCGGCGGCGGCGAAACATCCGGGGAGGGTGCCGGCCCTCCCGTGGGGCGTCGCCAACAGGCCGCGTCCGGTGGTCGGGGCGGCGCACCGACGCAACAACAACAGCAGCATCGCCCGCCCGCGCAGCAAGCGACGCCGCAGGATCCGCCGATGCCCGATCCGGACTGCCCAGCCGAGCCACCCGAAGGGCGCGTCGTCTTTATCTTCGACGGCTCGATCAGCATGGGCCTGCCGCTCGGACTCGACCCGGCGGAAGAGGACCGGCTTGATGAAGGCGCGCGCCGGCGCGACCCGGCGGCGCGGCAGGAATATCGCGCCCTGCTCCAGGCGCCCGGCCCCAAACGCATGGCCCGCGCACAGGAGGCCTTCGCCGAGGCCACCGCAGACCTGCCGGACTTCGTCGAACTCGGCCTGGTCGTCTTCCAGGAATGCCGCGACGTGCGCCAAGTCGGCGTCTTCGATGCCGGGCAGCGCCCCGGCGCCATCGATTACGTGCGCTCGATGATCCCGCACGGACGCACGCCGCTCGCCCAAAGCCTGATGGTGGCGCAGGAGATGCTCGGCGATAAGCCGGCCTCGATCGTGCTGCTGACCGACGGGCGCGAGTTCTGCAGCGGCGACCCGTGCGCCGTCGCCGCCCAGGTGAAGGCGACACATCCCGGCACGCCGATCCACATCATCGACATTGCCGGCCAGGGTCGTACCGAATGCGTGGCCGAGATCACTGGCGGGCGCAGCTACGCGCCGGCTGAGACCGAAAACCTGACCAAGGTGATCCGTGCCGCTTTCCGCGGGGCGGCGGCGCATTGTCCCGACAGAAACTGAATTCAGGTTAGCGGAATGTCGTCGACATGGGTCTTGAACCCCGGCCGCTGCTTGAAGCGGACGAGGAGCTTTTCGACGTTCGGCAGCGATGGTCGGTCGATCGGCAGCTTGTACCAGCGGGCCACGTAGACGCCGAGCGGGATATCACCGACGGTGAAGGCGGACCCGCAGACGAAGTCGCGGCCGGTCAGATGCTTATCGAGGAGCTGCAGCGCGGCGAGGGATTTCTGGCGGCTGTCCTCGATCGCCTTGGCATCACGCTGCTCGGGTGGGGTGCGCACCAGACCCCAGAAGACGTCGCGCATCGCGGGCCCGAGCACGGTAAGGAGCCAGTCCATCCAGCGCTCGGCATCGGCTCTGGCCTTCACCTCCGTTGGCAGCAGCGTGCTGCCGTGCTTCGCGGCGAGGTAACGGACGATCGAGTTCGATTCCCAGAGGACGAAGCCGTCGTCATCGATAGTCGGCACGACCGAGTTCGGGTTCATCTTGATGTACCAGTCCTCTTTCGTCTTGCCGAAGGCCCCGCCGACATCCTCGCGCGTATGCGGAATATTGAGATCGCCGACGATCCACATCACCTTCTGCACGTTGATCGAGTTGGCGCGGCCTAGGACTTTGAGCATCGGCGTTCCTCTATTCCTTGTGTGCTGTTCTTGCGTCATAGGGATGGACCTGCCGCCAATGCCGCGCGATGTCGGCGCGACGACAGACCCAGACCTTGTCATGCTTCTGAACGTAGTCGAGGAAACGGGCGAGGGCGGCTGCCCGGCCCGGCCGGCCGACGAGCCGGCAGTGCAGCCCGATCGACATCATCTTGGGCGCGGTCTCGCCTTCGCGGTAGAGCGTGTCGAAGGCGTCGCGCAGATAAGTGAAGAAATCATCGCCCTGATTGAAGCCCTGGGCGGTGCCGAACTTCATGTCGTTGTTGTCCAGCGTGTAGGGGATCACCAGATGCCCTTTGCCGCCGACATTCAGCCAGTAGGGCAAATCGTCACTGTAGGAATCAGAATCGTAGAGGAACCCGCCGTTCTCGACGACGAGCCGGCGCGTATTGGCGCTGAGCCGCCCGGTGTACCAGCCGACCGGCCGCTCGCCGCAGATACGCGCGATGGTATCGATCGCCAGCTTCATATGCTTTCGTTCTTCGGCGAGGCTGACGTTCTGATAGTCGACCCAGCGCCAGCCGTGGCTGGCGATCTCGTGACCGGCCTCGGCCATCGCCTTCGCTGCTTCGGAATTGCGCTCCACTGCCATGCCAACCGCGTAAGAGGTAAAGGGCAGCTTGCGTTCGCCGAACAGCCGCATGATGCGCCAGAAACCGGCGCGCATGCCGTACTCGTAGACGGACTCGACGCTCTCGTCGCGCTTGCGTGGACGCGGTGTCAGGCCGACGACCTCATAGAGATAGACCTCCGACTCCTTGTCGCCGTGCAGGACGGAGCGCTCGCCGCCCTCTTCGAAATTGAGCACGAAGGATACGGCGATACGCGCCTCGTTGGGCCAGCGCGGATGCGGCGGGTTGGCGCCGTAGCCCTTGAGATCGCGCGGGTAGGGCTTCGCCTTCTTCGCCATGATCAGCTGGCAAGCTCGACGGCCAGGCGCATCAGCGTCGCATCCGTCCCCTTGGCGCCGAGCAGCGAGAGGCCGACCGGTGCGCCGTCGACTGTTCCAGCGGGGATGGTGATCTGCGGCAGGCGTGCGAGGCCCGAGGGAGCGCAGAGCTCGTGCGAGCGGAAGCGCGCGACCTCGTGCGAGTCACGATCGGCGCGCCTGGGCGCGGGACCGGGCGCCGTCGGGAAGCACAGGACCACGCCATCGGCGAGAATGGCGGTCAGATGCGCCGTTGCGGCTTCACGCCGCGGCTTGGCGGCGTTGTAGTCGGCCTCGGTTACCTTGCTGGCGATCTCGAAGCGCTTGGCGACGTCGGCGCCGAATTTCGGGTTCTTCGCCGTGATCCATGGCCCTTGCGCCTGCCAGGCTTCCCGCGCCATCAGGGTGCGGAAGTCCTGCGCCCAGGTTTCGATCTGTCCATCCGTGACACTACGGTTCTGCAAACCGCCGAATCGGCTGCCCAGTTTTTCGGCAAGCGGTCGGACTGCACTGGCAGTGGCGGGCTCGGCACGCGAGGCGAGATCCTCGGCCCAGAGGATGCGTTTCGCCTTCGGCGGTTCGCCGGTCTCACGCAACAGGACGCGGCCCACGCGCTCGAAGGTCGCGGCGTCGCGGGCGAAATGGCCCACAGTGTCGAAGCTCCCCGAAAGCGGCACGACGCCGTCGAGCGGGATTCGCCCATGGGTCGGCCGCAGGCCGTATAGGCCGCAGTAGCTGCCGGGAATCCGCACCGATCCGCCGGTGTCAGAGCCCAGTGCCGTATCGCATAGCTTGCCGGCCACGGCCGCGGCCGAGCCGCAGGAGGAGCCTCCCGGCACGCGATCGGGAGCCGCCGGATTGATCGGCATCCCGTAGTGGATGTTATCGCCCGCCATGCCGAAGGCCATCTCGACTGTAATGGCACGCCCCACCAGTGCCGCGCCGGCGTCGAGCAAGGCCTGCACGGCCCAGGAATGCTTCGCCGCCGCCTGCTGTTGGCTCAGGTAGTCGGGATTGCCGGCACCGGTGCGCTGTCCGGCGACGTCATAAAGGTCTTTCGCCGCGAAGCTCAAGCCTGCGAGCGGTCCGGTCTTGGCGCCCTCGACGCGAAAGGCGGGGCCGGGCATCCAGGCGCCGAAGGTTTCAACGGCGGTTGCGTCATGCATGAGCTGTCTCCATAGCGATACGGCCACGATGCCGGTCGGGCGCGCCGCCTGCAAGAGGGCGTGGCATTTTTGTCATGTGGGCCACTCTTATGATTCTTGCCCCGGCGAATTCGGAACTATCGGTGCTATCGGGCTTTTTTCTCCCGGGTATCCTGGAACCGAACGTATGCATCGTGTCGCGGCGTGTTTTTTGGTGTTCGTTGGTCTGGCAATAGCGGGCTGCCTTTTGTCTTCCTATTCGCCGCTGCTGGCCCAAGCCGGCTTGCCGGAAAGCGTGGCTGTGGATGATGGCAAGGGAAACACTCTCGATCTGCGGCTCGCGGCTGTCGTTGAGGGCGGCCAGCTCGTGTCGGGGTTCGGCTGGCGCGATCGCCACCCGATGGGCGGCGGCGGAGCGAGCCATGCCGGCATCGACATCAAGGCGCCGCGCGGCACGCCGGTGCGCGCCGCCGCGCCGGGCACGATCGTGGAGATCAGCTGGGGATCCGATTTCGGGCGCTTCGTGCGTCTCAAGCACGGCGAGCGGCTCGAAACTGTCTATGCCCATCTCACGCGTGTGACTAAGCCTCTCAAGGTCGGCGATGAGGTGACGCCGGAGGACATTATCGGATATGTCGGTTCGACAGGCCGCAGCACCGGCCCGCACCTTCACCTGGAAGTGCGGCGCAACGGCAAACCCATCGACCCCCTGGGCATAAAACGAACCCGGGCCACGAAGGCACGCGGCAAAACTCCTTAACGCGCCCTCCCCAAGGCCTGTGCGTCTGCGCACGGCAAAGGCTTGGCGGTTCGGCCACCCTCGACTATGGTCCGCGCGCCTTCCGTCGCAAGGAGCCGCTATGGCTGTCGATTCCCTGCTCCGTCCGCCGCTCAAGGTGGTGAACATTGGCCTCGCCGGCTTCGCCACCGACTTGAAGACGCGCGGCGTGGCGGTGGCCGAGGTCGACTGGGCGCCACCCGCCCGCGGCGATGCACGGCTTGCAGCGCTCGTTTCCAAGCTGAGCGCGATCGATACGGTCGATGCGGCCAACCGCGAGGCGCTCGGCCGCTTCTTCAAGGCCGAGCCCGTACTGGTCGATGTCCGTCCGGCAGGCGAGGTCCTGACCCGGCTCAAGGACCGAATGATCCTGCATGCCGGTCCGCCGATTGCTTGGGATCGGATGTGCGGGCCGCTGCGCGGCGCCATCCAAGGGGCGATCGTGCTCGAGGGCTGGGCGCCGGATCTGGCGGCGGCTGAGACGTTCGCGGCCTCGGGCGACATCGCCTTCGAGCCCTGCCATCATCATGATGCCGTGGGCCCGATGACCGGCCTGATCACACGCTCGATGCCGGTGATGATCGTCGAGAACCGGACCTTCGGCACCCGCGCCTTCTGCACGATCAACGAAGGCTTGGGCAAGGTGATGCGCTTTGGCGGCAACGACGCCGAAGTCCTTAACCGGCTGCGCTGGTTGGCCGACACGTTCGGCCCGGCGCTGGCCGCGGCGCTGCGGCTCCAGGGCGGCTTGCCGCTCAAGCCGATCATCGCCCGCGGCCTGTCGATGGGCGACGAGATGCACCAGCGCAACGTCGCCTGCTCGAGCCTGTTCATCCGGATGATGGCGCCCTGGCTGGCGCGCGCGGTGACCGATTCCGCGACCTTGGCGACTGTGTGCGAGTTCATCGGCGCCAATGACCAGTTCTTCCTCAACGTCGCGATGGCGATGGGGAAGGCAATCACCGACCCGGCGCGCGGCGTTGCCGGCTCGACACTGGTGACCGCGATGTGCCGGAACGGTACCGATTTCGGCATTCGCGTCGCCGCCACCGGCGAGCAGTGGTTCACGGCCCCGGTCGAGCAGCCCAAGGGCCTCTATTTCCCGGGCTACACGGAGAAGGACGCCAATCCGGACATCGGGGATTCGGCGATTGTCGAGACGATCGGCCTCGGCGGTTTCGCCATGGCCTCGTCACCGGCTGTGGCGGGGTTTGTCGGTGCGGGCTCGGCCGCCGACGCCGCCAACTACACGCGCGCCATGTACGACATCACGCTCGGACGCAACGCCGACTGGACGATGCCGGCCCTCGATTTCGCCGGCGTTCCGACCGGCATCGACGTGCGAAAGGTGGTCGAGACAGGGCTGGCGCCGACCATCAATACCGGTATTGCGCACCGCATGCCGGGCATCGGCCAGGTCGGCGCCGGCACCGTGAAGGCGCCGCTGGCCTGTTTCGAGCAGGCGCTCGTCGCCGTCGCCGCCAAGCTCGGGGTCGCGTAATGGGCGTCGCCAACCGCGTGCGCCGCGGCTTCTATCTCGACTCCGTGGCGCTGATGCGGCTGTCGCAGACCGTATCCGCGTTGCCCGGCGTTACCACGGCGGCGCTGATGATCGGCAGTGCGTCCAACCGCGGCATCCTGCAGGAGGCGGGGTTGCTGACGCCGGATTGCGAGGCCGGCGCCAACGACCTGATCATCGCGGTGCAGGCGGCGACCGCCGACGAGCTTCAGGCCGCGATGAAGCGGGCCGAGGAGCTACTCGACCAGCCGCAAGGGGCGGGCGCCGCCGGCAGTGCGCGCCGGCCACGCTCGATCAGCGCCGCGCTCACCGATCTCGGCGGGGCCAACCTCGCGTTGGTCTCGGTGCCGGGCGAATTCGCTGCGGGCGAGGCCCGCCGTGCGCTCGGTCTTGGGCTGCATGTGCTGATCTTCAGCGACAACGTCTCGTATGAGGAAGAGCGCGCGCTCAAGGAAGAGGCGGGTCGCCGCGGCCTTCTGGTCATGGGGCCGGATTGCGGGACCGCGCTGATCGGCGGCGTGCCCATCGCTTTCGCCAATGAGGTGCCGGTCGGCAACATCGGCATCATCGGCGCCTCGGGCACGGGCTTGCAGGAAGTTTCGACCCTGATCGCGCGCGGAGGCGGCGGCGTGTCGCATGGCATCGGCACCGGTGGCCGCGATTTGTCGGAGATGATCGGCGCGTTGACCACACTAGCCGCCATCGACGCGCTCGACGCCGATCCGGCAACGACGCGCGTTGTCCTGATTTCCAAACCGCCGGCTGCTCCGGTTGCCGATACCGTCCTGACACGCGTGGGCAAGAGCAAGAAGCCGTTCGTCATCTGCTTTCTCGGCGCCAAGGGGCTCACCTTGCCGGCCAACGCGACGTCGGCGCCCACGCTGGCCGCGGCCGCGCAGGCCGCTCTCGGCGGCACGCCCGTCAAGGGAACGCTCGACATCCCTGCGGTTGCGGCGCACGCGCGGCCCAATTTCGATCGCCAGCGGCGCTGGATCCGCGGCGTCTACACCGGCGGCACGCTGTGCGGGGAGGCCCAGATCATCCTGCGCGATGCGGGAGAGCCCTACTGGTCGAACGCGCCAATTCCGGGCGCAATCGCCGAGCGGTCCGCCATTGCCCACCAGCTTGTCGATTACGGCGCCGACGAATACACGCGGGGCCGGCCGCATCCGATGATCGATCCCGCCCTGCGCGATCAGGCGTTGGCCGCGGCTTTGGACGACCCGACGGTCGCGGCCGTGCTCTTCGACTGCGTCATTGGCCATGGCGCCCACGCCGATCCGGCCGGTGCTGTCGCCAATGTCATCAAGTCTATCGGCTCACGGTCGCGTCCGGCCCTGGTCGCCTCGGTCACCGGCACGGATGCCGATCCGCAGAACCGCGCAGCACAGGTCCGAGTGTTGAAGGACGCGGGCGTACTGGTCGCGGCGTCCAACGCCGAAGCGGCGGCGCTGGCACTCGCGATCTCGCATCCGCGCTAGCCGCCTGTCAGCCAGGCTGCGAGAGCGGTACCAGCGCCGCGACCGAGCCGGCCAGTGCGTCCCAGCCTGAACTGTGGCCGATGCGGTCGAGCCGGGCGACCGTCTCGCTCAGAGCTTCGCTGTCGCCGGCCAATGCGACGAGCGCATCGTGCAATGCGGCCGCGCCTTCGCCTTCGGCGGCGGCCGCAAGGTGCGCGAAGGAGATGTCACTGGTCGCGCCCCGGGCCCGCGCCAATGTCCACGCGGCGAGTCGATCGGCCGTGTGGCCTCGGCCGAGGGCGCGCAACGCCACGAGCGCGCCGCCCAGCACATCGTCGCCCGCCGGAGTGAGCCCCGGTCCGAGGCCGATCAGCGTCGCGATGAGGGGGGGCGGTTCAACCGCCGGGTTGCGCAGCCAAAGCGAGAGGGCGAGCAACCCCTGAAATGCGGCCATCTGGAAACGATCGCCGGACGGGAGGGGCGCCTGCGACACGAGCGTCGGTATAGCGGCACCAAGGCCGCGCGCCGGCATCGCGGCGAGGCGCACCAGCGCGCGCGAGAGAGTCTCGTCTCGCCACGCTTGCGGTGTTGCCGGCCGCCAGGGCGCTGCGGAAGCTGCCTCGAATTCGACGCCATCCCCGAGCGCCAGCACGCCGGCGCGCCACCGGGCGGCAGTCCCGCCCATGACGGCCGGCTCGTCCGGCCAGGCCGTGCACAACGCATTCACCGGCCCTGCCCCGAGGCCCGGCCCGCCAAAGCAAGCGATGCGATTGGAGCGATCGCGCAGGTAGAGGCTGCGCGCGAACACGGCGATCACCGTGCCGTCTTCCGCCGCGTCCATCAGGCGCTGTGCGTGCGAGCCGACGGTGGCGACAGACAGACGCACCGGCTGCGGCTTCAGGCGTGGTCCGAAACGATATGCGTGCCCGTCTCGCCGCGCAGGGCGGGCAGCGCCTCGTTGAGATGGGCGATGATGCAGCGTTTGCCGCCCATCTCGAGGAAGCGGATGGCGGCGTCGACCTTGGGGCCCATGCTGCCGGGCGGGAACTGCCCCTGCGCATGCAACGCCTTCATCTCGGAGACCGGCACGCGATCGAGGTCGCGTTGCTGCGGCGTGCCGTAATCGACGGCAACGCGCGAGACCGCGGTGAGGATCATCATCGTGTCGATGTCGAGCACGCGCGCCATGTGCGCTGACGTGAGATCCTTGTCGATCACCGCTTCGATACCGTGCCGGGTGCCGTTGGCGTGGCGCACGACGGGGATGCCACCACCGCCGCCAGCAATCACCACGGCACCGTGCTTGGCCAGCGCCCGGATCAACGAGATGTCGACGATGTGCTTGGGGCGCGGTGACGGCACGACGTGACGCCAGCCGCGGCCCTTCTCCTCGCGCATCTCCCAACCGAGTTCCGAGGCGACAGCTTTGGCTTCGGCTTCCTCGTAGAACATGCCGATCGGCTTGGTTGGGTTCTTGAATGCCGGATCTTCGGGATCGACCTCGACCTGCGTGAGCAGGCAGACGACATGACGCTTGTTGCCGATCTCGCGCAGCGCGTTCTCCAGCGCCTGCATCAGCAGATAGGCGATACCGCCTTGGCTATGAGCGACGCAGATATCGAGCGACATCGGCTCGACGCGGTGGCGGGATAGCGCCTGGCGTAGATGAATCTTGCCGACCACGGGCCCGTTCCCGTGGGTGATGATCAGCTCCTTGCCGAGCGCCATCAGCGGCACGAGCGCGCGGCCCATGCCGATCGCAATGTCGATCTGCTCCTCGGGCGTGCCCTTGATCGTCTCGGGATGGATGGCGTTGCCGCCGATCGCGATCAACAGGCGGTCGGGTATCGTGTGGATATCGCTCATTGTTCCTGCAGGAGCGTAGGCCGTTCCGGCGCCCGGCGCGAGAGGCGGGATGAGCGCGTGATTACCACGTTCGACTCAGCGGCCATCGCAACAGCGATTCGTCTGCATGTGCGCCACGCTTCGGTCGCTATTGCAATAAGTCGTCGTGCATTTCTCCCGGATTTTATCCACATATCCACACCGTCGAGGCGTGCCCTCTCCACGCGAATCATGCTTATCAGCCTCACGGCCAAGGAATTATGCCGGACTCTAGGACGTAGAATGCGGACTCGGGAACCCAGTCCCATAGTCGTTTTTCGCGCCTTGACCCGCCTTGAATCGAATCGGCATCATCCGCGGGCGCTTGCGAAACGGTGGGGTCACTCGCTTCCGGGCGCGCTGGGGTGCCGTCGGCGGGCGCGGAACGAACAGCCAACAAGCCGCGCCGGGTTTGCCGTCGGGTCAGGTCTGGGGTTTGGGGGGTTCGTTGCAGCGTATTGGCCATCTTGTCGGGCTGATGTTCCGAGAACGCGAGATCATTCTCCGTTCCAAGGTGGGCGTTCGTTATGTCCCTCTGTCGCCGGGCGTCCAGCGCGGCCTCGCCGCCGGCGCACTGCTGGCCATGGTTGCGGCGGCTTGGACCCTTGCCGGCCACCATCAGGCTTGGCGTCTGGTTGATCTCAAGAACACCGAAGTCACCCGCGTCGAGGAGGCTTATCGCCTGGCCATCGACAGCCTGGGGGCGGCGGTGGACGGTGCTACCGAAGCCGGCCGCGCCGAAGGCGCCACGGCCATTCTTTCGCTCGTGGCTCAGAACGACACTCTGCAGCGCCATCTAGGCGAAGTGGAGCGCCGTCTTGCTTCTGCCGAGGCGGAGCGCGAACGCGCCGCGTCGGTTCACGAGCAGCTGATCGACAAGCTGCAGTCGCTCGATCGTCAGGTCCGCTCCGTCGCATCGAAGAACGTCGAGCTGGGCGCCGTGGTCACGAGCCTCGAACAGCATCTCACCGATGCGATGGGCGAGCGTGGCCGCCTCGCGGTCGAGCGTGACCGTCTGGCGCGCGAGCGTAACGCACTCAAGGCCGAGATCCAGGAGCTGGAGCGTCGCCAGGGTACGCTCACCACGACCCACGAGCAGACCGTCGCGCAGCTCGCGGAGCGGACGCAGGTGGGAATCGACGGCCTCAAACGGCTGATCGCCCGCACCGGTGTCGATGCCGACCGCCTTCTGGCGGCGCATCTTGGGGGCGGGCAGGGCGGTCCGTTCATTGCCGCGACGCCCGGCACGGACAAGGTGCAATCCAATCTGGTGGGTCTCGGGTCCCAGATCGGCCGGCTCGAGGAGATGCGCAAGCTGTTGCGGTCGCTGCCGGTCGGGGCGCCGCTTGAGAATTATAGCCTGATGAGTCCGTTCGGCGTGCGCCGCGACCCGTTCAGCGGGCAGATGGCGATGCATAACGGCCTCGATCTTTCCGCACCGGCGCGTACCCCGGTGCAGGCGACGGCCGCGGGTACCGTACTGATTGCGGGCTGGAACGGCGAATTTGGGAATTTCGTCGAGATCGATCATGGCTACGGCGTGACGACTCGCTACGGGCATCTGTCACGCATTCATGTTAAGGTCGGGCAACGGGTGGCCGCGCACCACGCAATCGGGCTTGTGGGCTCGACCGGGCGAAGCACGGGGCCGCACGTCCATTACGAGGTTCTGGTGGACGGCAAGAACCTCAACCCGACCAAGTTCCTGGAGGCAGCGAGATATGTTTCGAAAAGCCACTAGCGCACGCGAACATACCGACGGCTCGGGGAGACAAGGCATGCCTACGATCATCGGCGCGGATTTCCGCGTCAAAGGCGACATCTCGTGCGAGGGCGACATCCAGCTCGAAGGCACGGTCGATGGCAATATCAAGAGCCTGCGCCTGACTGTCGGTCCGAGCGGCGCCGTTCACGGCGACGTCAACGCTGAGTCGGTGCGGGTGCAGGGCAAGATCGTCGGCACGATCCGCGCCAAGAGCGTTGAGCTCGCAGGCACGGGCCACGTGACTGGCGACATCCTGCACGAGGCCCTGACCGTCGAGAACGGAGCCTTCCTCAATGGCCATTGCCGTCGCCTGACCGCGGCCGAGATCCTGGCCGAGGCGGAAGCGCGGGATGCGTCCAAGCAGGCGCGCGAGAGCGCCGCGAAGCCCGACGATGCCAAAAAGGCCGAGGAAGCGAAGCAGCCCGACCTGCAAGTCGTCTCCGGCGGCCGCTAACGTCTTAAGACCGAACCAGCGCGGACGCTTCGGCGTCCGCGCTTTTTTTATGCCTGTTTTCCGCCTACCATCAGGTCCGCAGCATTGAACAAGGCGCTCCCCATGGCAGACAGCAACACCCGCGCACCATCGTCAGCGGTTCGCGAGCACAGGTTGTGGCAGCGCCACTGCGATATGGCGCGGCTGGGTGCCACGGCGAAAGGCGGCGTCAATCGGCAGGCGCTCTCGGCCGAGGATGTGGCCGCTCGCAAGCTGCTCGCGTCGTGGGCAACGGCTCGGGGGTTTTCCGTTTCGACCGATGCGATCGGCAACCTGTTCGTACGCCGCGCCGGCATCCGGACCGATGCCGCCCCGGTCATGACCGGCTCGCACATGGACAGCCAGCCGACCGGCGGGCGTTTCGATGGGATCTACGGCGTGCTGGCGGGCTTCGAGGTTCTCGAGGCGCTGGAAGATGCCGGTATCCGCACACCACGGCCGGTCGAGGTCGTGGCGTGGATGAACGAAGAGGGCAGCCGCTTCCCGGTCGGAGCCATGGGCTCAGCGGTGTTTGCCGGCCGCCTGGCGCTCGACAAGGCGCTGGCGGTCAGCGATCCCAAGGGAACGACCGTGGCCACAGCGCTGGCGGAGACGCTTGCTGCTGCGCCGGCGGCCAGCCGTGCCGGCTTTGGCGGACCGATCGCCGCCTATGTCGAAACCCATATCGAACAGGGCCCGCGGCTCGAAGCGGATGGCAAGACGATCGGTGTGGTCACCGCGATCCAGGGCTCCCGGCGCTATGCCGTCGAGATCATCGGCGAAGAAGCGCATGCCGGAACAACGCCGCGCGCCGTCCGCAAGGATGCCTTCGCAGCGGCGGTTGCCATCGTGACGGCGCTCGAGAGGCTCATGGAGGATCCGACCGACACGATCCGCTTCACCGTCGGCCGCTTCGAGGTCTTTCCCGGCTCGCCGAACACCGTGCCCGGCCGCGTGTATTTCACCATCGATTTCCGCCACCCCGACCTGGCGGTCCTTGACGAGCGCGGGGGCCAGATCGCTCCGGTCGCCGCGGCCAACGCACGCGGCTGTACCGTGACCGTCAGCCAGCTCACCGATGTGCCGCCGACGATCTTCGCTCCGGCGATTGTCGACCTTATCCGCGACTGCACCGCTCGCCT
>Ga0196963_10000615_pt1 | contig 30114 bp, 27 predicted proteins | sample S1_5metaG_FD_148600 | JGI IMG/M metagenome (GOLD analysis project Ga0196963, IMG submission 148600) | Soil microbial communities from Anza Borrego desert, Southern California, United States - S1_5 | ecosystem: Environmental > Terrestrial > Soil > Desert | place: USA: California | collected...
GCCCGGCGACCCAGGCGCCGCAACCGGTGGCGCGTCCCGCGCCCGAAACAACGACAACCGTCCCTACGCCGGAAACGGTCGAGACCACGCCGGTCGAGCCGGAGGTGCCGCCGGTCGTCGCCCTGCTGCTGCCGCTGTCGGGGCCGAATGCCGCCGTCGGGCGGGCGCTGCTCGATGCCGCGACCGTCGCCGCCTTCGATATCGGCGACGAGTCGTTCGTCCTCCTGCCGCGCGACACCGCGGGGACGCCGGAAGGAGCGACCGCCGCGGCCAACGACGCCATCGCCGCCGGCGCACGGCTGATCATCGGACCGCTGTTCGGCGCGGAGGTGCCCGCCGTTGCTGCCGTGGCGCGGCCCGCCGGCATCAATGTCATCGCGCTGACGAACGATCGTTCGGTCGCCGGCAGCGGCGTCTTCGTGCTTGGCATCACGCCGCAGGTGCAGATCGAGCGCATCGTCGGTTTCGCCCGCTCGCGCGGCCTGCAGCGTTTCGGCGCGCTCATCCCCGGAAACACGTTCGGCGCGACGGTTGAGGAGACGCTGCGCCGCAGCGCCGCAGCGACGAGCGCGCAGATCGGCCAGATCGAGCGCTACGATCCTGCGGCCGGCGATGCGACGGCTGTCGTGCGGCGCTTCGCCTCCTACGAGACGCGCCGCGCCGCCCTGCTGCAGCAGCGCAAAGAGCTCGAGGCGCGCGACGACGAGATCTCGCGCCAGGCGCTGCGCCGGCTCGAAGGCATCGATACGCTGGGCGAGGTCGGCTTCGACGCGGTGCTGCTGCCCGATTTCGGCGACCGGCTTCTCGCCCTCGCACCGCTCCTGCCGTATTACGATGTCGATCCGGCGCGCGTGCGCTTCCTCGGCACCGCGCTGTGGGAAGACGCGCGCGTGACCCGCGAGCCGGCCCTCATCGGCGCGTGGTTTCCCGCCCCCCCGCCCGAGGCGCGCGCCGATTTCGTCCGCCGCTTCCGCGAAGTCTACGGCCGCGATCCGCCACGCTTGACCACCCTGGCCTACGACGCGGTGGCGCTGGCGGCAATCCTGGCGCGGGTTGGCGACCAGCCGGATTTTTCGCAGGCGGCCATCGGCAATCCGAACGGCTTCGCTGGCTCGGACGGCATCTTCCGCTTCGGCGGTGACGGCGTCGTCGAGCGCGGCCTGGCGGTGCTCGAGGTGCGGCGCGACGGCTTCCGCACCATTTCGCCGGCGCCGCAGGATTTCCGTCCCGCGACCCAATAGACCCCCGCGCCAGCGTCAGGCGGCCAGCTCGGCGATCACGCTGTTGAGGACGCGCATGCCGGCTGTCGTGGCGCGCAGCGTGCGCTCATCCCAGGTCACGAGGCCGGCCGAGACGAGAGCAGGCAACCGCGCTCTGTCGATGGCTTGAGGCAAGGCCACGCCCGTCTCGCGCTCGAAACGCGCGGCGTCGATCCCCTCGACCAGACGCAGGCCCATGAGCAGCGCTTCCTGCGCCGCTTCGGCGGCGGCAATCGGGCTCTCTTCCGCCGTGGCGTGACCGCCGGCCTTCGCCGCGGCAACCCAGGTTTCGGGCGCGCGTTGCTGGCGCGTCGCGAGCTTGCGTCCCTCGACGGTAATGCGGCCATGCGCACCGGGGCCGACACCGACATAATCCTCGTAGCGCCAGTAGACGAGATTGTGGCGGCATTCGTGTCCGGCCCGCGCATGGTTGGATACTTCGTAGAGCGGCAGTCCCGCCTCGCGGAGGATCGCGTGCGTTGTCTCGAAGAGGTCGGCGGCGAGCTCAGGATCGGGCAGCGCGAAGTCGCCGCGCGCGTATGCGGCGTGGAAGGCTGTACCCGGTTCGATGGTGAGCTGGTAGACCGATAGATGGTCGGCCGCGAGAGCGAGCGCCGCGTGCAGCTCGCTCTGCCACGCCGCCAGCGTCTGGCCGGGCCGGGCGTAGATGAGGTCGAACGAGTAGCGGTCGAAGACCCGCGAGGCGGCCTCGATGGCGTGGCGCGCCTCGCCCGAATTGTGGCCGCGCCCGAGAAAGCGCAGCGCCGTGTCGTCGAGCGCCTGGACGCCGATCGACAGGCGGTTGATACCGGCGCTCCGGAAACCCGCGAAGCGCGCGGCCTCGGCGGAGTTGGGATTGGCTTCGAGCGTGATCTCGACATCGTCGGCCATCGGCCAGCGCGCGGCGATGCGCTCGATCACGGCCTGGGTGCTTGCCGGATTCATCAGCGACGGTGTGCCGCCGCCGAAGAAGATAGACGTGACGGTGCGGCCGGGCGTGCGCCCGGCGTAGTGATCGAGCTCGGCCAGGAGCGCATCGCGCCACGCCGCTTCGTCGTGGCGTTCGCGGACATGGCTGTTGAAGTCGCAGTAGGGGCATTTAGACCGGCAGAACGGCCAATGCACGTAGATGCCGAAGCCGCGCGTCATGCGCGCCATTCTAGCGGAAACAGGCGGCGACGAGCTGCTCGAAGGCGCGCGCCCGGTGGCTCATGCCATGCTTGGTCGCCGGCTCGATCTCGCCGAAGGTGCGGCTCTCGCCCTCTGGCAGGAACATCGGGTCGTAACCGAAACCCTTGGCGCCGCGCGGCGGCCAGACGAGCGTGCCGTGGACTTCGCCACGGAACGTCTCCATGTGCCCGTCCGGCCAGGCGAGAGTCAGACAGGCGACGAAATGCGCGCCGCGGTCGCTAGCCTGCTTGGCGGCGAGCGCATCCTCGACCTTGCGCATGGCGAGGCCGAAATCCTTGGTGGGACCGGCCCAGCGCGCCGAATAGATGCCGGGGTCTCCGTCGAGAGCGTGAACCACAAGCCCGGAATCGTCGGCCAGCGCGGGAAGCTTCGCCGCCGTCGCGGCGGCCAGCGCCTTGAGCTCGGCATTCGCCTCGAAGGTCGTGCCGGTCTCGTCGGGCTCGGGCAGACCGAGCACGCCGGCCGAGATCACCTCGATACCAAAGGGTGCCAGCAGCTCCTCGATCTCCCGCACCTTGCCCTTATTGTGGCTGGCGATGACCAGCCGCTTGTCGGTGAAGCGACGCGCCACGTTCAGCCGATCGCCTTTTTCTGCAGCGCCACCAGCTCGGTGATCCCCTTGCGGGCGAGGCCGAGCAGTTGCATCAGCTCAGCCTCGCTGAACGGGATCTTCTCGGCCGTGCCCTGGACCTCGATGATGCGGCCATTGCCGGTCAGCACGAAATTGGCGTCGGCATCGGCGCCGGAATCCTCGGGGTAGTCGAGATCGAGCACCGGCATGCCCTTGTAGATGCCGCAGCTGATCGCCGCGACATGATCGGCCAGCGGCAGCTTGCCGAGCTTGCCGCCGCCGACGAGCTTCTGCAGCGCCAGATGCAGCGCGACATAGCTGCCGGTGATCGCCGCGGTGCGCGTGCCGCCATCGGCCTGCAGCACGTCGCAGTCGATACGGACCTGACGCTCGCCCAGCGCCTTGAGATCGGTGACGGTTCGCAGGGAACGACCGATCAGCCGTTGGATCTCCTGGGTGCGCCCGCTCTGCCGGCCCTTGGCGGCCTCGCGCTCGGTGCGCGTGTGGGTCGAGCGCGGCAGCATGCCGTATTCGGCGGTAACCCAGCCGGTGCCGGTATTGCGCAGGAAGGGCGGCACCTTTTCCTCGACCGTCGCGGCGCAGAGGACATGGGTGTCGCCGAAGCGCGCCAGGCACGACCCTTCCGCGTATTTCGCCGCACCGGGCTCGAGAGATACCGCGCGAAGCGCGTCAGGGGCACGGCCGGAGGGGCGCATACGAAAAAACCTTTAAAAGGGGAGGGCGGCGAACCTACAAGCCGCCTTGGCCGCAGTCCAGAAAGAACGGCCGGGCCCGGTATAGGCCCGGCGCTGCATTGACGCTCACCCTTGTCGTCCCTAGATTTTGTCCATGAATATGGTCAAGCCTCCGCGGCCCGATTCGCTCGGCCTATCCGGTAGTTCGCCGGCCCTGGCCGAGCTCAACGAGCGCAGCCGCGAGGTCTTCCGCCACATCGTCGAAACCTATGTCGAGACGGGCGAGCCGGTCGGGTCGCGCACCCTGGCCCGCAAGCTGGGCCAGAACCTGTCGCCAGCGACCATCCGTAACGTCATGGCGGACCTGCAGGATGCCGGATTGCTCTACGCGCCCCACACGTCGGCCGGCCGGCTGCCGACCGATATGGGGCTGCGAATGTTCGTTAACGGCTTCCTCGAGGTGGGACGCCTGTCGGCCGACGAGCAGCAGCGGATTGACGTGCAGTGTGCCGCGTCGGGCAAAAGCTTCGGTCAGGTGCTGGAACAGGCGTCGCAGATCCTGGCCGGCCTCTCGCATTGCGCCGGGCTGGTGCTGGCGCCCAAGACCGAGGGCGCGCTCAAACACGTCGAATTCGTCAATCTCAGCCCGGGCCGTGCCCTGGTGGTGATGGTCACGGAGAACGGGCTGGTCGAGAACCGGGTGGTCGAGATCCCGGTTGGCCTGACGACCTCGGAACTCGTCCGCGCGTCGAACTATCTCAACGCGCGGCTGCGTGGCCGCACCTTGGGCGAGGCCCGCGGCGACATCCTGGTCGAGCTCGACGCCAACCGCGCGGAGCTGGATGCCCTGACCACGAAGGTCGTCGAAGCGGGTCTGGCCGTCTGGGCGGGCGACGACAAGGCGGATGACGGCTACCTGATCGTGCGGGGCCAGTCGAAGCTGCTCGGCAACCTGACCGGCCTGGAGGATCTCGAGCGTATCCGTCTGCTGTTCGAATCGCTCGAGACCAAGGAGACGATGGTCAAGCTGCTCGATGCGACGCAGGGTGGCGACGGCGTCCAGATCTTCATCGGGGCGGAAAACGAGCTGTTCGGCCTCGGCGGCTGCTCGATGATCATCTCGCCCTACGCCAACGCCAAACAGCAGATCGTCGGCGCGATCGGCGTCATTGGTCCGACCCGCCTCAATTATGCGCGGATCATTCCGATGGTCGATTACACGGCCAAGGTCATCACCCGCCTGATTGGCTGATTCGCGGGCGCCCTCTGGCGCCGACCCCCTGCTACGCCCCATCTTACGGTGCAAGGATTGCCATGAGTTCAGATATGCCCGACCCGAACACGCCGGCCAATGATCCCGGCACAGCCCCGGTGGAGGAGCCCGAGGCGCGTATCATGCAGCTCGAGTCCGAGGTCGCTCGCTACAAGGATCAAGCCCTGCGCGCCCTCGCCGAAGCCGAGAATACGCGCCGCCGCACGCAACGCGAGCTCGAGGACAACAGCAAATACGCCAACACCAACCTGGCGCGCGATATCTTGCCGCTGGCCGACAATCTGCGGCGCGCCCTCGACACGCTCACCCCGGAAGAACGCGCCGGCGACGAGAAGCTGGAAAAATTCGCGCAAGGCATTGAGCTGGTGGAGCGCGAGTTCCTCGCCACCATCGAGCGCCATCACGTGAAGAAGGTCGATCCACTCGGCCAGGCCTTCGACCACAACCTGCATCAGGCGGTGGCCCAAGTCGAAACGGCGGACAAGCCGGCCGGTATCGTCATCCAAGTTCTGCAGCCGGGCTACACGATCCACGGGCGGCTGTTGCGCCCGGCGATGGTCGTGGTGTCCAAGGGCGGCCCGGCCAATACCGCCGGTGCCGGCGTCGATACCACGGCCTGAGAACGCTCCGCTAAAACGAAAACCCCGGCGCGTTGGCCGGGGTTTTCGAAGGCTCGAAACAGAACAGACGGTTTCAGGCGACGCCCAGATCCTTCAGCGGCAGGGGCGCCCCATTGCGGGCATAGGCGTTCTTCGCCTCGGTGGGTGCGCTCGCAGGCGGCTCGGTTGCCTTCTCCGGCGGGCCGAAGACGCGGAACAAAGACTTTTTGTGCACCGGGTCGACGAGGTCGACGAACACCTTGGTCGTCCCTTCGACCAGACCGATCTCGCGGTCGAGGGTCCCGATATCGAGGGTGACGGCCTCTTCCTCAGCCTTGCGGGCCTCGGCGGCTTCCTTCGCGGCCTTGGCCTTCTCAGCCTGGATCTTCTCAACCTGAGCCTTGCGCTCGGCCGCCGCCTGAACGGTCTGAGAGCGGGCCTCGGTCAACTGCTGGTCCGTGCTGACATGGCTCGCTTCGCTGTCGGAAGCAGCAATGTCCGGCTTCGGCCCGGTCTTTTTAGCGGAGGGTGACAACGCTTCCGCGGTCGCAACGGGCTTCCCCGGCGAGGCTGCTGGCGCTGTCGCGCCGAACGGCGAAAGTTGAAGCGTATTCATATAAAAACCCGTGTTCTACGGATACGTGCAATGATCCTTCTACCTTGCACAGTACCAAAGAAGGCCTTTGGGGACAAAAAGTCAAGCTCGAAGGTTGACTTTTGCCGAGGAATCTGGAGCGGCGGCGCTAATGGGCTGATTCGGGCGCGGTATTTCGCCGTAGCTATTTAATAAAATTTTATCAGATTGGCCTATTCTGGCCGGAATCCGGCCGTCACGCGGGTCCGAGCACCGCCCGTCTTTAGAGGTTTGGCGCTACGAAGGGGGCTCCTCCAAACGGCGAGAAAGTCACCAAAATCCATCGCTTGCGCGGCGGGCGAGAGTTGCAGCAACCCCCCGCGGCGCCTATATACGCCTCGAAAGTCCCCACATCCTTTGTGGACCACATCAAGGGGGCCGGGAGCGGAGCCTGGATTGGGGCCGCACCAAGGGCCTGCCGCAAGAAGAGGTTTGTTCATGAGCAAAGTCATCGGTATCGACCTCGGCACGACCAACAGCTGCGTCGCCGTCATGGAAGGCGCCAGCCCGAAGGTCATCCCCAACGCCGAAGGTGCCAACACCACGCCGTCGATCGTGGCCTTCACCGATTCGGGCGAACGTCTCGTCGGCCAGGCCGCGAAGCGCCAGGCTGTGACCAACCCCAACAACACGATCTACGCCGTCAAGCGGCTGATCGGCCGCCGCTTCGAAGACCCGATGGTTTCGAAGGACATGGGTCTGGTGCCGTACAAGATCGTCAAGGCCGACAACGGCGACGCTTGGGTCGAGGCCGAGAGCAAGCGCTACAGCCCGAGCCAGATTTCCGCCTTCACCCTGCAGAAGATGAAGGAGACCGCCGAGGCCTATCTCGGCGAGAAGGTCACCCAGGCGGTGATCACCGTTCCGGCGTACTTCAATGACTCCCAGCGCCAGGCGACCAAGGATGCCGGCAAGATCGCCGGCCTCGAGGTCCTGCGCATCATCAACGAGCCGACGGCGGCCGCCCTCGCCTACGGCCTTGAGAAGAAAAAGAGCGGTACCATCGCGGTCTACGACCTCGGCGGCGGCACCTTCGACGTCTCGATCCTCGAGATCGGCGACGGCGTGTTCGAGGTGAAGTCGACCAACGGCGACACGTTCCTCGGCGGCGAGGATTTCGACAAGGAGATCATCGACTATCTCGCCAGCGAGTTCAAAAAGGACCAGGGCATCGACCTGCGTGCCGACAAGCTCGCCCTCCAGCGCCTCAAGGAGGCTGCCGAGAAGGCGAAGATCGAGCTCTCCTCGTCGACCCAGACCGAAGTGAACCTGCCGTTCATTACGGCCGACCAGAGCGGCCCGAAGCATCTCAACATCAAGCTGACCCGCGCCAAGCTCGAGAGCCTGGTCGATCACCTGATCCAGAAGACCGTCGAGCCCTGCAAGGCAGCCCTCAAGGATGCCGGCCTCAAGGCGTCCGAGGTCGACGAGGTTGTGCTCGTCGGCGGCATGACCCGCATGCCGAAGGTCATCGAGGTGGTGAAGCAGTTCTTCGGGCGTGAGCCGCACCGCGGCGTCAATCCCGATGAGGTCGTGGCGCTGGGCGCGGCCATCCAGGCGGGCGTGCTCAAGGGCGACGTCAAGGACGTGCTGCTGCTTGACGTGACCCCGCTGTCGCTGGGCATCGAGACGCTGGGCGGCGTATTCACCCGCCTGATCGACCGTAACACCACGATCCCGACGCGCAAGAGCCAGACCTTCTCGACCGCCGAGGACAATCAGGGTGCCGTGACCATTCGCGTGTTCCAGGGTGAGCGCGAGATGGCAGCCGATAACAAGTTGCTCGGCCAGTTCGACCTGGTCGGCATCCCGCCTGCACCGCGCGGCGTACCGCAGGTCGAGGTCACCTTCGACATCGACGCCAACGGCATCGTCCAGGTCTCGGCCAAGGACAAGGGTACGGGCAAGGAACAGCAGATCCGTATCCAGGCCTCGGGCGGCCTGAGCGAGGCCGACATCAAGAAGATGGTCAAGGACGCCGAAGAGAACGCGGCCGAGGACAAGAAGCGTCGCGAGCTCATCGATGCCCGCAACCAGGCGGACAGCCTGGTGCATTCTACCGAGAAGAACATCAAGGAGTACGGCGACAAGGTCGGCTCCGCCGAGAAGGAGAAGATCGAGGCGGACATTGCCGCGCTCAAGGCGGTGAAGGACGGCGATGATGTCGCTGCCATCAAGGCCAAGACCGAGGCGCTGGTCCAGTCCGCGATGAAGCTCGGCGAGGCGATGTACAAGGCCTCGCAGGCGAGCGGCGCGGCGGATGGCGGCCCCGAAGGGCCGGCCCCGGGCGGCGATGCCGGTGCGGGCGGCGGTTCGGCCGATGCCAAGGACGGCAAGGTCGTCGACGCCGACTTCGAGGAAGTCGACGACAAGAAGAACAAGCGCGCATAATCGAAGCGCGGGCGGAGTCGGGCGCACAGCCCGGCTCCCTCGCGCGGGCTTACGGGGCGGGTTGGGGTTCGTCGACGGATGGCGAAACAGGACTACTACGAGACGCTGGGTGTTGCGCGCGGAGCGTCGCCCGAGGACCTGAAGAAGGCCTATCGCAAGCTGGCCATGCAGCATCACCCGGATCGCAATCCGGGCGACAAGAAAGCCGAGCAGCGCTTCAAGGAACTCAACGAAGCTTACGACGTCCTCAAGGACGAGCAGAAGCGCGCGGCCTATGACCGCTTCGGCCACGCCGCGTTCGAAGGCGGCGCCAACGGCCGGGCGGGCGATCCCGGCTTCAATATGGGCGGCTTCGCCGACATCTTCGACGAGATGTTCGGCGAGTTCATGGGCGGCGGCGGCCGTCGCAGCGGAGCCGGCGGCCGGCAGGCGCCGCAAGGGGCCGACCTTCGTTACAACCTCGAGATTTCGCTGGAAGACGCCTTCCACGGCAAGACCGCGCAGGTCCGGCTCGCGACCGCCGTGCTGTGCGAGGAATGTGCCGGGACCGGCGCCGAAGCCGGTTCGCGACCGGTCACCTGTCCGACCTGCCGCGGCCACGGCAAGGTGCGCAGCCAGCAGGGTTTCTTCACTGTCGAACGCACCTGTCCCTCGTGCCACGGTCAGGGGGCGGTCATCGAGAAGCCGTGCTCGTCCTGCCGCGGCCAGGGCCGCGTGCGCCGCGAGCGCACGCTCAACGTCAACATTCCCGCGGGTGTCGAGGAAGGGACTCGCATCCGTCTGGCGGGCGAGGGCGAGGCGGGCGTCCGCGGCACGCCGCCCGGCGATCTCTACATTTTCCTCACCATGCAGCCGCACCGGTTTTTCCAGCGCGACGGCGCGGACATCTACTGCCGCGTGCCGCTGCCCATGACGACCGCGGCGCTGGGCGGAGCGATCGAGGTGCCTACCGTCGACGGCACGCGCGCACGGGTGACGATCTCGCCCGGATCGCAGACCGGCCAGCAGTTCCGCCTCAAGGGCAAGGGTATGTCGATCCTGCGCGAGAGCCGGCGCGGCGACATGTATGTCGAGGTGACGGTCGAGACCCCGGTGAACCTGACCAAGGAACAGCAGGAGCTGCTGCGTCAGTTCGAGAAGGCGGGGGGCGACCAGACCAGCCCGGAATCGGCCGGGTTCTTCACCAAGGTGAAGGAACTGTGGGAAGACCTGCGCGGCTGAGCGCTGCGGTCGCCCCGATCCTGCCCGACGTCCTTCGGGCTGATCTCAAGCTTGTCATCTGCGGTAGCGCTGCCGGCACGCGTTCGGCGCAAGAAGGCTGCTACTACGCTCATCCCGGCAATCGTTTCTGGCCCGTCCTGCACGATGCCGGACTGACCCCGCGTCGCCTGCGTCCTGAAGAATTTCCGCTCCTGCCCGAGTTCGGCATCGGCCTCACGGATGTCTGCAAGACCGAGTTCGGGGCCGACAGCGAGTTGTCGAAGTCCGCTTATGATCCCGGGGCCATGCGCGCCAAGATCCTCCGTTACCGGCCGTTCTTTCTGGCCTTCAACGGGTTGAGCCCGGCGCGTTCCGTCCTCGGGCGCGTGGCGCGCTACGGCCGCCAGAAGGACCTCATCGGCCGGACAACGGTCTTCGTGCTGCCATCGACCTCCGGTCTCGCCTGCAAGCATTGGGACGACCGCCCGTGGCGGGCATTGGGAGAGACCGTGCGGGCGTTGCGCTGACTCAGGCGCTGCGCTCGCGGCGACCCTTGGCCGGCACCTCGGCCTGGAGAGTCTGGACTGCGATCATGAGCGCCGCCGCCAGCGGCGTGGCGAACAGCAGCCCAAGGGGACCCAGCGCGGTGCCAAAGGCGACAATGGCGAAAAGTACGAGAACCGGTGGCACTGAAACCATCGCCCGCTGCACCAGCGGCGTGATGACATAGCCTTCGACTTGCTGGACTGCGATGTAGAGAAGCGCCACGTGGATCGCCATGGGGACGCCCTCCGGGAGTGCGATCATCAGCGCCGGAAGCATCGAGACGATGGGTCCGACAATGGGCACGAACTCCGCGACGCCGGCGATGATGCCCAGAGCCAGCGCCGAGGGAACGCCGAGCAATGCCAGACCGGCGGTGGTCAGCCCCCCGACGAGCAGCATGGCGACGAACTGGCCCAGGAGCCAGTGACGCAGGCCCTCGGCTACGGCCTGGCCAACACGTGCGGCCCGCGGCCGTTGCCCGGAGGGCAGGAGGGACAGCATGCCGTTCACGTAGATCTGCGGCTGGGCCGCCAGATAGAGGCCGCTAAAGACGATGATCAGGATATGGCCCGAAGCCGCGACCGCAGCGCTGAGCGTGCCGATGATAACGGTGGCGGCGCCGTCGGTGGCATTCTCCGCCATATCGCTGCGCTGCAGGTGACCGAGCAGGGTGCGCCCCCAGTCGCGTTCCTTCAGCCATTCCTGGACGCGGGCGACGGTCTTCGGCAGCGCCCTCGCCAAGTCTTCCAGCTCGCCACCGATCTGAGTGCCAAAGAGCCAGAAGAAGCTGCCGATGAGCGAGAGGACCAGCGCACCGATCACCGGCAGGCACCATCGGCGCGAGGCCCCGGTCCAGCGGCAGATTTCGGCAGTAAGCCCGTCGAACAGCAGCGCTGCCAGGACGGCGCCGAAGGCCAGCAGCACAACGTCACGGATCTGCCAGACGAATAACGCCAACGCCGTCAGGGCAATGACGACACCGACCCGGAACGCGAAATCACGTATCGGCGTCATCAGAATACGGCCTTATCTCGACACGCGTTGCCCCGAAAGCAACGGCCTAGCTACAGGTCCGGTTCCGCCCCTGTGAGACAGCGCCGATGCGCTTGCCGCCGTGAGCCGGCACGGTCAAGCTGAGCGATATGACTGATTCCTGGCTTCGCTTCTGGGACCGCCCGCACCGCATCTATGTCAACGACAGGCATCTGCGCGTGCATTGCCGGCAGGTGGCCGCCGACATCCTGTCGGTGCTGCCGCCATCTGCGCCCGGCCTGAAGGTTCTGGACTACGGCTGCGGAGAGGCGTTGGAGGCAGCCCGTATCGCCGCGCAGGTGGGGCATCTCTATCTTTACGATGCTGCGCCCTCTGTGCAGGGGCATCTCCGCGCGCGTTTCGCCGGGTTCGCCGCCATTACCGTGCTGGACGATTCAGGGCTCGCGGCGCTCGAGGCTGTGGATGTGGTGGTTGTCTTTTCGGTGGTGCAGTACGTGCCGCGCCCGGACCTGCCGGGACTGCTGCGCCGGTGGCGCCGCCTGCTGCGCCCGGGCGGGACGCTGATTGTGGCGGATGTGATCCCGCCTGAGGCGGGAATGCTGTCCGATATCCGCGCCCTGCTGAAGACCGCGGCGAGGAACGGCTTTCTTCTCGCCGCGGTCGGTGGACTGGCAGCAACGTTCTTCTCGGACTACCGGCGGCTGCGCCGGCGTCTCGGCTTTGCCATCTACAGCGATGCCGAGATCGAAACGCTGGCGCGCGACGCCGGCTTCGCCCCGGCCATGCGCGAGCGCAATCTCGGCTTCCATCGCGCTCGACGCACCATGATCGCTCGCGCCGTCTAGGCGCGCAGGCGAGCCAGCGTCAGCCCGTGACGGGCGAGAAGGGCCGGGAATTCCGGGCCCTCGAAGAAGCGCAGCTCCTCTTCGCGCGCCGTCGTCACGGGGTCGGCGGCGACGAGCTCGGCATCGACCTCGCCGGGATGGCACATGACGAGGAGCGTCCCGGGACCGGCTTCGCGCACGAAGCCCTCGAACAGCGTGGCGTAGGGCGTGCGGCCCGAGAAATCGTGGATGCCGGAGAAGCGGTCGTTGGTCGTGATTCCGGCGGCGGCGGCGCGCCGGCGCAGGCGGCGGCCCAAGCCCGTGATGACCCAGGCCTTCGGCGCGTCGATTCCGCGTCTCAGGGTGGAGATCCAGGACTCGTCGCAGACGCGCATCCACGCGCTGCTGCGCGACAGGCGCCGGCGCCACAGATCGATGACGACATCGCGCACGACCGGGAACTGATGCACGTGCTGATGGCCGTCGATGAACGCCGGCGGCCGGCCAAGCGCGCGCTCGAACGCCTCGAGCTGCCGCTCGAGCTCGTGCGCCAGTTCCGTGCGGTCGACACGACCGGCCAAGGCGCGGGCCAGCAGGGCACCGACCGGCGGCAGCGCGCCATCGGGCGCCAGCACAGGCATCGGCCCGAGCGGCCGGTGGTCAGTCAGCGTCAGGTGCAGTCCGATATCCGCCGCATCGGCATAGGGTTTCAGGGCGGCGGCGTGGTCGGGCCACGCCGCGCCGAGGCTCATGCAACTCGTGGCGGTCAGCCGGTTGGCGACGATCAGGCGGAGGATCGCCCGGCTCACGCCGGGCGCCAGCCCGTAATCGTCGGCGCAGAGGATCAGCCGTGCCATGCGACTTTCGGAGGGGCGAGAATCGGTTTGACCGGGACTATCGAGGAGGAAAGGATAGCCTGAAACGGGCGATCAGGGAGGATGCGAACGCCATGACCGAATGGCGCGACCCCGCCGGCGAGTCGCCGGACTTGTCGATCGTCGTGCCTGTCTACAACGAGGCGGCGAATCTCGACGCCTTCTTCGCGCGGCTTGATCCCGTTCTGCACAGGCTGGGCCTGAGCACCGAGATCGTCTGCGTCGACGACGGCTGCATCGACGCGAGCTGGCAGATCCTCGTCGAGCGCCAGCGCCGCGACCCCCGCCTGCGTCTCGTGCGCCTGTCGCGAAATTTCGGCAAGGATATCGCGCTGAGCGCCGGGCTCCAGCACACGGCGGGTCAGGCGGTGATCCCGATCGACGCCGATCTGCAGCATCCGCCGGAGCTGATCGAGACCCTGGTCCAGCGCTGGCGCGAGGGCTATCACATGGTCTACGCGTCGCGCCGCTCGCGCGAGACCGATTCCCGTCTGCGCAGCCTGTTCAGCCGCAGCTTCTACGGCCTGTTCCGCCGCTTCTCCGACATCCAGCTGCCGCCGGGGGCCGGCGATTTCCGTCTGCTCGACCGGCGCGTGGTCGATACGCTCAACGCCATGCCCGAGCGGGCGCGCTTCATGAAGGGACTCTTCGCCTGGGTCGGCTTCCGCCAGATCGGCATCGCCTACGATCCGGAGCCGCGGCGCGCGGGAGCAAGCGCCTGGTCGCTGACCCGGCTCGTGGCCTTCGCGGTCGACGGCCTGGCGAGCTTCAGCACGTTCCCGCTGGTCGTCGCCGGCTATATCGGGGCGGTCCTCGCGGTGCCGTCGCTGCTGCTCGGCCTGTTTTTCATCGTCCGCACCCTGTTCTGGGGCGTGGACGTTCCGGGCTACGCCTCGGTGATGGTGGCGGTGCTGATGCTCGGCAGCATCCAGCTCCTGACGCTCGGCCTGTTCGGAGCCTATCTCGGCCGGGTCTTCGCGGAGGTCAAGGGCCGGCCCCTCTATATCGTCAGCGAGCGCGCCGGCTTCGGCGAGGCCGATCTCAGTAGTCCATCACGTCCAGGATATCGAGCGCCACACCCGGATGCTGGCGCGTCTGCTCGCGTCCCACCAGCCGCGCCTCGAGACGCTCGGGTGCCGTAGCGCGCAGCCGGCGGCGATCCTTGACGATGCTGAGCACGGCATCGTCGCGCTCGACCGTGATGATCGTATCGCCGTCGAACACCTTGTCGCAGTCGAGCCGGGTATTGGAGATGTAGAAGTCGGCTTTCTTTTCGTCGCCGGAGAGAACGAGGTTCTTCGGGAAGAAGTAGGCGGCGGACGTGCCGCTCGAGCACACGATCACGCGGTACACCCGGCTTATCTCGGTGCGCGCTTCCTCGTCCTTGATGTACTCGGCCAGCCGGTCAACGGCCTCGTGATAGGAATTGCCCCAGTAGTCCAGTTCGTAGCGGTCTTCCGCGCCGTCCACGCCGCCGACGAGCTGGTTGTAATACACGTATTGGTGCGGGTGCAGCTCGCGCATGAACCCGCCATGCCAGCCCAGATAGGTGAGGATCGTGGCCGCGAAGGCGGCGCGCGTCCAGCGCGGCTGCATCGCCAGCGCGTCGAAAAGCCGCCCGAGCGCCAGGCCGCTGATCGCGGCGAGCGCCGGCAGCACGAAGAGGAAATGGCGGATGCCGTCATACGACACGGGCCGGAACAGGACGAAGAAGGCGAAGGGGAACACCGCCGCAAACCCGAGCACGAAATACGGGCCGAGAACCGGCCAGCCGGGCAGGCCGCGCCGGCGCGCGACGGCAGCGCCGGCGAGCACGACGGCAACGCCGAGCAGCAGCAGCACCAGCTCGGGCAGGCGCACCGCGAAGTAAACCGACATGTACTCGGCGGGCAGATGCAGGGAATTGACCAGCCGCCCGTCGAAGAGCATGTCGAGGTTCCACGGATTGTTGGAGAAGGTGGTGAGAGCCTGGAAGGGATGGCGCAGCGGGTCCTGCTGCGCCCACGGCCAGGCGGTGAGCATCACCGCCCAGGCGGTCAGGAGGCTGGGCGCCAGGAAGCCGAGGATGGCGACCCACGACTCGCGCCACGCCGCGACGAAACCGGATTCGCGCCAGCGCATCAGCGCCCAGACCGTGAGCGCCGCACCGAGATAGATGAGCGCAAAGACGCCCGCGATGCGGATGCCCAGAGTGAGGCCGAGGGCGAGCCCCAGCTTGAGCGCGATGGCAAGGGGCACGCGGGGAAAATGCGGCGCGGCCCGGATCATGAAATAGAGCGACCAGGCGATCCCGGTGGCGAACGGGATGTCCTTGGGGTTGTTGAACATGTGCCCGTACCACGACGGGATGGCGAGCAGCAGCACCACGGACCAGAAGCCGCCGCGCACCCCGTCGAAGACCTGGCCGATGCGATAGACGGCGAGCGCACCGAGCAGACCCACCAGCGCGTTGAGCAGATGCGCGGTTTCGTAGGTGCCGAACGGCGACACGGTCTTGGCCAGCGCCACGATGCCGTCGAACGCGCCGCCGTAGAGCCAGAGATTGTGATAGGTCAGCGCCGTGTGGTCGCGAAAACCGGAGCGGTAGTAGTCGAGCACGTAGCGGCCGTAGGCCTCGTGATAGTGCTCGTCCCAGGTGACGCCGTAATCCGTGAAGGTCGTCGCCACGACGCCGAGCGCCGCCGCGAACAACATCACGGTCGCCACGCGATAGAGCCGGTCTTGGCGCGCCTCAGCCATACCGTCCGTCTTACCCGGGAAAGGTAAAAATGGCGTTGTCCCCCCGCGACTTTTTTACTTTTCGATCAGCCGCTTACTTAAGCACGGCCGTATCGCGGGGACAATCCGACGAAAGTCCCCGACCGGTTAACGGGCGGGCGGGCCGGTATATTCGTAGAGGTAGAAATAATTGCGCTCGGCGACCCGCCGCCAGCCATTGCCCTCCGGGGCGGGCAAGCCGTTGGCGTCGAGCGGCACGCCCAGATACTTGTTGATGTAGAAGGGCCAGTCGACGAACCACTTGATGTTGCGTTCGCGCAGGTACTCCCACATCCGGTCCTGATAGACGAGGGCGTCGCGGTTGACCTTGCCGTCGGTGTTCACGACCCGGTCCCGGAAGTAGCCGAGCGTGCCCGATTGCCCGGCGGCCACCGGCGCCTCGGCCGGCACGTGCTCGCGCAGCAGCGCCACCTGGTCGTGATAGACCGTGTTGCCGCCGAGGCCGCGGCCGGTCTGGGCGAGACCGGCAAGAATGGCGGTCTGCAGCGCCAGCAACGCCAGGACGGCGACGGCCACCGGCGACCGGGGGCGCCCGGACAGATAGCGCGCGAGGATGATCGGCACGACCACGAACGCCACCAGCGCGACCGGCGCGAAGTAGCGGTAGTAGAACCAGTAGGCGATGAACGACAGCGCGTAGTAGACGAACAGGCCGGAGAACGCCAAACCGAAGCACGCGGCGAACTCGAGCGTGCGGCGCTGGCGCTCGCGCTCGACGAAAGTCTCCGCCACCGGCTCCTTGTGTCCCGCCCGGCCGCGCAACGCTCGCCACAGCACGATCGCGATCGTCACCAGCGCCAGCGTGCGCGCGAAGCCGATCAAGGTCATCGTCATGTAGCCCGGCTCGGCCGGGATCGGAACGTCGATGCCGACCGTGCCCTCATACGCCCCGGCGAAGAGCCAGGGGAAGAGCACGAGGCGCAGCGCCCATTCGGCGTGCTCGAGCCGGAGCCATTCAAGCGCCCAGGCCTGCTGCGCGGTGCCGCTCGTCGGCATCGGCGAACCGAAATAAAGCGTGTTGTAGAGCCACCAAGGCAGCGACACGACCAGCGCCGCGAGGCCGAGCGTGGCGCCGCGGCCGATCATCGTCGCGAAGCCGCGCGGCCAGGAGCGGCGCAGCTCGTTGAGGCCGAGCGCCACGGCCATGAAGGCGGCGTCGATCCGGGCCAGCACCAGCAGGCCGATCAGCGCGCCCATGCCGACGAGACCGCTCCACGAGCGGTCGTGACCGAGCTGCATCCAGCGCGCGATGGCGGCGTAGAAGAACATCACGCAGCCGGTCTCGAGCCCGTTGTAGGCGTGGTTGAGCATCAGCGGCGAGGCGAGATAGAGGAAAGCGGCTGTTGCCGCGCGCAGCGATCTCTCGGCCGCGCCGCGCCGCGCCGGCCAGGCGTCTCGCGCGATGGCCGCGACGAGCAAGGCGCCGCCGACATGGAACAGCCAGCCCAGCCCCATGACCAGTCGCATGGCAATGATCTCGTCGCCCCCGGCGACCCAGAAGGCACCGCCCTGCAGCAAGGTGAACAACGGCTGGAACCCGTTGGTCAGGTTGGTGCCGTCGATGGTGATGCCCTTGCCGGCGGCGAGATTGCGCGCCACCGACAGCGCGTAATAGCCATCCTCGGTCATCGGCATGTCGTAGACATGCGCCGCCGGCCGGAAGGCCAGGCCCAACAGGATGACGGCAAGGACGAGGGCGAGAAGGCGAAGCCAGGGGACCGGGCTGGCGGTGACGGGGGCGGGGTCGTTCATGAAGCGCTGCGAAAGACCGTGGAAAGGGGCGGGCCGGGCCTTTTACGCCACTTTGGCGGGGCTTGGAATGTAGGGTGTCCTCGGAGAATGACGGCGGGGGGACCCCCGTTATTCCCCGACCCCGCCCTTTTCGCATCCCGGCCAAGCCCTTATAAGTCCTTCCCGTGACGTCGCTTTCCGCCCTCATCCGCCTTGCCCGGCCCCGCCAATGGGTGAAGAACGCCTTTGTCGCGGCCCCGCTGTTCTTTACCCCCGAGGCGATCAACGCGCGCAATCTGCTGATGGTGGCCTTGGCCGTGGCGGTTTTCTGCCTGCTGGCCAGCGCCATCTACGCCTTCAACGACTGGTGCGACCGCGAGGCCGATCGGCAGCACCCCTCGAAGCGCAACCGACCCATCGCCTCGGGCGCCGTGTCGCCCGAGATCGGCCTCGCCTTCAGCGCCGGGCTGCTGATCGTTGCCGTGATCCTGACGGCGGCGTTCATGCCGCGCGGCTTTGCCGTTTACGCCGCGGTCTACGCCGTCTTCTCGATTCTCTATTCGCTGCGCCTCAAGCATATCGCCCTGCTGGACGTGTTGATCGTGTCGATCGGCTTCGTGCTGCGCGTCCAGGCCGGCTCGGCGGCGATTGCCGTGACACCGACCGTGTGGATCGTCATCTGCACCTTCCTGCTGGCGCTCTTTCTCGCCCTGGCCAAGCGCCGCGACGATCTCACCCGCGACATGCAGGACAGTCACCGTCCGGCGCTGGCGGGCTACAATCTGCGCTTCGTCGATTCGGCGCTCTCGGTTCTCCTGGCCGCCTTGCTGGTCTCCTATCTCATCTATACGACCAACGAGGGCGTGATCCGCCGATACGGCACCGACCAGCTCTACCTGACCGCGCCCTTCGTCGCGGCAGGTGTGTTGCGTTATCTGCAGATCGCGCTGGTCGAAGAGCGTTCGGGCTCGCCGACCGACATCGCGTTGACCGACCGGTTTCTGATCGTCTGCGTGCTCGGCTGGATCGCGACCTTCGGCTGCCTGATCTACGTGCGGCTGGGATGACGCGTTGGAAGCCGCTTACCCTGACGGGCTGGGGCAGAAATCGCACGGCAACGGTAGGCGCCGCCCGGCCGGAAAGGCCGCGTGATCTCGACGCGGCCGTGACGGACGGCAGCGATCTCACGTTGCTGGCGCGGGGCGCGGGCCGGTCCTACGGCGATGCGGCGCTCAACGACGGCGGGCGTGTGGTTCTCACGGAACGGCTCGACCGCATCCTGTCGTTCGATCCGGCAAGCGGCGTCGCGGTGTGCGAGCCGGGTGTCACCTTCGCCGATCTGTTCGAGACCTTCGTGCCGCGCGGCTTCATGGCGCCGGCCAGCCCCGGAACGGCGTTCGCCACGGTCGGCGGCGCGCTGGCCGCCGATGTCCATGGCAAGAATCACGACCGTCACGGCAGCTTCGGCGATCATGTCGAATGGTTCGACCTGATGCTGGCCGACGGCTCGACGCGCCGGGTGACTCCGGAAAGCGATGCCGAGCTGTTCGCCGCGACGATCGGCGGCATGGGGCTCACCGGGATCGTGCGCGCCCTTGCGTTTCGCCTGCTGCCCAACGCCACGCCGTGGGTGACGGTGCACGAGGAGCGCATCGCGGATCTCGACCACTATCTCGAAGCCTTCGCCCAGGTGCGCGACGTGGCCCTGTTCTCGGTCGGCTGGATCGATGCGCTGGCGCGCGGCGGTTCGCTCGGCCGCGGCATCCTCGAAACGGCCGAGTTCCACGACGACCGCACGCTGCCCGCGCCTCCGCGGCCGCGCCGCGTGCCTGTCGATCTCCCGTCGCTGGCGCTCAACCGGCTCTCGGTGCGTGCCTTCAATGAGTTCTACCGGCGCCGCGTGCCGGCCGAGGGGCGGAACCGCCTGCGCCCTTTCGGTGAGTTCCTCTATCCGCTCGACGCGGTGCACGACTGGAACCGCATCTACGGCAAGCGCGGCTTCTATCAGTTCCAGTGCGTGCTGCCGGACGCGACGGCGCGGGCGGGTCTGCGCCGCCTGCTCGAGACGATCGCCGAGACCGGCAACCCGTCGTTTCTGGCCGTGCTCAAGACCCTGGGGCGGGCCGGGCGCGGTTATCTCTCCTTCCCGATGCGCGGCCATACCCTGGCTCTCGATTTTCCCTGCGATGGCGGCGCCGATGAGCTGCTGCTGCGGCTCGAGGCGATCACTCTCGACCATCAGGGCCGGGTCTATGTCGCCAAGGATTCGCTGCTGTCGCGCGCCGGCTTCCGCGCCATGTACCCCGATTTGCCGCGCTTCGAATCGGTGCTGGGCCGCGTCGACCCGCAGGCGCGCTTCATGTCCGACCTGGCGCGCCGGCTTGGCCTGAAAGGCGCGCCATGAGCGCTTCCGCCTGGCTCGTGCTCGGCGCCTCCTCGGCGATCGCTCGCGCCTTTGCTCGCGCTGCGGCGGCCGACGGGGCGGATGTCCTCCTCGCCGGCCGCGACCGCGACGACATGGAGGCCAGTGCCGCCGATCTGCGTATGCGTTTCGGCCGGCGCGCGGAGATCGTGAGCTTCGACGCGCTCGACCGCGCCGGCCACGCCGCCGTGCTGGAACGTGCCCGGGCGTTCGCCGGCGAAGGCACGCTCAACATCTTCCTCGCCTTCGGAACGATGCCCTCGCAGACCGAGGTCGACGCCGATCCTTCGTTGATCGAAGGCATGATCGATTCGAATTACACGGGCGCGGTCGAGATCCTTCACCGCGCGGCTCCCCTGTTCGAGGCGCAGCGCGCCGGTGCCATCGTGGTGCTCACGTCGGTGGCGGGCGATCGCGGCCGGATCAAGAATTATGTCTACGGGTCGGCCAAGGCGGCGCTGGGCACGTATCTTCAGGGCCTGCGGGCGCGGCTCTTCCGCGCCGGCGTCAGCGTGGTCACCGTGAAGCCGGGTCCGGTCGACACGGCGATGAGCTACGGCCTCAACGACCTGCCGCTGATGGCGCAGCCCGAAACCATCGCGGCCGCCTGTCTCAGGGCCGCAAAGCAGGGCACGGAAGTGGTCTACGCGCCGGGTCTCTGGTGGGTCATCATGACCATCATCAAGCTGATCCCCGAGCGCATCTTTAAAAAATTGAATATCTGATTCGGTCTGTCACCCCCGCGAAGGCGGGGGTCCAGTGCAAACAGCACGCACTTGCCCTGGATGCCCGCCTGCGCGGGCATGATGATCAAAACAAGTGTCAGGCTAAGGAGCCTGTGATTGAATGCGGCACCTTTCAGCGAGGACGGCATGAGTGACTATCGAATCGGCGTTGTCGGCTGCGCCGGCCGCATGGGCCAGATGCTCATCCGTGAGATCGTCGGCACCAAGGGCAGCGCTTTTGCGGGCGGCACGGAAGGACCCGGAAATCCTCTGATCGGCCGCGATGCCGGCGAAGTCGCCGGCGTCGGCGCCCTGCAGTCGAAGATCGGCAGCGATCCGTCCGCCCTGTTTGCGGCGGCGGATGCGATCATCGATTTCACCGCGCCCAAGGCGACCGTGGCGCATGCCCATCTCGCCGCCCAGACGGGCAAGGTGCTGGTCATCGGCACCACCGGCCTGTCGGACGAGGATGTGTCCGCCATTGCCGAGGCGGCACGCAAGACGGCGATCGTGCGCTCGCCCAATATGAACCTCGCGGTCAACCTGCTGGAAGCGCTGACCGAGCGCGTCGCGTCGAGCCTCGGCCCCGACTACGACATCGAGATCTTCGAGATCCATCACAAGTACAAGGTCGACGCGCCCTCCGGCACGGCGCTGGCCCTGGGCGAGGCCGCGGCGCGCGGCCGCAAGGTGACGCTCAAGGACGTTGCGGTGCGCGGCCGCGACGGCCATACCGGCCCGCGGCGTGAAGGGTCGATCGGCTTTACCGCGGCGCGTGGCGGCAGCGAAGTGGGCGACCACGTGGTGATGTTCTGCGGCGAGGGCGAGCGGGTGGAGATCGCCCACAAGGCGACCAGCCGGCGCGGTTACGCCATCGGCGCGGTGCGCGCCGCTCTCTGGGCCCGCGGCAGGGCACCCGGCCTTTACAGCATGAAGGACGTGCTCGGTTTATAGGGTAGGGAGGGACCCTCACCCGGCTCGCCCATTCTTCGCGCCCGTCGCGGGCCTTGAAGGCCCGCAACGCCGCGCACGCGCTCGCCACCCTCTCCCGCGATGCGGGAGAGGGGCTGATCTTGCGATATCGTTCTTAAGCCCCTCTCCGCGCGCAGCGGGGAGAGGGAGGGGCCCAACGCGTTAGCGTTGGGAGGGTGAGGTGCCTTCAGACCCACCACTCTCGTCGGTCCTACCCTCTCCCCCAAGCGGCGGAGAGGGTTCATTGATGGTCTTCGCCTACACGGGCGCCGCTCTTGAGCGCGCCACGGCGTCCGCGATCTGGGCGGCGATCTCCGCCCGCTCTCCAGGCGACAGGAACGAGCCGACGTCGAGATGGCGGCCGTGACTCGACAGCACGAGCCGGTTGCTTCCTTCCTTCAGTTCCTCCAGCGACACGCGCAGCCAGTAGGACGGAAGCTCGTGGCGCACGCGCCGTCCGCGGCGGTCCACGCGCTCGATACTCAGCGTGCCACCGGTCAGGCGCACCCGCTCATACGTGCGGATGCCATAGCTGGCCCGGAAGGCGACCCAGACCAGCACCACGTCGATGGCGACGAAACCGATCACCGGCCAGGCGCCGATGCTGATAAAGACGATGCCGCCGACGAAGCTCCAGACGGCGAGGATCGCCATGATCACCCAGAAGCCGGCCGGCGACAGGCTACGATGCGGCCGCAACAGCAGGTCGAGTGCGGGAGTCTCGGCAGCGTCCATGGGTTCAAGGATAGGCCGAAACGTTATCGCTTCCAATTCGGCGTGTACGGAGGTGCCGCCGGCTCCCGGCGATAGTCATAACGATAGAGCTCGTGGACGAGGCCCAGCCGGTTGTAGAGCTTGCGCCCGCGCTCGTTGGTCGCCTCGACCTGGAGGCAGACCGCCTTGGCGCCGCCTGCCGCCGCCCAAGCGATCAGCGCCGCCAGCGTCCGGTACGCCAGCCCGCGCCCGCGATACGGCGCGGCGGTGATCACCGATTCAAGGCACATGACGTCGCGATCCATCGCGCCGTAGGCAAGTGCGGCCGGCTCGCCGGCCTGGCGCAGGACCGCGAACGCAGCCGGAATGGCAATCCCTTCCACCAGGCGGCGATAGGTTTCCTTCTTGTCGCCGGTATGGCCCTGCGTGGCCGTCATCGCCTCAAGCCAGCGCGCGTCGGGGCGGGGCAGGATCGTCACCTCGGGATCGCGCTCGGCCACGACCTCGCCCATCCGGCCGTAGAGATTCACCGTCTCGCCCTCGGGCGTGTAGCCCAGCCGGTCGAGGCGCATCCCCGCCGCCGGCTCGTTGAGCGACAGGATGCGAAACAGCGCCGGCATCCCCGCCTCGCGATAGCGCTGCTCGCAGGCGGCGATGGTCGCGTCGACATCGCGGATGTGAGCGCGGCGCGGATTGGCGGAGTTGGCGCGGCGACTGACGCCAGGCGCGAATTTGAGCAGCCAGTCGCCCACGGTCTCGTGGCGCAGCGGCGGCCAGGCGGCGGTGTAGAGTTCTTCAAGCTGCCAGATCAGGGAAGCGTCAGACATGGCTTTTCGTAGCTGACACTGTCACCCCGGACAACCGCTTCCCCTCACCCGATCGCTGTCGCGATCGACCTCTCCCTACGGGAGAGTTGACTTCACCCTCTCCCGTAGGGAGAGGGCGGCGAGCGAAGCGAGCGGGGTGAGGGGAAGCCTCTCCGAAGGCCCGGCTTTCGCCCTTATGGCGCCGTGCGGTCCGATGCTACGTTGCGCGCCATGAAACCGCAGGCTGTCGAAGAATTCTACCGCCGTCTTGCCCAGGTCCGGCCGGAGCCGGAGACCGAGCTCAATTACAAGAATCCCTACACGCTGCTGGTGGCTGTCGTGCTCTCCGCTCAGGCGACCGATGTGGGGGTCAACCGCGCGACCAAGGACCTCTTCGCCGCGGTCGAGACGCCGGCTCAGATGGTGGCGCTGGGCGAGGATGCCTTGAAGCGGCACATCAAGACCATCGGCCTGTTCAACACCAAGGCCAAGAATGTCATCGCCCTGTCCCAGCTCCTGCTCGAGCGCCATGGCGGCGAGGTGCCGCGCACCCGCGAGGAGCTGCAGGCGCTGCCGGGCGTGGGACGCAAGACGGCGAACGTGGTGCTCAACGTCGCCTTCGGCGAGGAGACGATCGCCGTCGACACGCATATTTTCCGCGTCTCGAACCGCACCGGCCTGGCGCCCGGCAAGAATCCGGACCAGGTGGAAGAGAAGCTGATGAAGGTGACGCCCGCCAAATACCGGCGGCATGCGCATCACTGGCTGATCCTGCACGGCCGCTACACCTGCAAGGCGCCCAAGCCGAACTGCCCGAACTGCGCCGTGATCGAGCTCTGCGCCTACAAGAAGAAGACGCTGCCGGAGCCGCCGCCGGTGAGGAAGCGCTCTTAGGCCCCTCTCCGCACGACGTGTAACTCCAGCTCGTGGCGGCGACTTCACCTCTCCCATCGGGAGAGGTCGCGAGCGGCAGCTCGCGGGTGAGGGGAAGCGCTCGATGGCCGGCGATACTGTCGACACGGGACCGTTTCCCCTCACCCCGACCCTCTCCCGGCGGGAGAGGGAGAAGAAAGGAGCCGCGCAGCCCTCGCGCAGGACCTCACCCTGAGGTGCGAGCGTTAGCGAGCCTCGAAGGGTGGGTGAGTGCGGAGATGCGGTCATCCTTCGACACGGCCGTCCCTACGGACCGGCCTCTCAGGATGAGGGCAATTTACGTCGTGGGCTTCGGCCGGCCGGCCATGATGCGGCCGTAGCAGGCCTGCAGCGTCACACGCTGACCGGTGACGCGGGTGCGCGCGTCGAGATGCGCGACACGCATCTCGTTGCCTTCGCGATAGAGGAAGACATCGAGGAAGCAGGTCTCGGCGGCGAAGCGCCAGATCTCGGCGACCCCGTCGCGGCGCACGAAGACCGCCTCGCCCATCCAGTCGCGCAGCGTCGTGCCGCTCAGCCCGACGAGGCGGCGCGGATCCTCGGGCGGTGTCGTCGGCAGCGGCTCGGGCGACCGCGGCAGGGCCGCGACCGCGGGCGGCGGGCTCTCCGCCGCGGGCGGCGGCGGCCAGGACGATTCGAGGATCGCGGACGGTGTCGTGACCGGAGGGTGCTCGCCGCCGGCGCAGGCGGCGAGCAGCATCAGCGACGCGACGGCGACAGCCTGCGCGAGCCTGCGCATCGACGACGGATGGTCTCGGGAGGCGGCTTAGGTGCCGCTCGAGGAGTCCGAATCCGAGCTGGAGGCGCTCGGACGGCGCGGTCCGACATGAACCTCGCCAGAAATCTCGCCACCCGGCTCGATCTCGATCTGGCCGTAGGTGATCTTGCCGCTGAGCTTGCCGGTGGAGCGGATGAACAGCCGCTCGCGCACCGACAAGGTGCCTTCGAAGCGGCCGGCGATGTCGGCGGATTCGATCTCGGCCGTGCCCTTGAAATGGCCGGTCTCGGCGATCTCGATGGCGCGGCTATCGGTGAGCGAGGCTTCGACCCGGCCCTCGACGATCAGGCGTTCGCACGAGGTGATCTGGCCGGAGAGCACGATATCGCGGCCGACGATGAGCTTCTTGCTTTCGGCGGGGGCTTCGCCGCCGGGGCGGGCGGCCGGGGCCTGCTCGCGCTGCGACCAGCTCACGCCGCCGCGGCCGATGACCGGCGCGGCCGGCTTGGCGAAGGCGGCACCCGCCGGCGGGGCGGCGGGCGGTGTGGGAGTCAGCGGACGCGGCGTCGGCTTGGGCGCCAGCAGGGCATCGTTGGTAACGGCGTCTTCGGCCGCGGTTTCCGGCTTCATCTCGGTGTCATCCTCTCGCTTGCGACGGAACATAGCGTCGTTGTCTCCCTTCGCTTCAGCCGTCACCCGGAGCGGTACGCTCCGTGTCCCCGATCCACGACATCACCTGGTGCGTCATGGCGGCGGCTGCGACCAGCGGCGCGACCAGATTGACCAGGGGAATTGTCGAAATGAAGGCAACGCCTGCACCGGTGATCAAGATCGCCGCCCGGCGGTCGCGCCACAAAGCTCGTAGCGCCGACGGGTCGAGCCGGCGTTGGGCCACCATCTCGAAATATTCCCGACCCAAAAGATAGCCATTGAGGGTGTAGAACACCACCAGATTTAAGGCGGGCACGAGATAAATCGGCAGCGCAATCAGGTTCAGGACCAGTGCCTTGAGGATCAGCCGCGCGGCAAGGCCAAGCTGCTCCGTGAGGCTCACCGGACGCGGCGGCGGATGACGGGGGTAGTGACGCGTCTCGACGGCCGCGATGGCGCCGTCGAGGAACAGCCCCATGACGGCCGCCACGATCGCGGGGTACAGCAGGAACGTCAGGACCAGGGTCGCCAAGCCGCCGAAGGCATCGAGCGTCGCGTCGAGCCACGGGTTGTCGAAGACTCGGGTGCGGGTCAGCAGGACACCCATACCCACCCACAACCCGGCAAAGACCGCCATTGCTCCGGCCAGGCCGAGGATCAGGGGGCGGCGGAAGGCCGGGTCGCCGAGCTGGGCCACGGCGCGGGTGAAGGCGGAGAGCATGGGCCGAGCTTTTAACAGGCCCCAGGCCAAGGAGCGAGACACGGTGGGGGCGGGGGTCGCCGCGGGATTGTGTCTTCCGTGGGGCGGGCGCTAAGACAAATTGTATATGGTTGAAAGCAAACGGATTTTTTCGGTACAGCCGGACTTGTATCAGACATTCTGTATCATATCTGTACCATAAGGCCAGTGCGCCGCACGTTGCCAGTCCGCGACTGGCCGCTATACTCGCGCCACTTTTCCTCGGATTCGGAAGGCAGTGGTTCATGAGCAGTTCGGGTTACGACGTCCTCGGCATCGGCAATGCGATCGTCGATGTGCTGGCCAAGACCGACGAGGCGTTCCTCGCCCAGCACAAGCTGACCAAGGGCGCGATGACCCTGATCGACGCGCCGACCGCCGCCCATCTCTACAGCGCGATGGGGCCGGCGATCGAATGCTCGGGCGGCTCGGCGGCCAACACCATGGCCGGGATCGCCTCGCTCGGGGGCCGCGCCTCCTTCATCGGCAAGGTCTGCGCCGACCAGCTCGGCGGCGTGTTCAACCACGATATCCGCGCCGCCGGCGTGCATTTCGCCACCCCGCCGATCAAGGGCCAGCCGCCGACCGCGCGCTGCCTCGTCATGGTCTCGCCGGACGGGCAGCGCACCATGCAGACCTATCTGGGGGCCTGCATCGAGCTGGGGCCCGACGACGTGACCCAGGAGCAGGTGGCTGCCGCGCGCGTCACCTATCTCGAGGGCTATCTCTGGGACCGGCCGGAGGCCAAGGAAGCCTTCCGCAAGGCGGTGAAGATCGCCCACGCCTCGGGGCGCAAGGTCTCGCTGACCCTCTCGGACGCCTTCTGCGTCGACCGCCATCGCGCCGAGTTCCTCGAGCTGGTGGAGAAGGACGTCGATATCCTCTTTGCCAACGAGGCGGAGATCATCTCGCTCTATCAGGTGTCGAGCTTCGACGAGGCGCTGGCGCGGGTGAAGCAGAAGAAGAACCGCATCGCGGCGGTGACGCGCAGCGAGAAAGGGGCCGTCATCATCGGCGGCGAGAACGTCTACACGGTGGCGGCGGAGCGCATCACCCGGCTCGTCGACACGACCGGGGCGGGCGATCTGTTCGCCGCCGGCTTCCTTTACGGCCTGACCCATGGCCACAACCTGCCGAGCGCCGGCCGCATTGCCGCCATCTGCGCCGCCGAGATCATCTCGCATATCGGAGCCCGGCCGGAGGTCTCGCTGAAAGATCTCGTGCGGGCCAAAATGGGACAGGGCTGACGGCACCCCAGCTTGGCGGGAGCCTCTGAAAAGTAAGGACTTTTCCACAGAAATCGGCTATATTGCGCCGCAACAGAACCGGGGTCGCCGATCGCGCCCCGGTTCTTCTTTTATTTCCCTTTGTTTTCAAAGTGTTGAACATGGACCTGCGCAATATCGCGATCATCGCCCACGTCGACCACGGCAAGACCACGCTGGTCGATGCCCTGCTCAAGCAATCCGGCTCGTTCCGCGAGAACCAGCAGGTCGAAGATTGCGTGATGGACTCCAACGATCTGGAGCGCGAGCGCGGTATCACCATCCTGGCGAAGCCCACCTCGGTCGAGTGGAAGGGTGTCCGCCTCAACATCGTCGATACACCGGGCCACGCCGATTTCGGCGGCGAGGTCGAGCGCATCCTGTCGATGGTCGACGGTGTCGTGGTGCTGGTGGACGCGGCCGAAGGCCCGCTGCCGCAGACCAAGTTCGTCACCTCGAAGGCCCTCAAGCTGGGCCTGAAGCCGATCGTGATCATCAACAAGGTCGACCGCTCCGACGCGCGTCCGCACGAGGTGCATAACGAGGTTTTCGATCTGCTGGCGGCGCTGGGCGCCACCGACGAGCAGCTCGATTTCCCGACCCTGTTCGCCTCGGGCCGCAACGGCTGGGCCGCTGAAACCCTGGAAGCGCCGCGCACCGACCTGACGCCGCTGTTCGACCTGATCCTGTCCTACGTGCCGCCACCCAAGCGCGACCTCAACAAGCCGTTCGCCATGCTGGCGACGACGCTCGAATACGACTCCTATCTGGGCCGCATCCTCACTGGCCGCGTCTACCAGGGCGTGGCGAGGATGAATGCCCCGGTGCGCGCCCTGTCTCGCGACGGCAAGATCCTCGAGGAAGGCCGCATGACCAAGCTGCTGGCCTTCCGCGGCATCGAGCGCGTGCCGGTCGAGACCGCCGAAGCCGGCGACATCATCGCCATTGCCGGCCTCACCAAGACCACGGTCGCCGACACGCTCGCCGACCCCTCCGTTGACACACCGATCCACTCGACCCCGGTCGATCCGCCGACCCTGGCGATGAGCTTCTCGGTGAGCGATTCGCCGCTGGCGGGCCGCGAGGGTACGAAGGTCACCAGCCGCATGATCCGCGATCGCCTGTTCCGCGAGGCGGAAGGCAACGTCGCCATCCGCGTGCGCGAGACCGATGGCGGCGATGCGTATGAAGTGGCCGGCCGCGGCGAATTGCAGCTCGGCGTGCTGGTCGAGACCATGCGCCGCGAAGGCTTTGAGCTGTCCATCAGCCGCCCGCGCGTGCTGTTCCGCACCGATCCGGAAACCGGTCAGCGCATGGAGCCGATCGAAGAAGTGCAGGTCGATGTCGACGAGGCCTATAGCGGCGTCGTGGTCGACAAGATCAGCCAGCGTCGCGGCGAGATGATCGACATGCGCCCGTCGGGCGGCGGCAAGCAGCGCATCACGTTCCTCGCACCGTCGCGCGGCCTGATCGGCTATCACGGCGAGTTCCTGACGGATACCCGCGGCACCGGTATCATGAACAAGGTGTTCCACGGATATTCCCCGTACAAGGGACCCATCGAGGGCCGCCACACCGGCGTGCTGATCTCCAACGCCAGCGGCGAAGCCGTCGCCTACGCGCTGTGGAATCTGGAAGACCGCGGCCCGATGATGATCCATCCGGGTGCGCCCGTGTATCCCGGCATGATCATCGGCGAGCACACCCGCGACAACGATCTCGACGTGAATCCGATCAAGGGCAAGCAGCTCACGAATATCCGCACGACGTCGAAGGACGAGGCGGTGCGCCTGACGCCGCCCAAGATCCTCTCTCTCGAGCAGGCGATCGCCTACATCGCCGACGATGAGCTCGTCGAGGTGACGCCGAAATCGATCCGCCTGCGCAAGAAGCTGCTCGACGTCAACGACCGCAAACGCGCGCAGAAGCTCGCCGAGGCCGAAGCGGGCTGATCGCTCCCGCCCGCGCCCGATCTTTCTAGGTTGGCGGTGCGGGCTTAGTATCGTTGCATGGCTTCGTGGCTCGATTCGCTGCGCCTCTACCGCGAGCGGCGCGTGCTCGTCATGCTGTTCCTCGGCTTCTCGGCCGGGCTGCCGCTGCCGCTGACCGGCTTCACCCTGCGCCAGTGGATGAGCGAATCCGGCGTGGCGCTGACCGCGATCGGTCTCACGGCACTCATCGGCATCGCCTACAGCTTCAAGTTCGTCTGGTCGCCGTTCATGGACCGGCTGGCGCTGCCTTGGTTCACGGCTCGGCTCGGCCGGCGACGCGGCTGGCTCCTGCCGGTGCAGGTGCTGCTGGCGCTGGCCATCGCCGGTCTGGCGCTAACGGATCCGGCTTCGGCGCCGGTCGCGACCGTCGCGGTGGCCGTCCTGGTCGCTTTCCTCTCCGCCAGCCAGGACATCGTCATCGATGCCTACCGCATCGAGACGCTGGCGCCGGCCGAGCAAGGGGCCGGGCTCGCCGCCTATATCTGGGGCTATCGCATTGCGCTGCTGGTGGCCAATGCCGGGGCGCTGTTCATCGTCGGCTTCGCCGGCTGGCCGGCGGCGTTCATCGCCATGGCGATCCTCATCGGGGTCGGCATCATCACCTGCCTGGTGATGACG
>Ga0196963_10000616_pt1 | contig 30104 bp, 17 predicted proteins | sample S1_5metaG_FD_148600 | JGI IMG/M metagenome (GOLD analysis project Ga0196963, IMG submission 148600) | Soil microbial communities from Anza Borrego desert, Southern California, United States - S1_5 | ecosystem: Environmental > Terrestrial > Soil > Desert | place: USA: California | collected...
ATCCAAACACAGAGCGCCCCACGCTCTCGATCACCAGCACAGCCGGTGGGGTTTCCGTGAGCTGGACAGGCAACTTGCAAGCTGCGGAAACTCTGCAAGGCCAGTGGCAAAACGTTGGCGCAGCCAACCAAAGCCCAATGACGTTCCAAACAACCGGGAGGATGCGCTTCTTCCGCGCCACCCGCTAAGCATTCAATAAACATCGCCCGGGTGGCAGGGCTGAACCGAAGCGCTCGCGCAATGCCGCCAGGGCGCCGAGAAGCCGCCGCTGGTCCTCGCCATTAAGAAACAATGGCCCGCCGCGTTGAGCGCGGTTCCTTAGGGGGGGTCCGACACAGGATGTCGGACCCCTTGAAAAGTTTGGAATTTCCCGCAGAGATGCAGAGCGCGCTGAGAAGCAGCAACGGGTGCAAAAAGATGGGACCAGAGATCATCAAGGGGTAAGCGTCACCGCTGGCGCCTCTAGCTCGGCTCCTGGCAGATGGCATGATCGGCCAATGCCCGAGCCTCATCTCCCTCTTGTCAAAACGGATCGTCGTGGCCGGCTTTGTTTGCCCCGTGCTAAGCGCGAGGAGTTGCTCGATGAGTTCGAGCGGAGCGGCCTCTCCGGCGCCGAGTTTGCGCGAGTTGTTGGCGTGAAGTATCAGACGTTTGCCAACTGGCGCCAAGCCCGCGCCCGAAAGCGCCATCCTCACGCATCCGCCGCCCAACCAGAGCCCAGGGCCGCGCCATTGCAATGGGCTGAGGCAAGCCTCTTGCGGAGCAGCCAGCCTATCGCCGCGGCGGGCGCCTCCGCTCTGGTTGTTCGGCTGCCCTCAGGCGTTCAGGTTGAGTTAACCTGCCGCTCTCAAGCCGAAACAGCGGCCGCATTGCTGCGCGCGTGGGAGAAGCTTTCATGCTGAGCTTCACTGGCGCGCTCAAGGTGTTCGTGGCTCTGGAGTCATGTGATTTGCGCTTGAGCTTTAACGGCCTGCACGGGCTTGTGACTGAAAAGCTGCGCGAGGACGCCCGCGCAGGCGGGTTGTTTGTTTTCACCAACCGCCGCCGCACGCGTTTGAAAATCCTCTATTGGGACGGGACCGGCTTCTGGGTGATGACCAAGCGGCTCGAGCAAGGGACTTTCTCGTGGCCGCGCGTCGTGGAAAGCGACCGGGTAAAGATGCAGCTAACGCCTGAAGCGCTGGCTCTCTTGACCGACGGCATTGATCTGCGCGGGGCAGCCATGCGCCCCTGGTACGAGCGCGCCGCATAGAGAAAATCTTCCATAAAACTCGCGTCTAAACTGCGAGTTGGCATGACGGGCGCTATGAATGCGACAGCCGATGGCCAGCGCGCCCACAACCTCAGATGAACTCACGCAATTGCGTGCGTTAGTCGCGCGGCTCCAACAGGAGAACTCATTGCTCCGGCAGAAGATTGACGCTTTGGCCCGGCGGCTCTTTGGCTCATCAAGCGAGCAATTGGATCCCAAGCAACTGGAACTGGTGCTGCAAATGGCCAGCACGCCAACAGAGCCAGCGCCTGTTGCGACGCCAGCAGCGCCTCCTCTTTCTGAAAAGACCCGCCAGCCCAAGCCCACGCGCGCCCCACGCATTCCAGAGAACTTGCCAGTTGTCGAGGAGGTCATTGAGCCAAAGGAAGCTTCTGAAGCGCCGCAGGAATGGCGCTGCATTGGAGAGGAAGTCTCTGAGCAGCTCGATTATGAGCCCGCCCGCTTTCTGCGGCGCCGCATCGTGCGCAAAAAATACGTTTATGTGAGCGATCCGGACCGCGCGCCCATCATCGCCTCATTGCCGGAGAAGCTGCGCGAGCGAGGCATCGCGGCTCCCGGGTTGCTGGCCCATATCCTCGTCAGCAAATATTGCGATCATCTTCCCCTTTACCGGCAGGAGCAAATTTACAGCCAGCGGCACAAGGTCAACATCCCGCGCCAAACGCTCGCGCGGTGGGTGGAGTTATGCGCGGACTGGCTTCGCCCGATTTACGAACAGATCCGAACGGGAGTTTTAGGCGGAGGCTACGCGCAGGTCGATGAAACGCCAGTCGCCTACCTCGCTCCGGGGCACGGGCAAACGAAGCAAGGTTATCTCTGGACGCTGGCCCGTCCTGGCGGCGATGTGTGCTATCAATGGGAAACCAGTCGTGCAGCTGAATGCCTTGAGCGGCTCATCCCTTCAACCTTTAGAGGCGTTCTGCAATGCGATGGCTACAGCGCCTATCGCGCGTTCGCGCAGAAGCGGGAAGGCATTGTGCTGGCTGGGTGCCTGGCTCATGCGCGCAGAAAGTTTCACGAAGCCCTGAGCCAGGACGCAAAACGGGCAGGCTGGTTCTTAAGGCAAATCCAAAGCCTCTACCGGATTGAGAGCCAACTGCGCGAGACCAAGGCTGGGCCTCAACTGCGCCTGGCCGTCCGCAGCGCGGAGAGCCGTATGATCATCGAGCGGGTTGGCAAAGCATTGATGCGCTGCAAAGCCAGCCGGCAACATCTGCCGCAAAGCCTCCTGGGGCAGGCAATCGATTACACCCTTGCCCAATGGGGCGCGCTGCAAGTTTACCTTACCGACGGCCGAGTGGAGATCGACAATAACCTCGTCGAAAACGCCATCAGGCCGACAGCCATTGGAAAGAAGAACTGGCTCTTCATGGGTGAAGCCGGAGCCGGGCAGCGCGGAGCCATCATCTACACCCTCATCGAAAGCTGCCGCCGCCGTAAAATTGATCCTTACGCCTATCTGCGCGACGTGCTCACCCGACTCCCATCAGCAATCACCACGCAAGTCCCAGAGATGCTTCCGGCCAAATGGAGCTCCACACCTTCGCCAGCTCCGAAGAACCATAAACAAGAGCAAACGTCAGAGGGCATACGCTCTGACCTTTCCTAATCCCTCTGACCCTTGGTCAAGAGGCGCTCCATGCACCGCTTACATCAAGGGCGCAAAAACAGAGGAATACGTATGTGGATGGCACAGGAAATCGGGCAAAAGATTTGGTCGTTCTAGCAGTAACTAACCACCTGCGGCTGGTTCACTTCGCCGTAGATGATCCGCTCAGCCACTCCCTGCCGCAGGCCTGAAGGCGCAAGTCTCCGGTTGGCCGTGTCGGTGGCTGCTTCAGCTGGAGGACTGTGAAAGTTCCATCAGCTGTGTCGAAATCATCGTAATCAAAAGCGGCGTGCGTCACAGCCCCGTTAAGTGATTTCTGGTGACGCAATTGCCCGCGCGAACTGTATTCGTAGGTCGTCACAAGGCTGCCGTTGCCATTGACCAACGTTTTCACCTGCCCGCCTGCATCATACTCATAGGTGCCGCGAAGATCACCATTTCCCGGCGCCCCAAACACTTTCCAAAATCGGTTCCGGCTGTCGTGCTGGTATTCCATATGCGCCCAGCTCGCCCAACTTGGATTGGCCGCAAGCTGCGCTTCGACAAAGGCCCAAGGCCTGGCGAAGGGAAACGTGTAGGAACTCCGGGCGCTGATCCTGGTCACATTGCCAACGGCATCATGACCGTAGCTCAGTGTGCCTTTCGGCATTTGTTTCACTTTGAAACGCCCCGGCTCATTATACGCGTCACTGGCGGTTCGGGCGTTGCTTCCCAGTGCCGGTGTTCCCAGCCTCATCGGGATGAGCAATGCCGTAAATGGCAGCCCCGCCGTGGAGTTGCAACGTTCACTTCCACTTCTCCGGCTTCGCCCGAAAACGAAGTGTCGAGTAGACCGGACGAAATGTAATGAAAGTCGGCAATTCCATGGTTGGACGAAAAAAGGCGGGAGGGATTTCGCTCATGTAGTCTATGAACCGCGGCTTCGGTGGTGGGGAGCCAACCCAAATTCCATTGGGAGAATCACTATCGCGCAACCATTCGTCACCGCAAAACCGCAGCTGTCCAAAGGAACCTGGCTTACTCGCAACGCCAGACTCCTGAAACCACAGACGCATTGCTAGCCACTCCCGCCGTGTCGGCAAGCGGCCTCCAAAGAACCTACAGCTCCTTTCTGCTTCATCCACTCGCAGGCAAGTGGCCGGCACCTTTGCAACATCAATGGGCGGAACTCCGTCGAAGAGGGGATTCTCCCAGAAGGTAAACTCCTCATTCTTTATTTCCGCGATGGAGACAAACATCGTTTTTTTTGCGTATAAAGCAAATTGACACGCGGAAACTGGTTGGAAAGAAGTGGCAAAGGCGGGCACCTTCATTGGCTTGCCTTTGCGTAACTCGACGGTGGTGGCAGGGATCGTGACTAAGTCCATCGTTAAAAGCGGGTGACTGTCATTTGCGCAGTGATCATTTGCCCCCTAACCGTGGCAGCAGACATTGCAGCACGCGCCCCAAGGGCAGCGCGGGGACCAATAGCTCTCAAGGCTGAGGCGGCGGAATGCGCTGAGATCGCCGCACCCGGTATCGCGATAGGCACGAGAAATGGCTCCCAATCCCATTCGTCGGGATTTCTGAGCCAATAATAAATAAGTCCCGGGGTATCGGAAGCCGGCCTGATAACCATTTCTTTCATCCTCTGAGTCACCGGATCAAACATCACTCCGATCGCTGTCTCTTTCGGAACTAACTCGAAGGAGGTTCCAGGCACCACCGGAATCGAACTCATCACCGTGAGGTACGAAGCGATTTGAAGATCCGCTTCAACAGAAAGGATCGAGGAGGACTCATGGCTGATTGGTTTTAATTCAAAAAATCGTCGCTTGCGCTTTTCTAGGACATCGGGACGCAAACGTGAGTTAATGGAAGGGAAAACAGCTCCAACTTCGGCGTCGAAATATTTCGTTATGCCTCGTGTAATGCAGTACACATAAAATAATTCGTGGGCGTCTTGCCCCCGGCCGAAATCAGGTTCCACAGCAAACCCACTTGGATCGACCATGTTCACTGGGTTTGCATGGGCGTATAGGTATTTGTTCAGGGAGAGAGGATCGGTTTGATTCCCCTCGAAGCTGTCCATGGTCCAGAAACGGCCGAGGTCGGGATGATAGTAGCGAGCACGGAGGTAGTACATCCCCAGCTCCGCATCCCATTGCTCTCCGGCATAGCGGTAGTTGCACTCGGTTGTGCCGTTCCGCGCGATCTCGTTGCCGAACGCGTGGTACACAAACCGGTCGCTCACCACTCCGCCCGCAAACAGGAACCGCACACTCCCATGCCCGTCATAGCCATAGAAATGTGTGTTCGCTCCCGGCTTCCTCTGCTCCAGGATCCTTTGCCCAAGCGTGTAGGTCATCACGGGCGATCCGCCCAACACAGCGGATTCCTGCAACACCTGCGCGTATCCGCTCGGGTTCTGATCGTCCACCAGGTAGTAACGCGTCGCTGCGCCTCCATTTAGCTTCCGCACCCGGTGCCCATCACCGTCGTAGACCAGCGTGATCGTGCCCGCTCTGCTCACCAAGCGATTGTCCGCATTGTAAACATCCGGCGCCGCTGAGGTCGAGGCCACGAGCCCGGCAGTGGCTGGCGACGTGTAAGTGGCCTGGTATCGGCTGTTTCCATTCCCATCGTAACTGGCGGGCGAGGAGACGTAATGCAGCCGGTCGTTCAAGTCGTAGCCCAGCCCGCTCTGGGCCTGCACGCCTGCCTGGTTCTCTGTCCGGGTTTGGCGGTTACCCACCTTGTCGTAACCGCTGCTGTCATAGGCGTCGGCAAGGTCGTACAGAATATCCCCACCATCCGGGCTCGTTGGAAGAGCCACGCCGGGCCAGGCTGGCCACGATGTGGTTCCATTTCGGGCCCGCTCCGCTTTTAGCCGGTTCATTCCGTCATAACTGTAACTGACCAGCCGCCGCTGGTTCACTCCGCCATAGATGATCCGCTCCGCCACTGCCTGCCGCAGGCCTGAAGCCGCAAGCTTGCGCTTGGCTGCATCAGCCGAACTCTCAGGTGCCGAGTTGTGAAAGTTTAACGCATCAGATGTGTCGAAATCGTCGTAATCAAAAGAGGCGTGCGTCACAGCCCCGTTAAGTGATTTCTGGTAACGCAATTGCCCGCGCGAATTGTATTCGTAGGTCGTCACAAGGCTGCCGCTGCCATTGACCAACGTTTTCACCTGCCCGCCTGCATCATACTCATAGGTGCCGCGCGGATCACCATTCCCCGGAGCCCCAAACACCTTCCACAATCGGTTTCGGCTGTCATGCTGGTATTCCATATGCGCCCAGCTCGCCCAACTTGGATTGGCCGCAAGCTGCGCTTCGACAAAGGCCCAAGGCCTGGCGGAGGGAAACGTGTAGGAACTCCGGGCGCTGATCCTGGTCACATTGCCCACGGCATCATGACCGTAGCTCAGTGTGCCTTCCGGCATTTGTTTCACTTTCAGGCGGCCCAGCTCGTCATAGGCGTATTTGGTCGTGCGAGCGTTGCTGGTCCCTTTGTTGTCCACCATCTCCGCCCGCATTCCAGTGGGCGTGTAGGTGAACGTCGTCCAAATGCTGTCGCTGGAAGGCCCAGCGCTGAAAACCCCCGCGCCGGTGTTCCCAGCCTCAGCGGGGTCGAGGGCGGCTGTAAATGGCAGGCCGACCGTGCTGTTCACCGCATCGCGGAGTGTTATCGCCGTGGCGCTCCCGTTGTAAACAATCGTCGCAAGCTGGCTGGCCTTGTCGTAACTCACGCGCACGCTGCTGGCAGTCATCGTAGAGTCAGGGATAAAAACCACTTTCGCGCCGTTTAACTCTGTTCCCGTGAGGGCGGCTGTGAATTTCAACGCATTGTTGGCGCCGGAGGGGTTGTAGGCCGTGCTCGCATTTGCGGCGGCAGCTCCCCCAATGAACGACGGAGTGGCCAGGACAGGCCGCTTCTGCACAAGGCGGCCCTCGACATCGTGCTCATACAATGTTCCGAGCCCCGAAAAGCCAACATGCACCCGCCGTTTTAACAACCCATTCAACCCCTCATAATCGTAGCGTGTTCTTTCCACAGGGCCGCTCGGCAGCGTTCGCGTCACGCGCTGGCCGAGTTCATCGTATGAGTGCTTCGTTTGGCGCCGCAACGCATCGAACTGGGAAGTTAAATTTCCCTGGTCATCGTAAACATACTCTGTCGCTGTGGAAACTGAGCTGGACCGACTTCCTTTTGCCCATGTCTCCCAGCCAGAGGTAGTCGTCGGCCAAGCGGCAGGCAACTCCGTGACGCTTTCAGACACGTCTGTGATCACCCAGCGCAAACGGCCTAAGGCGTCATGCACGTATGCTGTTGCTTTACCGTCGGGATCGATCGAGAGCCAGCGTCGGCCTTCCTTGTCATACCTGCTCTTGGTTATGGCGGCGGTGATGTCCCCCGTATCACTGTGCTTCGGCTGCTCAACCTGAGTTTCGCGATTAAAGTCATCGTAAGTCCAATGTGTCAGCCGCGTGGAATGATGCGGTGCCTCCAAATGCAAACGCCACTCAGCGGCTGTGTCAGCCACAGGAGGAGTTACCGCCTCAAGATTTGTGGGATCAATCGACCAGATCCGGTTGCCGTTCTGGTCGTAATTGAAGATCGAGGCAGTGGTCACCCCCGGAATCACTTGTCCAGTTTCTGTGACAAAGTTGCGCGTCCGCCAGATCTTCCCCGCCTCGTCATACTCGTGCTTTGTCCATTTAGGGGCCGACCCTGGATCCTGAGGATCATACGGCAGGCATGACATCACCAACCGCCCAGCCTGGTCATACCGGCGCTCGCTGCGGGTCAAGATGTCCTGTTCCACAGGCTGCGTAAATGTTGTTTCTCCCACCTCACCCTTGAGATTGAACGCGATGGCCACACCCTTCAGCCGCTCTTCGATCATGGGCCTGTTCAACTCATCAAAGATCGTCCGCCGCCCTGTCACTGGCTCATTCAAAAGGTGGCGGTCTTCATGCACCTCAAATCTCAAAACGCGTCCTGCCGTTGGATGGGCCGCATAACCAAAGGCCGACCTCGTGACGGTGTTGTCCGGATGCTCCACCTGAACCACCCGGCCCATCGCATCGTAAGTCTGTTTTCGGCTCACTCCGTACCGATCCGTGCTGTAGATCAGTTGGCCGGCTGAATCATAAATGTTGCGGCTCTTCCCACCTTCTGGGTCCTCACTCTCCAAGACACGCCCCGCAGCATCGAAGACCTGTCTGGTAATGGCATGATCCTGCCAGACATTGTTGACCTTCTTGCGCCGCACTTGTTCCCTGACGCGACCAGTGCTCGTGTCGTATTTGAAGATGGTCGATGTGGCCTCAACATCCCCATCGAACTCTAGAATCTCCTTCAAGTCCCCAATCCCGCCGTTTGGATCGTTCGCGGCCTGATAATAACGAAACTCCTTTTTGTTGTTCAACGCATCACGGGTCTCCTTCAGCAAACCCTTTAAATTGCCGGTCTCGTGATACGTGTTTTCTCGGAGTTTAAACGTGCCTGATGTTCCCTTTGCCCAAACGTTCTTGATGCCGCCTTCACTCAAGGCCGTCGGATCGTACTCGAATTCTTGGTACAAGGAGCGCTCCTCCGGGTTGGACCAGTAATTCCTCGCATCGACGGTGGAGGTTAACCTGCCGCGTTCGCTGAAGGTTTCCAGAGTCCGCGCTCCTCCAGGGGTTGTTGTCTCAATACTGCTGGGCAGGTTCGGGGCTGCTTCAAAATATGCGACCGCCCGCTCGGTCTTTAGAGTTCCTTCTGCCAAAGCCACCTCTTCTTTGACGACATTATTTCTTTCGTCGAACTCACGAGCTGTCTCCGACCACACGGTTCCCCCGGAGCCGTGCAAATCTCGTCCCTGCTGCACGAGAACGACATTGCCTTGCTGGTCCATCTCGGTCGCTGTTTCCACTCCCGATTCCTCTTTGGCGATTTGCCGGGACACTGCCGTCGACTTGATTGGCTGATGATTGTACGTAAAAGTTGTCGTCCGCCCGTCTGCTCCTTTGATTTCCTTCAACTTGCCGTCTGGTTGATATTCGGTTCTCGCGGCCTCGATCCCCCTAGGATCAATTACCTTCTTGATGTAATGAGGAAACATCTCGTCATGCTTGTAAACTGTAGTTGCGTACTGTCGCTTTTCACGATTCTGAAGCTTATGCACCGCCACGAGATTGCCGAGCCCATCATAATCGTAGCGGACAAGCTCCGGATCACTCGCAACCATTGTGTCTCGCACCGCGATGATGCGATCTCCCGCGCCACGTTCAAAGTAGAGGGAGCGCGTGACTTGCCCCGACGGCAGCAGGTGCTCGATGCCGTGCAGGCTGACGCGGAACCGCTCCCCGTTTGGCCGAGTGATCCCCGTCACCCGCAACGCTCCTCGTGCCGGCACAAAGATGAACTCTCCCGGTGAGACCTGCGTCCTGAAATCACCTAAATGCTCGCGCTCTATGGTGTAAATGGTGCCATCTTCTAGTTCAAGGGCCAGCGCTGGAATGTCGTAGTTAACGATCGGGCAGGCGAGCCCAGTGTTTTGCCAGTATGCCAATGTGTTTAACTTGAACATGACATTGTCACCCCAATCCTCGCCAGAACCCGAATTTAGGGTGCGCAACTTCGCCGTCACTCCTGGCAGAGCCGCCCATTTCGCGCGGAATGCCAGTCCAAAGAGCGCTGGTTCAGGCGTTACCAGGTACGCAAACGTCGTTCGCCGACCTCCCGGCAGGGTCAATGTGACATCACGACCGCCGCCCACGCGCATGGTAAAGGGTTCGTCCGAGAGTATATCGCTCATTTGCGCCCGCTGCTCGTTGAACTCAGCGTTCACGTCGAAAAGGTCCAAACGCCACCCGCGTCCAAAATTACCGTCCCCAAGTGCAGTTGAGTCGTATGATCGCACGATGCGAATCGGCAATCCAGCGGTGGTGACAATCGCGTCCTCTTCCTCAAACCGGAACACCCCGACCTGGGCTGCCGATGCGAGCACAAATCCGAACGGTTCCGAAATGGTTTCGTGGATGCCATCGCTCACGACCAACTCTAACTGATAGGCGCCGTTGCCATACCCTTGGAGATCCAGTCGCAAGTCACGGAGGCCGCTCGCACGCGGGAGCCGACCTTGGGGCACTTGATCCAGAGAATGCTTTGCTGCGATGATCCCAAGGAAGTCGCCGTTAGCGGAATAGAGTCGCAACTGATACGAGACGAAGGAGATGTCCGTCAAAACCTCGTCTTGATCGCCTGCGAAGATGGACAGATTTGGCAAAGTGTTAGTGATGATCGTGGATCTTTGTGTGGATTTTCCCGCAGGGTCTGGTCCATCGCCGTCTTCCAAGTCAAAGGTCCAAAATCCAAGCGTGTCCTCAGCTGCAAAGTTTCGCACCTCCGCCTCTGGTCCTTGGTTATTAGGGAATTGCGCAGTCACAGTTCGCGTCAGTGTGTCCGTGTGCACCGTCATCCCCGACGCGTCGGTCACTTCAGCGTAAAGTTGATGCACGTTGGCAGGAATCTCTCCCCAGGCGAAACTCCACGTTTCGATCTCTCCTACTGTCGGGGCTGATGGGCTGGTCTTCCTTCCCAGCAAACGTGAACCCGCGAAAAAAGAAACCTGGGTGATCTCCGGACGGGTGGTAGGGACCGGGCCCTCTATGCTGGCTTCCTCAAAAAGCTCCCCACCCCTAAATCCTCGGAACAAGTCAGCCCCGAAATCAGAAGCGCCAACTTCGCCCCGCCTGATCTTCACGGTTAAATTCATCGAAACAGGTTGCTGGTGGGAATCTCCCGTTGGGGTCACGGTGAATTCATCGATAACTGGCGGTGTAACAGAATGGACTTCTACTCGCACCTTCCCCGACCCTTCCTTGCCAGTTGAATCCCTGATCGTATAGCTGAACTCGTCAACCCCAGAATTTTGGAGGTCCGGCAAATACCAGAGTTGGTTGTTCAGCCCCATGCGAACATTCCCAAACTTTGTGCGCCGCGGGAAATCGTTCACCAAGGTGATCGTGTCGTTGTCAGCGTCCCAGTCGTTCATCAGCGGCTCAATCAAAGCTTCGAGGCTGTCCCCAGGAAGGGCGCGCATTCGCCGCGATTTCAAGTCCAGTCGGGCCACAGGCGCGTTCCCTGTTTGCTCACAACGCAGATCGCCATGGGAGCCGAATATGGCTGCCCACTCCTCGTAGCCTCCATCAATGCCGGGGATAGGCACTCCACTTCTGTCCAAAACCTTCGCAGAAGCCAGTTCGGTGCCAGCCTGGCTCAGTATCCATCGGCCAACCAGATCGCGAGTTGCGGCAATCGCTGGGTACGAGTCTTTGCGGGAATACGCAGCGGCGCCGATCGCGGGCTCGTAGAAGAAGCGGAAGATGGAGGCAATTTCCGGGTCGGTAAGCGCTCGATCATAAATTTGCACGTCTCCGATAGTCCCCCCAAACGCGCTCGCACCTTCTGCCGCGCCAATCGTGAGCGGATTTGTGTTCGCCCGGATTGTTCCGGAAAAGGTCATCGAAGCTCCATCCACCGCACCATCCACATAGAACTGTAAGACGTTGTTTTTGCAGGTGACTAAAACGTGCCTTTTGACTCCAAAAGGAAAGTTTTCCTCGGTGAATGCACTTTGAGACACCCCATTCGCATTGTGCCGTCGGAACTCAAGCTTTGCGTTCTCCCCCGCAGGATCATAAATCCCAAAGGCCTCATTTCCTGGCCCCCCTTTTCCAAGCAGTCGCGATCCATCTGCCGACTCGACCCCGGGGCTGCCCTCCGCGTTCGACAGCTTTTCCATCCAGAAAGAAATCGTGAAGTCACCCGGAACGCCTAATTCTTCCTTGTGAGGAATCTCCACTCTATGGCTAACGCCTTCTAAGAATCTTGTCGATGTGTCGCTTGTCGTTGGTAGCGGGTATCCTGCCAAAGCGCCGTGAGCCTCTTGGACTGGAGGCAGTGCGGATAACGCCATAATATTTACCCGCGCCAAGGCTTGGTGAACGCCTCCATCTGCATCTGTGACGTAGTAAATGAAACGGTCATCTCCAGACGTGTTTAGTTTTGGCATGTATTCAACCTTACCGCCGACGACCTTTGCCGATCCAAATCGTGGCGCCCTGACTGAAGTCAGCGTCAGCAAGGGAGCTCTGTCGTTTGAAAGCACATCCAACAACATCCCAGGGCTGTTCATTTGCACGGAAAAGAGATCATCCTCGGTTGGGTGGTAGGTCTGTTGGAGGAGTGTGCGTGGCGAGTTTGAAGAATAAATAGACAAGTCGTGCAGGACCGGTTTGCCCCCTCCCGTTGAGCTGCGGGAAAAAAGTACTTTCACTTCCACAAAGCTCCCCTGGATTCCGTTCAGTGTCCCAACCTTCAACCCACCAATTCCTGTCGGCGCGACGGAGAACCATTGCGCCGCGGTCAGGCCCGCTGCTGTGCTCGCCGCCCGGACTTCCACCGCAATCGAGGAGCCCGTTGGCTCGTCCGAGTTCCATCTAACTTCGGCCCAATTGGGTGACTCCTCTGGAACACTATTGGTTATCCGCCATTCACCCGCGAGCGCAGGGCTACTGATCTCCCCGAGCCCTGCAACAGCTTTCAAGGTTACGCTCTCGTAGCCCGTCCATTTAAGACTCCGGTCGTGGGTGATCGCACCGGCCGGCCCCGAGTCTGGGTCGATGCGTATCACGCGGCTATGATCATGGCCTGCTTCCCCGTCCTTGGATGCTCCAACCCACAGTCTTCCCTTCCAATCGAATCCCATGGCACCTAGAGAGGTATAACACGAAGTGTCCACCGTCTCGACTTCGGTTTTGCCCGCTTTCAGCCGAGACAACGTACTGGAAGTTGTCGCCCAGACGCCGCCTTCCCTATCAACTGCTAACCCGAGGATGTCATGGTTTGCAGGGGCCATTTGTTGATTCCCGGTCTGCGAGCCTGCCGCGTCGATCCGGTAAACCGTTCCAGGGCTCGCCAGCGTTGCGAACCACGCTCCTCCAGACACAGGATCTCGTCGTATCAACTGGGGCGCACCCGCTGGCCAAGTTGCGCATGATATTGCTTCGCTCCCTGTGATTTTGAACAACGCGCCTACACTTTGGACTGTTGCGTAGGTCCAGTAATCGCCGTTGCTGACCTGTAGGCCAAAGCCCATTTTATACCCAGTAACGGAGTTGCAAGCCAACGCGACAGATTCCTTCTTTTGAAGAGTTCCTGACGAATATTCCTCAAACCCATGAAAGCCGAACGACTCATTGGCTCCAAACAACCTGAGAACATGATTCCCATGCTGGCTCCAACCCGAGAGGCTCTCCAAGTCAGTAACGATAATCTCGCTGATTGTTTCATCTTGCGCCAATGCTAACAGGGTTTGGCCGCTCGGGATTACATTACCCGACATTTGCCACTCCAGTGGGGGCTGCAACCCTTGGGCAGTGCGGATAAAACCATCCGTGTCTCTGTCCCTGCATGTATTATATTTGAACGGGCCTTTCAGATATTCTCCGTGGGAATCAGCTACGAATGTTCCGTCGGGGAGTTTGCGGCCACGCGTCCCTCCCGTGGTAACCCCGAACCGCATGGCCACGATGGGTCTATGATTTCCGGCATCCAAAGGATCGTTGTCTAACATAACGATCGCCCAAGTATCCCCGTTGGGATCTGCAAACGCTGCTAGAACACCGCCACCTTCAGTCGCAACAGCTGTGTATGGTCCAGCTCGGAATTGGCCGAGCACCTCTCCGCTTTCGGCGTCCAGACGCACAAGAGCTGGTATTTGCTGGTGTGGCTCCAAATGAACGAGTAAGTCAATGTGCGGCAGGCCTTCCTTTACTTCAGACAAGGTAAGGGCATGCTTGACCTCGTCGTATGTAACGTCGGTGCGCGACCCCTCCTCGAAATCGGCATCAAATGTCCAAGTCTTACTCCCGCCCGTAACGTGTATGGCCACTTCGTCGGTCGCGATGAGTGATCCTTGCCGGGCGACGAGCCGATAAATGTACGTCCCCTTTGGAGCGCCCACCAGATTGAGGGCAGCTCCAGCTGGAGGTGAGGCAAGAGTGCTCCCGCTCATCTGCAGCCACTGATATGTAATAGCTTCTTGAGTATCTGAACTCGCACGCCCGTTTATTGTCAAAGCGGAGCTGGAACTAGCAAATCTATCGGGTCCGGCATCGGCCGTGAAAGTCACAGGATCGATCACTGTTACATTTGCTTCATCAAACTGAGCTGGTCCTATACTCAGACGCACGGTGTGCACTCCAGGGACAAAGAACTTCGCGGAGGTCGTAGGGGTCGTGGCGCTTGAAAAAGCGACCGGCCCTGCTCCAGTTCCAGTCCAGATGGCCGCAGATGTGGCCTGACCTGACAGTTGGATTGGGGAATTGACGAAGGCTGTTAAATCAGGGCCCGCATTGACCGCGCGAACTGCCCCTTGCCCAACATAGATCGTTGCTTTGCCCACCGCGCTTGCTGTCACGCCGTCTGAAACTGTAAACGTGAACTCGTCAACCGCTGGACTCGGGGCGGCAGCAGCGGTGTAAGTCGCCAGCGGCGGTGTTCCCAAGGTGACGGTCCCATAGCGTGGCTGGGAAAGAAGGACACTCGGACTGGTGGTATCAGCATCCCAATAAGCAAGGTTCAGGCTGATCTGCCCTCCTGCTCCCACGTATCCAGTCACATCCCAAGCTGCGGGAGCATCAGGCTGCTCAGTCACTACGATTCCCATTCGCCGAGGCCCAGTCACGTCGCCATTAGCGCTTACGATGGAGATGCTCAATGTGCGTGTGCCGACTGTGGGAGCTTCCAATTTGTTGAAGTATACGAGGTTCTTCAGGAGGCCATCCATGTGCTCCACGGTTGCGCTTGGGGTAAACGTGATATCCGCCACGGCGGCTCCTTTGGCGATGAGGACAAGTCCCGAGCGGCCTGACCCTGGCGCTGGAAGGGTTGCGACATGCGTGTTCTGTAGGAACAGGTTCGCTCCCTCCGCTCGAAACGACGAGTAAGCAGGTCCAACGTCTGAGGCGCTTCCCGACAAATACAAATAGAGCTGATCCTCGTCTTCACTGGAGATGCCGTTTTCAAGCTGAATGCGGAGCTTCGCTCCCGCAACCGTGTTCGCTGGAACAGGATCTGTCACTTTGCTCGTCACGCTGGGCGATTCCAGAAACAAGTATTTGGTCTCGTTCTCCTGATATGTAATGGATGTCGGCAGTGAAATCGCGAATTGAGCTGGTCCCACGCGCGCGTGAAATACTCGCTTGACCCAGGCGCCGCCTGAATCAGCAACAGTCACTGTGATGGCAGAATCGCCTTTTTGCCCTGCTGCCGGAGTAACTGTAAGTGTGCGGCTGAGCCCGCTCCCGCTCACAAATAAATTTGCCTGGTTATTCGGAATGAGACCCGGATTGCTCGATTCGACAGTCACTGTGAGGTTGTTCGGGGTCTCAGCATCGCCGAGCGACAACGTGACGGTTTTCGAGCCACCGTCAAAGAGGGTTTGAGGCGGGATCGAGCTAAGCGTCGGAGGCGAGTTACCCGCGCTTTGAAACCGAAGGCTCACAGGCACGTAGCTCCGTCCCTCACCATCAACCGAACCGTGGATGGGCGGGACTGCCACCGTGGGCCCTTGTCGACTTGAGTAGACTGCCCATGGGGAAGTCGCCACTCCTGATAGTGATATTTGCGTATGTCGTTCCTCGTGCCAGGAGTCTTCCCCGTCTGACTCACTGCTCATGAGCGCATAAGTCGTGTTCGGTGCCAACACCGTTGGTGATCCAAGCTGCGTGTAAGCGTATTGGCCCGGGTTACTCCCAATCGCGTTAACGAACACCGAGGCGTACGGCACCGGGTTGCCATCCATGGTGCACAAGCGCACCTCGTGAATCTGAGAACTTCCATACCGGACCCATCGGCCGAGTTCGGTGACCGACACCGGAGTGGCGCCTACGGTGAATGCGAAACCTATCCACCCATCCCAATTGTTCCGAGTGCTCGGATCCAGCGTCGTGCTGGTGACTAAAGGCGCAATCGTCTGACTGCCCCCACTGCTCCCTTCGCCCGCGAACGATGAGTGCAGAGTATATCCCCCGAACCCGGATGGCGATGCGTGAGAAACCTGCAGGTAGTGGACGCCAGCGCCCAACTGTGCCATCAATTCAAAATTCGCGGAGGAAGAATTGCTCGCGACCTCTCCAATGCGATTGCCATTAGCGTCCTGCAATTCCCCAACAGTATAGGTGGTGCCCGTCGTGTAGACACGCAAGACACCAGGGCTCATCAGCGTCACCTTGAACATATCCTTGTCCCCTGCTGATTCAATAGTCCCGTTGATGCTGGCGTTTGCCGCGAGGTTGCTGGCGTTCCCGCGCGTGTTCCCATAGTCGTCCGAGGCGCCTAGGGTATACATGAAGTTTACAGGACCATAAGTTTTGTTGGCCTCCTGAACAATATGGGCGTTGGGTGATGCCAGTTCCGCGTATGCGGCTGCAGGGGAGTGAGCGTCGGGGCTCACCGACACGCCAGCAATGAGGCCGCTATAGGAATAATCTCCAAGACCAGTCTCCTCTGAGAGCAGCACGTAGGTGGTGTGAGGCGTCAATGTCACTGGGGTGGAAAGCGCGGCATACACAAACTGATTCGCTGCCTGCTGTGCTGTGTTGACGCTGACGGATGCGATCGGTGCCCCATTCAGGGGGGCGAGCCTAAGCGCATGCGTGCCGCTGTTTCCGCTGATCACCCACCGACCAAGATGGCTAACGATCATTTCTCTGGTTCCAACTGTGAAACGCATGCCGTTCCAGGAAGCAAAGTTGTTTTGGGGACTTGTGAGATTGCTCACCCCTGTTACGAGGCTGTCTTGAAGCACGTTCAAGACGTACTCCCCAGTTCCAGTGCTCGCATGTCGAACACGGATAAAGTATGTTCCTGCTTGCAGGTAGCGGCTGATCCTAAAGTTCTGGCCCGAGCCTCCGCTTTCTGCGTTCACGAGCACAGTTCTGCTGGAATTCAGCAAATGCCCGTACGTGTCCGTGGTTCCGGTCGTGTAAATGCTCACAAACGTGGGAGCGCTCAGTTGAAACTTAAAGAAGTCGTTGTCTCCTGCGCAATCAATGGCTCCCGCCTGAGAACCAGGAACAACAATCGTCGTTGAATTTAAAGGGCTGTCTCTGTGCACATCACCCGCACAAAACCCGCAATCTGTGACCCACCCGGAGTCCGAAACGTTTCCGGACACGTTTTGGTAATACCGGGTCGGCACCTCGCAATATCGCGTGCCAGTTAGATTCACAGTCGTATACATGGATTCTGTGCCCAGATCACATTCCATGATCCTAAAGTTCGAAAACGTGTGAGCAGGTGGCCCGGCAAAGACGTACAACGCCTTTCCGGCATTTCGTATATCGAAGTTAGAAAGGTTCGCAGCAGCGCTGAGGTTAACAAGCTTAAGAGCAATGGATGCGTAGGGACCAGACTGGGCGCCAGCCACTACTGTCTCACCGACCGTATTGTCGCGGTCAGCCACGAAGTATGCCTTCCCCCCTGATGGCGGCGGCCCGACGATTGTTCCGCCGGTTACCACCACCTCTGCGCCGTAGGCATACTTCACTACGGCCCCTGCCTGCACCGTTAGCTGCCCCGTGATGTTCAACTGTCCCGTTACATGATACGTGACGTTTGCAGCAAAGGTCATGCTTGGCGCGGTGTAGCTGGAGATCACCGTATAATCGAGCACGACGCCGGTTTTTGGAAGATCTGCCACTGCGAGGCGAAGGGAAGCAGGCCTCGTTCCAGGGCTCACTTCAGCCACCGGAAGCACACGAGTATTCGAGGGAACCCGCGCCTGAGGTCGAGGTTTGTGCGCCGGTAATTTATCAAGGAGAGGCTTAATCTCCGGATGACCAATGGCTTCAAAAAGAATGTGGCGGCCTTCCTTCTTGAACCATCTTTTCCTCATGGCAACGGCGGAAGCTGGTTTGACTGACCCGTTCTGTTCCCACATGCCGAACGCCTGCCCATGCCCAAACTGCATAGATCCGAAATCGACAAGATCATCATAAACGTCCGGCTCGGCCATCCCTTGCCTCTTGGCCGCGTCCAGCTCGTGTCGAATCATTTTCCGCGTCACCTGGGGTTCGACAGGGGGAAAAAATTCGGTGATAACCTCAAGCTGCACATCCGCGGAATTAAACCCAAAAAGTTCAGGCGTTGGCGGAGCTTCATTGACGATTACGTCCTGTTCTACGCCTGCTCTGGAAAGGACGTAGCGAATATCCGCATCTATGCCATTGAATGCGTCGCGGTATACCACTTCGCTTTCGTTCCCAGCTAACTCCCCCTCGCTCGGCTGAACCTCTGCGATAACAACACTGCGCCCGGAGCGGCGGTCGAAATAGGCGAGGCCCAACACTCGGCTCCGCAGAATAGCTCCATCGGGCAAACGCATCTCAACTGGATTCAGATCTGCGACGTTTGGCGCCAGAGTGACGCCCGTTAAGGTTTTAGCTGCGACCGCGTTCCCGTTGATGAGCTCAAACTTAGGCACAGCTTCCTGCCAATCACCGTTTTTATCTTGATAGGAGAGACCCGACGCTATTTCAACATACGAGCTCTCCTGCATCCGATACTTGTTCTCGCCAATCGGCACGGGAATAATGCGGGTGACTCTTGTATGGTGCGCTCCCCGCTCATGCACCCTGCCCGCCGCGTTGTTTGCCGCACGGAGGGCTTCCTCGTCTTTAAACCCAACCCAGCGGTTCGTTGTTCGCGTAATCGTCCCGTCTTTGTGAAAAGTATCGTCTACCGAAGCAAAATGTCTCTTTTGTGGGTCTTCTGTTAGCAAACTCGGTTCATCTTCCGCCCAGTTAACCCCAGGTAGTTGCCCGCCACCGGGATTGCCGCCTCCGTAAAAGGTTGTTTTATTGGTTTTAAAGTGGAGGGAGCCGTCCAATGCCGTGATTTCCGTGACCCTGAGAATTGTCGTAACGCCCTGCCGTCGTGAAATGATCGTCGGGGGAATGATAGCCCGTTCCCCAGGCTCCAGTTGATTTATCTCGGCAGCGGCCAGGCTCGGCAAAAGATTGGTTGAGATGGTCACCTGCCCGCTAACGGCTACCTCCGTTATGCTGTAAATACCACCTTTCGCCTCAGCCTTTGTGTCGCGGCAATCGAGGACGAATACGAGAAAAACGATGGCAGGGCACAAATTCCGGCTCAGCCACAGAATGGGCCGAACGGCGTCACAATACTTCTGGAGGGGCATATAATTAATCTTGGGCACCCGCAAAGTTGCAGTCGGGGTGCTGTTAAGCATCCAAGAAGATTCTCTTGAGCGAATCGAGATCAGCGGAAGGGAATTGTCTTAGCGAGCTTGGATGCATGTAAACCAAACATCACCGCACATCGTCAACTACATTTTAGAAGGATTTTGCGGAGCCTTGCAGAACATGCGCGGCGCTCGACTTCCTCTCACAGGCCTGATCACGCGGCGATGTTTGCTAGTTTAGCGAATAGGGCTGCGGATTTTCCTTTGCTGCTGTTGCACACAGCGGACGGAAATCTTCTTCCTCGTGGTTGGTGTGTGCAGAATGCGCAGGGGCGAAGGCAAGGAAAACGTGGTTAGCGGGTCGGGAGACCCGCGCTCCGTTAGAACGCCCGGTCGGGTGACGGGGCTGCCAAGTGAGTGGTGTTGAGATCGGCGCTATAAACTGCACCGTCTCCAACGCTCGATTCTTGCCGATAGCCTCGGCGGAACCTGGTTGGCGGGTCGGGAGACCCGTGCTCCGTTGATTACAGGCCGTGAAGCTCGCCCGGTCGGGGGCCGGGCCTACCATAGAGACCGCGCGGGCGCGGCCCAACCGCAGCAAGGAGCTAAACGATGCCGTCTAGGATGGAGGGGAGCATTTCCACAGTGCGTTGGAAGTTGCCGCGGGTGATGGCCATCTCGACCTCCGAATGGTTCTTGAAGATCAAATCCCAGGCGGGGCTGCTCTTCCAATCCTGCTCATCCACTTCAGCCGGGTTGCCGGAGTTGCCTATCTTGGCTTTGCGCGCCAGGAGGTCGGCGATATGGACGGCGGCCACAATGGAGCTTTGTTCGGTCGCCGCAGCCGGTTCGTGATGGTAGCGGGCGGAGTAAATCATCACGCGTGGCAGGTTATGGCTTTCGAGGTAAGCGCCCCCAAGTTCGGCGTGGTCCATGCCGAGCAGCGTTCGCTCTAGCTCCAGCAAATCCTGGTGCGGCGGGGTGCTGGAATAGATTTCGCGGAAATGTTCCGGGAAGGCGGAAGCCATAACAATTTTGCCCACATCATGAACGAGGCCGGCGATGTAGTCACAGTCGTCGTTAACCTGGACCACGGAATTGGTGATTTCGCGCGTGAGGATAGCTGTAGCAATGCAATGTTGCCAAAAGCTGCGCCAGGGAAATGGGGTGCGGGAAGCTAACTTTTGGAAATCTTCGATCACTGGAGTGACCATAGCGAGCTGGCGGATTTGGCGGACGCCCAGGTAGAACACGGCTTCCTCGATGCTATTCACCGGGGTGGTAAGGCTATAGTAAACCGAGTTAACCAAGCGGAGGAGGCGGGCTGTAAGGCTTGGGTCGCGACGAATGACTTCGGAGATCTGCAGGGTGTAACGCTGGTCAGCGTTCAAGAGATCGCGCAAGGCGGTGTCGATGCTGCGGAGGGAGGGAAGACGCGGGCAGTTTTGGACCTTCGCCAGAATTTCGGATCGGTCCAGCCGGGGGAGTTGCGCCTTCACTTCATTCATTCACCAGCTCATCGGCAGGCTTTGGTGGCGACTTTAGTGATCTTCGCTAAAAAACTGATTCAAGTTTTCACGGCCATGGCCGATGCACACGATAACCCAGGCATAGGCGCCAGGGCAGAGAACGGATTCTCACGCATATGAAAGGACTTTGGCTGCTCAGCGTCAGCGCGGCGATCGCCGCCAGCGCGCATCTAGGAAGGAGCGCGTACCTGCCGCGAGTGGGGATCATGCCGTTGCGTGAGGAGAAGCCGATCGATCCAGCGCTGCGATATGAGATGAAGCCGCTGGAGGAAGCCAGGCCCGTGGTGATTGAGACGAATAATGAGCCAGCCAGCCCAACAGCAACAGGAGCGACGAATTCGATTCCGACCGCGGATCCTGGGACCGCGCCCGCTATTTCCACGAATGAACCTGCTCCACCCGTGGCTCTCCCCTCCTCTCCCAGCAGCAACGTCCCGGCCCAGCCAGCCCCTGCCGCCCCCGGCTCGCCCGCAGTGACACCACAGATGTTCCTCAGGTTTTTCAATCGGAACGGGACTGGTGACACAACTGTCGTGCTCCCGAATGGCGCAGCGCAGCCCGCCAACGCGCCAGGTTCCAGCACGGCCACCTACATTGTGAAATGAAGAGATTGTTAGCCATACTCCTTTTAACGCTTAGCGTTCTGCAGGCTGCGGATGAGAACGCCGCGACGAACGGCGCGGCAAATGCAGCGGTGGAAGAGGCTTCAGCGGCGCTGAACGCAATCGAGGAGGTGGATCCGATCCGCTCACGGCTGGAGCTGGCTCGCCGCATGACAAAGGACGGCAAACATGACGTCGCGGAGAAGGTTTACATCGGGCTGCTCAAGCAAAAGTTGAGCGAAAAGGAGCGCCGAGACATCTACATGGAGATGGCGGAAGCGCTGGCGGAGGCAAGCCAGCATGCCAAGGCGCAACAGGTCTATGGCGAATTTGCCCGGCGTTTTCCCAATGATCCCAAGCTGCCGGAAGTTCTCCTCCGGCAGGGATACCTCTATCGGGACATGGGGCTGAACCAAATGGCATTGGCGAAATTTTATTCGGTTATATCCACTTCGCTGAACCTGACCGGGGAGGAACTAGGCTCATACCAAAAGACGGTGGTTCGGGCTAAGACAGAGATCGCTGAGACCTATTATCTAAGCGATAAATATAAGGACGCCGCGCAGTTCTTCACACGGGTTCTAAAACTAGATGGCCCGATCATTGACCGCGCCAAGATCCTGTTTCGGCTGATGAAATGCCACTCGGCGCTGGGTGAATGGGACCAGGCGATTGCTTCGGCGCGGTCGTATCTCACGATTGCTTCAGAAAGCGGGGATGCCCCGGAAGTGCGGTATTTCCTGGCAGAAGCCTTGAAGAAGCTCAACCGGAACAGCGAAGCACTGGAAGAGGTGATGGGGCTTTTGCAGAAGCAGCAGAAAGAATCTTTGGCCAATCCAGAGAAGTGGATCTATTGGCAGCAGCGCACCGGGCGAGACATCGCGAACCAGCTCGCGAAGGAAGGAGATTTCACGAGCGCACTGCAGATTTATCTTCAGCTCGTGCAGTTGGACAGCTCGCCGGAATGGCAGCTGCCCATCTTTTACCAGGTCGGGTTAGTCTATGAGTCTCTAAAGCAACCTGCGGCAGCCACGGAGATGTTCGACAAAATCCTCGAAGGGGCCGCCGCTGTGAAAGCAGACTCGCCAGCCGCTGTGTCTGTTGCCGAGGTCGTGAAGATGGCGAAGTGGCGAAAGAACTTTATCGAATGGGAAGGGAAAACAGCGAGGCTCGTGTCGGCGACGGAGGACTTCAGAGCCAAGCCAGAGCCCGCCAATTGATCGTTTAGTGTTATGGAGTTCCCGCACGAACTATCACTGCTCCGGACGCAAATGGAGGCGCACCATGAGGCATGCAGCGAAGCATGGATGCTCCTGAGCGAGCAGAACGCGCGTTTGCAGCAGGAAGGAACGCTCAATTGGGGCAGCTTTGTGGATCGGCAGAAAAAGATGCTTGCCCAATTAGGCACGTCGTTGGCACAGATAAGAGCCAACCGGACCAGCTGGTTATCGCTAAGCGCAGACGCCAAAATGGAGCATCCTGACATGCTCAGTTTGTTGGCGCGGACGCAGGAATTGGGCCTGCGGATTCTTGCTTTGCATCGTGAGAACGAGCAATTGATGCTGAGAAATGGGCTCGTGCCAGTGAGCCACGTTTCATCGATCGGAAGCAAAAGCGCGCGGCACGCGGCTGGGGTGTATCAACGCCAGGCCGGGGTTCGCGTTGCTTTAAATGCCGATTGAAAAAATCATCGTGGTCGAGGACGACCTGATCGTCCGGAAGAACCTGGAGCAGATTCTTCGCAACCGCCGCTACGATGTGGCCGCGGTCGGGACCATCAGCGCGGCGGAGGAACTGCTCCTCAAAGATAGCTTCGATGTTATTTTCCTGGATGTTCGCCTGCCGGACGGCGAAGGCACCACGCTCCTGAAGAGCATTCAAACACGCGCTCAAAGGCCTTTGGTGGTGATGGTGACGGGTTTTGCCTCGGTCGAATCCGCTGTGAGCTGCATGCGGGATGGGGCCTTCGATTATCTCATCAAACCATTCTCCTCGGAGACCATCGAGTTCACGCTGAAAAAAGCGGATGAGTTCAACCGCCTTGTGCGCGTGAACCAGTTCCTGAGCCAGGAAGAAGACTTTTCCGGCCAGGAGATGCTGGGGTTGAGCAAGCCGATGGAGCAACTCCGTGCGCTCATCCGCAAAGTGGCGCGAACCCAAGCGACTGTTTTGATCCAGGGCGAGAGCGGCACCGGCAAGGAACTGGTCGCGCGCGCTATTTACCGCGAAAGCCCCCGCGCGCACGGCCCTTTCATTAAGCTCAACTGCGCGGCGGTACCGGAGAACCTGATCGAGAGCGAATTCTTCGGCCACGAGAAAGGGTCATTCACGGGGGCATTGAACAAGCGGGAGGGCCGTTTCGAGCTGGCGCATGGAGGAACGATTTTCCTCGATGAAGTGAGTGAAGTTTCGCCGCAGGTGCAGGCTAAATTGCTGCGTGTGCTGCAGGAACGGGAATTTGAGCGCGTCGGCGGCAATAAGACCATCAAGGTTGATGTTCGCGTGATTGCCACGACGAATCGGCGGCTCGAAGAGAGCGTTGAGAAGAAAGAATTTCGCCAGGATCTCTTCTTCCGCTTGAACGTGGTGCCGATCCATATGCCACCGCTTCGGGACCGCTCGGAGGACATTCCGTACCTAGCTGAGCAGTTCATGCAACGGCTGTCCCGAAAGCATGGGGTGCGCGTCAGTGGGATTTCCGCGGAGGCGATGAATGTGCTGCGCCGGCATTCATGGCCGGGCAATGTGCGCGAGTTGCAGAATGTGGTGGAGCGCGCGGTGATTCTTTGCACGGATGGCGAGGATATCCAGGTGGATCATCTTGGGTTTGCGCCCGCCGAAGCAGCTCCAACTCCATCACTGGCAATGGCCACGCCGATCGTCGCTGCCGAACCGGTAGTGACACCGGCTCCTCAGGAAGCAGCCCCCCCTGCCCCGCCCGTTGAAGAAGGGATCATCCCGCTGGATACCCTGGAGCGGATGCACATCCTTCAAGCCCTGGAACGGTGCGGCGGGAATCGAACGCATACCGCAAAGAAGCTCGGCATCAGCGTGCGCACCTTGCGCAACAAACTGAGCGAGTATGGCGTCAGCCATGGGGCGGATGGTTTGGATGAGGAAAGTTCGACCCTGGCTGGTTAACTCTGCCGGGGCATTCGGACAGTCGGCAAAAAGTTCCTGCTCGCCGGCGTCCCGAACCGATTTTACGCGTAATTTCCGTCGTTTTCCCGGTGGCACAGCCGTTGCTAGGCAACAGCTGAGTCAAAATGCTCACGGGAATATTCGACCAGGCAAACTATGCAGCGGCCAAGCGAATGCTGGACGCGACGACGCTGCGGCACGAAGCGATCGCGAGCAACCTCGCGAACGTCGAAACACCCGGTTATAAGCGGGTTGACCTAGATCCCTCGTTTCAGAACTCCCTTGCTGCGGCGTTAAAAGCTGGCGACCGCAATGCCATCTCCCACGTGTCGCCCCGTGTAGCGCATGACAGCAGCGCAGTCACGGTGAACCACGATGGCAATAACGTGCAGCTCGAGAAAGAGATGCTGGCGCTACAGCAAAACGCGATGTCGCATGCCGTTGAAGCCCAGTTGATCACGGGATCGCTCCTGAAGCTGAGGCTCGCCATTACAGGGAGGGTTGGATGATTCCGCTGATTCCTGGAGCGCAGGCAGCCTCTTCCGCTTTGGAAGCTGAGCGGGTGCGCATGGAGGTGATCTCGCAGAACATTGCGCAGGCCAACATTACCCGAACGGCGGACGGCAAGCCTTACCAACGGCAGCAGGTGGTCTTTGAGAGCGTGTTTAAAGACGCGCTGGATCCAAGCGCCGGCAGCAGTGTGCGGGTGTCGCAGGTGCGCGCGGACACCAAGCCTCCGCGTCTGATTTACAATCCCGGCCATCCGGACGCGGATGCAGATGGAATGGTTGCCTACCCGGACATCAATATTCACGAGGAAATGGCGGACCTGATCGTGTCCTCACGGGCATTCGAAGCGAACCTGGCTGTCATCCGCAATGCCAAGCACATGGCCTTGCAGACGTTGCAGATTGGAAAGCGCTAACCGATGGGACCGCTCTCATTAACGCCATCCGCTGGAATCAGCCAGCTGCAGGGAGATCAGAATTTCGTTAAGGCGTTTGGAGAGACTGCGTCAATCATTAACCCCGCGGACGCTGAGAAAATCAGCGCGCTCCGGCCGGGAGGAGGCTCTCTTCCGCTGGCGGGCAACTCTTTCGAACAAACGCTCGGGGAGATGATTCGTGAGGTGAACGGGCGGCAGGCCGACGCTGCGGGGAAAGTGCAGGGATTGCTCGCGGGTGAAGGAGTGCCGCTTCACCAGGCGGTGATTGCGATGGAAGAGGCGAGCATCTCATTCCAGCTCATGGTGGAGATGCGCAACAAGCTGCTTGAGGGGTACCAGGAGCTGATGCGGATGCAGGTTTGAGTGAGGTGAAAATCCAGTGAACAATTTGCTGAAGCAACTGCAGACGATCTGGGGCCAACTCGGCCTGAACCAACGGATCACGATTCTGGGCGCGGCCCTCGCGGTGGTTGGGGGAATGGCGTTCCTTGTTCATTGGTCCTCACAGCAGGATTACGCGCTGCTCTACGGGAGGCTCGACGAGAGCGAGGCGGCAAAAGTTGTTTCGGCCCTTGAGGAGAGCAACATCCAATACCAGCTCCGCGGCGGGTCGATTTTTGTGCCGCGAGACAAAGTGCATCCGACCCGGATGCAGCTTGCGAGCAAAGGCATTCCGAAGGGCGAAGGGGTGGGCTTTGAGATCTTCGACAAATCGAACTTTGGCATCTCCGATTTCGTGCAGCGGGCGAACTACGTGCGGGCGCTCCAAGGGGAAATTGCGCGAACTGTGGCGCAGGTCGAAGCGGTCGAGAGCGCGCGGGTCATGATCGTGCTGCCGGAGAGCCGGCTGGTCGTTGATGAGAAGAAGAAGGCAACGGCGTCGGTGTTTGTGAAGGTTCGCGGCAACGCTCCGCTGCCGACGCAGACGGTCTCGGCGATACGGTTTCTGGTTGCGAACGCCGTGGAAGGATTGGCAGCAAGCAATGTGACGGTGGTGGACAACCTCGGCAATGTTCTCACCGACATGATCGATGAGTCGTCCACAGTGGGAATGACGCAAACGCAATTGGGGATTCGCAAGAACCTGGAGCAATACCTCGCGCGGAAGGCTGAAGATATGCTGAACACTGTGCTTGGCGCAGGGCAGGCAGTGGTGCGCGTTTCCGCGGAGTTGAATTTCGACACGCTGACAAAGACCGAGGAACGGTACGATCCCGAAGGCCAGGTTCCGCGCAGCACAACAATTAACGACGAGAACACGGACACGATGACCGCAACGGCGAACGGCGGCGCGCCCGGGGTCGATCCGGGTGGCGGCGCGGACACTAACTCTGTCGCGGCGTCGCCGGTGAACAGCAACAAAACAAAGAAAAAGGTCACCACCACGCAGTTCGAGATCAACAAGGTGACCAGCAACCTGGTGCAGAACGGAGGGAGCATCTCGCACTTAAGCGCCGCTGTGTTTGTGGCGGCGAGGACCGAGGGCGTTGGCGCTGAGCGCCGAGTCGTTCCACGCAGCCCGGAGGAACTGGAGAAGCTGAGAAAGATCGTGCAGAGCGCGTTGGGCGTGCAATCGATCGAAGGCCGCACAGACGCGGTGACGTTGGAGGAAATGCCCTTCAACGACCAGGCCGTTGTGGAGATGACCAAGCAGATGCAAATCGACCAGAAACGGGAGTTCTGGTGGAACCTAGCCAGGAACGCGGCCGCGCCGGCGCTCGCGGTGGTGGTGTTGGGCTTGTTCTGGCGCAGCATCAAGAAGGCTCCTGACCTGGACATCCCGATCGGAACGCCGGTTGGCGAGGGCCGCGGAGCGTCAGGATTGTATGGCGGGCGCTCGGATCGGGGCGGGCAGGTTCCGACCCTGACGGTGGAGATGCTCAACCAGTTGATCCGGGAGAATCCACAAAACATGACCCATGCCATTCGCACCTGGATGGGCAAGCCGAAGAAGTGATCATGAGCAGTGATTCCACCACGCGCGTAGATTCGTCCAAGCTCACGAGAATTCAAAAACTCGCGATCCTGCTGATCATGCTTGGCCAGGAGAGCGCGGCGCAGGTTTTACGGAATTTGGAGGAGGCGGAGATCGAGGCAGTGACCGCTGAGATGGCCAAGCAGACGTTAATTCCAATGGGGCTGCAGCAGGAGATCCTGGAGGAGTTCACGGAAGTGGCGATTATGGCGAGCACGTCTCTGCGGGGCGGAGTTGAGTTCGCGCAAACCGCTTTGGAGAAGGCTGTGGGCATGTTCAAGGCGAACACAGTTATTAGCAGAGTTGCGCCATCGCGAGCGCCTGTGCCTGCAATGCGCGGTTTGTTGGACCTCGAGCCGCGGCAATTGCTGAACATCGTTAAGAGCGAGCAACCACAAACAATCGCGCTGCTGGTGAGCTACCTGCCCCCGGAAAAAGGCTCCGGTTTGCTGACGCTCCTTCGCGAAGGCTTGAGGGAGGAAGTGGTGGAGCGATTGGCGACGCTGGGGGCGACACCGATTGAAGTGGTCGAGCGCGTGGTGGCTGGCCTCTGCGAACGTGTTTCTGTGAAGCCGACGCGAGCTGTGAATCAGACGGGCGGGGTCAAATCGGCTGCCGATTTATTGAACGCGGTGAATAAGGATTTAACGAAGAGCATTTTAAAGAACCTCGATGAATCGAATCCCGACTTAAGCGCGGCCATCCGACAAAAGATGTTCACATTCGAAGATCTGGCCCAACTGGATGTGACCTCGCTCCAGAAGGTGATGCGCGAAGTCGATATGCGGGATCTGGCCTTGTCCTTGAAGACGGCGAGTGAGCGGCTGAAAGAGGCATTGTTAAGCGCGGTGAGCAAGCGCGCGGCGGAAACCGTCCACGAAGAAATGTCATTCCTAACTTCGGTGAAGCTGAAGGACATCGAGGGGGCGCAGATGAGGATCCTGGAAGGTGTGCGGAAACTTGAAGCTGAAGGGGAACTGGATTTGAGTTCGTTGCATGAGACAGCCGATGCCATCGCAGCTTGAGCGGGTCCGTTTTGGAGCGCCGGTCACGGCAGTCCGGGTGGAGCGGCTTGGCCGCGCGAGCCAGACGGAGGCCGACGTTGTGCCGCGGTTGAAGCGTGAGTTTGAGCGGGGCTGGGAGGCTGGGCAGCGGGATTTGGGACAGAAGCTCGTGGACCAACGGGCAGAGCTAATCACCATGCAGCAGGCATTGCTAAAGCGACTGCGCGACGCTGTTGACCAAGTGGCGCGGGAAACGGAGCAACATCTGGCTGAGATAACAGTTGCATACGTGGAAAAGATTGTCGGGGCGCTGCCGATCAGCGCGGAAAGCATTGCGGCTGTGGTGAAGGAAGCAGTGGATGGATTGGCGCCGAGCGCGGTGTTTGAGATCCGGCTTCATCCGGAAGATCTCAATTTGCTGGAGCGCTTGCATGAGGAAGTTGGCGGGGTCTGTGATCAAGCTGCTCTCGTGGCGGATGCCAATCTTTCGCGAGGTGATTGTGTCGTGCGCACCAAGTTCGGGATCATTGACGCGAGTCGGGCGACAAAACTAAGCCAGGTTCGGGAGGCTCTTCTATGCTCGGCCTGACGCCATCATTGCCGAGCGCCAGGTTTAGCAGAATCGCGCTGGCGGCGCGGCAAAAGCCATTGTCGCAGAGCACGGGCGAGGTCACCAAGGTTGTTGGAGTGGTGATTGAGTCAGAAGGGCCTTTGGCCGCGGTGGGTGATCTATGTGCGATCGAGCCGAAAGATGGGAGCAGCCGCGTCCTCGCGGAAGTGGTGGGGTTTCGAGGTGAACGGCTGGCCTTGATGCCGTTGAAGGAATGCACCGGGATTGCGCCGGGGTGCAAAGTGACCGCGCTCAATTCAAGGCTCCGCACACCGATTGGCGATAACCTTAAGGGAAGATTGCTGAACGCATTCGGCGAGCCGATTGATGACGCTGGACCAGTTGCGGCAACGGGAACCGCCGTGACGGACGCAAAGCCCCCCCACCCTCTCAAACGGCAACGCATTCGCAAGCAGCTGCAAACTGGAATCAAAGCGCTGGACACGTTTATTCCATGCGGTGAAGGCCAGCGGCTGGGGATATTTGCCGGGAGCGGTGTTGGAAAATCCACTTTGCTGGGAATGATGGCGTCCAAAGCGGAGGCGGACGTGAACGTGATTGCGCTGATCGGGGAGCGCGGGCGCGAAGTGCGGGAGTTTCTGGAGCGGGATTTAGACGAGCAGGCCCGCCGCAAGTCGGTAATTGTGGTTGCAACATCGGACGAGCCTGCATTGGCCAGGCTGAAGGGCGCGTTCACCGCCATGACCATCGCGGAGAGCTTTCGGGATCGCGGCGCGTCAGTGCTGCTGATGATGGATTCAGTCACTCGTTTTGCGCTGGCGCAGCGGGAGATTGGCCTGGCAGCGGGAGAGCCGCCGACAACCCGAGGTTACACCCCGTCAGTGTTCGCGTTGTTACCAAAGCTGCTTGAACGCGCGGGCCCGGGAGAGCATGGGAACATCACCGGCTTCTTCACCGTGCTCGTGGAAGGCGACGACATGAATGAACCCGTGGCGGACGCGGTCCGGTCGATTCTCGACGGGCATATCGTGCTCACGAGGTCTCTGGCCACTGAAAACCATTTTCCGGCGATAGATGTGTTGGAAAGCATCAGCCGCCTGGAACGAGAGCTTACCGCGCCGGACCGCCAGGCGTTCGCGGCGCAAGCGAGGGAACTCCTTGCGGCGTACCGTAAGAATCGTGATTTGATCAGCATCGGCGGCGGGTGTGTC
>Ga0196963_10000617_pt1 | contig 30096 bp, 33 predicted proteins | sample S1_5metaG_FD_148600 | JGI IMG/M metagenome (GOLD analysis project Ga0196963, IMG submission 148600) | Soil microbial communities from Anza Borrego desert, Southern California, United States - S1_5 | ecosystem: Environmental > Terrestrial > Soil > Desert | place: USA: California | collected...
CGGTGTAGTTGAAGGAGCTGGCACGCGTGCCCTCCTTCGCGGTGCCCATCAGCGCCAGGTGGTAGCTGCCGATGCAGCGGCCGATGGCGCTGCCGCCGCTGCTGACGAGGCGTGCATCCAGCCGCTCATGCGCGATCAGGCCCTCCTCCAGCATCATCGTCGGCGTTTCGCGGGCGCGGAAGGCCAGCAGCTCGGCGACCTTGTCGGCGATCAGCGCCTGGTCGGGCTCGAGCGGACCATGGGCGATGTCGGCCACCTGGCCGGCGCTGATGGCGTTGGCCTCGTCCTGCGGCGCGGCCAGCGCGTCGGCATGCAGCGCGCTGATCGCGGCGGCCATGGCATCGGGGCCCAAGTCGGTCAGCTCGGTGGTTGCCATCCGGCCGTCCACCAGGCCGGCGAGCATCAGCTTCTCGACCACCGTGCTGCGCAGCAGGCTCGGCTCGTTGTGCGCCATGTTCAGCTCGGTGCGGCGCTGCACCGTGGCCTCGGCGCGGGCGGCATCGAAACCCGCGGCGCGCATGCGCTGCAGCGCCTGTTCGGCCCGGTCCTGGAGTCGATGTTCGGCGCTCATCACTGGCCTCCCAGGTGAGCGCGCGCACGCAGCGCCGGCCCGCCCATCGACACCACCATCGTCTGCTTCTTGCCGCAGTAGCCGGAGCAGGTCCAGAGCATGTCGTCGGACACCGCATCGACACTCTGCAGCACCTTGATCGCCGAGCCCGACAGCGTGGTATCGCGGATGGCGCGGCCAACGCGGCCGTCCTTGATCTCGTAGGCCAGCGTGATGCCGAACATGAACTCGGTGGTCGAGTCGGCCTGGCCGTTGCCGGTCTTCAGCAGCAGGTAGCCGGACTCGACGCCGGCGATCATCTCTTCGTAGCGGTCAGTGCCGGGCAGGATGGCGGTGTTGCGCATGCGCACCAGCGGCTCGTCGTGCGGGCCGAAGGCGCGGGCGCTGCCGCTGGGCTCGATGCGGAGTCGCGCGGCCGTCTCGCGGCTGCTCATGTAGCCCTTCAGGATGCCGCGCTCGATCAGCACCGCATCCCGCGCCGGCGTGCCTTCGTCGTCGACGTAGACCGGCACCATCGCCTCCTGGCCGTTCACGCTGTGGGCGTAGTCGATCATCGTGATCAAGTCGCTGCCGACACGCTGGCCGAGCAGATCGGCCGTTACCGCGCCGCCCAGCACGATGTCGGCCTCGCAGGGGTGGCCCATGGCCTCGTGCGCCAGGATGCCGGCCAGCGCCGGCGCCATCACCACGGTGTGCAGGCCGCCAACGGCGGCCACCGCATGCCGCTTGGCTTGCAGGTGCTCGTGCAGGTGGTCCAGCGTGGGCGCCAGGGCCTGCACGCTCAGGTCCAGGTCGCCCAGCCCGCCCTTGACGGACAGCGGCTCGTAGATCTCCACCGGCGCGCCCTGCGCGTCCTCCGCCACCAGGACCAGGTGGCAGGTGGCGCGCTGAATGCTGGACAGCGATTCGCCGCCCTCGCTGGTCACGAGGCGCTTGCTGTGCTCCTCTTCCAGCAGCATGAAACGCGAGGACTTGAGGCCCGGGTAGCGGCGCTTGCAGTAGGCGTGCAGCGCGGCCAATTGCTCGGCCGCCTGCCCGCTGCTGATCGGCGGCTTGCCATGGAAGCGGTGCTCGCCGCGGTAGCTGCCGCCGGGCAGCGGGTGGGCCGTGCGCGGGCCGAAGCGCGCCATCGCCTGCGCATTGCGCCGCGCCTGCTGCTGCAGCGCAGCGGCATCACCCTGCGGCGCCGACGCGAAGCCCCAGTAGCCGCCTTCGTACACGCGGCTGCTGATGCCGCCTTCGCTCTGGCGCTGGTTCAGGACCAGGTTGCCGTCCACCATCTGCAGCCGCGTCTTGCGCAGCTCGTGGTGGCGGGTCTCGGTGTAGGCCATGCGCAACTCCACAAGATGGAAGCCGACGATGATAGGCCGCCGTGGCGTGCTGCAATGCCTGTGGCATCCTTGTCCTGAATGAGACGTGGCGCAGAGGTGTGCGATGACGATCCCGATCGACGTGCTTGAAGCCGAAGTGCTGAGCCTGCCGGAGGCCGACAGGTCGCGGCTGGTGGACAGGCTTCTTGCCAGCCTGGGGCATGACCCGGAATGGGCGCAAGCCTGGTCCGAAGAAGCCGACCGCAGGGAAGCGCAAGCGGCCAGCGGTCAGGCGCAGTGGGTGGATGGCCCGGATGCAGTGGCGCGGGTCCGTGCTGCGTTGAAGTGAGCTATGTCCTTTCGCCCGAGGCTGAGGTCGAACTGTCCGACGCCGCGTTCTTTTGTCGGACTCAGTTCGGCCCCATTGCGGCAGACAACTTTCTCTCGACGTTTGAAGCGAAGGCTCGCTTGATCGGCAGGCACCCTGGCGTAGGAACAGTCACCCTGAAAGGCCGCCGCCTGTATCCGATCGGCAGGTATCCCTTCTCGATGCTCTACAGGGTCGAGGAGGGCCTCGTGCGCATCATTGCCATCGCTCACCATGGCCGCAGGCCGGGATACTTGCAACGCCGGAGATAAAACCTACACGGAACTTCCTCAGCGCTCCGCGATGTAGTGCTGCGTGGTCACCGATTCACCCTCGAGCAAGAAGGTCCGCACCTGCTCCTCCAGCACCTGGTCGGCCAGCGTCGTGCGCGCCCGCTGGTGCAGGTAGTCGGCCCAGGACGTGACGATGAAGCGCTCGACGTAGCGCGACGGATCACCCAGGTCCTTGTAGACGCGCCAGAAGGTGGCCCCGTCGCGCTGGCGCGGCGCGCGCAGCAGCGCGATGGTGTCGAGGAAGGCCGCCGTGTCGGCCTCGCGGATGCGGTAGCCGTACTCCACCGCCACCGGGCCGGCCTCGGGCGCGGGCTCGGCGCCGGCCAGCAGGTTCTCGAAGGGCGCCGGCTGCGCCTGCGTCACGTCCTGCGCCTCGCCCATGCGCAGCGGGAAGGGCTTGGCCAGCAGCAGGCCGCCCAGCATCAGGCCCGCGGCCAGGCACAGCGCCAGCTGCAGGCCGCCGATGCCGGCGACGATGCCCCAGAAGAAGGAGCCGATCGCGAACGAACCCAGCGCCGACAGCACGTGCAGCGCCGTCGCGCGCGAGCGCACCCACGGCGGCGCGCTGGTCTGCGTGGCGGTGTTGAAGGTGGACATCACCGCCATCCACGCCGCGCCGCCGGCCACCAGCGCCGCGTACACCGGCAGCCGCCAGCGCGACCACGCCGCCACCAGCATCACCGCGGCGAAGACGAGGCACGCGATCATCACCAGCCGCTCCAGCCCCAGCTGCGCGCGCACGCGGCCGATCACCAGGCCCACGGCCACGGCGCCGGCGCCCAGGCAGGCCATCAGCAGGCCGAAGCCCTCGGCGCCCAGGCCCAGCCGCTGCTGTCCGATGACCGGCAGCAGCGCCCACAGCGCCGAGCCGGCCGCGCTGTAGGCCGCCGTGCGCACCAGCTGCGCCAGGATGGTGTGCGAATGCCGCGCATAGCGCAGCCCGGCCAGCGTGCCGCCCCACAGGCGCTCGGCCGGCAGCCGGCTGGGCGGGTGCGGGCGCGGCGGCCAGCGGCGCATGGCCAGCGCCAGGGCCAGCGTGCCCGCCAGCGCCAGGCCGAACACCCAGCCGCCGCCGGCCCACGCGAACACCACGCCGGCCAGCGCCGGGCCCAGTGCGCGGGCGACGTTGTAGGCGATGCTCATCGCGACGATGGCCTGCGGCAGCTCCTCGCGCGGCAGGATCTCGCCCACGGTGGAGTTCCATGCCGGCGACAGCATGGCCGTGCAGCAGCCGGCCAGCGCCGTGAAGAAGAGGATGGTGGCCGGGCCCGCCCAGTCGGCCAGCACCAGCACCGCCAGCAGCGCCACCGCCACGGCCTGCGTGTACAGCGTGCCCAGCAGCAGGCGGCGGCGGTCGGTGGTGTCGGCCAGCACGCCGGCCGGCAGCGCCAGCACGAACATCGGCAGGAACACCGCCGTCTGCACCGCCGCGGCGAGGAAGGTGGAGCCGGTGCGCTCGACGATGAACCACGCCGCCGCCATGCCCTGCATGGCATTGCCGATGAAGTACGCGGCACTGGCGAACCACATGCCGCGGAAGACGGGGTGGCGCAGCGTGTGCCAGATGGAGTGCGAGGCGGCGCCCGTCCGCAGCGGCAGCGCCGGGACCGCGGCAGGGCCCGTCGATGCAGGGCCGGGCGGCTCGGGTGCGGCCGGATCAGGGGCGGCGGCCGAGGTGCCGGACGGAGGGCTTGGGCTCATGTGAGTCGCAGGGGGCAATCGATGCGCCGGCCGACCACTGCCCGGCAGAAGCGGTCGATCCTAAGGCCAAGTGCCGGCCCCACGCGCTGCAGGGTGGCAGCGCGCCGCTGCAATCCTGCAGGATGCAAAGCTGCGAGGCACCGATGCCGAGAGGCTGCAGGCCCGAAAGTGGACAGCCCGGCGGCCGGACGATGGCCGCGCTTTTTGCAAGCTAGGCCGCGAAGCGCGGCGCCCGCTTCTCCAGGTTGGCCAGCACCGCCTCGCGCTGGTTGGGCGAGCCCATCAGCGCGACCTGCTCGTCCGACTCGGCCTGCAGCAAGGCCGCATCCGATGCGCCGGCGGCGGCTTGGTTCAACAGGCGCTTGGCGGCGCGCAGCGCATCCGGGCTGCGCTGCGACAGCTCGTCGGCCAAGGCGCGCGCCTCGGCCAGCGGGTCGGCCGAGACGCGGGTGGCCAGGCCCAGGCGCACCGTGTCCTCGCCGATCACGACGCGGCCGGTGTAGGTGAGATCGCGCACCACGTCGTCGCGCAGCAGCGAGCGCATCAGCACGATGCCGGCCATGTCGGGCACCAAGCCCCACTTGACCTCCATCACCGACATCTTCAGGTCCGCGCTGGCGAGGCGGACGTCCGCCCCCAGCGCCACCTGCAGCCCGCCGCCGAAGGCCACGCCGTGCACCGCGGCGATCACCGGCACCGGCAGCTCACGCCATCCCATCGCGATGTACTGCGCGGAGTTCATCGTGCCCGCCGTGCCGTGCGTGCGTGCGCGCAGGTCGCGCGTGCCGCCGGGCTCGCCGGCGCCGATGCGGCCCATGCGCTCCATGTCCAGCCCGGCGCAGAAGGCGCGGCCTTCGCCATGCAGCAGCACGGCGCGCAACCGGGCTTCGGCCTTCAGGCGGTCGATCGCGCCGGCCAGCGCCTCGAACATCGCGAAGTCGAGCGCGTTGAGCTTGTCCGGGCGGTTCAGCGCCACCTCGGCGACGCCGGACGGGGAAACGGTGATGCGGACGCGGTCGTTCACGGGTGCAGCCTCCTCGGGTCAGGGAGGCCGATTCTGGGACGGCGGCCGGTGCGGCGCTGTCACCCACACACCAGCGGCCCGACCCCCGGAACACCCGGGCCTGCACGCCGTTCAGCGCCGGCGTGCGAATTCCGCCGGGTCGAAACCGACGCTCACCGTGCCGTCGGCCCATTCGACGACCGGCCGCTTGATGACGCTGGGCTGCGCCTGCATCAGCGCGGCGGCGCCGGCGGCGTCGGTCACCGCGGCGCGGGTGGTCTCGTCCAGCTTGCGCCAGGTGGTGCCCTGGCGGTTCAGCAGCCGTTCCCAGCCGGCGCTGGCCAGCCAGGCCTGCAGCCGATCGGCCGGCACGCCGGCTTTCTTGAAGTCATGGAAGTGATGCTCGACCGCGTGCTCGGCGAGCCAGGCGCGGGCCTTCTTCACGGTGTCGCAGTGGGGGATGCCGTAGAGCGTGCAGTTCATCGCCGGAGTATCGCGAAGGCAGGACGGCCGGCGGCGAAGGGAGCACGGCCGGCGCCCGGCCGCTCGGAAGGCCGCCGCGCCACCCGCCCGCCGGGTGCGACCGCGCAGCCGCGGAACCGGGTGCAGCACTCCCGGGTGCAGCGCTCAGGGGCGCGCGTCCCGGTCGTTGTGGTCGCACATCGGATCCGGCAGGTAGCCCGCGCCGTGTTGCACCTTCCAGTCCGGCGGCAGCAGCGTCACCCCCACCCACAGGCAGTCGTTGGTCGGGTAGCGCCAGTACCAGGTCTCCTTGTCCATCCACTCGCGCTGGCGGTGGGCGGGGCGGCCGATCAGGCGCAGCAGGTCGTCGCGCGCCATGCCGTCGGTGACCTTCAGGAAGGTGGCCTCGTTGAGCACCTGCTCCACCTGCCGCACGCGGCCCTGCGCATCCAGGTCGACCATCCAGGTGTGGCGGCCCATCGGGCCGGTCGCGTATTCCAGGCGCTGGGTGCCGTTGGGCAGCCGGTAGCGGCCGGTGGGTTGGCCGGCGGCGGCGAGCAGCTCGGCCTCGGTCTGGCCGGGCTTGAAGGGAACGGCGCAGGCGCCCAGCAGGGCCGTGGCGGCGGCGGTGATCAGCAGGCAGGCGGTGCGGCGCATGGCAGGCCTTTCGAGCGGGCGGGGAAGACGGATGGCGCGGATGCCGGCCATCTTCGCTCCGCGCCGCACGGGCCGGTGCAGCCGCCGGCTCAACGCCCTCCTGCCTTCCGGGGTGCCAGCGACTTCAGGTACAGGTAGGTCGCGTCCAGGTCGGTGTCGCTCATCTGCGCCAGCGCCTCGAAGGGCATCACCGGGCTGACGGCGCTGCCGTCCGGGCGCTTGCCGCCGCGCATCATCTTGCGGAAGGCGGCGGCATCGGCATAGGCCACCATCGCGCTGCCCTCGCCCGGCGTCAGGTTGGCGGCGGCCGGCCAGTCCGGCGGGCCGCCGGTGATCTTGCCGCCCGACAGGCCGGGCCCGTGGCAGCCGACGCAGCTTTGCGCGACGTAGCGGCCGTGCTCCACCGTGACGCCCTCCGGCACCGGCTGGGCGGGCGCCTGGGCATGGTCGATGCGGGCGGCGGCGTCGTCGATCACGCCCAGGCCGTACGCCAGGCGCATCGGCACCGGCAACTGGATGACGGCGGCCCCCCCGGGCTGCGGCGGCAGCGAGCGCAGGTAGGACGCGACCGCGCCGACGTCGGCATCGGTCCAGCGCTCGAAGTCCTGCGAGGGCATCACCATCAGCGGCCGGCCGTCGGGCTTGACGCCGTGGCGCAGCGCGCGTTCCCAGTCCTCGGCGCTGTACTGCGCGGTGGGGCTGTCCGGCCCCGGGCTGATGTTGGGGCCGGCGAGCTTCAGGCCGCTCTTGGCGTCGTCGACGAAGACGCGGCCGCCGGCTTTCGCGCCATGGCAGTCGGCGCAGCCGCGCGACAGGTACAGGTAGCGGCCGCGCTCCAGCGTGGCGGGGTCGTGGCTGAGCGGCACGGCGCGGCGCGGCACCTCCACCACGCGGCGCTGCTTGGCGCCGGCATTCCAGTGACCGTAGGCCACCGCGGCGGCGCCGGCGGCCAGCAGGCCGGCAAGGCCGATCAGCGTGAATCGGATCCAGGGCTTCATGTCGCTTGATCTCGGACAGTCTTGGAGTGCTCGGGTCTACGCATCACAGCCACAGGCGGGCTTCGGCGTAGTCCGGCAGCTGGTGGGCGGTGGTGGCGGTGTCGACCGCGGTGGCCGCCGCTGCCATCGGGGCGGGGGCGGACAAGGCCTGGCGCAGCGCCCGGGGGGCGGCCGCGCTGCGGGCTGCGGGCGCTGCCACGGGGGCCGGCGCGTTCGCCGGCGTGGCCCGGGACGCGGCGGCGCTGGGCGTGGCCTCGTCACCGCGCCCGCAGCCGGCCAGGGCGGCGGCCACCGCGGCGGTCAGGGCGGTCAGGGCCAGTGCGCCGGCGCGGCGGCCAGCGCGGTGCGGCAAGGGGGCGGGCATCGTCTTCTCCAGTGCAATCCATCAGGTGCGGCGCACTGTAGAAGCCGGCCTGCGCCGGCGCATGGCCCGATCGGGCCATGGCGTGGGGCGGCGGCGGGCTATGTCGCCGCGGCCGCGCCCGGGGTCGTCACTCCTTCACGACCAGGTTGCGGGTCATCGGATCGGTCGAGATCTCCTTGACACGGCCCTGGTCGTCGAAGTGCACCTGGAACTCGTTGAAGCTGTCGCGCCAAAAGCGCCAGATGTTCGACTCGAGCATCGGGTTCTCGCTGGAGACCGGGTAGCCCACCGCCATGACCACCTGCTCGCGGGTCATGCCGCGCATGATCCGCGCGCTGGTGATGGCCTCGCGGTGCGCGGCGCTGTAGCCGGCCAGTTTTTGCTTCGGGTCCTGGGTGACGATGTAGCGCTGGGCGAAGCTGCCCAGCTCCATGTCGCGGCTGTAGTCGTTGCCGATGGCCTGGTGCGAGCCGCCGATGTCCACCAGCACGCGGTAGCGGCCGTAGCCGGTCACCTTGGCCGGAGTGCCGAGCGGCAGCACGCGCTTGCCACCTTCCATGTAGTTGATGTCGCTGATCCACTTGCCGTCGGTGCGCAGGTTGCAGCACAAGAAGCCTTCGAAGGTCGGCTGGGCGGAGGCGACCCCGGGCAGCAGGGCCATCAGGGCGGAACAGGCGATCGCGGAAATGAAGCGCATGAGCGGGGCCTCGTCGTTTTGAAGTTAGGGGGGCCGCGTCGTCAATCGGAGGACGCCGGGGCCGCGAATTATCACCACGCGCTGCCTCCGCCACCGCCCCGCGCACGAGGGAACACGGGGCGCCAAACCAGCAAAGCGCGCAGCCGTTCCCGCCCCGCGGCGCCGGGCCGCGCGACTTGCCGCTTCTTACAGTTCCTGAAGACTCTTCAAGATCTTCGCGAAGCGACTTCATGCCGTCCGGCGACCTTTGGCGGCCCGCCCTGTGGAGGGCGATCAACCGAGCAGTACATACGCAATGAAAGCGGTCGTGGTAGGAGAGAAGTCCGACACCCTGGACAAGCTGAATTCCGTGCTGGCAGCAGGCGGCATCGGCGTGCACAACGTCGAGTCCCCGCACCAGTTCTTCCGCCGGCTCGACGAGTTCCGCGCGTCACCCATCATCCTGCAGTGGCCGCTGGGGGAAATCTCCGGCGAGGCAGTGGTGCGGCGCATGCGCGAGCTGTTCCGCGCCGCGGCGCCCATCGTGGTCGTCGGCCCGTTGGACGACCCGCGCGACACCGTGGCCGCGCTGCACGCCGGCGCCGACGACGTGGTGGCCACCAGCAGCCCGCCCGACGTGATGCTGGCGCGCATCCGCGCGGTGATGCGCCGCTACGCGATGCTGCGCGCCGAATGGCAGGCCGTGCGCGTCGGCGACTACGAGCTCGACTACAGCGCCCAGGCGGTGCGGCTGCGCGGCCAGGCGATCACCTTGACGCCCAAGGAATTCGACCTGCTGTGGGTGTTCGCGAACAACCTCGAGCGGCTGGTGCCCAAGGCCGAGCTGATGGCCTGCGTGTGGGGCCAGGCCGCCGACACCGACACCCACACCGTCTCGCAGCACGTGCATGCGTTGCGCCGCAAGCTGCGGATCGAGGACAACGGGTTGCGGCTGGCGGCCGTGTATGGAGCGGGTTATCGGCTGGAGCGGCTGATGGTGGAGCCGGAGGAGGTGGTGGTGGATGAGCCGGCGGGCATGCTGATCTGATGCCTGACGCCTGACGCCTGATGCCCGGATGCCCGGATGCCCGGATGCTTGATGCGAACCGCGTTACATGGCCACGCGTTTCAGGCACCGTCCACTGGCACGCGGCCGGGTCTCGCCCCGGCAGGCGAGTCCCTTTTGGTGGACGCCAAAAGGAACCAAAAACGTCTTTTGAACGTTCATCAGTGCATCCGCACGCACAGGCCTGCGACACGGTGTGTTCACCTGCTGGCGGCACTGGGCCGTAAGGCTGCCTCAGACGTGCACGTGCGCCGGAACCAGGTGCACCGAGCACTCTGAGAGACCCAGCTCCGGGGCTCCGGGCTCCGGGCTCGGGGCTCAGGGCTCGGGTTTCAGGCCGGGCTCCGAGCCCAGCGCGGGGGCCGCAGTCATACCATGTGGGTGTTGCGCTCCATGCTTCCGTCGCACTTCGTCTTCTCAGAGTGCTCCGTGGTCCTGGTCACGGCGCTCGTGCACGGATGGGGCAGCATTTCGGCCCAGTGCCGCCAGCAGGTGAACACACCGTGTCGCAGGTCTGTGCGTGCGGATGCACTGATGAACGTTCAAAGACGTTTTTGGTTCCTTTTGGCGTCCACCAAAAGGGACTCGCCTGCCGGGGCGAGTCCCGGCCGGGTGGCAGTCAGCCGCCCTCAATCAAGCGCACAGAATGCGGCAATGCTCAATTCGGCAATTCGGCAATGCCGGCATTGCAAACTCAATCCCGCACGTGCTCCAGCCGCTGCACCGCCGCCAGCACCGCCGCGATCGCATCGAAGAACTCCGGCGCCACGCTCTCCTCTTCCTCGCTGCGCGCGTACAAGGCCCGCGCCAGCGCAGGAGACCGCACCACCGGCACGTTCAACTCATCGGCCAGCACGCGAATCCGCCCGGCCAGCTCGTCCATGCCCTTGACGACGACCCGCGGCACGTCCGTCTCGCCCGGTTCGTAGCGGATGCCCACCGCCAGGTGCGTCGGGTTGACGACCACCACGCTCGCGCGTTCCACCTGCTGCTTCAACGGCGCCTGGGCCATCGCGCGGTGCAGGCGGCGGCGGTGGGCGCGGATGTGCGGGTCGCCCTCCGCATCCTTGTGCTCGTTGCGCAGCTCCTGGCGCGACATGCGCTGCTTCTTGATGAAGGCATGGTGCTGCAGGCCGATGTCGACGGCGCCGGTGCACAGCACGACCAGGAAGGCGGCGAAGAACAGCACCATCAACAGGCGCGCCGCCAGCGCCGCCAGCGTGCCCAGGTCGCCCTGCTGCGCCGCCAGCACCTCGGGCAGCATGCCCTTGATCAGCAGGTAGGCCACGCAGCCCAGCACCACCATCTCCAGCAGCGACTTCACCAGCTCCACCAGCTGCTTCACGCTGAACAGGTTCTTCAAGTTCGCCCCGGGGTGGATGCGCTGCAGGTCGGGCTTGATCGGGTGCACCGAGAACACGCCGCGCACCTGCAGCATCACCGCGCCCACCGCCGCCAGCGCGGCCACCGCGCACAGCACCAGCGCTGCCACCATGAAGCCCGACAGCAGCCATTCCATGGCCGGCCGGAAGCTGCCGGTGGTGTCGCGCGCCGCCGCCACGCCGCCGATCAGCCGGAACGCATCGCGGCACCAGCGCCAGGCGATGGGGGCGCCGATCAACAGCGCAATGCCCATCACGCCGAAGGCCAGCGCCTGCGCCAGGTGCGCGCTCTTGGGCACCTCGCCGCGCTTGCGCGCGTCGCGCAGGCGCTTCTGGCTGGGCTTTTCGGTCTTTTCCTGCATGGCCGCTCACATTCCGATCCATCGCCGGACCGCGACGATCGGAAAGCGCAGCAGGTCCACCACGCCGTCGAGCATGAACAGCAGCTCGAACATCAGCACCATCACCGCCGCCACCGCTTTCACCGGCATCGACACGGTGAAGACGTTCAGCTGCGGCACCGGCCGCGCCATGCGGCCCACCGCCAGTTCCAGCAGCAGCAGCACGAAGACCACCGGAAAGGCCAGCAGCAGCAGCTTTTCCATGAAGCGCTGGAACAGCAGCAGCGCCTGCGTGCCGTCGATCTCGAAAGGCGGCACCAGCACCGACACCGGCCACGCGCGGTACGACCACAGCCCCAGCTCGACCGAGGCCGCCAGCAGCCCGGTGGAGACGATCAGCGTCGCGCCCATCATGCGCAGCAGGCCGGCCCAGGCGCCCAGCTCGGCCTCGGCCAGCGGGTTGTAGACCGATGAGCTGTTGGCGCCACTCTGGGTGTCGATCATCGAGCCCAGCGCCTCGAACAAGGCCAGCGGCAGCCCCAGCAGCGTGCCCAGGGCCAGCCCGATCAACGCCTCCTTCGCGAGGATCATGGTCCACCACAGCACGTCTCGCTCGCGCAGCAGCGCATCCTCGGCCGCCACGGGATAAACCACCAAGGCCATGGCCAGGCCCAGCACGTTGCGCAGCAGCGCCGGGAAGGCCGCCGCCGGCAGCAGCTGCAGCCCGGCCATGAAACCCAGCATGCGCGGCGCCACCGCCACCAGCGGCAGGGCCAGGCCCGGCAGGTACAGGGAAGGCGCGTCCATCGTCTCTGGCCGCATCGTCGGCGCAGCGCCCGGACCCGATGATCAAAGAAGTTCAATGAACGCCGCTAGGCACGATACGGCGCGGCCACCCGTTCCTATGATCGCCCGCCAATCGAGGCAATGCCAAAGGCGGGACCGATGCAGCACGACGAATTCAGCCCTTCCCTGCTGGCGGCGGACGACGACGAAGCCGACCTGCTGGCCTTCGATGCGATGGACGACACGCTGGTCGGCATCGATGCGCTGCCCGAAGGCGGCGTGCCGCCGGGCCGCACCGCCACCGCCCGGGAAGTCCCACTGGACCGCGACGAGGAACTGCGCCTCGTCGCCGCCGCCCAGCGCGGCGATGCCGCGGCGCGCGAGCGGCTGGTGCTGGCGAACCAGCGCAGCATCGCGTGGATAGCGCGGCGCTACCGCAGCTCCGGCGTGCCGCAGGACGACCTGGTGAGCGAAGGCACGATCGGCGTGCTGACCGCGATCGACCGCTTCGAGGCCGGCCGCGGCGCGCGTTTCGAGACCTACGCGCGCTGGTGGATCCTGGACGGCGTGCGCAACTGCGTGCTGCGCCAGTCGCGCACCGTGCGGCTGCCGGCCAACGTGGTCAAGGAGATCGGCTCCATCGACCGCCTACTTGCCGGCACCGGCGCGTCCGAGGCATCGCAAGGCCGGCGCGTCGTCATCGACCGCATCGCGCAGCGCCTGCAGCGCAGCGCCGGCCACGTCGAGCAGATGCTGGCGCTGCGCGAGCCGGCGCGTTCGATCGACGCGCTGGCCGACGAGCCGCACGAGGCCGCCGCCGGCGAGGCCGCCAACCCGATGCAGTGGTCGCCCGAGGCCATCGCCGCGATGCGGCAGCTGCTGTCGCGCCTGGGCACGCTGATGGACGGCTTGAGCGAACGCGAACGCACCGTGCTGATCGGGCGTTATGGACTCGAGACCGGCGAGGTGCTGTCGCTGGAAGCGCTGGGGGCGCAGCTGGGCCTCACCGCCGAGCGCGTGCGGCAGATCCAGAACGAAGCCATCGCCCGCCTGCGGGCCCGCTTCGCGGCGCAAGGCCTGGTGGCGCGATGAAGCTGCCGGCGTTCACCACCCTGCGCACGGCCACCGGCCAGCGGCCGGCCGGCCTCGGCGGCTGGGCCGCCGTGCTCACGCCGCGGCTCACCCCGCGCGGCGACCTGGCATTGCTGGGCCTCCTGATGGCCATCATCGCGCTGCTGGTGCTGCCCATTCCCGCGGCACTGCTGGACGGGCTGATCGCGCTCAACATCGCGCTCTCCATCGGCCTGCTGATGCTGTCGATGTACGTCGGCTCGTCGCTCGGGCTGTCGACCTTCCCGTCGCTGCTGCTCTTCACCACGCTGCTGCGGCTGTCGCTCAACATCGCGTCCAGCAAGCAGATCCTGCTGCATGCGCACGCGGGCCAGATCATCGACACCTTCGGCCGCCTGGTCGTCGGCGGCAGCGTGGTGGTGGGCATCGTGGTGTTCCTGATCATCGCGATCGTGCAGTTCATCGTCGTCGCCAAGGGCGCCGAGCGCGTGGCCGAGGTGGGCGCGCGCTTCACGCTCGACGGCATGCCGGGCAAGCAGATGAGCATCGACGCCGACCTGCGGGCCGGCATCGTCGGCAAGGACGAGGCGCGCCGCCGCCGCGGCGTGCTGGAGCAGGAAAGCCAGTTCTTCGGCGCGATGGACGGCGCGATGAAGTTCGTCAAGGGCGACGCGATCGCCGGCATGATCATCGCCTTCGTCAACATCGTCGCCGGCATCGCGGTGGGCATGGCGATGAAGGACATGGGCTTCGCGCAGGCGCTGCAGCGCTACACCGTGCTGACGGTGGGCGACGGCATGGTGACGCAGATCCCGTCGCTGTTCGTCTCCATCGCCGCCGGCGTGCTGATCACCCGCGTGGGGGCCGACGAGGCGCGCGACGCCAACCTGGGCTCGCAGATCGGCCGCCAGATCCTGGCGCAGCCGCTCGCGCTGCTGCTGACGGCCGGCGTGCTGTGCGCCTTCGTGCTGACGCCGGGTTTCCCGAAGCTGCCCTTCGGCGTGATCGCCGCGGTGCTGGCCGGCATCGCCTGGTACGTGATGCGCTCGCCGGCGCGGCGCCGCTCCTTCGAGAACGCGCCGATGCCCGCGATGGCGCGCGACGGCGCCACCGAGGTGCCGCCGCTGATCCGACGCGGCGACGACGACGCCGTGGCGCCGCTGGTGCTGCGCCTGGCGCCGGACTGCGGCGGCCGCATCGCCCCGGCCGCGCTGGACCGCGCGTTGATGGGGGCCCGCCGCCACATCCGCCGCGAGCTGGGCATCCCCTTCCCCGGCCTGGTCGCGCGCTTCGACGACACGCTGGCCGACGGCAGCTACGCGATCGACGTGCACGAGCTGCCGCGGGCGTCCGGCGTGATAACTGGCGAGGCGAGCGTCGATGCCGACGCCGATCCCGCCGCGCAGCTGGCCCGTGCCATCGAACAGGCGGTGCTGTCCCAACCCGACCTCTTCATCGGCTTCGCCGAGGCGCACCAGATGGTGGAGGCCGTCGGCCGCGAAAGCTCGGAGCTGGCGCAGGAGCTGGTGCGCACCGTGCCGCTGCAGCGCATCGCCGACGTGCTGCGCCGCCTGGTGCAGGAGTCGATCTCGATCCGCCCGGTGCGCGAGATCTGCGAAAGCCTGCTGGCCTGGGGCGCGCGCGAGAAGGATCCGGTGCTGTTGACCGAGTACGTGCGCATCGACCTGGGTCGCCACATCGCGCACCGCTTCGGCCGCGGCGAAAAGGTGATGCCGGTGCTGATGCTGGACCCCGCGGCCGAGCAGCTGGTGCGGCAGGCGGTGCAGCAGACCGCCACCGGCAGCTACCTGGCGCTGGGCCCGGACGACACGCGCCGCCTGGGCGAGGCCGCCGACCATGCGCTGCAGGCCGCGGGTGCCGCGTTGAAGGTGCCGGTGCTGGTTGCCTCCATGGATGTCAGGCGTTATGTGCGCCGGCTGCTGGAGCCGCGCCACCCGCAGGTGGTGGTGCTGTCGTACCAGGAGATCGGCAGCCACCTGACGCTGCAGACCGTGGGCCGGGTGGGCCTGGCGCGGGAGGCCGCATGAAGCGGACCGCGCGCCCGGCGAGGGGTGGACATGAACTCCAGTGACATCGCTCAGCTGACCGTGCACGGGTTGTGGCTGGTGATGCTGCTGTCGCTGCCGGCCGTGCTCACCGCCGTCGTCGTCGCCCTGTTCACCGCCATCGCCCAGGCGGTGACGCAGATCCAGGACCAGAGCATCGGCCAGTCGGCGCGCCAGGTGGCGGTGCTGCTGGTGGTGATGCTCACCGCACCGTGGGTCGCCGGCGAGCTGGGCGGTTTCGTGATGCGCATCTTCAACGCGATCGGTCAAGGCCATGTCCGTCTTTGAATTCCACCGCCGGCCGCGTGCCGTCCTCCACCTGGCCGCGCTGCTGCTGGCGCTGGCCGCCCCGCCCGCGCCGGCGGCCGAGGTGCCTTGGCGCGCCGAGCCCATCGAGCGCGTCTACGAGCAGAAGGACCTGCGCGAACTGATCCGCGAGCTGGCCTCGTCACAGGGCATCTCCGCCAGCGTCGACAAGGAGGTCACCGGCACCGTCTACGGCAAGTTCAACCTGCCGGCGGCCAAGCTGTTCCAGTACCTGGTGTCCACGCACGGGCTGATCTACTACTACGCCGGCAACGTGCTGCACGTGTACCCGGCCAGCGCCGCGGTCAGCGAGGTGATTCCGCTGAAGCGCGCCGACCCCGCGCAGTTCATGCGCACGCTCGCCGAGATGGGCATCAGCGACGACCGCTACCCCGTGGCGCTGAACCGGCGCGAACGCACGCTGGTGGTGTCGGGGCCGAAGCGCTACGTCGAGATGGTCAAGCAGCTCGCGCAGTCGGCCGACGAGAACGAAGGCGGCCGCACCAACACCGTGACGCGGCTCTTCCGCCTGCGCTACGCCTGGGCGCGCGACCAGACCGTGCGCGAAGGCAACCAGCAGACGGTGGTGCCCGGCATCGCCAGCGTGCTGCAGCGGCTGTTCCCGGCCTCGGCCCCGCCCAGCATGCCGCGCACCGCCGGCCGCATGGCAGCCGCGGTGGCGCAGGAGCCGGTGAACCGCCGCGTGCGCAACACCGAGCTGGAACTGCGCCTGCCGCCCCGCCTGCCGAAGGCCGAGGACTTCGCCGCGCCGGAATCACCCAGCGGACCGGCGCCGGCCAACGGCCATGCCGCCGGCTTCCCGGTGTTCACGGCCGAAGCGCGCCTGAACGCCGTGCTGATCCGCGACCTGCCGGAGCGCATGCCGCTGTACGAGGAACTGATCCGCGAACTGGACGTGCGGCCGCGCCTGGTCGAGATCGAAGCCACCATCATCGAGATCGGCAGCGAGAACCTCTCGGCGCTGGGCATCGACTGGCGCTTCAACAGCTCGCGCGTGGACCTGCGTTCCGGCCGCAACGACCTGCCCGAGCAGCGCTGGCCGTCGCCGCCGATGCCGACCGCGCCCGGCGTCGTCAACACCGTGCCCGGGGCCGGTGCCGCGGCCTCGGTGGGCGCCGTGCTCACCACCATCCTCACCGACGGCGGGCGCCAGCTGGTGGCGCGCGTCAATGCGCTGGAGCAGGACGGCAAGGCCAGCTTCCGCGCCGCGCCCAAGGTGCTGACGCTGGACAACGTCGAGGCCAACGTCGAACGGCTGCGCACCTTCTTCGTCCGCGTGCCCGGCACCTACCAGACCGACCTCTACGACGTCTCGGTCGGCACCTCGCTGCGCGTGACGCCGCTGGTGGTGGCCGAAGGCGCCGACCGGCGCGTGAAGCTCTCGGTGCGCATCGACGACGGCGAGATCACCGACGAGCGGGTCGACCAGATCCCGGTGATCACCCGCAACGCCATCGGCACCGAGGCCTTCGTCGGCGACGGCGAATCGCTGCTGCTGGCCGGCTACACCGAGGAGATGAAACGCGAGCTGGAGTCGGGCGTGCCCGGCCTGTCCAAGCTGCCGCTGCTGGGGCACCTGTTCAAGCAGCGCGACAAGACCGGCGGCCGGGTCGAGCGCCTGTTCCTGATCACGCCGCGGCTGGTGGCCCTGCCCGAGCCCAATGAAACCGGGGGCGCTCCCCATGCGCGCTAGGTTCGTCGTGCTCACCGGGCGCCATGAAGGCGCCAGCGCGCCGCTGGACAGCGCGGTCACGCTGATCGGCAGCGGCGGCGACTACGACATCGTGCTGACCGACCCGGGCATCGCGACCCTGCATGCCTCGGTGGCCTTCAACCCCGAAGGGCGGCCGGTCGTGCGCTGGCATGCGCCGCAGGCGGGCGCTGCGGCCCCATCCAGTGCCGAATCCAGCGCCGGCGCCGCTGCCGACACCTCGACCCAGCCAGCGGCCGGATCTGCCAGCGGAGTTGCCGGCGAAGGGGCCGCCAAAGCCATCGGCACAGGCGCCGGCGGGAAGGCCGCCGAAGCCAGCCGCCGCCCGGTCGAGCCCGACTGGTACGAGCCCTGGCAGATCGGCCCGGTGTGGGTGGCACTGGCACCCGCTCACTTCGAGTGGAAGCAGTCGCAGCGCTGGCCGCGGCCCGACAGCCCCGCCGCGGCCGGGCCGGGCCGGGCGCGGCGCGCCGTGCTGTGGTCGGTGGCCGGCCTGGCGGTGGTGGGCGGGCTGCTGGCCGCCTCCGGGGCCGGCACCTCTTTCGCCGGAGCCGATTCGCTGGCGGCCGCTGCGCGCAGCACCTACCCGCACACCGTCGACCTGCAGCAGCAACAGCAGCTGCGCGCGCGCCTGGCCGAGCTGAAGCTGGCCGATGCCCGGCTCGATGCCGGCAGCGCCACCTGGGCCATCACCGGCTTCGTCGCCACCGCCGCCGAGCGCGACGCGCTGGCGCAGGCGGTGCGCGCCATCCGCCCCGGCCTGGCGCTGCGGGTCACCGTGGGCGACGAGCTGGCGCAGCGCGCGCGCGAATTCCTGGCCGATCCCGGCATCGAGGCCAGCTACGCCGGCGGCGGCCGGCTGCGCCTGGCCGGCAAGCCGCAGGCGCTGACCGAAGCGGTGGCGCTGGACCGCAGCCTGGGCCTGCTGCGCGCCGACCTGGGCGCCAGCGTGGCCCTGCAGGATGCGCTGGACCGCTCGCAGGTGCGCGTGGCCGCCGCCGAGCCGGTGGTGCATGCCATGCCGGTGCGCATCGCCGAGGTGCATGCCGACGAACCGGCGCATTTCAGGGACGCTGGCGGCGCGCGTTACTTCGAAGGCGCACGCCTGGCCGACGGCGCCGAGGTCGTGCGCATCCGCGCCGACGAAATCCTGTTCCGCAAGAACGGCCGCGAGATCCGCTACGCGGTCGTCGAATGAAAGGAAGTGCCATGAACGACACCCCCGTCCGCCGGCGCCAGCCGGGCGAATTCTTCGGCCTCGAGCGCCAGCTGTGGGAAGACCGCCACCGCGGCACGCTGTCGGCCGAGCTGATCGAGCGCCTGAACGGCGCGGCCAAGCGCGTCGAGGCGGGCCTGCCGTCGGCCATCGGCGCCGAGCGCACCCGCCTGAACCGCCTGCACGAGGGCCTGCGCACTGCGCGCGAGGTGCTCGAAGCCGCGCGCGACGCCCTGCGCGAGGGCGAGACGCCGGCCCTGGGACCGCGGGCCTGAAAAAGTGCGGCACTTCGCCTTGAAGTCCGCGCCGGCCCTGCCTATAGAACCCGCGTCCCTGCATGTCACCCCCGAACGGAAGCGGCAGCCGCCGCCCCCGCTCACCCGCCAGGGAGCGCCGCCGGCAACGGCGGCGCCAGGGGGTTCCACCACCAACCTAGGAGAACCACCATGCCTGAAGCCGTCACCACCACCCCGACCACGCCCGCCACCGGCTCCACCATGGGCGATGCGATCGGCCAGACCCAGAGCGCGATGGCCGATGCGCTGGCCACCAACGCCGCGATCACCGCGCTGACGATCCGCTTCCAGGTCGCGATGCAGGGCATCAACGCCACGCGTGAAGCGGCGACCGAGGCCTACAAGAAGGCCGGCGAAGCCAACCACTCCATGCACCAGTGACGCAGGCCACGGCCTGATCCACCGGCTGCTGCCGCCACGAGCGGCAGCAGCCGGGCAGTCCCGGAAGCACAGAGGAGCACATCATGGCAACAGACATCAGCATCGCCGCCACCGGCCGGGCGCTGGACGCAGTGGCCGTCGCGCTGGACGCGCAGGCCACCACCGCGCCGCCCGCGGCCGGTGCGGACAACATCGCCGCGCGCCAGCAGATCCGCGATGCCTTCATCAACGTCGCCGGCGGCGCCAACGACATCGGCAACGGCCCGCACGAGCGGCAGGTCGACCGCATGCTGTTCGACATGCTGCCGAAGATCGACTTCAGCGCCCCGGGCGGCCAGGCCTATGCGAAGGAGATCGGCGACTTCATCGGCGCGGCCGGCGAGCGCTTCACCGGCGCCGAGGTCCAGCACCTGCGTGGCCTGCTGGACGAAGCCGCCGCCGCCCTGCCGCCCAGCACCAGCTCGCCCGGTTCGGCCGGACCGGCCCCGGCCGAGAACCCGCGATCGGACCTGCTGGACCTGCTGACCGACATGGTGCAGTCGCTGCGCGACGGCCAGGTCAGCCCCGACGAGCGGCGCGACCTGCTGGGCCAGATCGGCGACCTGATCCAGCAACTGGCCGGCGGCACCGACGGCCCGCCGATGACGGCACAGCCGGTCGGCCCGCCCGTCATGGCACAGCCCCAGCCGGCGCCGGCCAACACGGCCGAAGCGCAGCCCGCACCCGCCGGCGGCGTCAGCAACGGCCCGCAAGAGCGGCCGCAGGAACCGACCAGCCAGATCCCCGCGGCGCCGGACCGGGCGACCGCGCAGTCGGTGCGGCCGGGAGATGCCGATCCGGCCCTGGCGGCACAGCGCGCCAACGCGGGATCCCCGGACTCGCAGAGCGAGCCGGCACCGGCGGCCGCATCGACCACCTCGGCCCCGACCGCGACGGCGACCAGCACCACCGGCACCACCGCCACCACGGCCACCGAGCGCAGCGACGCCCCGGCCGCCAGCCAGAACGACAAGGTGCTGGCCGGCGTGCTGAGCCTGCTGGGCGACGTGCTCTCGGCGCAGAAGGACGGCCAGCTCGACAACAACGAGCGCAACCAGCTGCTGTCGGACCTGTCGAAGCTGGTGCAGGCCCTGGTCGGCGAGACGACGCCGTCGACGGGCGGGGTCGATCCCAAGCCCGGCGCCCCGGCGGCCACCGGCAACGCCAGCGGCAGCACGGAGTCGGGCAGCCGCATCCACGACGCGGTGTGGTTCCTGGAAAAGTCCGGCCTCGCCAACTTCCTGTCCGGCTTCTTCAGCAACAACACCAGCCAGCTGACGAACATGGTGATGCAGACCCTGCGCAGCACCGAACCGAAGGCCAATGGCTGAAGCGCGCCACGAGCCGCTCATCTAAGCTGCTATCCCGATGTCATTCGGCCCTGCGCCTCGCGGCGCGGGGCTTTTTTGCTTGGCACGCTCGCCTCGTGTTCAGCCTGCCGCGTGCCGGCACGCGGCGGGCTGGGCGGCGGCGGTCGACCGCCACGCAGCCGGGGGCGAGACCCGCCGCCTCGGCGGTCAACCCCACCCCATCCAAGGACCAGCCGGATCACGCGGCGCGCCCGCCGCCGCTTTGAACATCTTTGACACTGCCCGGGCGCCCTCTCACCAGAATCCCATCGCACCAGACACCGAAAGGCGCGTCAAGCGATGGTCACGATCGATTTTGAAGTGGTGAGGCTGTTGACGCAGGTCGGCCTGCTGTCTTCCTGGGCCGGCCTGCACGACGAGGCGCAGCGCATCCTGCAGGCTGCGGCCGACCAGGCGCCCTCCGTGGCGCAGATCCGCAACTGCCAGGCGCTGGCGCTGTTCGCGGCCGGCCGCCACGACGAGGCGGTGGCGATGCTGAATGCGACGGTGGAGGAGTTCCCCACCGACGACATGGCCCGCGCCACGCTGGCCTTCGTGCTGAAGCAGCTGAACCGGCCCGGCTGGTCGCTGCTGGCGCGCAGCGTCGACCGTGATGCGCAGCAGCCCGAGGCGCAATGGCTGGCGCGCCACACGCTGGGGCTGGACCCGCAGCCCTCGGCCGCCGCGCGGGCGCACCAGGTGGTGCTGGCCGGAGGCACCGCATGACCACGCCGATGGCCATCGAGGCGCTGGCAGCCGCCCAGCCCGCCACCGACATCTACCGCCAGCCCTTCGCGGCGGCCCAGCAGGCCCCCGCCGCGCATGCGGCGCAGTTCTCGGCTGCGCTGGAGCGGGCGCTGGCGACGACACCCGGCGCCGCGGACCGCTACCTCCGCATCGACGCGGCCAGCCAGCCCGCCAGCCCCGGCGACGGCGCCGCCCACAGCCTGGGCAGCACCGCCAGCGCCATCAGCGACTCCTTCCGCGGCGCGATCAACGAGACCTTCGCGAAGGTGCAGAACCTGGACTTCACCGAGCCGGCCGCGATGGTGACGATGATGGAAGTGCAGCTGGGCGTGTTCTCCGCCGCCACGCAGGTGCAGTTCGCGTCCAAGGTGGCCGACTTCTCGATCCACGGCCTGACCACGCTGTTCCGCAACCAGGGGTGATGCCGTGAGCCGCGCGATCCTGTGCTCGACGCTTCCCCGGCGCCCGCCCCCGCACCTGCGGCTGGCCTGCGCCGCCGCCCTGCTGGCGCTGCTGGCGGCCTGCCGCGAACCGATGTTCTCGGACCTGGCCGAGCGCGACGCGAACGAGATCGTTGCCGCGCTGCGCGACCACGGCATCCACGCGGTGAAGGTGCAGGGCGCCGAGCACCGCTGGGGGCTGGAGGTGGGCTCGGACGACTTCTCGCGCGCGGTGCAGGTGCTGAAGGAAAACGGACTCCCGCGCGCTTCGCATGCCAGCATCGGCGAGCTGTTCCGCAAGGAAGGGCTGGTGTCCACGCCGTCGGAAGAGCGCATCCGCTTCGTCTTCGCGCAGCAGCAGGAGCTGGAAAGCACGCTGTCGCGCATCGACGGCGTGGTGTCCGCCCGCGTGCACGTGGTGATGCCGCAGAACGACCCGCTGGCCGACACGCCGCGCCCGGCCTCGGCCTCGGTCTTCATCAAGCACCGTGCCGACGTCGACCTGACAGCCAGCGTGCCGCAGATCAAGGCGCTGGTGGCGCGCAGCATCGAATCGCTGCCGCACGAGAACGTCACGCTGTCGCTGTTCCCGGCGCGCGGCGGCGCGGCACCCGCGCCTGCGGCCGTGGTGGCGGCAGACGCCGTGACCTGGCGCGGCGCCGCCTGGGTGGCATTGGCCGCGCTGGCCGGCGGCGCGGCCGGGGTGCTGGCGATGCGCGCCCGCGGCGGGCCGGCGGCGCGCAACTCCACGCGCCACTCCGCGCGCGACAAGCCGGCGGGCGCCCCGCAGTCGCGCCCCAGCCTGGCGCCAGTGCCCAGCGCACCGCGGCAGTCGGCGCGCGAAGCCTCCTGAGGGCGGACGGCTCATGAGACACCCGCACCGCCGCCCGAAGGGCCCACGCTGCGGCAAGCATGCCGCAGCGGCTCGCCAGGCGATGAATGGCGCGCAGGCGCCATTCACCCTCCGGGCTCGCCCCCCCGGGGGGACGGCGTGCAACGCAAAGGGGTCTCCATGAGCTTCGAGCCCGCACTCGCCCGCCAGCAACACACGCTGCGCTTCTACGCCGCGCCGGCCGACTACGCGCATGCCTCGTGGTGGCCCGCCAGCTTCGGCGCGCTGATCGGCAGCGGCACCACGCCCACGCCACAGGCCGCCGCGCAGCTGTCGCGCTGGATGCTGGACGCGTATGAACTCGGCCCCCCGCAAAGCCCCGCCGAGCTGGCCTTCGACACGCCCGCCAGCCGCTTCTGGCTGCTGCCGCCTGAGCTGGTGCGCCGCGTCGCCGTCGACATCGGCGTCGCCCTGCGCCGCAACCTGATCCGCCACTGCATCAGCCGCGCCAGCTGGGAACAGCTGCATGCCGTCTTCGAGGCCGACACGCTGGACTTCGCGCTGTCGGACGCCGCGGCCGCGCTGGCACCGCCGCCGCGTTCACCGCGCGCGGCCGAGCGCGTGCCCGGCTTCGCCGAATGCGCGCTGATCGGCGCCTGCATGCTGCTGCGCGGCTTCGATGCGGCGCAATCGGCGCAGGCGCGGCGCGCGCGCCTGGTGTTTCCGCGCGCCTGGCGCCTGCGCTCGCGCAGCAGCAGCGCCACGCCCGCAGCGCTGCTGCCCACCGCGGTCGACCGCGCACTGCAATTGCAACCGTCATGGCGCTGGCTGTTCTGCTGAGGACCGAGCAGTTCCTGCTCGCCACCGACCGCGCCGTGCTGTCGCGCGACGAGACGGTGGCGATCGAGAACGCGGTGGACCTGCTCGAAGCCGCGGTGGCCGAGGCCGAGCGCCTGCGCGCGCAGGCCGAGCTGGCGGCACGCCGCATCGCCGAGCGCGCGCGGCAGGAAGCGCAGCAGCAGGTGCGCGACGAAGTGGCGCGCGCCTGCGCCGCCGCGCCGGTCAGCGCCGCGCGCACGCTGCGCGACCTGGAGCAGGCGATGGCCGAGATCGTCACCGAGGCCGTGCTGCGCCTGGCCGGCGACATCGACCGCCGCCAGCTGCTGGCCCGGGCCATCGGCGAGGTGGCCCGCCTGGCCAGCGAACGCCGCTTCGCCACGCTGAAGGTGGCGCCATCCGACCTGCTGTTCGCGCAGCTGCACGTGGCCGAGCTGACCCAGGCCGCGCGCCTGCCGGCCACGCTGGCGGTGCGCGCCGACCCCAGCCTGGCGCCGGGCGACTGCGTGCTGGTCTCCGAGGCCGGCAAGCTCAGCACCGGCCTGTCGCAGCAGCTGCGCGCGCTGGCGCTGGCGGTGCGCCAGGCGGCGGCCAGCACCGCAATGGCGGGCGATGCCAGCGCGCCTGCATCGCCTGCGGGCGCCACGCCCAGCGCGGCATCCGCGACGCCCAGCGCCGCACCCGCCGGTGCCGGCAGCGCCCTGCCCGCCACCGCCCCCGCGCCGCCGCAGGCCCTGGAGAACCACGATGCCTGACACCCAAGCGCCGCCGCGTGCGCCGCACGAGGCCTGGTCCGAACAGCTGTCCAGTGCGCTGCGCCGCGCCGCCGCCGGCGTGCCACGCTTCGAGGAAGTGGGCGTGGTGCACGAGGCCGTCGGCACGGTGCTGAAGGCGCGCGGCGTCGAGGCCTGCGTCGGTGAGATCTGCCAGCTGAGCGACCCCGCGAGCGGCAGCCGCATGCTGGCCGAGGTGGTCGGCTTCAGCGGCCCGTCGGCCATCCTGATGCCCTTCGGCGAGCTGACCGGCGTTTCCACCGCCACCGAGGTGCGCAGCACCGGCCTGCGCCACATGGTGCCGGCGGGCGACGCGCTGCTGGGCCGCGTGCTCGATGGCTTCGGCCACCCGCTGGACGGCCGGCCGCTGGCGCCCACCAGCTGGCGCCCGGGCCGGGCACCGGCGCCGCCGGCGCTGGCGCGGCAACGCATCCATCGCCCCTTCGCCACCGGCGTGCGCGGCATCGATGCGCTGTGCACGCTGGGCCAGGGCCAGCGCATCGGCATCTTCGCGCCGGCCGGCGTCGGCAAGAGCACGCTGCTGGGCATGCTGGCGCGGCGCGCGCGCTGCGACGTGCGCGTGGTGGCGTTGATCGGCGAACGCGGCCGCGAGGTGCGCGAGTTCCTGGACCTCAACCTCGGCGACGAGCTGGCCGGCTCGGTGGTGGTCGTGGCCACCTCCGACCGCAGCCCGGTGGAACGCTTCAACGCCGCGCACACCGCCACCGCCATCGCCGAGCACTTCCGCGATGCCGGACGCTCCGTTCTTCTGCTGGTCGATTCAGTCACCCGCTTTGCCCGGGCCCAGCGCGAGATCGGCCTGGCCGCGGGCGAGCCGCCGGCGCGGCAGGGCTTTCCGCCCTCGGTGTTCTCGGCGCTGCCGCAGCTGATGGAGCGCGGCGGCTGCGGCGCCACCGGTTCGATCACCGCCTTCTACACCGTGCTGGCCGAGGGCGACGTCGGCACCGACCCGGTGGCCGACGAGGTGCGCGCGACGCTGGACGGCCACCTGGTGCTCAGCCCCAAGATCGCCCAGCGCGGCCAGTTCCCGGCGATCGACATGCTGCAAAGCCTGTCGCGCCTGATGCCGCTGCTGGCCGCCCCCGCACACCAGGCGGCCGCGCGCCGGCTGCGCGCGCTGCTGCACAAGTACGACGAGATCGAGATGCTGGTGCAGCTGGGCGAGTACCGCGCCCGCAGCGACCCCGATGCCGACGAGGCGCTGGCCAAGATGGCCGAGATCCGCCGCTTCCTGGCGCAGCGCACCGACGAGGCGACGCCGGCCGACGAGGCCATCGCGCAAGTGATGCGGCTGACGGGGACGGCTGCGTGAACACCGCGCGGCTCCTGCGCGTGCGTGAGCAACGCCGCCGCGCCCGCGAGCGTGATGGCGCCGAGCGGCGGCGCGCGCGCCAGGAGGCGGAAGCCGCGCTCGAGCAGCAGAACGCCGCGCTGGCGACCGCGCTGCAGCGCCACGACGACGAGATGCGGCGCATCGGCGCGCTGGCGGCAAGCGACGCCTGCACCGGTGCCGAGCTGGCACTGTGGGCCGGCCACCTGGAGCGTGACCGCGCCGCCATCGCCACCGAACGCGCGGCCTGCCACAGCGCGCAGGCGCTGCTGGACATGATGCGGCGCGACGAGGACCGCGCCCGCGCCCTGCTGCGCCAGGCCCGCCACGGCGAGCAGCGCGCCGAGGCGCTGCACGACCAGGTGCAGCACGAACAGCAGCGCAGCGCCGCGGCCGCGGCCGCGCTGGCCGACGACGAATTCAACAGCGCGCGCCACGCCGCGCCCCGGCGATGCTGAACCCCATCGTCCCGATGCTGCCGCCGGCCGAGCCCGCCGCGGGCGCCGACGCCTTCGCGGTGGCCGGCCTCGGCGGGCTGGACGCGGCGCGCTGGCGCAGCGCGTTTGCGCACGCGGGCGGCGATGCGCCACCGCCGCTTGCCCGGACCCTGCCTGAACCGGCCCCGGACGCCCCGGCCGATGCGCTGGCCGACTGGCCACCCACCGCGCAGCGTGAGCTGCCCTTCGAATGCCAGCTGATGAACGGCCCGCTGGCCGGTGCCTGGCTGGTGCTGCGCATTGAGCCCGCCGCCGGCAGCGCCGGTGGCATGCTGCCGCGCCTCACGCTGCAGGTGAGCCCGGCCTGCGTGGCCGCCTGGCGCGCCCGCGGCGTCGACCTGGCCGCGGCGCTGGCCGCCGCCGGGCCGGTGGTGCTCGAAGTCAGCGCGGGAGACGGCGCATGACCGGCACGTTGCGCAAGGTGGCCGCGGCGCTGCCGCGGCTCAACCCGGCGGACGTGCACGCCGGCAACCTGCTGCACGCGGGGGCACGCCCGATAACGGTCAACTGGCTCGGCCAGCCGCTGCGGCTGGTGCGCCGCCCGGCGGACCCCGGCCCCTGGCCCTGGCAGCTGCAGTTGCGCCTGGGCGGCTACGGCGCCGCGCTGGCGCTGGACGGCCTGCAGGCGCTGCTGCCGGGGCTGGACCCGCTGGCGGCCGACAGCGCGCCGGCCGTGCATGCCGCGCTGTTCGCGCAGCTGGCCGGCGGGCTGTGGTCGGCGCTGGGGCTTGCCGGCCCCGAGCCCGGCATCGTGATGGAAGCGGCCCAGGCCGGCCCGCCGGCGCTGGCCATCGGCGTGCAGGTGGACAACCTGCGCTGCGGCGCCCGCAGCCGCGCCCGGCTGGCCTTCGACAGCCCGGCCGCCGCGGCCGCCTTCGCGCGCGGCTGGGCGCGGCAGGCCGGCCCCGCGCCGCGCCCGCCGGCGGCGCTGCCGGTGCCGCTGCGCTTCGAAGTGGGCAGCCGGCGCCTGACGCCGGCCGAGCTGCGCGCGCTGGTGCCGGGCGACCTGGTGCTGGTCGCGCGCCTGCCCTCGCAGGCCGGCCGCTGGCAGGCCCGCATCCTGGCCGGCGCGGGACGCTCATTCATCGGTCTAGGCCATGTCAAGGGAGACGGCATCGTGATGGAACAGTGGCAGGTGCCGGCATCGGCACCCAGGACGTCGGGCGGCCCGGCCGACGGGTTGCTCGACGGCGTGTCGGTCGAGGTCGGCTTCGAGATCGGCCGCCGCAGCGTGCGCCTCGGCGAGCTGATGCAGCTGGCGCCCGGCCATGTCTTCGCGCTGGGCGCCAACCCCGAGGGCGACGTCGTCGACCTGGTGGTCGACGGCCGAGTCATCGGCGCCGGGCAGCTGGTGCTGGTGGGCGAGGCGCTGGGCGTGCGCGTGGTGCGGCTGCGGCTCGAGGATGGCGCGCCCGCGGCCGCCGAAGCAGCACCCGCGCGCGTGCCAACAGCCACGGGCACTGCCGCCGCCGTCACCACCGCCACCACCGCCACCACCGCGGTTTGAGGTTTCGCTCTCGCGCATGAACCAACTGCCTGATCCCGTCCTGATCGCCGCGGTGCTGGGCTCGCTGGCGCTGGCGCCCTTCCTGGCGCTGATGGTCACCAGCTACACCAAGATCGCGATCGTGCTGGGCCTCTTGCGCATGGCACTGGGCACGCAGCAGGTGCCGTCGAACATGGTGCTCAACGGCATCGCGGTCATCGTCTCGGTCTTCGTGATGGCGCCGGTGGGCATGGAGATCGCGGCCGCGGTGCAGAACTCGTCCTTCAGCAAGGGGACCCCGCGCTTCCAGGACTACGCCAAGATCCTCGAGGCGGGCACCCAGCCGGTGAAGACCTTCCTCGGCCAGCACACGGGCGAGCGCGAGCGCCGCATCTTCATGAAGACGGCGTCGCAGATCTGGCCCGAGGCGCAGGCGCGCAGCCTCTCGCGCGACGACCTGCTGGTGCTGATCCCCAGCTTCACGCTCAGCGAGCTGACCAAGGCCTTCCAGATCGGCTTCCTGCTGTACCTGGCCTTCGTCGTCATCGACATGATCGTCGGCAACGTGCTGCTGGCGCTGGGGATGATGATGATCTCGCCCACCGTCGTCTCGGTGCCGATCAAGCTGCTGCTGTTCGTCGCGCTGGACGGCTGGTCGCACTTGGTGCAGGGGCTGATGCTGTCGTACCGGACGGCGGGGGGCTGAAGGTGCACGCCGCCTTCGCCCGGCACCCGCTGCGCAGCGCGCTGTGCGGCCTGGTGCCGCTGGCCTGCCTGCTGGGCAGCGCGGCCGAGGCGGCCGACATGCACGTCTACGTGGCGTACTCCAAGCGCGGCATGCCGATCATCACCGACGTGCCGCTGCCGGGCAGCGCGCGGCTGGTGTTCAGCCAGCGGGCACCGGGGCCGCGGCCGGCCGCGTCTTTCGGCAGTTGGCGGCCGGCCGCCGCCGCGCCGGCGCGTGCCGCGGCGCGCACCAGCGCCGCCGCCGCCGAACGCCGCCGGGCCCTGCTGCCGCACGTGCGCGAGGCCGCCAAGCGCCACCGCCTGGACGAGGCGCTGCTGATGGCGCTGATCGAGGTGGAGTCCGGCTTTCGCGCCGATGCGCTGTCGCCCGCCGGCGCCATGGGCCTGATGCAGCTGATGCCGCAGACGGCGCGGCGCTTCGGCGTCAGCGATCCGTGGGAGCCCACGGCCAACCTGGACGGCGGCGCGCGCTACCTGAGCCACCTGCTGGGCCTGTTCGGCGGCGACCTGCGCCTGGCGCTGGCGGGCTACAACGCCGGCGAAGGCAGCGTCTTCGCCGCGGGCCGGCGCATTCCCCCGTTCAAGGAGACGCAGGCCTACGTGCCCGCGGTGCTCGACCGGCTGCGCCACTGGCGCGGCGTGCTGCAGGAGTCACAGTGATGAGAAGACCCGTCGTGCTCGGCGCATGCCTCGCTGCCTTGGGCCTGCTCGGTGCCTGCGCCGGCACGCCGAAGCCGGCCGAAGCGCCGCCGCCCGCCCCGGCCGCCCCGGTGGAGGCCGCCACCGTGCTGTTGCCGGTGCGCCTGGCCGGACCGGTCGATCCGGACGGTCCGGCGCCGCTGATGGAGCTGGCGCTGGCCACGCCCTTCGGGCGGCAGGCCGCCTTCACACAAGTACCGCAGGTGCCGCCAGTGCCGCAGAGGTCGCAGCAGCTGCCGCAGGGCCAGCAGGTGCCGCAGTTTCTGCCGCAGGGCCAGCAGGTGCCCCGGCTGCCGGCGCAAGGGCCCCAGGCGCCGCAGGACCCGGCCGCCGGCGAGACCGCCGGCGCCGGCCGCGACTACCTGTTCCGCCTGCCGCTGCCGCAGGGCCGCTACCGCGTGGTGGCGCTGCAGCTGCGTGAAGGCAGCCAGCGCCGCATGCTGGCGCTGGACCTGCCCTTCGAGGTCGATTCGCCCGCGCCGCGCTACCTCGGCCGCCTGATCGTGCAGCCGGGGCCCGACGGCACGCTGGCGCTGGAGACCGCCTGGCAGCCGCACGAGGACATTGCCCGCTACCGCGCGCTGCCGGCGTCCGGCCTGCGGTCGCAGGGCGTGCAGCTGCAGCCGGTGGTGGCACGCGGACCCGCCGCTGCCGCGGCCTTGGCCGCCGCGGCACCCGCCCCCGCCGCCAGTGCGGCAGCACCGCGGCCGGATCCGATGGACACCGTGCTGGCCGGCGCCAGCCCCGCACTGCGCCAGGCCTTCCAGCGCTACCGCGCGCTGAAGACGCCGAAGGCCTTCGCGGTGTCCGACGACGGCCGCTGGGCCAGCGCCCAGGGTGCCGGCGACGCGCCGGTGCGCTCGCTGGTGGACTGCGCGCACCAGGGCGCGCGCTGCCGCCTGCTGGCCATCAACGACCGGCTGGTCGTGCAGGGCGCGCGCTGATCGACGCGCGGCGGACTTGAATCGCGCCATGCGAATGCCTATAGGGCCGGCAACGCCCCCGCAGGGGGCAGCCCACACGCCCGAAAGGCCCGCGCGATGAGCTCACTCGCCCTGTCCACCGCCCTGTCCGGCACCGGCACGCCACCGTCCGCGCTGCTGGAAGACCCCTTCGCCCTACTGAACAGCCCTGCCGCCGTCGATGCCCTGAAGGCCAACCTGAAGCCGGCGGCCGACCCCTTCCGCGCTGCCCACACGCTGGGCAGCGCCAACGGCCTGCTGGCCGACGGCTCGCTGGCGCTGGAGACCGCCT
>Ga0196963_10000618_pt1 | contig 30054 bp, 25 predicted proteins | sample S1_5metaG_FD_148600 | JGI IMG/M metagenome (GOLD analysis project Ga0196963, IMG submission 148600) | Soil microbial communities from Anza Borrego desert, Southern California, United States - S1_5 | ecosystem: Environmental > Terrestrial > Soil > Desert | place: USA: California | collected...
CGGCGGCCTCGCCCGCGGCGAGGGGCCGGAGTTGGCCGAGCGGCTGCCGCTGCTGCGCCGGGTGCTCGAGGAGGCGCTGCGCCTCTATCCTCCCGCCCCCCGTTTCGACCGGCAGGCGGTCGCCGCCGACGAGCTGGGCGGCCACGCGGTCACGGCCGGCGACATCGTCTCGATCTGGCCCTGGCTGCTCCACCGCCACCAGTCTTTGTGGGACGAGCCCGACCGCTTCGATCCGGACCGTTTCCTCCCCGAGCGCCGCGCCGGCCGCCACCGCTTCCAGTATATCCCGTTCGGAGGCGGACCGCGGCTCTGCGTCGGCGCCCGCTTCGCGACCGTCGAGGCGCTGACCGTCCTCGCTCACTGGCTCGCCGCCTGGCGCTTCTCGCCGGTGTCCGGCCGCGAGGTCAGGGTCCACGGCCTCGTCACCCTCCGCCCCCATGGGGGGCTGCCGCTGACGCTGGAGGAGCGATCGGCGTAATTTGCTATTGCGAATAATTCTCAAGAGCGATAGCCCCCTCCCGACGCAAAGCTGCGCAGAGGGAGTTTCCGTTGGTCGCCCGTACAATATCTTTGATTGCCGTCTCGGCTGCGCTTGCGGCCCCCGCTTTGGCCGAAGCGCGCGCGGCCGAGGAGTCTGCGGCCTCCGCCGAGTCGGTCGATCTGGGCGTCGCCGAAGGCGAAGCCGCGCAAGGCGGCGCTATCGTCGTGACCGGCCAGCGCGCCGAATATGGCGCCCGCTCGACCCGCAGCGCGACCCGCACCGACACCGAGATCCGCGACGTGCCCCAGGCGATGACGGTGATCTCGGAAAGCCAGATCGAGGACCAGGCGCTGCGCTCGATCGCCGATGTCCTCACCTACGTCCCCGGGGCCACCCCCGGCACCGGCGAGAGCAACCGCGACCAGATCACTTTGCGCGGCAACAACACCACCGCCGACTTCTTCCTCGACGGCCTGCGCGACGATTCCCAATATTTCCGCGACCTCTACAATGTCGACCGGGTCGAGGTGCTGCGCGGGCCCAATGCGATGATCTTCGGCCGTGGCGGCGGCGGAGGCGTCGTCAACCGGGTGACCAAGCGTGCCAGCGGCGAGGCCTGGCGCGAGTTCGCGCTGGCCGGCGACAGCGAGGGCGGCGTGCGCCTCACCGGCGACGTCGACCAGCCGCTCGGCTCCGGCATCGGGCTGCGCGTCAACGGCGTCTGGGAGCATGGCGAAAGCTTCCGCCGCGGAGTCGAGATCGACCGCTGGGGCGTCAATACGACGCTCGGCGCCACAATCGGCGATACGCGCCTCGATTTCTCCTACGAATATTTCCACGACCGCCGCACCACCGATCGCGGCGTCCCCGCGTTCAACGACCGTCCGCTCGAGGGCGCCGACCGGCTGTTCTTCGGCGATCCCGAGGACAGCTTCGCCGACGTCGACGTCCATATCGGCAGCTTCGCGGTCGAGCACCGGCTCGCCGAAGGCCTGACGCTGCGCAACCGCACCCAATATGCGGATTACGACAAGGCCTATCAGAACATCTATCCCTCCGACCTCAACGAGGCGTCGGGCATCGTCAGCCTCTCCGCCTATCGCGACACCGCCCGGCGCCACAATCTGATCAGCCAGACCGACCTCGTCTGGCGGACCGACACCGGCGGCGTCGGCCACACATTGCTGTTCGGCTTCGAGCTCGGCCGGCAGGAGACTCGCAGCCGCCGCTTTAACGGCTTCTTCCAGCCGAGCGACAGCGCCGGCTTCGGCGTCCTGGCGTCCTCCCCGACGATCGATGCCGACATCGTCTTCCGCCCGGTCAACACCAACGCCGCCCGAACGCCCGCCAACTTCAACGAGACCGAGGCGACGATCGCCGCGATCTACGTCCAGGACCAGATCCGGATCTCCGACGCGTTCGAGATCCTCGCCGGCCTGCGCTTCGACCGCTTCGATCTCGACGCCGTCAACCTCAACAACGGCGCCCGCTTCGGCCGCACCGACGAGTTGGTCTCGCCGCGCCTCGGCCTGATCTTCCGCCCGGCGCCCGCGCTGACGCTCTACGCCAGCTACAGCCGCTCCTATCTGCCCAGCGCCGGCGACCAGTTCACCTCCCTCGACCTTACCGGCGCGGCGCTGGAGCCCGAGCGATTCGACAATTACGAGGTGGGCGCGAAATGGGAGCCCGTCCCCGGCCTGCTCGCCACGCTCGCGGTCTACCAGCTCGACCGCACCAACACCCGCGCGCCCGGGCCGACGCCCGGCACGATCGTGCTCACCGGCGCCCAGCGCAGCCGCGGCATCGAGATCGGCCTCGAGCGCAACGTCACCGACCGCTGGCAGGTCTCGGCCGGCTATGCGCTTCAGGAGGCCGAGATCAGCCGCACCACCGCCGCCGCGCCCGCCGGCCGCGCCGTGCCTTTGGTTCCGCGCCACCAATTCTCGATGTGGAACCGTTACGAGGTCGCCGAGCGCTTGGGCCTGGGCCTGGGCCTGGTCGCCCGCTCGCGCATGTACACGTCCATCAGCAACGCCGTGACCCTCCCAGGCTACGCCCGCCTCGACGCCGCCGCCTTCTTCGAGCTCAGCGAGGGCATCGAGGCGCAGCTCAACCTCGAGAACGTCACCGGCGCCGATTATTTCGCCACCGCCCACAACGACAACAACATCGCCCCCGGCGCCCCCCGCACGCTCCGCGGCACGGTCAGGTTCAGGTTCTAGCCGTCATTGCGAGCGCAGCGAAGCAATCCAGTCTGCGCAGGCTAGCGCGGAGGAGCCGGATGAAGCAGCCGGCCGTCTACATCATGGCCAGCAGGCGTAATGGCACCGTCTACACCGGCGTCACCTCGAACCTCGTGCAGCGCACCTCGCAGCATCGCAACCTCCGCAAGGGCTTTGCGGGCAAATATCGGTGCGGAATGCTCGTCTGGTATGAGGTGCACGATGAGATGGGCAGCGCCATCGCTCGCGAAAAGCAGCTCAAGGGCGGGTCGAGAAGGAAGAAGCTCGCGCTCATCGAGGCGATGAACCCGGAGTGGGCGGACCTGTTTGAGAGCATCTGCTGACGGCAGCCCCCTCCGTCATTGCAAGCGCAGCGAGGCAATCCAGCCCAGTGTCGGAGCTACTGGATTGCTTCGTCGCTCCGCTCCTCGCAATGACGGAGCTGCATGAACGTCGGCATCCTCGAGACCGGGCGCCCGCCGGGCGACCTCGCGGCGCGCTTCGGCGACTATCCGGCCATGTTCCGCGACCTGCTCGGCCCCGGCTTCGAGACCGCCACCTACGATGCGGCCGCGGGGGAGCTTCCGGAGCGGCCGGAGGCGCACGACGCCTATCTGGTCACCGGCTCGCCCGCGGGCGTTTACGACCCGCTCCCCTGGATCGCCCCGCTGAAGGCGTTCCTGCGCGGGGCGAAAGGCAAGGCGAAGCTGGTCGGGATCTGCTTCGGCCATCAGATCATGGCCGAGGCGTTCGGCGGCAAGGTCGAGAAGTCGGACAAGGGCTGGGGCGTCGGCCTCCAGACCTACGAGGTGGCCGCCCGCGCCCCGTGGATGGACGATGCCGGGCGCATCGCCGTTCCGGTCTCGCACCAGGACCAGATCGTCGTGCAGCCGCCGCAAAGCACGATCCTCGCCGCTTCGGCCTTCACCCCGTTCGGCATGCTCGCCTATCGCGACCAGCCGGCGATCTCGATGCAGTTCCACCCGGAGTTCGCGCCCGATTACGCCAGGGCGCTGATCGCGCTTCGCCGCGACATCCTTCCCGATCCCGACGCCGCCTCGGCCTCGCTCGACCGGCCCGACGACCGCGCCCGCGTCGCCGCCTGGATCCGCCGCTTCCTGAGGGACGGCGCATGACCGCGTGGCGGGCCATCGAGGGCGACATCACCGCGCTCCGGGTCGACGCGATCGTCAACGCCGCGAACGAAAGCTTGCTGGGCGGCGGCGGCGTCGACGGGGCCATACATCGCGCCGCCGGCCCTGATCTGCTCGCCGAATGCCGGGCGCTGGGCGGCTGCCCGACCGGCGAGGCGCGGCTCACGCAAGGGTACCGGCTGCCTGCCCGCCACGTCGTCCACACCGTCGGTCCGGTCTGGCGCGGCGGAGGTCGAGGCGAGGCCGAGCTGCTCGGGTCCTGCTACCGCAACAGCCTCGCCCTCGCACGCGAGCACGAGCTGCGCACCATCGCTTTCCCGGCAATCTCGACCGGCATCTACGGCTACCCCGCTCCGCTGGCGGCGGCAGTCGCGGCGGAGGCGGTGGCCGCCGAGCTCGCCGCGCATCCGGACGCCTTCGACGAGATGCTGTTCGTCGGCTTCAGCCCCGATGCGACGCGCATCTGCGCCGAGGCGATCGCGGCCGTACGGGCGCCACGCTGAGGCGACGTTCGCGGCGGGCGGGCACGCCGCAATGTTCTTCTCACAATGTCAAAGAGCCGCGCCGAGCTTGCGACTCGGCATTGGCCCTTATGATAGGAAGATTCCTACAAGTCAAGAACAAAAATGAAACGACTTCGGCCGGTCGCGACCCCACAACGGCACGGCTAGAAGAAGTCGACCTTGTCGTAATGGGCGGGCGGCGAGATCACCTCCATCCGCTCGGTCAGCAGCGGTCGGAAGCTGGGGCGCGACTTGATCACCGAATACCAGTCCGTCGTCTGCTTGTGCCCGCGCCACTCGATGCCTCCGAGATAGTCGGCGACCGACAGGTGCGCCGCCGCGGCGAGGTCGGCGAGGCTGAGCACCGGGCCGGCGAGCCAGCGGCGGTGATCGAGCAGGTAATCGAGATAGTCGAGATAGTTGTTGGCGACCTTCATCGCCTCGCGCAGCACCCGCGTGTCGGGCGGATCGCGCGCGACCAGCCGCTTGGTCATCCGCTCTTCCATCATCGGCGCCACCACCTCGCGGTAGAGCTGGTCGTCGAGCCAGGCGACGAGCCGGCGGACCTCTGCGCGGTTGACCGCCGTGCCCGGGATCATCGGCGATTTCTGGATCGTCTCCTCGAAATATTCGCAGATCGCGCCGCTGTCGATCAGCACCGTGCCGACCTTGTCCTCGACCAGCACCGGCGTCTGGCCGGCCGGGTTCATGTCGACGAACTCGTCGCGGCGCAGCCAGGGCGATTCGCGCACCAGCTCGTGCGCCACGCCCTTTTCGCCGAGCAGCAGCCGGACCTTGCGCGAGAACGGGCAGAGCGGGAACTGGTAGAGCTGCCACATCGCCACAGGCTTTAGCGCCCGCGCCGAATAGGTCTACGCACCTTTTGCGGGAGACGCTGCCGGGAGCCCGCCTCAGCGGCGCCCGCGCCTGGCGCGGGCCGCGTCGACGGCGCGGGCGACGTCCGCCTCCATCCGCTCGAGCGCGCGCCGCATCTCGGGGGCGACGATTGCGAGCTGTTCGGCCGCGGCGCCCGCGCCCGCGGTCGCGGCGCGAATGTCGTGGCGCAGCCGCGCCTCGAAAGTGGGGTCGCCGTCTGCCGCGAGGTCGCCGAGCGTCTCGTCGCGCCGGTGCGGCCGGCGATGGCGCGCGCCGCGGGGATCGGCCGCGTCGATCGCATCGACCAGCGGCCCGATCGGCACGTCGAGCAGCGCCCCGACGACGCGGTCGACCGCTTCGCCGGCGGCCTCGACCTCGGCCGGATGCGGGATCGCGCGGGCGATGTCGCGGTCGGCATCGTCATGGGGATGGGCGGCAGCCGGTCCGGCGGCCGCCAAAGCGGCAAGGCCGATCAGGATCCTACGCATACAAGCCTCCTCGAACTCGACAGGTGCCGCACGCGGCGAAAACGCCCGGGCGCGCGACTCGGTTGCGCCAGCCTAGCCGCCGCGCCTGAGCCGACCCTGAACGGCGGCTCAATGATCGTGCTGCTCGCCGCTCTCGCCTTGGTCGTGGTCCTCGCCCGATTGGTCGGCGCCGGGTGGCGGAGACGGCCGCGGAAGATGCGCCGTCGCCCGCTCGATCCGCTGGGACACTGCGGGGATCTGCACGGCGATTCGCGGCAGCAGCTGGACCAGGCCGCGGACCAGCGCCGGGTCCTCGAACGCGCGGTAGGTCTCGAGGTTGAGGCGGCGGCCGGCCGGCGACGAGAAGAAGCCGGCCATCGCATCGAGCTCCGCGACGGTGAACTCGCGGGCGTAGAAGACCGCCGCGATCCGCTTCCAGTCCGGCTCGATCGCCGTCCCCATCCGGGCCATCTCGCCCGCGGCGAAGCGCGCGATGACCGGCAGGCGGCGGCTGAAATGCGGGTCGAAGCCGCTGGCGATGGCAGCGAAGGTCGCATTGGGATCGACCTGGGCCTGCGGCGGGAGCGGTATCCCGAAATCGCCGACGCGCATCGCGAGCACGGCATTCAGCGCCGGCTCCAGGTTGAGAGGCTGATCGAACAGGCCGGTCGGCCACACCGCTTCGGCCATCCGGTTGCCCGCGGCGAGCCTCGCGGGATCGACGGCCGGCAGCGGCGGCGCGGCCGGCGCCGCGCGCGGTGGCGCGGGCGGTGCGGGAGGCGGCGTCGATCCTGCAGGCGGCCTCGTCTCCCCGGGGAAGGGCGGCAAATCGGCGGTGGCCGCGAGATAGCGCTGGTCGGCGCCTTCCATCGCCCTTTCCATCTGCGGAGTGAGGGCCCGCATCGCCCGGTCGTATTCGGGGCTGAGCGCGACGTTGATCGCGCCTTCGTAGAAGCGCCGGCCGATCGGGCTGGCGTAGAAGCGGGCTCCTTCCTCCAGCTCGGCGAGCGAGAGGCGGCGGGCGTAGAAATCGGCGAGCAGGCTCCTGAGGTTCGGATCGATCTCGCGCAGGATCCGATTCGCTTCCTCGCCGACCACCCGCGCCGTGATCCGGGTCCGCTCCGCGAGGTGCGGATCGCGGCGGGCCTCCTCGGGGTCGCGGCTTTCCTGTGCCGCGGCGTGCTGGACTCCGGCGTCGATCGCCCGCTGGAGCAGCGACTGCGGGAGCGCCTCGTCGACGAGGCGGCGCGCCGCCGCCAGCCGCGCCGGATCGGGCGCGGCCGGCTGCACCGCGGCCGGAACCGTCTGGACCGCCCCCGGCGCCGGGACCGTCGCGGGCGGCGGCTGCGCCGCGGCCAGCGAAGCGGACGATGCCAGCAGCGCGGTCATAATCGTCTTGCGAATCATGCTCTTGTCACCCCCTGAATGGTCGCCGCAGACTGCCGAAGAACAGGCCGAAGTCAACCGATCCGCGTCAGCCGGGCGGCGAGCGGCACGAGCATCGGCAGGGCGCCGAGCAGCCGCATCAGCGCACCCCGCGGGCCGCTCCGCTCCGCCGCCGCACGGAGGCGCTCGGCCACGGCCACCGGGCGCTCCGCGCGGCGGGCGAAGCCGCGCTGCCAGGCCTGGGCCGCGCCCTGTCCGTCGGCGCGAAACGCCTCCGCCGCGCCGATGCCGCTGGCGAGCGCGATGGCGATGCCGTCGCCGGCGAGCGAGGCGATGACCGCCGCCTGGTCTCCGATCCGGAACAGGCCCGGCTGTGTCGTCGCCGCGCGCCAGCCGTAAGGCACGCCCGCCACGGCCTCCCACGCTTCCGGCGCCGCGCCGCCGATCCGCTCGCCGAGCCGCGGCGCTTCCGCCGCGATCGCCTCGACCAGCGCCGCCGGGCTTCCGGCCGCCGCGAGCCGGCGGCGCGAGACCGAGAGGCAGAGGTTCGCGCTTCCATCCTCCTGCAGCAAAAGCCCGGCATAGCCCTCGTCGAACAGATGCAGCTCGATGAAGCCGGCGAGCGCCGCCGCGAGACGCGGCGAGCCCGGAAGCGCGGCGCGCAGGCCCGCGGCCGGCTCCTCGCGCCGTCCCTCGATCGGTCTGGCGAGGCCGCGCAGCTCGTGCTTGCCGGTGGCGAGGAACAGGGCTTCGGCCTCGACCTCTTCGCCGTCGTCGAGCCGCAGCCGGCGCCCCTCGGCGGCCCGCACGGCGCGGCCGCGGACCAGCCGCGCGCCCGCCGCTTCGGCCGCGTCGAGCAGCGCCGCGTCGAGCCGGCGCCGCGAAAGGCCGGCGGCGAGCCGCGGGAGCTTCGCCTCGACGACGCGCTCGCTTGAGACCAGCCGCAGCCGCTCGATCGGCCGCGCTCCCAAGGCCGCCGCATCGACGCCGAGCCGGCGCAAGGCGGCGAGCGCGTCCCAGCCGAGGAAGCCGCCGCAGACGACGTCGCGCTCCCCGCCGCTGCGCTCGATCAGCTCGGGCGCGAGGCCGGATCGGGCCAGCGCGATCGCGGCGGCGGACCCGGCCGGCCCGCCGCCGGCGATCAGCGCGCGCGCTCGACGCACAGCCGCAGCGGGAACCGCCGGACCACCTTCGGCCCCGCCGGATCGATGCCCGATTCCGCGATCAGCCGCTGCCAGTCGGCGCGCCTGAAGCCGCGCTGGATCGAGGTGCAGCCGTCCTCGCGCACCATCCGGTGCCAGCGCATCGTCCGCGCCAGGATCGGAAAGCTCCAATGCGCGAGCGGGTGGCGGTGGATGTCGTTGACGTACCAGCCGATCCGCGCCTCCGCCTCCATGAAGCGGAGGAAGGCATGCAGCTCGGCGTCGGTCATGTGGTGGGTGGTCGAGCTCGAGATCACATAGTCCCAGCCCGCGCCGGCCGTGTCGGCATAGTCGCCGGTGCGAAATTCGATCGGCAGGCCCGGCGGAGTCGCGGCGGACGCTGCGGCGAGGCTGCGTTCGTTAAGATCGACTCCCACCAGCTTCGCCTCGACCCCGCGCCGCCTCGCCCAGCGGGCGATCGCGCGCAGCATGTCCCCCTGGCCGTAGCCGACGTCGAGCAGCCTGAAGCTGCGCCGGCCTTTCAGCGTGCGGCGGATGAAGACGATGGTCGGCCGGTAGACCATCAGCAGGGAATTGACCCTGGCGAGGTCGCCGATCACGGCGGCATAGACCTTCGAGTCCAGCGCGGGGTCATCCATCTGCTCGTCGGCGACGAGCCGATGCGCGAGCTGGCTCATCCCGCCCTCGAGAAGCGGAACCCCTCCGCGGCGAGCCCGGGGCCGAAAGCGAGCGCGACCCCCCGCTTCGCCTCGGGGCGGGCGAGCAGGTCGGCGAGCACGAACATCAGGGTCGAGGACGACATGTTGCCGAAGCGCGCGAGCACGTCCCGCGACGCCGCCAGCGCCTGTGGGTCCAGGCCCAGGCCCTTCTCGACCGCGTCGAGGATCGAGCGCCCGCCGGCATGGACCGCCCAGGCGTCCACTTCGTCCATTTGCCGGCACCCCAGCATCTTCGAGCGCACCTTGTCGTCGTGCAGGGCAGCGCCGATCCGCGACGGCACCTCGCCCGAAAGATGCATCGCGAAGCCGGTGTCGCCGATCGTCCAGGTGATCAGCCCGGCCGAATCCTCGAGCGAGGTCGCGAAGCTGCCTTCGATCGCGAAACCCTCCGGCTCGGCGGTGACCAGCGCCGCCGCCGCGCCGTCGCTGAACTGCAGCATCGCGAGCAAAGGCTCGACCTCGTCCTCCTCCTGCAGATGGAGCGAGGACAGCTCGACCGTGACCGCGAGCGCCCGCGCCTGCGGCTCGGCGCGCACGATATGGTCCGCGACGCGAAGCGCCGAGACGGCGGCGTAGCAGCCCATGAAGCCGACGAGGGTGCGCTCGACCTCGGCGAGGCCGAGCGCCTCGGCGATGATCTGGTCGATGCCCGGCGCCGTGAAGCCCGTGCAGCTGGCGACGACGAGGTGGGTGATGCCGGCCAGCGAGACCTGGCTGGCGAGCCGGCCGATCGCCTCGAGCGCCAGCTTCGGCGCCTCCTCCGCATAGACCTTCATCCGCTCCGAGGTCGGGGGCGCGGTGCCTTGGTAGAAGCCGCCCGGCGCGACCGGGGAGCCGCCGCCCTCGCCCGGCGCGAGCACCGACCAGCGATGCTCGATCCCCGAGCGCTCGGCCATCCGCCGGAACAGTGCGCGGCCGCGGTCATCCTCGATCCGCCGCTCCGCCCATTCGATGAAGGCGCGATGGACGTCGTGGCCGGGGACGGCGGTGCCGACCGCATTGATGTATGAAACGCGCAACGGAGCACCCATCCAAGCCGATCAGGCACAGCTAGGCGCGGCGAACGCTCACTACAATGGCGGCTCGACCGGCGGTGCGGCTCAGTCGCGGCCCTCGCGACGCATCTCCGCGGCGGCGCGGCGCATGTCGCGCGCGCCCTCGCGCATCCCGCGTGCGCCGTCGCGCAGGTCCCGCGAAAGCTCGATCAGCTCCTGGTGGGTCAGGTGCTCGCCGCGGGCGGCGGCCTCGGCGATGCGCCGTTCGCGGTAGCGGGGCGAGCCGAGCTGGTCGGCCTCCTGCTCCATCCGGCGGGCGCCGTCGCTGAGCCCTTCGGCGCCGCGCTCGATCCCGACGGCGCCGGCCGCCACTCCGCGGCGCGCCGCGGCGGTGGCCTGGGCGGCGATCCGCCGGGTCTCGACGGCGGCCATGCGGGTCGCCGCCGCCACCGCGGCCTCGACGTGCCGGGCGATCGCGGCCTCGTCCACGTCGACGATCGGGGGTAGCGGAGCCGGAGCCGGCGCAGCCGGGGGAACGGCGGGATTGGCAGGGTGGGGATGGAGGGCCAGCTTGGCGGGCAAAGGCGGCGGAGGCGCGGCAGGCGCGGCAGGCGCGGCGGCGCCGATCACCACCAAGGGCGGCGCCGCGCCGGGAGGGATCGGCGCCACGGCGACCGCAGCCGGGGAGGGCGGCGCCGCGGGGGCGGAAGCGGGCGCCGCCGGGGCGCGCGGTCCGTCGCGCGCTTCGGCGACGGCCGGGATCAGCTGCAGCACCGCGAGGGTCACCGCGAACAAGGCGCAGCCGGCGGTCGCGGCCAGCGCCCACGGCGAGCCTGCCTGGGCCGAGCGGCGGCGGGCGTCGAGGATCGCGCGGACCCGCCGGGACAGCGCCGAAGCGGAGGGCGCGATGCTGTTGGCCGGGACGAGCGCGCCGGCGCTGAACTGCGCCCAGTGGACCAGGGTCTGCGCATAGCGCGCGGGCTCGACGCAGAGCGCCGCCTCGATATCCGCCGCTTCCTCCGCCTGCTGGACGACCTCGCGCTCGAGCAGCCAGACCAAAGGGTTGAACCAGAACAAGGCCGCCGCGATCCGGGTGAGCATCAGCACCGCCCAGTCGCGGCGGACGACGTGCGCGATCTCGTGGGCCAGGATCGCGTCCGCGTCCTCGGGTTCGTCGAGCGTGTCGCGGTCGATCAGGATGACCGGACGCAGCAGGCCCCAGCTCAGCGGCGACGGCGCTTCGTCCGAAACCAGCAGCCTCAGCCCGCGCGGCGCGTCCGCGGTCCAGCGCGCGCGCTCGAACGCTTCGGTCCATTGCGGGGAGTCGATCTCGCGGGACGCCCTGGTCCAGCGCCGCAAGGTCCAAAGGCCTGCGCCGAGCCGGGCGCCCGCCATCGCGACCCCGCCCAGATAGAGGATCAGGAAGAGCAGGCTCGGATCGTCCCGCATCGGCTCGGGCGCGGGCGCGGAGGCGAACTCCGCGGCGCGCGGCGCGGGCGTCGCGGCGGGCGTCGCGGCCGCGGCGAAATCGGCGGGAGAGGCGGCGGCGATCGCCCCCGCCGGTTCCGCCGCCCAGGCCTCGATCTGGAGCTTGGGCAGGACGAGCGAGAAGAGCGGCAGGAGCAGGAGCAGGGTGACGGCGACGCGAAGCACCGCGGACCGGTCGGCGGCGGCGCGCGAGCGCAGGGTCGCGGCGAGCGCGAGGGCGACGCCGGCGATCAGCGCCGACTTCCAGGCCATTTCGATCAGGAACTCGAAGCTCATCACTGCCGCTCCTTCGCATCGTCGATGGCGCGCTGAAGCGCCTCCAGCTCCTCCGGCTTCATCGTCTTGGTGAGGCCGAGCAACGCGGTCGCCGCGCTGGCGGCGGAGCCGTCGAAAAAGGTCTTTACGAATTGCTTCAGCGCCGATTCGCGCACCTTCGAGCGCTGCGGCACGCTGCGATAGACGTAGCTCTGCTCGCGCATCGTGTGGCGGACATGGCCCTTGGCCTCGAGCCGCCCGAGCAGGGTCCGCACCGCCGAGTAGGAAGGCGGATCGGCCATGCGCTCGCGCACCTCGGCGGCGGTCGCCTCGCCGGCGCTCACCAGGATCTCGAAAATCTCGCGCTCGCGGCGCGGCAGCGATTCGATCAAGGACTCTCTCCTGCTACCTCCGTAGCATGCCACGTTTGTAGCAGAGCGCAACCCCCATTCGTCGCGCCCCCCGCGCGTCCCGCCGCCGAATGCCGAACGGCCGAGACCGTCAGCGCCGCCGCGCGGGCTTCCGGAAGCGGTAGACCACACGGTCGGTCCGCCCGCGGATCGACTCGTCGAAGACGTTGCGGCTGTGGTCGTCGGCCGAATTGCGCAGCATGTCGCTCTGCGCCTCGAGCACGAAGCCGGCGCGCTCGAAGTCCGCGCGGACCGTCGCCGGATCGATCCGGTGGGTCGCCTCGACGACGGCGCGGGTGTCCCCGCCGGGATCCGCGATGTGGTCGATGACCGCGACGATTCCGCCCGGCCGGGTCGCGTTCCAGATCGCCTGGACGGCGCTGTTCGGGTCGATCCGCGGCAGGCCGAAGCGCGCGCTCTCCCAGTAGGCGTCGTGATAGACGAGGTGGAGCATCACGAAGTCGAAGCTCTCGGGGGCGAAGGAGAGCGCCGTCATCGGCGTGCCGTAGAAATAAGTGTTGGGGCTGCGCGCGCGGATCCCGGCCAGCGCCGTGCCCACCCGCTCGTTGCGCATGAAGCTCTCGCCGTTCCAGCCGACGACCAGCCCCTGGGGGCCGACCGCCCGGGCCATGATCTCGGCATAGTAACCGGTGCCGGTGAAGTAATCGAGGACGCGGTCGCCGCGGCGCAGGCCCATGAAGCGGAGCACCTCGGCCGGTCGCCTCACCTCGTCGAGCGCAATCTGGTCGGCCGGCCGCCCGGGCGCCGTCACCGCCGCCCGCAGCTCCGCCTCGCCGAGCGGCTGTCGTGCGCTCTGCGCGGCGAGCGGAGCCGTCACGATCGCGGCCAGCAGAAGAAGAGCGCGCTTCACCATCGTCCGTCCCCTCGTTCGTGTCGCACCGGGAATAACAGGCGCGGGCGCTTGCCCAAAGCGATTCGAAACCGGATTCAGCGCCGCGGGGGCGGGGGCGGGGGCGGCGGGTCCTCGCAGGGCTGGGGCGGCACCGGATCGGGACCGGCCGTCCCGCGCCGCACGCGGTCGGCGAATTCGTCCTCGCGCGCCCAGCAGGCGGTGAGCCGGCGCCAGGCCTCCTCGCGCGGGACCCGCTGGCGCTGCGCGATGGCGTCGACGCGCCAGGCGGAATGGCGGCGGCGGAAGGCCGAATAGCTGCGCGGGTTGCCGACGAAAACGACCCGCCCGGGCCCGCAGGCCGCGCGGACCGCCGCGGCCGCGTCGGCGTCGGTGATTTCGCGGCCCGCCCCGCCGCCGAGCACCATCCGCTCGCCGACCCGCGCCGGATCGCCGCCATAGCCGCCCGCGCCGCGCTGGTAGAGGATGAGCGCGCCCGAATCGTCGAGCCGGACGCCGGTCTCCGCGCCGAAAAAAGCGAACGGATCGTCCTGGCCCGCGCGGTCGAGGCGGAAGCAGCCGTCGCGAAGCACGATCGTGCCGACATTGAGCTCGGCCGTCTCCGCGCCGGTGCGGTGCCGCGCCTGCGGCAGGATGCGCACGAAGCGGCGCGCCTCCTGCGCCACCGGCTCGGCCGGATCGAGCGCGTCCGCGCCGGTCACCCGCACGAACGGCGGAAGGCGCAGCCGCCCGCTCGCGAGCAGGGCCGCGACCTCCTCCGCGTCGACCGCGGCCGTGATCCTGACCTGGTTGTCCGACACATAGGTTCCGCCTTCCGCCGGGATCCCGAGCCGCCGCAGCTGCGCGAACGCCTCCTCCTGCCCGGCGCGAAGCTCGACCAGCGAGTGGCGGACCTGGCGGGCGACGAACAAGGGATTGGAGGTGTAGCGCCTCAGGGTCGCCTCGGGATCGCGGACGAAGCCGACCACGACCCGCCATTCGGGCATATGCTCGATCCAGATGTCGGCATAATTGCCGCGTTGCTCGGCCTCGAGCCGCGGCCCGATCCGCCCGATCTCCCCGACGACCTCGTGCTGCAGCCGCATCCGCCGCTGCGCCTCGGCCTCGCTGACGCCGTGCGCCTGCGCGTACCAGCCGGCCTCGCCGCTCGGCCGCCCGTCCGGACCGGGCGGGGCGTCGCCGAAGCCGGCGGGCGGCGCCGTCTCGATCGTCGGATAGGTGCCGGGGTTGGGCTGCGCGGACAGGGTCGCGGGCGCGCAGGCGAGCAGCAGCAAGAGACGGCGGCGCATCGGCAGGCCTTTGTCGGACAAGGGAAACCCTGCCTGGACGAGCGCAGCTGACCGGAAGCTGAAGCTAGGCCGCGGCGGCCCGTTCCCGCGCCCGCGCGGTCAGCAGTCGCATCGCCGCGTGCGCGGACAGGGCCGCGCCCTCCTGCCAAAACATCACGTAGCTCAGATGCTCGCCGGCGAAGAAGACCGGTCCCTCGGGCCGGAGCAGCTCGGCGTAGCGCGGCGCCCGCGGCGTCGCGAACCAGTCGCCGCTGTTCGGCCCGACGCCCTCCGACCAGGGGGTCAGGCCCCAGGCGACCGTGACCGGCTTCGCGAGCAGCCGCGACTTGCCCGGATGCAGCGCCTCGACCGACTCGCGGCAGGCGCGGAAGCGCTCCTCGTGGCTCATCGCGGTGAAGCGCTCGGGGTGGTCCTGCCCGGTCCAGCCCGCGACATAGGCCGCGACCAGCACCCCCTTCTCGGCGTGCCAATCGTTCGAAGGGTAGATCAGATTCTCATTCACGCGGTCCGTCCAGCCGAGGCCGCCGTAAATGCTCTCCTGCTCCCAGAAGCGCGGCGCCTCGAACGCGGCCTTGACGCTGGGCAGATAGGGGACGTCGCGGATCGCCGCCTTCTTGGCCGGCGAGAAATCGTTGTCGACGCGCGCGAGCAAGGGCAGCGGCAGGGTGCAGATGCAGTAATCGGCCTCGGTCGCTCGGCCGCCATGGACGATGCGCACCCGCTCGCCGACCCGGCGGATCTCGGTGACCGGCGAGTTCAGCCGAACGTTGCGGCGGACGCGCTGGTAGAGAGCGTGCGCGATCCGGTCCATGCCGCCGACCGGCTGGAACATCGGCGATTGCTGGTCGAAGAATTCCTCGAACAGCAAGGGCAGCCCGACCGGCCGCCCGCTCAATATCTCGTTGAGGGGCAGCGGCGGCAGCGTCCGACCGGCCTGCTCGTATCCTCCCGGCATCTCGGCATAGCCGGATCGCCCGTCCGGCGCGTAGTCGCCATTCTCCGCCAGGCTTCCGTAGAAGCGCAGGAACTGGCGCATCAAAGTCTTCTCGGCCGGGCTCATCTGGCCGTCGAGCGCACCGCGGTCGATGGCCTTGGCGAACAGCTCGGCGAGCCGCCCGCGCAAATCGTTCTGCATCTGCCGGTTGCTGTGGACGCGGCCGCTAAACTCCCAGCGCGCCGCGCGGTTGGCGTTGACCATGACCTCGATCGGGACATCGAGATCGCGCGCATAGCCCAGCATCGTGTGGTGCTGGTGCGGGATGCGCGCGGCGCCGGCATTGAGATAGAGGCCCTCGGAGAAGGTGCAGAGCTGGTCCGGGCGTCCGGTCTGCACGACGCGGTCGCCCCCGCGGACCGTCCAGACCCGCCCGCCGATCCGGTTGCGGGCCTCGATCACCATCACGTCCCAGCCGGCGCGCTTCAGCTCGTAGGCCGAGACCAGCCCCGCAATCCCGGCGCCGAGGATGACCACCTTGCGGCCGTTCCCGGCGGCGCGCGGCAGGTCGAGCGGCTCGGCGGCGGCGGGCGAATTGAGCAGTCCCAGCGCCTCCATGCCGAGATAGGCCGCGCTGTAGCCGCCGACAGCGCCCAGCCGTTCCAGAAATGCCCGCCGCGTCAGCGCCATGCCGTCCCCCATTTCGCGCCCGCCGTTCGTCCTGAGTAGGAACCGAGTAGGGCGAAGCCCGTAGCGAGGGGCCGTATCGAAGGACCTGATTCCTCGATACGCCGTCTCGACTTCGCTCGACGGCTTCTCGGGACGAACGGCTGTTTGTCGATTCTCACCTCGTCACCGCGGCGCCGCCGCCGTCGCCTCGATCTCGACCAGCCAGCCGGGATCGACCAGCCCAGCCACCTGCATCGTCGAGCGCGCCGGCCGGTTCGGCTGCGCGGCCGTCCCGAAAAACTCGCGATAGGCGCCCATCATTCCGGCGAAGTCCATCCGGTCCTGGCCCGGCGGCGCCACCAGGAACACGCGCATCATCACGATGTCGCCGAGGCCGAGGCCGTGCCGCGCCAGCTCCGTCTCGATCTTGCGCAGCACCGACCGCGTCTGCGTGGCGGTATCCCCGTAACGCTGCACCGATCCCGCGGGCGCCGAGGGATCCACCGCGTCCGGCACCGTTCCACTGACATAGACGAGGCGATGGCCCGCCGGAACTTGAGCCGAGCTCAGGATCGGGGATTGCGGAACGCCGATCCGGCCAATCTCGCCGACCACGGGACGAGCCGGCTGACAGGCGGCGGCGGCGAGTGCCAGAGCGATGGTTGGAATCGGCCGCATTCGTACGTCCCCCTCCCCCCCGGTCTACCGCCCTGTCGGCGCGCTTCCAAACGGAATTCGGCGTGGCGCGTCGACGCCGCGGAATTGGAAAGCTCCGCCCTTCCTTTTGGAAGGGAACTTCGCGCGAGCGCGTTGACACTGGTTTTTCATGTCTTATGAATGACTTCTTCGGGGGTGGAGTTTCCAGAGAATGTTCAAGGCTCGGTTGGTCGCCACGGTGGCGGCGTGCGCTTTATTGTCTGCTTGCGGCGGCGGCGGGGGCGGCGGAATCAATCCGACGCCCACGCCGGTGCCTGCTCCGCCCGCTCCGCCACCCCCGCCTCCGCCACCGCCGCCGCCCCCGCCGCCTCCCGCGTCGAACAGCAGCCTCGCCAATCTCCAGGTCAGCGAAAGCTTCCCCAACGACACCGCGACCGCGACCGCGTCCTTCCCCCGCGCCGGCGGCACGCCGACGACGGACACGGCTCTCGCCACCGGCACGATCAGCTACGACGCCGGTTCGCAGAGCTATACACTGACCGCGGGCGGGCGCTCGCTCGCCTTCACGCCCGCCCACATCGACGCGTCGCAGACAACCGCTACCCTCACCGTCTACAAGAGGGTCAGCGGGTCGACCGTCGACAGCCTCACGCTCACCAATGCCGGCGGATCCGGCCGCTTCACCTACACTTATGTCGGCGGCGCCTTCTGGCAGCGGACGGTCGAGAGCAGCTCGACGATCAGCGGATCGTTCGACGCCGTCGCCTACGGCGTCCGCACGCCCGTCCCGGCCGTCCCGCGGACCGGCACCGGCGAATATGCGGTCGACCTCGTCGGGGTGGAGTCGGTGAACGACAATGTCGCCGCCGTCACGGGCCAGGGGACGGTTCAGGTCGACTTTGCGAGCGGCGCCGTGGCGACCGTCGGGACGATGGGCGCGCCGATCACCGGCGCGACCGTCTTCTCCGGGGAAGCCCGCCTGGCGAGCAGCGCGAACGGCTTCACCGGCACCTTCCGCTATGGCGACTTCGGCGAGCTCTCCGGCAGCATCAACGGCGCTTTCTACGGCCCGACCGCCCAGGAAGTGGGCGCCGCTTATGCGGTGCGGCAGGGCGACGGCCGCGTCGCCGCCGGAGTCCTCGTCGGCCGCAGCCAGGCGCCCGCGGGATCGAACGCGACCGTGACCAACCTCACCGCCAATGCCTTCCTGCCGAGCGACGCCGCGCGGCTGTCGACGACCCTGACCGGCTCGTCGGGATGGAACGTGAATTCGGGGACGTTCAGCAACAGCGCGGCCGCCCCCAGCGCGGTCGCGGTGATCTATGACAGCGCCCAGCGCAGCTATTCGCTGATCGCTCCCGACCGGTCGCAATATTTCGGCCCGGATCGGCCGGGCGGCACGCCCGAGCTGGACCGGGGCCAGGGCACCGTCCGGGAGGTGCTGAGCTTCCCGGCAGCGCCGGATTCGGCGCTGGTGACCAACGGCCAGCTTCTCCAGGGGCTGCAATATGCGCGCGCCGCGCGCTGGCTCGTGTCGCAGGGCAGCGGCGGCGCGACCAGCTACAGCATCACCGATTTCGCCTACGGCATCGCCACGCCCGGCGCGGCGGTCCCGCGCACCGGGACCGGCGGCTTCGTGATCGGGCTGAGCGGCTCGGCGGCCGACGGCGACTATGCCAATCTGATGAACATCTCCGGGGCGGGCACCGCGCTCGTCGATTTCGGCGCGGGCACGTTGACCGGAAGCGGCAGGATGGCGTTCCGCGAGGATTTCAGCCTCGCCGGCCGCGCCACCCGGACCGCCGACGGCACCTTCACCCTCACCGCGGCCTTGTCGAGCGCGGCGAACGGCTTTTCCGGCACCCTCGCCTTCACCGGCATCGGCAATTATTCGGGCGGGCTGACCGGTCGGCTCTTCGGTCCGGCCGCGGAGGAGATCGGCGGATCGTTCATCGCGAGCGACGGCAGCGGCGGAAGCGCGAGCGGCTCGCTCGTCGGCCGGCGCGATCCCAGCCTCACCGAACCGGTTCCGGCGCTGCGCGACCTGACCGGCTACACCCGGCTCCAGGCGCTTGGCATCCAGAACCCGTCGCTGCGGAATATCGAGAACGCCTATTTCGCCTACGATGCGGACAGCCGCACCTATTCCTATCATTCCACCGGCCCGCTCAACGTCCCGGCCTACGCCTACCAGTTCGGGCCGGCCCAGGCGGTGGCCGCGGAGACCAATGCGACGTTCAGCGGCTATGCGGGTACCGGGCCGGCCGGCCAGCACACGGAGACTGACAGCTTCACGGCTTCGCTGTTCAATCCGACGCCCGACAATCCGCGCATCGCGCTGACCTACACCAGCTATGCCGACATCACGGTGGTCAACAGCTTCGGACACAGCAACCGGCAATGGGTGGTGTACGGCTCGGTCGCGCCCGCATCGCAGCGGCCGCGTTCGGGGACCGGCCAATATTCGGGAATCGTGTTCGGCCATGGCGACCTGACCGGGGCGCCGATCGACGTCCAGGGAAGCGCCACCTTGTCGGTCGACTTCGGCGAACGCACCGTCAGCTCGCTTGTGACGCTCGATACCAGGCCCGCGGGGACCGGCGCGTTCACGCGCTACGGGGTGATCGATTATCGCGGCGGGTTCACCAGCGAGAACCTGTACACCGCCCATGTCTTTGGCGACTCTGCGGCCCAAGGCTACCTCCAGGGGCGCTTCTTCGGTCCTAACGCGGCGGAATTCGGCTTTCTCTTCGGATTCACCCGTTTCGACGGGACGGGACCGCGGATCAGCGTCGTCGGCGGCGCGGTCGGTACGCGGGACTGATGCGCCTCCCGTCCCGCGCTCTCGGCGCCGCTTCGGCGGCCCTCTTGTGCTGCGCCGCGCCCGCTTTCGGCCAGTCGCCGCCGCAGACCCGGACCGGGCTCTCGGCCGCGGAGGTCATGGCGTTTGCCGAGCGCGCAGTCGCCGCCGGCGACGCCGACTCGGCGATCGCCGCTTATACCTCCCTCGCTGCCGATCCCGACATCGACGTGCGCAGCGAGGCGCGCTGGCGCCACGGACGCCTGCTCGCCGCCCGAGGCGACCATGCAGGGGCAGCCTTGCTCTACCGGCGGATTCTCGACGAGCGCCCGGATGCGGGCCGCGTCCGCATCGAGCTCGCCCAGGTTCTCGTCCGCCTCGGGGACGAGGGGGCTGCCGCCCGCCAGCTGCGCCAGGCCCAGGCCGGCGGCCTGCCGAGCGCGCTTGCCCTGGTGGTGAACCAGTTCGCCGGAGCATTGCGCGCCCGCCAGCCGTTCGGAGGCTCCTTTTCGTTCGCGCTCGTCCCGGACAGCAACATCAATCGAGCGACCGACGCCCAGACGCTCGACACGGTGATCGCGCCTCTCGAACTCTCCGAGGAGGCGCGCGCCCAGTCCGGCATCGGCCTCAGGACCGGGGGCCAGGCATTCGCCCGCGTCCGACTCAGCGACAGCATCAACCTGCTGCCCCGGATCTCCGGCGAGGCCGAGCTCTATCGGCAGAGCCAGTTCAACGACATCGCGATCTCCGCTGCGATCGGCCTCGAGATCAATGGGGCCGCCGACCGCTTTCGGCCGTCGATCGCCCGAAGCGCGCGCTTCTACGGGGGTGAGCTCCACTCCCGAACCGCGTCGGCCTCGCTCAACTGGCTGCGCGCGATCGGGCGCGAGGCGCAGCTCGACGCCACCGTCTCGGTCGCCCGCGCCGACTATCGGGTGAACGACCTGCAGGACGCCTGGCTGGTCGATCTCTCGACCAGCTACGAGCGCGCCTTCGACTCGCGCTCGGGAGGCGCGCTGTCCCTGAACGCCTCGCGCCAGGCGGCACGCGACCCCGGCTATTCGACGGCTGCTGGAGGAGCGTCCCTGCTCTACTGGCGCGACCTCGGCCGTCTCACCGTCTTCGCGTCCGCGGGCCTGCGCCGCCTGGAAGGCGACGCTCGGCTCTTCCTGTTCACCGACCGCCGCAAGGAGTGGCTGTACAGCCTCGCGGCGGGCGGCACCTTCCGCCACTTCACGGTCAATGGGTTCGCCCCGCTGGTCCGCCTGAGCTACGAACGCAATTCCTCGACCGTCGGCATCTACGATTACCGGCGCACGTCGGTGAACTTCGGGGTCACGCGAGCCTTCTAACCGTCCGGACAGCGGACCTTTCGCATCAGCCGACGCGGAACGTCATTGCCGCGCCGGGGGCGCTGATCGCGCTGAGCGAGAGGCCGGACGGCGTTCCGTCCCACCATTTGACGTGCGGCGTCGTCAGATCGGAAACCTTGTCCTTATGGCCTGCCCAGAACAGGTCGTGGGCGTCGCCGATATCGGCTTTGCCTTCGAGCTCGGCGAGGCCGTCGGCCTGGACCAGGGCGCATTCGTAATGCGCCCTCGCGGTGCCCGCCTGGTCGCTGTTGCTGCCGCGCTGGTCGACGTGCCAGACGGCGAGGCCGGCGGCGCCCAGCAGGGCGTCCCGTCCCGCCGAGGCGCGATTCTCGATGATGTAATATTCGCGGTCGTTGCGGCGGTGGAGCGCGAACTCGTTGCGGCCGGCGCGAAGCGTCACCGTGGTCCCGTTCGTCAGCCGGGTCACCGAGCTCGCCCAGCCCGCCGAATGCTTCAGATAGGCGCCGACCTGCGCCGGATTCTTGCTGCGCTCGTCGCTCCCGCCGAAACACATCAGGCAGAATTTGCCCGCGCCATACGAATCCTGCCCGTAATCGTAGAGATCCGGGAAGTCGCAGATCATGTGGCCGTTCTCGTGGCAGAAAGTGCCGAGGCTGAGCTCGTCGCCGATGTCCGTGATCTGATAGTCCCGGATCTTGCGGCTGCTGCTGAGGCTGAACGCGGTCGGGAGGGTATGGGCATGCGGCCACAGCCCCTGGCTCCAATTGTTCTCGCACACCCCGGCGTAGAGCACGTTGAGCGCATAGACGAACCGCTTGCGGTCGGCGGTCAGCGGCGCCGGGTTGAAGCCCTTGGCCTTGAGGTCCTGGAGGGCCTCCTCGATCAGCTCGGCGGCGCGCCTGGGATAGCGCTTGGTCTCGTCCGTATAATGCGAGCGCGGGTGCTTCGCGCGGTAATAAGGCATGACGATGTTGGTGTAATCGAGCTTGCCGTCGGAAACGTCGCGGAAATAGTCGCGCACCGATCCTGCATTGCCGAAGCCGCTATAGCCCGGCCGGTTGCAGAAGGCCTCGATCTCGTCGCGCGAGATCGTCGCGGGCTCGTCTGAAAAGTCGATCAGCAAGGTCAGGCCGACGAAGGTGCCGACGGTCTGGCGTGCCGGCGGCGCGGGGAGCGCGCCCGCGGCTTCCTCGGCGGCGCGCAGGGCCCCCTGGAACTCGGCGCGCCGTTCGCGCCAGCGCGGCCCTTCGGTCGGCAGCCCCTTCATCGCGGCCTGTGCCATCGAGAGCAGGCCGCCGCCGCCGGTCGCGCCCGCCGTGCCGATGGTCCGGCCGATCGTCGCGGCGCCGGAGCCGGTCGGCTCGATCGCACGGTAGAAGCCGTTATCCTCCCTGACGATCGGCCGGCCGTCGAGCGTCGCGAAGCGCGCCTCGTGCTGGTCGCCGGTCCCGATCGCCTCCAGCGTGCTGCCGTCGGGCTGGGTCAGGGTGAAGGTCTTGCGCCTGAACGGAATCGACATCTCTTCGCTCCTCCCCGGCCCGCGCCCAGGGGCGCGGGCGAATTGATGCTAGGCGGCACGCGACTCAGGGGCAGGATGCCAGAGCCGCCGCAGAGCGGCAATCGGAGTCGCCGCAGACGCGGGTAGGCCGTCAGCGGCTCGCCCGCGGCCCCGGTTGGGCCGCCGGTCCCGTCGTCGAACCTTGGCCGCTTGTGCCGGGGGCCGTGGGACCCGGCCGCGCGCCGGATTGGCCCGGGGCCGGGGCCGGGTTCGAGCTCTGGCTCTGCGGCGCGGCCGGAGGCTGCGGCCGGTATTCGTCGGGCAGGCAGAGGTCCGGCACGCTCGCGGCGATCCAGAGCAGCAGAAGACCGGCGACGACCAGGGCGAGCCAGGCTTTGGCCTCCCTGAGCGCCGTCAGCAGCGACGTCAGCGCCGCGACCACGGCCTGGAGGCCTGCCGGGGTCACATTCCTGGTCTCGGGACCGCCTCGCTCGCCGCCGCGAAGCGTCGCGACGGCTTCCGCAATGGCCGTTACGATGCCGAACACCAGGCCCGCGATGAGGAACCACCGCGCCAGTTCCAGGGCCTCTGGTGCGAAGTCCCGGCAGATCGTGACGATCCAGTCGGGAATGGCGGGTGGGTTTCGCGACATGATATCTGCTCCTTGCATTCAACCGCGGGGGGCACCCGCGCACGCTCTATTCGAGCATCGTTGTGACGCTGTTGGTGCGGGAATGGACCCTCAAGCCCTTGAGGTGCTCCTGCGGAAAGCCGATCCAGGTCTCGTCGTGGCAGAAGGGTGTGACGACGTCCGGCGTGGGTCCGTCCGGCGGGGTGCCAACGACGTCCGCTTCGTAAATCCCGTCCGGAGGCGGCTGCACGTACACGTAATGCTGGAGTGCGAATTCGGACCAGCCCGGCGTTGAGACCTCCCCTTCGACATGGACGGCTAGGCCCGGCGGATTCGTCTTCACCACGTGGATGGTCAGGGCTGAGACGGAATAGACTTTGAGCGGATTTCGCATGATGCGTCTCCCGTTGCGACGCTCAGTTGAGAATGTTGAAAGGCACGCCGACGAAGAATCCGAACGAGACGTCGTCGCCTTCGCTGGCGTAACCGATCCTTGCGCCCCCGGTGAGCTGGCCCTCGCCGTTGCGCGCGAAGTAGATCGGCACGTCGAGGCTCCAGTCCCCTTCGTCGACGTCGATGGCGAATTCGGGTGCGATTCCGATATTTCCGAGCTGCGGTCCCAGCGGCAGGAGCAGCCGGCCTTCCGCGGACGCGACCGTTCTGCTGTTGCGGGTGGGGGCCCCGTCGGCGCCGGTCAGGCACTGTATGTCCGCCGATCCGGCGACCGGCCGGCAGAGCTGCACTGCCCGCTGCGCCTCGTGAGCGCGGGAATAGCTCACGCCGCCGCGGATCGACCAGTTGCCCGATCCGCCGATCACGCCGGCGAAGCCCTCGACCGAATAGCCGGTCCGCGAATCCTTCTGGATCGAAAAGGACGTCCGATCGAGAAAGGAAAACTCCGTCTCGCCGATCGTGGCGTCTGCACCGAAGAAGAAGGTCGGCGCGTCGCCCGTGAGCGACCGGATCACCTCGTCCTCGAGTCCCGGCGCGCCATAGAGCGCCACCAGCGGCAGGAAATCTCCGGGCTCCGCTTCGGTCCCGTGGACGCAGCGACTGCGCACGGCCTCGGGGATGGTGGTAAAGCGGGCGTCGGCGACGATATTGCGGAGCGCACTCTCCGGCAGCGTCCGCGGCCGCGCCATCCGTTCCCGGAAGGCTTCGACATACCGATCGCCGAGCGCGATCTCGTCGGACGAGGTGATCCCGCTCTGCCAGGCGCGTACGCTCTGCTCGACACAATTGGAGAGAACCTGCTGCCGGATCCGCAGCGCCTGGAGAATTTCGTTGCGGCGCAGCGTGTAGCGGCTCCGGTAATGGACGAAGCCGGCGGTGATGCGGGAGCCGGACAGCGGGTTCGTCAGGTCGACGAAGCGGCCGGCCGCGGGCTCGTCCTTGTCGATCGGCGCGAAGCCCTGCAGGTAGACGCGCGTCGTCGACGAGGTGCGGCGATCGTTGCCCGAAAGCGGGTCGTACTGCCGCCGGGTCCGCGCCAGGTCCGCCGACAGCCCTAAGGATATTTCGGTTTCGCCGCTCGAGGTCGACAGCTGGAAGACCGGCACCGTCGGGGCGAAGCCCTCGCGGTCGGTCGGGCCCTGGGCCTGGACGATCGACCGATCCTGGGCCTCGATCTGGTCGGCGCGAGCCGCGATCGATTCCAGAAGCCGGGCCTCGCCCTCCGCTCGGTCCGATGCGGAGGGTGCACTTTGGGCAAGCGCGCCGTCAGTCGCCGGGAATGCGCCGATTGCCGCGGCGAGGAGGGCGCAGGCGATGATCTTGCGTCCTGACATCACGGCCTCCTATCGAACCTGGAATGCGACGTAGCTGACCGACTGGCCGCCGGCGGACGTGATTCTGATGCCGGTCCGCTCCGCGAGGGTGACCGTCTCCGCGCCGACCTGCTGGGTGATCTTCAGCTTGGCCTTCTGGCCCTGGTTGCCGCGCAGATAGAGGATTGCCACTCCTTCGTAACCGGACGCGAGCTGTGCGTGCCCGACCCCGCCATTGAGCTGGACCGGCACGTAATGATCGTATTCGTCCAGCTCGAGGCGCTTGATTATGACGTCCGTGGTGACGGTGAAGGTTATGTTCGGCATGGTGTCCTCCCAGTTTTCTGCCGAATAGGGCAGGCCGGGCCCGACGACGCGTGACGGCCGTCACGCTCATTGCGGTCCCATCGACACCTTGCCCCCGCGCCCCTCCGCCCCCATCTCAGCGTCACCCGCGTTGACGCTTCGCGCGCGCTCCTTTAGCTTCGGAACGAAACTGGAACACGACCGGCCATGCTGACTCATCTCTCCGTCCGCGGCGCGCGCGAGCACAATCTCAAGAATATCGACGTCGACATCCCGCGCGAGACGCTGACCGTGATCACCGGCCTCTCCGGCTCCGGCAAATCCTCGCTCGCCTTCGACACCATCTATGCCGAGGGCCAGCGCCGCTACGTCGAGAGCCTCAGCGCCTATGCGCGCCAGTTCCTCGAGATGATGCAGAAGCCCGACGTCGACCATATCGAGGGCCTCTCGCCGGCCATCTCGATCGAGCAGAAGACGACGTCGCGAAACCCGCGCTCGACCGTCGCCACCGTCACCGAGATCTACGATTATATGCGCCTGCTCTGGGCGCGCGTCGGCATCCCCTACAGCCCCGCGACGGGCCTGCCGATCAGCGCCCAGACCGTCAGCCAGATGGTCGACCGGACGATGGCGCTGCCCGAGGGCACCCGGCTCTACCTGCTCGCCCCGGTCGTCCGCGGCCGCAAGGGCGAATATCGCAAGGAGCTGGCCGAATGGCAGAAAGCCGGCTTCACCCGGGTGCGCATCGACGGCACATTCTACGACATCGAGGACGCCCCGGCGCTCGACAAGAAGTACAAGCACGACATCGAGGTCGTCGTCGACCGACTGGTCGTGCGCGACGGGATCGAGACCCGGCTCGCGGACAGCCTCGAGACCGCGCTCAAGCTGGCGGAGGGGCTGGTGTATCTCGACCCGGCGGATGCACAAGCCCTCCCCCTTGAGGGGGGAGGGTTGGGTGGGGGTGGAGTCTCCGGAGAGTCACAACCCTTCATCGACTCCACCCCTCCCTCAATCCCTCCCCCTCAAGGGGAGGGAGGCAAGATTCTGCAGGACCACGCCCCCCCGGGGCGCATCACTTTCTCCGAGAAATTCGCCTGCCCCGTCTCCGGCTTCACCATCGCCGAGATCGAGCCGCGTCTGTTCAGCTTCAACGCTCCGCAGGGCGCCTGCCCCGCCTGCGACGGCCTCGGCGAGAAGCTCCTGTTCGATCCCGAACTGGTCGTCCCCAACCAGAATCTGAGCATCCGCAAGGGCGCCGTGGTCCCCTGGGCCAAGTCCAACCCTCCGAGCCCTTATTACATGCAGGTGCTCGGCAGCCTCGCCCGCGAGTTCGGCTTCAGCCTCGACACGCCGTGGAACGAACTGTTCGAGGAAGAGCGCGACATCATCCTCTACGGCACCAAGGGCAGACCGGTGACGCTCACCTTCGTCGACGGCCGCAAGAGCTACGACGTCAGGAAGCCCTTCGAAGGCGTGATCGGCAACCTCAACCGCCGCATGCTCCAGACCGAGAGCGCCTGGATGCGCGAGGAGCTCTCCAAGTACCAGTCCGCCGCGCCCTGCGAGACCTGCCTCGGCGCCCGCCTCCGCCCCGAGCCGCTGGCCGTCAAGATCGCCGGCGAGGACATCTCGCAGGCCAGCCGCCGCTCCGTCCGCCACGCGCACCAATGGTTCTCGACCCTCGAGGACAAATTGACGCCGCAGCAGAAGGAGATCGCCCGCGCGATCCTGAAAGAGATCAACGAGCGCCTCGGCTTCCTCAACAATGTCGGCCTCGACTATCTCGACCTCAGCCGCACGTCGGGCACGCTCTCGGGCGGCGAGAGCCAGCGCATCCGCCTCGCCAGCCAGATCGGCTCCGGCCTGTCGGGCGTGCTCTACGTCCTCGACGAGCCCTCGATCGGCCTCCACCAGCGCGACAACGACCGCCTGCTGGTGACGCTGAAGCGCCTGCGCGACCTCGGCAACACCGTCATCGTCGTCGAGCATGACGAGGACGCGATCCGCGCCGCCGATTACGTCATCGACATGGGCCCCGGCGCCGGCGCCCATGGCGGCGAGGTCGTCGCGCGCGGCAAGCTCGAGGACGTGCTGGCCAACGAGGCCTCGCTGACCGCCGACTATCTCACCGGCCGCAAGGCGGTCGCCGTCCCGGCGAAGCGCCGCAAGGGCAACGGCCGCAAGCTCACGGTGAAGGGCGCCCGCGCCAACAACCTCAAGGACGTCACCGCCAGCATCCCCCTCGGCACCTTCACCTGCATCACCGGCGTCTCCGGCTCCGGCAAGTCGAGCTTCACCGTCGACACTTTGTACGCGGGCGCGGCGCGCGCGCTGAATGGCGCGAGGGTGATCTGCGGCCCGTGCGAGGGCATCGAGGGGCTGCACAATCTCGACAAGGTGATCGACATCGACCAGTCTCCGATCGGCCGCACCCCGCGCTCCAACCCGGCCACCTATACCGGCGCCTTCACCCAGATCCGCGACTGGTTCGCCGGCCTCCCCGAGAGCCAGGCGCGCGGCTACAAGCCCGGGCGCTTCTCGTTCAACGTCAAGGGCGGCCGCTGCGAGGCGTGCAAGGGCGACGGCCTGATCAAGATCGAGATGCACTTCCTCCCCGACGTCTACGTCACCTGCGACGTCTGCCACGGCCACCGCTACAACCGCGAGACGCTGGAAGTGAAGTTCAAGGGCAAGAGCATCGCCGACGTGCTCGACATGACGGTCGAGGACGCGGTGGAATTCTTCAAGGCGGTCCCGCCCATCCGCGAGAAGATGGCGATGCTGGCGGAGGTGGGGTTGGGCTATATCAAGGTGGGCCAGCAGGCGACGACCCTCAGCGGCGGCGAGGCGCAGCGGGTGAAGCTCGCGAAGGAGCTGTCGCGGCGCGCCACCGGCCAGACCCTCTATATCCTGGACGAGCCCACCACCGGCCTCCATTTCGAGGACGTGCGCAAGCTGCTGGAAGTGCTTCATGCGCTGGTGAATCAAGGCAACAGCGTCGTGGTGATCGAGCACAATCTCGAGGTGATCAAGACGGCGGACTGGGTGCTCGATTTGGGCCCGGAAGGCGGCGACAAAGGGGGAGAGGTCGTGGCGGAGGGGACGCCCGAGCAGGTCGCCGACGTGCCAGGGTCCTACACGGGCGGCTATCTCAAGCCGCTGCTCCGCAAGTCGGTGCGCTCGGAAGTCAAGAGCCCTATCGGACGGAAAACGCGGGGGTCCGCTTCCTCAATGCGCGAGCGAGAGGCCGCCGAGTGAATGCCGTCGAACCGATCTCACCATTTTGTACCGCGCTGCTACCTTCGAAATTTCGCGCGCGCGGATGGAAAGGTAATTCGACTTTATAACATTTTGCGCCAAACTGTGTTTGCGTCGGCACCTGTGAAGAGTCAGTGCGCACGAAACTATTTCTACGGCAACGATGAGCTAGAGTTCCATCTTGGAGACATCGAAGGTCGCTACGCGGAGTGGATTACCCAAGGTGTTCTTTCTCCAGAGCGTAAACTAATAGACGATATCGACCTCTTCTGCAAGTTCTTTACGTTGGTACAGTACATGAGGACGGAAGCGCATGCCGCGCGAATGCGAGGCACCTTCGGGCTGATGGAGGCGCTCGCAGAAATACCGGAGGATAGCGAATTTTCACCGCGGCGGCTGGACCTTTCTGACACCGCCTTGGCACGTGATGGAATTTTCTTTGCGCTTGAGATGCGCAACCAAATTAGTGATCTAAAGTTGGCATTTCTAGACAATATGACGGAGACTAGATTTGTTACATGCGATGACCCCGTGGTGCAGACTAATCGTCTTTATATTCAGCGGGTGGGGCAAACTAACTTCGGCATCAGGAGTGCAGGAACTATATTCTACGTCCCGTTGTCGCCGCGCGTAGCGATGCTCCTATATGATGGAGATGTTTATACGCTACCAAAATCGGATCGGTACTGGGTAGGAATAAAGAGGGATCAGGACGTACATGCCTTTAACGAACTGATCTTCTTGAAAGCCCGTGAGAATGTGTATTTCTTGGATCAAGGCGATTTCTCGACGGATCGGTTTCAGGCGGTCGCGGATAGGCGCATTGTGCATTGGCATCGGGGACGAATCCTAGTTCCGATCGGGGAAGAGGAGGGTGGGCGGATATTTGCTGAGGCCGACGAACCGCCCCCCGAAGGCAATTATGTGATAGCCACTTCTCAACAGCACCCAAGACCAAAAACATGGCCCTCGGTGCTAGGCTTCCGGCGCCCTGCGATTGTATACGGAAACGGTTCGGAGATCGGCTACGTACGGAAGCACACCGTACCAACAAACGTGGCGGGCGTAATCAAAATCAAAATCTAGATTTTCGCACGCGCTACCTAGCTGTTCAGACCATTAAGCCTCGGAAAGCCCTCGCCTTCGTCACCTGCGAAGACCTCTTGGGACGCTTCCACCGACCGACGCAAAGGCCTTGACTCCTACGCTGGTGAAACCTGAGATTGGATTGATTTTGCAGCTCAGGAGGACCTGGTGAATCTGGCACGGTCAAGCCCATCTTATAATGAGTTTGGAGATGAGGAGATAAAAGACATAGTCGTACGAAGCTACTCGATCATGGGGACCGTGAGCGGAATCGGCCAATCCTTTGCTCAGATCGAAGCTCGGGAAGCTATAATTCCAGATAGGAACTTAGCCGATTATTCCGTTAGGATCGAACTGAGTAGCGGTGGAGATTACCCGCAAACGTCTTTCGCCAACATTAATTATAAGGATATAGACAGATTTAGCTCTGTCCTTGATAAATTAACGTTTACTAGCATTACGACCGACAGGTTTTCGTTCTCAGAAGTACAATATGAAATAAACGACCTGAGCATAATCGTTTTTAACACTGATCGAGGGACTTTAATGGTAGCAATAAGCCACGGAGGTGTAACTATTCATTTTACCTCCGTATCGAAAATAGCTGACCTACGAAAACTTGTATTAGCTGCAAAGGATTGCTTAGACCTTCATAAGGTAAACTAACCGGTACTAGCCGCCAGTCCCTCCTGAATGAGCCGCCGAATCGCCTCCGACCGCGACGGCTTGGGCTCGGGCTGGCGTTCAATCCGCGCGCCGATCCTCGCCTCTAGGTCCGGCGGCATCCGCATGCTGCGCATCGGGTGGATGCCCGTCCGGGGGGGGGGGCCGCC
>Ga0196963_10000619_pt1 | contig 30043 bp, 54 predicted proteins | sample S1_5metaG_FD_148600 | JGI IMG/M metagenome (GOLD analysis project Ga0196963, IMG submission 148600) | Soil microbial communities from Anza Borrego desert, Southern California, United States - S1_5 | ecosystem: Environmental > Terrestrial > Soil > Desert | place: USA: California | collected...
GTCGCCGTGGGCTGTTGATCACGATGGTGGGGTGCCCCCCTACCCCTGCCCGCCTGTTTGTGCTGCTCAGTGCGGGGTTACCAAGCACGTGAGTGGACTGTGGGTGTGTAGTCCATGCTGTTGCCTCGCGCGCTGTTGCACCTGCGTCCACAGGTGGGGCAACCCTGCACGCCGTGGGCAGGGGCCAGGTTGGTGGGGTCGGCCACGTCCCGCGTGGGGTCGATGCTGCGGGGGATCAGGTGGTCGACTGTGTCAGCGCCAGGGTGTCCGCACAGGTGGCACAGGTCAGAGGCTCGAAGCACCGCCGTGCGCGCCTGCCGGTACCTGTGACCGATGGCCCGGGGGGTGCTCACCACCACCCCCGGAAACAGCGGTGGAGCCCACCCGATGGGCAGACTCCTCTAACCGCAGATCTTCGCAGGCACCGTCACGTGACGTCAAGCCAGTGCAGGTCAGGGCGTGTCACAGAGCCGATGGAGGAGCGCGCCTCTCACCGTCCACCGTGGGCGCCGTCGGCGGCCGGCGGGTCAGCCGATCGCCATCCACAGGCACCGAGCGTCGGTGGACTGGAAGTCTCCCGTCCGGGCCTGCTCCGCCAGCTCGTCGAACATGAGCCCTAGCTCCGCCAGATGTCGCGCCACCCACGCATCCCACTCGGCAGGTGACAGGTCCCACACGTCCACGTCGGGTCCGGCGGCAGCGTCGAGGCGGACGGTGACATGCCCGGTCCCTACGCGGGGGAGGCCGAGCACCAGGTCCCGCATGACCGCCTCGATGACGCGCATCGGTGAGCGCAGCCATGACCGCAGGATCACCACGGTGGTGTCGGGCGCCAGGCGAGCACCCCGCAGGCCGTAGTCATTGGTCGTAGACACCGTCCGTACGTCGCCCGCGGCGAGCCCCTGCGACCGCCTCCACCGCTGCACGTCCGGTATGGCGCCGCACACCACGTATCGTCGTTTGTTCACCGCGCCCACTCCTCCATGATTCCATCGGACGCCTGTGCGCCGGCCGGTGGCGGCACCCGGACGTCGGTCAACCGTTGGCCAGGTACCCCGCTGCGCAACTCCGGCCCGTGCTCGCCGCGCAGCTCGACCCGCCGCATCTCAGCCAGCCGATCGGCCGCCCACAGCCGGAACTCCTCCGGGGTCTTGCCGAACGGGACCTCGTCCAGCCACTCCACCGTGAACCGGGCCCGCCGGCCCATCACGGTGCACGGTTCACGGGCGACGAGGGCGTACATCAGCTCCTGGTGGCGCTGGGCTTGGTCGTCGCGGTCGGCGGCGACAGCCCTGATGGCGGCGACGGCCTTGGCGCTCATGCTGCCTGTCCTTCCGTAGTGGTCTTGATGTGCTCCGCGAGCACGCCGATGGCGTCCTCGTCCCAGCCGGCCGCGCAGGAGGTGCAGAACGCCTCCCGGGTGGTGAGGTTGATCCGCAACGTGCCGACGGTCTCGCAGACCGGGCACGCCGCCCGCGGCACGTACACCTGCTCCCAGCCGGTCAGGACCACGCACCAGCGGCGCCACTGGCGCATCTCCGACAGCAGCGCCCGGGCGGTGTCGTCGTCCAACACCCCCGCGGCGCCGACGAGGGCGCGGACGGTGGACTCCACCGTGTCCCGCTGCTCCAGGCGCAGCGACCAACACCAGCGGGTCACCGCGATGCCGATGGACGCGTACCGGCTCAGCGCCTCGGTCTGCACCGGGGGCCGGGAGGACGGGTGCGGGGCGCCGCCCTCGCGGTCGGCGGAGCCGGGCTCGACGGAGGCGTGGAGTTGCGCCAGCAGGCCCGGCTGGACGGTGGTGTGGGCCCGGAACTTGCGGTGCCGGTTGTGGTCCCAGTACTCCACCCGCTCCGTGTGCTGGCGCGGGTCGCACAGCTCCTCCGCCACCAGCCCGATCTGCTGAAGGACGTCACCCATCCGCAGCCCCCTTGTCCGTTCGGTTGACTACCGGCGCAGCCCGCGCGGCGCACCGCACCTCCGCCGGAAGGGTGAACCCGACCCCGTGACCCTCGGCGGTGTGGTCCCACACCGCGACCGCCGCCGCCGTGACCGCGTCCAGGTCGCCGTCGTGGATGACCAGCACGTGCCGGCCCCGGGCGTTGATCTCCACCCGGCTCAACGGTCCTCCTCGGACGCGGCGCGGATCAGCGGCGACATGGCGTCGTACGCCGCGCGCGCCTGATGTCCCGCCAGCGCGATGCCGAGCCGGCGGGCGTACTCCAGTGCCGCCCGCACGCAGTCGTCTCGGAGCCGCACGGAGGCGCGGAGCCGGGCCAGATCCGCCTCGGTCAGCTCACCCATTGGACGCCTCCCGGGCGGGCGCCGGCGCGCGGAGCTTCCCGCAGTAGCAGGCGCCGCACCGCGCAGCGTCCTCCCGGCACTCGGGCGCCTGTGGCGCCCACGAGAAGCGTCCGCCGTCGCCGGACGCCCACGAGCACAGGTCAGCCCAGCACCGGCCGGGTAGCCGGTCCAGCAGGCGGGCGATCCACCTCCGGACCGTCTCGGATGGGCTACGCACGGTCGGTGTCCTCCTTGTCGGGGCCGGGCTCACCTGGCCGGTAGGTGGCGATCACCTCGTCGCGGGTCGTGTGCTTGAACCAGCGCCGCACCTCCCCGGTGCAGCCGCTCCGGGTGTACTGCGCGGCCAGGCGATGACCTTCCGCCAGGGTTCGGACGTTCGGGTTCCACTCCTGGGCGCCGTCCGCCCACTCCCAGCGGACGCCGTACCGCTCCTCGGTGCGGGTGCCGGCCGGCAGCAGCCGACCTGCCCGAGCTAGGGCGGCAAGCGCAGCGCGAGCGCGGGTGTCCGAGCGGGACCCGCCGGTCGCGTCGACCACGAGCGTGACGTCGGCCTCGGTGTAGCCGGGCACCGGCTGGTCGGTAGTCACGACACCTCCGGAAGAAGAACGGCCTGGCGCAGCCGGGTACGCAGTGCCAGGTCCAGGTAGGGCTGGTGCAGGTCGATGCCGACGAACCGGCGCCCGAGGCGGCCGGCGACGGCGCCGGTGGTGCCGGAGCCGCAGAACGGGTCCAGCACGGTCCCGCCGGGCCGGCAGCCAGCCAGGACGGCCCGGCGGACCAGCTCGTCCGGCATGACGGCGAAGTGCGCGCCGGGGAACCGGGCCGTGGCCACGTCCCACACGTCACCGGGGTTGCGTCCGGCCGGGTGCACGGCGGTGTGACGGCTGCCGGTGGCCACGCAGTTGGTCTGCCGCGGCTGCCCGCCGACGCCGTCGGTGTACTTCGCCGCCGCCGGCGGGCCGCCGGGGAGTGGGGGCGGGGTGGCTGGGCGCTCGCGGATCGGGCGCTCGCGGATCGGGTCCAGGTCGAACCAGTACCGCGGACCCTTGGTGAGCAAGAACATCGCCTCGTGCCGGGTGCTGAGCCGGTCGGTGACCGACTCCGGCATGGCGTCGGGCTTGTTCCACACGATCCGGTTGCGCAGCGTCCAGCCTGTCTGGATCAGCGACCAGGTGACCCGCTCGGGGATCATCAGCAGGCTCTTGTACGGCGCCTCCGACGTGGCGTTGACCCGCGGCGGGATCAGCTCAGCCCTGTCCGCGCGCCGGGTCTGGCCGACGCTCGCGCCGGCGTTGGCCTTCCCGGCGTACGTGTCTCCCAGGTTCAGCCACAGCGTGCCGTCGTCCGCGAGCACCCGCCGAACCTCGGCCAGGATGCCGACCAGCCGGTCGATGTACATGCCGCTGGTCGGCTCCAGTCCCAACTGGCCGGGCTCGCCGCCGTAGTCCCGCACCGCCCAGTACGGCGGGGACGTGACGACGCAGTCGGCCGAGCCAGCCGGCAGCGCCCGGAGCACGTCGAGGGCCTGCCCGTGGTACAGCGTCACCGCGTCGTCGTCGTAGTACGGCGCCGAAGCGGTCACCGGCGGGTCGGAGGTCACTCGGTCACCGCCTCGGTCTGAGCGGCGCGTACCTCGTCCTTGTGCTGGCGGTGCCAGCGGCGGCGGGCGTTGGCACTGTGGAGCACGCCGGAGGTCGCCCCGCAGGAGCAGCGGGCAGGACCGCAGGGCTGGGCGGTGCCGAGCCCGTTGGTGTTGATCCGTCCCTCGTTGGGCAGGATGTGGCCGGCGAGACGGTTGGGCGTCATGGCTTCTCCTCAGTAGGGGCGGTGGCAGCGGGACTAGCTGTCCTTGGTTTCGGATCAGTCATCGGTGGTCGCCTCACCCGCCAGTTCGCCCATGCGTTCCAGCACGGTCGCCGCGCCGCCGGGGAACGCCCCCGGGTCACGCCGCCACTGGGCGAGCAGATCGGTGAGGAGTGCCAGCCGGCTGGCCCGGCGCAGCAGGTCCGGCGCGGCTCGGACGGCCTCGACAGCGAGGCGCTGCGCCGCGTCCGGGTAGAGCCGACCGATCTCCTGCATGTCGTCGGCGCCGGCGGCGATCGCGACGGGCGTGGACCCCACGATGATTCCCACCGGGCAGGTGCGGGCTGCACCGCCATCGTCGTAGTCAGTCTGCTCATCCACCGCCCAGTCGGTGCGCGGGAACGCGCCGAGCGCCGAGCGCAGCATTTCGTCGTGACTAGGCATGGGTTTCCGCACCTTCCTGTTCGGCCAGCAACTGAACGACGCTGAGGTGGATGCCGATGAGCCGACCATCGATGGCCCGGTATCGGGTGCCGGCCGCGGTGGTCCACTCTGTGGATGCCTGGTCGTCCAAGACTGCGATCAAGTCGGCGGCCTTCTTCCGCTCCGACTGGCTAGTCAGGAAGCTGACGACGATGGCCACGTCGCTGTTGAACGGCGTGGGGATTGACGCGGTGCCCTCGCTCACCTCCGTGGCGAGGATGCGCAGCGCGCGGGCCAGCTTCTTGTCACCGCGCAGGCCAGTGCTCTCGGCGCGCTTAGTTGGCCTTAGCCGCTGCTCAGCCATCGGCGGGCACCTCGGGCATCGGCGCGTGGTCCATGTCCTTCCGGCAGCGCATAAACCCGTTGCGGTCCACGTACGCGCCGTTCTCCAGGAGCCGGATGTCCTGGGGGCAGTGCTGGCACCGGTGCGGGTACTCCGGCTCGGGCAGCAAGCCGCCGGTCAGGTAGTCGATCAGCATGGCTACTCCCGCCTTCCGAGGTCGAGCGGCGCGTCGGACGGCCCGGTGTACGTGGGGCAGCCGGGACCGACCGGGTGGCTGTCCTGCCACCAGGGGCACCCGCAGTCGCGCGGCTCGGGTCGTCCCGTGGCGTCCTGCCGGTAGTGGCGCAGCGCCAGCTCCAGCGGCACGTTGTCGTCGGTGAACTGGTGGCCGGGGAAGTCGACGTCGGGGTGCCCGTCGTCGTCCAGCTCCAGCGTCAGCCCGGCGCGCTCTGCGACGCCGAGCACCACCGAGCGGGGCGCAGCGACCGTGGCCACCCCCAAGCCGTACACGAACCGGGACGGGTCCTGGCCGTTCGGCCGCCGGTCCTCGGTGAGCAGCCACCAGCCGCGCTCCTCCTGCCAGCCGATCCACACCTCGTCGTGCCGCCAGATCGGCTGGCCACCGATGGTGCCCTGCCGGCCGAGGTCGAGCTTGATCGCGCCGTCGCGGGGGTCGTTCGGGTCGGCGTAGAAGTCGGCGGTCGGGAACCCGGCGGCGTCGAGCGCCGCGGCCACGGCGGCGATGTACGGCTCGTGCGCCTCGTGGTAGCCGCGGCCATCCGGGTACAGGTCGGCCATCGTGGGCATCGTGATGTCGGAACTACACACCGCTAGATCACCGTCCCGTCGGCAGCCGTGAACGGCGGCCTCTCGTGCTCCCAGAGGTGCCAGACCAGGCCGGTGCCCGGCGGAATCGCGGTGCCGATGTGCTGGTCAGCGGCCGGTGGCAGCGGTTGCCCAGTGCCGAACACCCGGAACGCGCGGTCCGCCTCCGACTCGACCCCGACCAGGGCGCAGACCTCCACCACGGAGGGCCGGCGGGTGTCGACGTGCAGGATGGGCCCCGACAGCCGCAGGACGTGCCAGCCGTCGTCGACCGGGACCTCGTACCGGAACACCGTCCGGTCGCCTGCACTACCCACGATTAGCCTCCACGTTCCCAAGATGCTGGGCATCCAGGGCAGACGCCGCCGACTCGGTGCTGGCCATGTTGAGGCCTGCGGCCATGGCCTGCGCCTGTACCCACCGGACCGCCGCTGACCGCCCGGGGTCTCCTTCGCCATCGATGTAGACCATGTCGTCGTGGTGAGCAATGTCGCCGGGCCGGACTTTGTCTTCGGGCAGGTAGCCGTCTTCGGGAAGCGCGGTTCCGCGCACCACGGCGATGTCCACGGCATCCGTGGAGGACAGGGCGGCAAGCGCCTCGTCCAGCGTTTTGTAGACCATGCCGCAGTAGGACAGCACGGCTTCCCACGGGCCGCGTAGGGCGTCGGTGGTGGTCTGGTCAGTCATCCGGGTCCTCCTCGGTGGGGTGGTGGATGGGGCACGGCCCTGCCTTGACGGGCTTCCCGCACCGCTGAGTCGGTCGCTGCCGGTCCGGTTCGGCGCACACCCACCCGAGGGCGGGCACCCATGTGACGAGCCGGCCGTCGACCGTCTCGACGGCGTTCACGCCGGCGCTCCGGTGGCGCGGGCCAGAACGGCGGGCATCGGCTGGACGAGCCGGTACTGGCGGGGCCGGGCCGGGTTGTCGACGCGTCGGGGCAGCGACCACACAGGAACGGTGATCGTGCCGCCGTCGACCTGGATCGTGTCGGCGATGGGTACGACGTTGGGGTCGATGCCGTTGCCGCGCAGCCACTCGGCGAGCTGGTTGCGGGTGGCGTGGTCCCGGGTGTCGGGCAAACGGTGGGTGCTCATGCGGTGTCTCCATCGGTGATGAGTCGAAGTTCGGTCATCGCGTCGCGGCGGGCAGGGGGGCGGCGGGCCGACGCCGCGGCGGTCCGCGCCGCCCGGCGCGCTGGTGTGTCCGGCGCCGGCGGCGCCTGCCCGTATGCGGGAAGGCTGCGCCAGTCGGGGTTGTCGGGGGGCGGGGCGGCTTGCCGGCCCCCCGCCCCGGAACCCCCCTTTAGGGGGTTCGGGTCGGGTCGGGTCGGGGTAGCGAACTTCCCCCGAACGTTCGCCTGTTGTTCGCCCGAACCATTCGACCGCTGACCTGCTGTCTTCCGCTGCTCGCGCAGGTTTCGCATGCGTTCTCGTGCTGCTCTTCTCTCCGCTTCGACCGCCTCTCGTTTCGGGTTGAACTCCGACCAGTCGTGGAACCGATAGCCACCCCGCGCCCGCCTCCACAGCCCCACAGCCACCAGCTCACGCGCCAGCTCGACCGACCCCGGAAGCAGCCGCGGCAGCACGTGGTCAGGAACGAACCCATCCGAGAGGTTCGCCCCGGACCACGAGCCGGCGACCACCCACAGACCCAGCGCCGCCGCCGAAGCGGCCAGTACCTTCGGGTGGGAGTGGAACGAGTCGTCCACCTTGAACCACGTCACTCGCGCTCCATGTGCTTGTCTCTGTAGTGCCGGTAGAACTCGGCGAGCGCCCACACCCCGTCGTGGGATGCGCCCTTCGCGGGGCACAGGCAGCACCGCCATCGGGCCCTCACCCGCCGAACCGTTCACGAACGACCGCGGCAGCCGCATCGGCGAGAGGGAACGTCCACCCCAACATCACCGACGGCGACACGTCCGGGTCGACCGTCGCCGCGAGGACGAACAGCAACTCCCACCGCGCCTCCTCCGACAGGCCGAGCAGCCACGAACGGTTGCGTTCCGGGTCCACCTCCCGCACCCGCATCACGAACTCCTGGGCCAGGCGCACCAGCTCGTCCGGGTCAGTCACGGCCGAACACCGCCCGCCGGGCGCGCTCCACATCCCGATGCGTCGGCCGGTCCAGGCGCAGCAGCGCCTCCAACGCCACCCGCGCCCGCTCCAACTGCCGAGCCTGCCGGACCGCCTCCGCAGTCAGATCCCACCGGGCCCTGCCGTCCACGACCGGTGCGACGATCCACATCACGACCGCCCCCCGCAGATGGCGCACCCGTCCGCCGTCGACTGCGTGCGCCTCACCGGGCGCGAGTCCTGGCCGTAGTGAACCCCGCCCACCACGATTTGGAACCAGTCATGCCGGGAGGACCAGGCAGCGCACTCGGCGAGCACCGGACAGTGGGACAGGCAGACGTGCATGGCTCGTCCGGCCTTGTACTTCCCTGCCTGGCCGGTGGCGTCGGCCTCGAACCGGTCCAGGTCGCCGCCGCACGCGGCACGGTGACGCCACTCCATCAGCTCACCTCCGGCTCGTAGCGGCGGCACGGGCACTTCTCGCGCCGGCCGTGGACCGAGCACGATGTTCTGTACTTGCCGTCGCGGCTGATGTGGTGGGCGGTCTGCGCGTGCCCGCACAGGCACCCTGGCGGCCGGGTGTAGTCGATCAGGGAGCCTGTCATCGCCTGAGGGTCCCGGCGGGTCACGCCGCCACCGCCTCGGCGCTGAGCGCCTCCACGGCGGCACGCATCGTCGGCAGGCGCGACAGCGCATAGGTGGCCTGCTGCCAGACGACGCCGTTGCCGGCGATGCGGATCGCGTCCGTCCGGCCGACGTGCTCGGTGATCCAACCTCGGGGGAGGCCGAGCATCCACTCCGCGAACCCGGCCGTCAGGCGTGGTCTGCCCGTCCGGCCCGGCTCGGTGGGGTCCGGTGCGGCGAGACCGAACGCCGCCTCCTGGCGACGCACCGCCGCCTCGTAGCCGCCGAACCTCCCAGCCTGCACGGCCGCCGGCAGCGCGAGATCCCCGGCCGAGCCACGCTGGTTCGGTCCACCCTTGACCGCGTCGGACGCGCGCGGTGTCGGCAGGAGGGCGATCACCTCAGACAGGGGGCGTCCTGTCTGGTCTCCCCACCCGGCTCCCCGGTTCGCGTCGTCGACCAGGTCCCGGGCGAGGAGCACTAGACCCGCCGCCCACGTTCCGGCGGTTGCGGTGAGGCCGAAGCCAGCCGGCACCAGTCCGTAGGTGGAGGTCAGGACGTTCGCAGCGACCACGAGGCCGAGGAACACCACAGCGGCGCCGAGCGCCCGTGTGTTGAGGGTAGGCATCAGCTCTCCCGGGGTGGGTTGTCGGAGTAGGTGCCGTTGTCGGTGAGGTACACCCAGCGGTCCCGCTGGACGAGCACGGCCACCTCCGCCGGCCGCCCGGACTGCGGTACGAGCCAGCCCATCGTCTGCGCCTCGGCCCGGTGCGACTCGACGTCGGAGTGGCACGGCGGGCACAGCAGCAGCAGGTTGGACGGCAGGTTCGTGTCCAGCCGCCGGGAGCCACCCGCCCCCCGCGGGCGTCGGTGGTGGAGGTGGTGGTCCTCGCCGCGCCGGTCCCCGACGGCGCCGGTGCAGATCTCGCAGGAGTACTGCGCCCGCTCGTACACCGCCTCCACGACGTCGGCGGACGGACCCGTGGCCCGGGGCCGGGAGCGCATCGGGGCGCGCTTCACTGCCGCCTCCCGGCGTCGATGCCGGCCATGTACGCCATGTCCAGCGTCATACGGTCCCAGAAGTCGTCGTCCGTGCCGACGCACTCCGGGCAGTACACGACCGGGTCGCGGGCGCAGTTCCGACCGAACCGCCACCCGGCCACCCGGGCGGCGTCGAGCGCAGGTCCCGCGAATCCGGACTCGTAGGTGTGGAACCGGCGGCACGCCTGGCACTCGTACCGCGACTTCACAACGACACCGCCCGTCCGAGCACGACCGCCACACGGCGGCGGATCTCCGCCGGCGTCCACCGCTCGACCTCCGCCGAGTACTCCGCCTCGCACGCCGAGCACGTGCGGGTCGCCCGACCGCGGCCGTTGTGGCTCGGCCCGATCTCCTCGGTCATCGGGGCGGAGCAGCACACCGAGTCCCACATCACGCCCCCCCTCCGACTGCGCTTGTAGGTGCGGCTGGCCTCGTTCGCCGCTTCTGTGCACGGCCGGCACCGGCACTCCCAGTTCCGGTACGTCGACACCCGCCCATGAGGTGCGAGAGAGGGATCCCGACGGAGGCGAGCCGCGCGGATGTGGCGCTTCACCCGCTCCCGGAACCGTGTGGCGACGGTGCAAACCCGGCAGCGGCAGCCCTTGAGGTAGTGGGTACTGCCGTGCCTCACGGGGCACCGTCCTGCGGGAAGTCGCGTCGCCGTTCCGTCGCCTGCTGGTTGAGCGTCCGGTACTGGCTCGGGGTGATCGCTCCGGACCCGCGGGCCTCGGCTGCGGCGGCGCCTACCAGCAGGACCCCGTCCCATGAGGTGGCGTCGCTGATGGACTTCGCCAGCTCGTCGAACGTGCCCACCTGCTGGATGGTGGCCGGGCGCGCCGACTCCCACTCGGCCTCCTGGTCGGCCTGCCGGTTGCGTACCTCCTCGGCCGACGCGATGCCCTTCCTCGTATCCGCCGCGAGGGCGGCGACAATCGCCCGCCCCCAAGCCGACGTCTCCGCGTTCTGCACCTCTGAGCCGCGGGTGTACGGGGTGCGGCCAGGGAAGCCCTCCTGGGCGACCCCGATGCCTGGCAGCGTGTCGTCGGATCCGCGGTAGGCGGCGGCGGTGTAGACGATGAACGTCTCCGAGCCGATGGTCTCCACCCGGTACGGATGCTCGGGGTTCACCGGCCGCAGCCGACCGTCGGGGTACTTGTCCCGGAACTCGGCAATCCGGGAGGCGACGTCGTTGTAGTCGCCCAACTCGAAGGAGCGATTCTGCTGCCGGCTCACCTTGCACCAGCCCTCTCCGGTCGGATGACCGAGTCCTCGAACATCCGCACGCCGGTGAACGGCTCGGCGGGGAACAGCGCCTCCTGCCCCGGCAGCGGCGGACTCGGCGGCAGCTCGTAGCCCGGTCCGGGGCTGTGCCGGTCGCGGAACTCCACGCAGTGGTAGGCGTCAGCCAGCGTGCGCCGGTTGGCGTCGTCCTGTTGCAGCCACTCCGACGGAGTCCTGCCCATCAGCGCGACCAAGACCAGAGGGCAGCCCTCGCCATCCACGCCGTCGGCGTCGACATCGTGGCGACACCGCTGACACCATGCATCCATCCAGGCGTCGCCGTCGGTGCTGTTGGAGAACGCCGGTTCAGCCCGGGCCGCGGCCAGCGCCTCGTCGAAGGGCCTCACCGCAGCCCCGCCCACAAGGGGAACGCGACGCAGGCGAGAGCCAGCACGCCGGCGAACGCCAGACCGAGTGGGTAGCCGAGGGAGGTGCGGCGGCCGATGTGCGCGCACCGGCGCGCCGCGCACCAGAAGCACCGCGGCCGGAGGCGGTCCGCGACAGCACGGAGCAGGGTCACGGCACGTCCTCCGTCACCGGCCCAGCCGTGGCCACGACTTCCCAGAACCGGAACACGCGCTCCGGGGCGACCTCGTCACACGCCCAGGTGTCGGCCGTGCCGTGTCGCCGCCAGCGGCGCAGGTAGCGGTCCCATACCGCTCGGACGTCGCCCGGAACCGACGGGCACGCCCACACGCGGGGGTGGCTCATGACTCCCTCCCAGGGATCACCGGCGGATCGAGGTACGGGTCGTAGTTGAAGAGGCCGCCGATGTGCCGGACCTCGTACATCCGCTGGATCGGGGACATGTCCAGCGCCTCCCGGTCCAGCAGCTCCAGGTCGGCGAGGTCCCGGTCGAGATCGGCGACGCCGGCGGCGACGACCACCTCGGTCAGGTCGACAGTCGGGGCGTCGTCCGGCAGGGCCGAGCTGTCGGGCGTGAGCGCCGCCTGGGCGACGAGCGCCCGCGCCGTGCGCACGTTGTGGCGGATCCGCAGCCACGCCCACACCCCCACCATCGCGGCGACGCCCAGGAGACCCAGCAGTTCACCCATCAACGCGGCCCCCCATGTGCCAGCCCTCGATGCCCGACGGCAGCGGTGCGCCCGTCTCCGGGTCCTCCCGCAGACCGGCCCACACCGACGACGTCACCTCGATGGGCACGACCTCACACGCCGTCCCCGTCGCGGCTTCCTCGGTGCGGCGCCACAACTCCGCTCGGTCCGGATCGCCGCACATGCCCAGCCGACGCGGCCGGTTCCCGTCGACCGGATCCACGGTCTGGATGCGGTACACGGTGGCCATCACGACCCCCGCCGAAGCAGCGAGGACACCTCGGGCTGGAAGAACCGGAGCTGACCCCCCGGGGTTCGAAGGAAGGCCAACCTGCCGGCTCGCGCCCACCCGGCGACGGTCTTCGGGTCGACCCGGAACAGGCGGGCCACCTCGGCTGTGGTCAGGAGTTCGTTACTCACCGGACACCTCCGACCGGTGCCGGCCCACCCGGGCTTCCAGTTCCTCGACGCGGTCCAGCAGCGCCGGCACGTGCCGCAGCACGAGGTCCGCCGCCGATGCCAACGCGTACGGGCGGACCGTCGCCTCGCCCGAGCAGAGTTGGCGCTCGTACTCCCGGTACCGCTCGCGCACGGCGGGAAGGTCGACCTCAGGCACCGGACCCACCGCCCCCGTACAGGGCGCACCACACCTGGACGTTGTGCCAGCCGCGCCAGCAGCCCTCGGCCTTGTCGACGAAGTCGACCGCCTCGTAGATGAGGTACGGCTGTGCGGTGTTCACCTTCCGGACGTCGGGTTCGCCGAGCACGAGGTACTTCGCCCACGCGTCCACGGCGGCGGTGTCATCGGCCGCGAACCGCAGAATCAGGACCCGGAACCGCCCGTGCGAGGTCTCCACCGACACCGGGGCCGGGAGACCGTTCATCATGGACCGGGCGCCCAGCTCGGAGTACATGTCGATGCGGTGCTGCTGCGGGTCCGCCGCCACCGCGGGGGCGATCGTCTCCGTGGACATGGTCACACCTCCCCGTCCTCGCCGGCCTCGGCCGGCTCGCGGTGGACGAGAGCCAGCGGCGCGCCCTGCCGGAGAAGCTGCTGTGGGTCGAGGGCCCCCTCGTGGTCCCGGTATGCCGGGCACATCTCCAGGTGGCGGGCGCCGACCATCGACGCGAACCACAGATTGCCGACGGCGTCGCGCCACAGGTCGCCGGCGAAGGGCGGCCATTCGGGGGGTGCCACGCGCTCGACGGTGATCCCGTTCCGCGGCAATGGGATCTCCGTGCGGTCCGCGCAGTTCGGCGGAATCACGACGAAGAAGGCTGGATCGTCGTTCGCATGTTCGCGGCGCATGACCCGTGCGCCTCGGATTGTGATGTTGACAAGCTCGCCGGGGCGGAACTCCTCTGACATCGGCTAGGCTTCCTCTCGTGTAGGGCGTCCCCGCCTCGCTTGCCGGCTGGATCGGGGGCGCTCTTGCTGTGTCGGGGTGCCGGGGCCCGAGCCGGGGGGAAGATGGGCCCGGACCCCGGCTTCCTGCCGCCCCCAGCGGCAGCAGGAAGACTCAGGCGGCCAGCGGCGCGGTGCCGCCGAGTCGGCGGTGCAGGTAAGCCAGACCCCGAGCGGTGATGCGCACCTGCTCCGAGGTGCGGTCCTCCCCGCTGATGGGGTGCTGGTAGGTGCGGGCCCGCAGGCGCACGTGCTCGGCGTGCGACGCGTACGGGATCCCGCGGGAGTCGATGAGCTGCCACTGACGCAGCAGGGCAAATAGCCGCCTCTGGCCGGTGTCGATGGCGGGATCGCGGTTGAGGATGTACGCCGCCTCCCGCACCGAGAAGTCCCCGTGCGCCGAGGCCAAGACGTCCCAGGCTGCTGCTCGAGGTGCCGCCTGCTCGAGGGCGGCGCGCGTCTCGGCGTGCTGCTCGAGTTCAGCGGCGTACGCCCGCAGCGCCTCCGGCAGGGTTTGAGGCACCGCCTGGGCGTCGTAGCGCCCGGTCTCGCGGATCGCAGGCAGTACCTCGTGTGTGACCCACCGCCGGAACCGCTTGGAGTCGGGCATGTCGGAGCGCATCGTCAGGAGGTATAGCCCCGGCTCACTGACGACGGTCACCCGCTGCTGGCCTCCAGGGGTACTCAGCAGATGAGTACCCCTGTCGTCCTCGTCGACGAGCCGAGCGGCGTTGTGCGCGTCTCGGTAGCCGAGGACGGCCGCGAGGTCGGCTGCGACGAACCACGGCTCCCCGTCGACCAGCACGGTGCGGACCGGAAGGTTGCCGGCGCCGTACCGGAAGGTCTCGAGGTCGCCCGGGGTGAGGGCGCCGGCCCCTTGCAGCAGCCCCCTGTCGAGGGGCCGGCGCTCCTCGGTGTCCCGTGCGCTCCCACCGATACGCACGGGAAGGTCGTCCCGGCGGGGGCCGGGGGGTGGAGTGGGGGTGTGGGGCCCCGACGGCGGGTGGGTCATGCCGCACCACCGAGTCGTTCGAGGTACTGCTGGATCGCCGTACGGGTGACAAGGCGAGCCCGGCCGATCTTGACGGATTCCAGCTCCCCCGACTTGACGAGGGCCCACACGAACCGCTCACTGAGGTCCATCAGGCGTGCGGCGTTCGGGACCTTGAAGGCCATCTGTTCACCAGCACTCCCGAGCTTGGTATCGGGTCGCCTTGTACTCCCATGCATGGGACTACGGTACGCACTCCCATGCATGGGAGCACTTCAGCCGTTCGGCTGATTTGCCTTGGCCGTGTCGCCACCCCACTATGTACTGCATGCAGCGTTATGCAGGGGCGCCACCGCCACGGCGGATCCGAGCGCGCAACCGCTCCCGACCCTGGGAGCAGCGCCAGCAACGGGAGCGCAGGCCCACTAATGGCACTTACGGTGACACCGTGGCACCCTCCCCCGACGTCAGCCGGGTCCGGTTCTCGCGCTTCGTAGCGCGAGTCCTTGCCGACGCCCGCAGTCAGGGAATGACGGACCAGGACATCGCTCGGGTCACCGGGGTCGGAGCGAGCACGTTCCACAGGTGGCAGCGAGGGCAGTTCACTAGGGCTCCCGAACTCGACCGGGTGAGGGCATTCTGTGCAGGGCTCGGCGTGCCGGCCACCGCTGCACTCCTCGCGCTAGGCATGACGGAAGGCCGGGACGAACCCGAACCGGAGCCCGTAGTGGACCCGGATGTGCGACGCATCCTCCGGGCGCTGGCAGACCCCAATGTGTCCGATCAGGACAAGCTGGTGATCCGCGAGATGTTGAAGATGATCGCCCGTCGTACACCTGGACGGGTCCAAGACACCAAGGCGTGATCAGCCGATCATCCAGTGTTAGCCCGATGGGACTTTCGGCCTATCGGAACTGCATGACAGTGCAACTACCGTCAGAGTCCTTCATCGCCTTCCGCGCGTAGACGGGACGCCGGAAAGCGACACATCGAACGTGTCAGGAGGGCACTCAGCCATGTCCGAACCCGTCGCCCCCACCATCCGCACGCCCGGCAGCGCACGCATCGCCTACATCGGCGGGACCGCCGCGATCAGCTCCTTCCTCTGGATCGCCGCGCTCGGCGTGGCGGGCATCGTCGACAGCGGCGACGTCCCTATCGCCATCTTCCTACTGCTGCTCGCCGGATCTGTCACCACCACACAGGTCGCCGTCCTCCTCGGCATCTCCTACCTGTCCCAGCAGGCCAGCGCCACCAACCAGCGAACCGTCTTGGAGGCGATCGGACAACTCGCCCGGGAACAGGAACAGATCAACGCCAGGGTCAGCAAGCTCGACCCCTGGAGCATCTACAGCGCCGCCGCGTCGGACCTCCTGGGCCACGAGAAGAGGAACTAGCATGCCTCGCCCCTACCCCACCATCAGCAAGGGCACCGACGGCAAGTGGCACGCCTGGGTCACGGTGGGCACCAAGCCAAACGGACGCCCGGACCAACGGCACATCAAACGCGCCAGCCGCGGGGACGTCGAGGTCGAAGTCGACAAGCTTCTCGCCCAGCGCCGGACCGGGAAGGTAACCAAGGCCGGTCGGAAGCCCACCGTCGAAGCGTGGCTCACCACCTACCTCGACACCATCGCCCCCCGCAAGTGTGACCCGTCCACGATCCAGGGCTACAGGTCGAAGGTCCGCAACTACGTCTACCCCGACCACGGCCGGACTCGGCTGGACAGGTTGACAGCCGAAGACCTCGACGCCATCTACCTCGCCATGGCCCGAGCCGGCCGAGCGGACGCCACGATCCTCCAGACACACCGAATCCTGAGCCGCGCCTTGGAAATCGCATTCCGGCGCGGCCTCCTGCCCACCAACGTCGCCAAGCTCATCGACTCCCCCACCGCCAAGAAGCAGGAGATTGAACCGCTCACCGAGGACGAGGCTGTCGCTGTACTCGCCGCGGCGGAGGGACGCCGGAACGCTGCCCGTTGGTCCGTGGGACTCGCCCTTGGCCTCCGCCAGGGGGAGGCACTCGGCCTACGCTGGGACTACGTGGACCTTCAGGCGGGAGAGCTGCGGGTCTGGTGGCAACTCCACCGGCGGGCGTGGGAACACGGATGCGGCCAACCCTGCGGGCGTCGCCGCGGTGGGAACTGTCCCGAGCGGCGAATGCCGATGCGCTCCGGGGAGACGTTGATCGAGGGACTCATCCTTAAAGCGCCAAAGGGGACGGGCAAGCGGACCATCCCGATCCCGGGCGAGCTGGTCGAGAAGCTGCAAGCGCATCGGGAGGTTCAGGCGTTGGAGCGTCAGTTCTTAGGGGCCGCGCACGACCACGGATTCGTGTTCGCCCGCGCCGACGGGCGGCCGATCGATCCGGCTGATGACTGGTCGGAGTGGAAGAGCCTGCTGTCGCAGGCGGGGGTGCGGGAGGCGCGCGTCCACGATGGCCGGCACACCGCGGGAACGCTGATGATCGCACAAGGCGTACCGATCGAAGTGGTGCAGGAAATTCTCGGGCACTCGTCGGTCGTGGTCACTCGGGGATACACACATGTCGCGTCGAGGATGGCGCGTGAGGCTACAGAGCGTATGGGTGCGTCGCTGCTCAACAGGCGCAGTACACCCTGAAGTACACCCTTGATCTTGACACAGGCACGATGAAGGCCCCGTCGCCCGCCGGAGGCAGCACGTGGCGGGGCCTTTCGTATTTGTGGGGCGGGCGGGGCTCGAACCCGCGACCGAGGGATTATGAGCCTGTCGAAGTACGGTGCACGGCGCCGCACTCCCCAGCTCAAGCATGGCGATGCAGTGCTGTGCGGGACGGCGCAGTACACCCGCCAGTACACCCTCGGCCGGTGGCGCTCCGTGACAGTCACCGATCGCACATGAGATGGCACGCTATGCAATACAGTGATCGTGGTAAACATAGAGAACCCGCGCCGCCGATGGGACGGGGCCGCCATTGGCGGCACCACCGGACGGCGCGGGCCCCTGCCCGGTACATCTACCGGGGGCATGTGCGACAGCACGCCTCAACCAGATGAACGACTCACCGTTTAGCCGAGTAACGCGGTCATTCGCTCTCTTTCACGAAGACTCCAACGCCCGGCAACGTCTCGGTCAAGCCGTCCCGGCGAAGCAACATCATCGCCTTGTCCACCACCGTGTCTGAGACCTCGTACATCTGGCTCAGCTCCGTCCGGGACGGCAGTTTCGCTCCCGGCGGGTACCGCCCTTCCTCGATCTGTCGCTTGAGGTCATCGGCGACCTGCTCGTACCGCTGCTTGGGCATGGTGATACTCCCCGGTTGGCTAACCGAGTAGATCACGCAACGCTCCCAACTATCAACGGCTAGCGGTCGCTAGGGTTGACCTGCCATCGCTAGCCATCGTACCTTGAGATCGGCCCTCCCCGGTTGGCACTGTGGTGGGCCCGCCGATGACGACCCTTCCCCAGGAGCGGCATCGACGTCCCCCGGGGCGCGGCGGCCCTAGTGTCGCCGCGCCCCACCTCCATCCGTCGGAGGGGCGCATGACGTACGACAAGGGCTACAACCCGCCGTACGAGTTTCCTGCCGCACCCCGGTCCACCACTGGCGGCCTGCACTACCCGGTCGCGCGTCGGTGGTGGCAGTTCTGGCGACGCGGCAGGTGCTGGTGTCGACTCCCCCTGAGCAGGCACTGAAACCCGACTGTCCCGGACCCGAGCCGGGACAGTCGGGTTCCTGACGGGATCGCCACCAGATCATCCGATGCTCGGCCGGCGCGGAGCGTGGACACTCGTGCCACCCCCTGTGAGGAGAAGCCCCGATGACCGAGCCCGGCCTGTCCGTCTTCATGCCCACACCGCCCCGCCGGCGAAAGCGGTGGCCGTGGATCGCCGCCTGCGGACTGTTGGCTGCTGCTCTCGCGGCTGGCGCAGCCCTCGCCATCGTCGGCGACGACAGCCCGCCCGCAACGGCTTCCACCCCGGGCACAGTGGCGACGGCGTTCGAGGTCACGGTCGGCGGGGCGTGCTCCACAATCGGGGTCCGGAAAGAGGCGACCTCAGGCGTCCAGGTTGAGTGTGACGGCGAAGCGTGGAGAGTGGCATCGACCTCCGCGGCGACCGAACCGCCTGCCGCGGCGACGACGGCGCCCGACCTCACCGAGCGCGTCGGCGGGGTGTTCAGCCTGTCCAACGAGGAGGGGCTGAACGCGACCTACCGGCTCACCCGCACCGCCACCAGGACCATCGACGAGTTCGGCGACCGGCCCGATCGCGGGCTCTACTTCCTCGTCCACATCCAGGTGCACGTCACCGGCGGCTCCGAGTTCGCCTGCTCCTGCTCGTTCCAGTTCGTCACCTCGACAGGAAAGGTGTACGAACCGACCTACCGCACGTTCAAGGGCGTGGAGGAGTTCGAGTCCGCGGATCTCGCCGCCGGGCAGAACCGGGACGGGTGGATTGCGTTCGACATACCGAAGGCCACGGTCAAGGGAGGCCGCGTTGGATTCAAGCCCAACGCCTTCGGCGGCGAGATCGCATACTGGATGCTTTAGTCCACGGGCACGCGGTAGACCAGCTCGTACCTGTCACCGGGAAAGATGATGTCGGCAGTCTCCACGGGCATGCCGGCCGCGTAGTACGTGCGCTCAACGTGCAGCACGAAAGCTCCCCGCGCTGGCAGCTTCAGCGCCTCCCGTTCGTTGCTGGACGCCGGACGGGCGGTAACTCGCTCGACGAACTCGTCGATGCGAACTCCGATGTGATCCATGCGCGCCACCACGCCGACCGCTGCTCCGTCTTCCGGCCACTCCACATCCGTTCCTCCGGTGATCGCCAGCGGCTCCCACGAGGTAGAGAGCTGGATCGGCTCGCCGTCGGCGAGGAATCGGTAGCGAGTGACGGTGACCGAGTCGCCGGGGTCGATCCCCAGCCGCGCGGCGATCCGCTCGTCGGCGGTACCACGGGTGGTGGTGTGCTCCCACCCTCCGGCGTGGCCAGCGCGGGCGGCGTCGCGGGCGAACGGCGAAGTGTGTCCCGGTGAGGTGCGCAGGTTCCGACCGTGCGATTCGCGCACCAGGCGGCGCAACGTGCGAACGTAAACGCCTGAGCCTCTGCGGCCCTCGACGAGGCCCTCGCCCTTGAGGACGCTGATCGCCCACTTCGCGACGGTGCGGGAGACACCGTAGTGCTGCATGAGCTGGGTTTCGGTTGGTACCTTGTCGCCCGGCGCGAGTTCGCCGGCAGCGATCCGTGCCCTCAGGTCGGCAGCGATGCGCAGGTAAGCGGGAGTCTCGGGCACGCCTCACCCCCTCCGGTTGGCGACCACCAGTCGATCACATCCCCACTTGGTGTGCCAACTCCTCTTGATGGGCCCGAGATAGTGTACTAACTTGGAGTCGGGTCCGCCGTTGCCGCAGATTCCGGTTGGCAAACAGGGGCAGTCGGCGACGGCGGGCCGTGGCCCGACGTGACGAAGCCGCTGCCCGGCGACCTCCCGTCAGCGCCTGGTGGCGTCCCGTCGCGTCATCCCGGGGGGCGGCGGTGCCGCCGCGAAAGCCGCCGCCGTCCCCCTCCAGCCCCCAGGAGACGCCCATGCCTGGTACCGGACTGCGCCGCGCGGCGGCTCATGACGGATTCGATGTAGCCAGCCTGCTCAGCGACGCCCTGTCCGACACGAGCGGCCAGTGGCTGTGCTCAAGTCCTGTCGAGCACGGCTACCTACTCGGGGCGGACTTCAACGCCGCCTTGGAGTACGCGCTCGCCTACGGCCATGTAGATGTCAGCGACGACCTGCGTGCGGTGGCGGTGTGGCAGCCGCACCCGACCGACGAGTCCGCCGGCGAGTTTCCGCTGTTGACCCGCTCCCGCCCGGACGAGCCGTACCACCAGCTCGTCGCCCTGGCGGTGCACCCGTCCCGGCGGGAGGACGGTCTAGCGACGGCGTTGCTGCGCCTGCACCACAACTATCTCGACACCGAGCGGCTGCCCGGGTACGTGGAGGCGACCAGCAAGCGGGTGTGTGAGATGTACGCGCTGCACGGCTACCAGTACCGGCCGCCGGTGCGGGTGCCGAACGGACCGTGGCTGTACCCGATGGTCCGTGCCCCGATGTTCCGGCCGCAGGAATGATGAAGCCGGCCCCGCCGGTCCGATGGACCGGCGGGGCCGAAGTGTGTGGGGTGTCAGGCGGTCGGCTCGTCGACCGGCCCGGAGATCACGGACGTGAGGACGGATGCCAGGGTCGCGGCGGCGGCGACACCGGCGGCACCGGCCCAGTCGATCGTGACGACGCTGGCGCCCGGTTCGCCGAGTGCACCGGCGGCGAGGAACGCCTGAGCGAACGTCTTGACCGCCCGCTCGGTCATGTTCTTGAAGAACTTCCTGGTGAACATGGGTAGCTCCTGATCTAGTGTCGGGTGATGGTGCGGTTGATCCAGACCCCGGCGGGGTGGGTGGAGGAGCGGCCGGACGCCTGCCCGGACGGGCACACGGCGCTGATCCCGGGTTGGGGTCAGTGCCCGACGTGTCTGGTGGCGTGCCGGCACTGGCGGTGCCGGGAGTGCGACTAGGTGGTGTACGACCCGGAGCACTCCTGCTAGGGGCCCGGGTGGTCGGCGCCGGTGACGTGGTGGATGCGGCGGATCTCGTCGCGCATCGACGCGCCGCCGTTGGGGCGCAGCTCGGCCTCTATGTGGGCGAGCCGCGCCATCACCCCAGGTCGGCCGGGCACTCCATCCCTGGCGGGTTCGCCGTTCCAGTCCTCCAAGAAGCGGTCGACCTTGCGCAACGTGCGGATCATCCAACGCCCTCCCAGCGCGAGTCCGCTCACCGCGCCGGCCAGGACCCCGATCGCTCCGGCGATGGTGAGGATGAGGTCCACGGTCAGTCGGCGATCTCCGCGACGGTCGCCTGCGCAACCGCGTCCACGGACTCCGGGGCGAGCTGCACCGGGGCGGCGGTGAGCACCGGCGCAAGCCGGTCGGCGAGGCGTGCGACCTGCTCGTCGGTGAGGGTGATGTCGTCGCTCGGGTCCTGCGACACCGCGGCGAGCACCTTGGCGGCGCCGCTCTTCGCGGCCTCGACGGCGGCGGCCGAGTTGTAGGTGCCGTAGGTCAGGAAGTCCTCGGCCGGCAGCACCAGCTTCGTCCCGTCCTGCCGTAGGCCGCTGAGGTGGTAGCGCCAGGTCTCCGCCGCGGCGGCCTTGGCGACTGCGGCGATGTCAGCGGATGTGAGGGGCATGTCGTCGTCCTCTCCGGCGAGCACCGCCCGGACGGCGGCGCGGAAGTCGTCCATGTCGAAGCTCGGGTCGGTCTTGGCCCCGGGCTGGTGCTCCTTGTGCCCGGCCACCCGGGTCACGGTGACGTCGTAGCCGGACGCCTTGTGTCCGACGAGGGCGGCGACGCCGCGCACGTACGAGCGGTACTGGACGTCGGTCCAGGCTTCGCCGGCGCCGGAGTGCTGCGCCTCGATGCCGAGGAGAGCGTCATTGCCGTAGCCCTCGTTTGGCCCGCCCCAGCCGATCTTGTTGTGGAAGCACAGCCCGGACGCGACCACGTGCCAGTCGCCGGTGCGGCTGAGGTAGAGCTGGGCGATCGGTGGCGGCGCCGACGAAGACCCGTTGAGCAGGGTGTTGATCTCGCCCGCGTCGCTGGAGGTGCGGGAGCCGGCGGTGTGGTGGCAGGTGATCCCCCGCACCGGGCCGTAGCTGTCGGCGCCGCGGGTGCGCCAGCCGGACACCTCATGAACCTTGAGGCCGGCGGCGCGAAGGACGTCGGCGAGCCACAGCAAGCGCATCAGGTCTCCTTCGGGGTGCCGTCGAGGTTGAACCCGAGCTGGACGTGTTCCTGCACCCACTGGTCCCAGGTGAGGCTTCGGGTGGGTGGGTCGTCGATGACGTCCTCGTCGGGGGCGAGGTCGGCGATGGTGTTGCGCAGGATCACAGGCCCGCCGGGTCCGCCGATGATGCGGGCATGCCAGGCGCGGGCCCGGCCGTGCTGGTAGTTCTCGCCGTACACGGGTGCTCCTACAGGTCGACGCCGGTGTCGGTCGGTGACGGGCCGAGGTCTTCGATGACGATGTCGATGGGGAAGCCGGTCGCCGCGATCAGCGAGGCGTTGCCGGTGCCGGATGCGCGTACCACGGTCAACAGAACGGACAGGGTTTCGTCGGAGGCTGGGTGGTAGTAGCGGACGATCGCCGACGCGCTCTGGGCGCCGTTGGCGGAGACGTGTTCGAGGATCCCGCCGAACAGGGTGCTGCTCGTCGTGGGCGTGGTGCCGTCGGTAGTGATCCGCAGCCGGGCGGTGATGGCGTCGCCGGCCACGGACGAGTCGACGATCAGGCAGGACGAGGACACCCGGTACGACCGGCCGCCGGTAAGGGGGATGTCGTCGACCCTCAGCGCCGCGAGTTCGGTGGTGGTGGTGGTGCTGGTGCCGGTGGTCCGTTCGCCGCGGCCGATGACTTTCTGGGTGGCGAGGTTGACGTCCGCGGCGTATGCGGTCATGCCGGCGGTGATGGCCACAGCAGCTCCTCTACAGCGCCCAGCGCATCGGCCGGTACAGGGACACGTCGGTGCCGGCGGCGTGGGCCTTGGTGACGCCGTTGACCGAGCGGGTGACGGTGAAGGTCTGGACGTCGGAGCGGAGGGCGATGATGCCGCCGCGGGAGATCGCCGATGCCCCGCCGGTGACCGTGAAGACGCCGGAGCCGATGCCGGTGGCGGTGGTCTGGATCTGGTAGTTCCAGACGATGCCTTGGTCGTCGCCGGTGGTGGTGTCGGGTTCGCCGATCTCGGTGGCTCCGGAGATCGCGGCGACGGACGTCCAGTCGTCCTGCTTCCAGCCGAGGTACAGGATCAAGCAGTTGTCCTCGGGGACGTGCAGGCCCGGGTAGGTGATGTCCTGCGCCGACGCGTTCAGGCATTCGGCGGTGTAGCCCACCGCCACGTTCTCGATGTTGTAGAACTTGCCGCGGAACGCGGCCGTCTGCGCCGACGTGTCCGCGTTCGCGGCGCCGCCGGTGAACGTCACCGTCGGCGCGGCCTCCGACGCGCCGGCGATCTTCCCGAACAGGCGGGCGTTCGAGGAGTCCAACAGCAGGGTGTAGCCGGTGGGGGTGTCCACGGTGCCGGTGCCGGAGTTGCGGATCGCCGCCCAGATCAGCAGCAGGTCCCCGGACTGGATCCCGGCCGGCAGGGACGCGGAAACCGAGGCGTTGTTGCCGTGCGCCACCGTGCCCGCGGCGACGTACGTGATCGCGGCCGGGGCAATGTCGGTGACGGTCATCCGTTCGCCGCCGGCGAGGATGTCGAACCCGTCCTCGGCGTTGTCTGCGGTCCACAGCGGGCCGGAGGTGGTGGCCACGTCGAACGACGTCGCACCGGAGGTGACCGCGGAGGTTAGTTCGGAGCCGGCGGTGTCGTAGCGTCCGGTGTCCCATACCCCCACCTGGTAGGGGCCGGCGGGTACGCAGTTCCAGCGGATCCACCGCTCGAACTGGTCGACCGTCTCGACCGATCCCTGCACGAGGAGTTCCGCGACGCCGGGTGGCATCCACGCGGGCAGGTTCTCCACGCTGATCAGGGCGCCGAGGTCCACCAGGGTCGCTGCGGTGGTGAGGCTGGCGCTGGCGGCGTACGCGTGCCCGTGGAGCGCGACCTCGACGGTGGGGTAGCGGACCTCGTCCCAGGTGCCCAGGCCAAGGCGCCAGCCGGCGAGGTTGTCGAGCTGCCCGTCTGTCTCGGCGTTCAGGGTCAAAGACGTCTCGTACACGCCCACCCCGCCGTCGGCGGGGTCGACCGCGGCCAGCGGCCCCGACTCCATGACCCGCCGTGTGGAGGATCCGCTGTAGCGGGATACGGTGACGGCGTTGCGGGTGAGCTGGTCGTCATCGGCGGGCTCCAGCTCGCCGAACAGGTGCCCGGACTCGTAGTCGAGTTCGAGGGTGGCGGTCTGGTTGTACTGGCTTCGCAGGGTGCGGTAGCCGAGCCCGAACACCTGCCGCGGCTCGTACAGGATCCCGCCGTCCACGTCGGCGGCGTCCTGCACCAGGTCGAGGAGGGTGGCGATGCGCTGCGGTCCGCAGGTGTGGGTGTCAGCCAGGTCCCCGGCGGAGACGAACGCGATGCCTTCCTCGGCGCACAGGCGCGCGATGCGCGCGCCCGCGGCCTCGCCGGTGAACCCCGACGCCGCGTACATGAGGCGGCCCTGGAAGTCGAGCGAGTTGGGGCCGTCGGACACGAGGATGTGTCCGACATACGCGGAGTTGATGTTCGATGGAGTCGCGTTGCCCGGCGTCCGCCACCGCGCGATGTTGCCCAGCGTGTAGGTCGACGCGTTGGCCTGATCGAGGGTGGCGTCGATACACAGGTCAGCCTGCACGGTCGAGGCGCTGCTCTGCACCGCGGCGACGGTGACCAGGTGCCAGGCGTCGTCGAGGAAGTCCCCGGACAGGCTGTCGGTCATCACGGACGCGCCGGTGGCGTCGTACACGGTCAGGGTGACCGCGGCGTTGGAGACGACGACCCGCCAGATCGGCAGGTCCCCGTACGCGACGATCTCGATCGGCGAGAACGACGCCGTGGTCCCCGACGCCCGGAACCAGCACGCGACGTACCAGCCACGCCCGACACCGAGAGCGGTGCCGGCGGGATAGCCGATGATGCACGACGTCGCCGGCGACCCGTTCGTGCCGGCCACCGACGGAACCTGACCGGAGCCGGCCGGGCCGTCACCTGCCGCAAAGGTGATCTGCGTACCGACCACGACGCCGTACTTGTCCCCGACCGCTGGCGCGGCACGAGTAGACCCGGCTGCGTCCTCCAGCGGCCAGTAGCCGAGCGGGATCTCGTTGGCGTCGGTGAGGGTCGTGATGTAGCGGTACAGTGCCGACCTCAGCACCGCGGTCTGCCCGAGGCGGCGCACGATCCCGGCCGCGTCGATCGGCGCCCACACGTCGCTGCCCGTGGTATCCCAGCGTTGCGGCCAGGCCGGCACCTCGCCGGAGAACCGCACGTCATCGACCCGGAAGTTGTCGACCTCGACGACCACCGGGGTGGTGTTGGAGTTCGACGTGTTCAGGATCGCCCGGACACCGACGGTGCCGGCGGCGGTGAACGTCGTGTCCGTGTCGGTGACCGTGGACGCGTTGGTGGGGGTGGCGAGATCACACACCCGCAGCGACAGGTACGAGCCGATCAGCACGAACTCGACCCCGACGTCCGTGGATGCCGTGTAGGCGAAGCTGTCGCCTGACAGGGCCAGCAGCGTGTTGGTCCCGGCTACCCGCTTGGCGATCATCGCGGTCACAGTGCCGTCGGTGCCGAACCGGGCGATGCCGAAGTAGTGGTTGTCGGCATCCACGCGCCGGGCGATGATCGCCATGTCGACGGCGGCGCCGGTCGCCACCACGCCCGGGGAGAACCGTGCCGCGATGGTGGTGTCCTTGCGGGACACGCCGGCCAGATACGCCGACCGGGCCGTGCCCACGGACCCGAGGCTGATCGTCCCCACGCCGGAGCCGGCGTTATAGTCCGACGCGGTCCCGACGACCGTCCACGCGTGTCCCGAGTCTGACGTGCCCCACCCCGACGAAGCCGTGCGCGCGAAACTGTCGGTCACCTCTGGTATGGCAATCCGCACCGGGGTGTTCCGGCCGATCTGCCCGTAGTACGTCCCGGTCGGATTCCGGGGGCTGAAGAGCCCGTCCCGGTTGTTGATCACCATGGGGGCGCGGGACGGGCCGACCTTCGACTGCTCGTTCGCCCGGCCGCGCTCGATCGCAATCGCCGGTTCCTTGCGGACGCGAGACGTGGTGTCGACCCACTGCCCGCCGAGCCACAGGTCGATCCGAGGGGTGGTCACGCCGCGCCCAGCAACGTCTGGACGGAGCCGCGCCCCGACACCCGGACCTCGTACCGCAGCGCCTCGACGAGGGCCCGCATCAGTCCGCGTTCCATCCCGGGCTTGGGCGTCACGACCACCTGCACCGGCCCACCGCCGGCCGCACCGGCACCGGGCGAGAAGCCCCGCTTGCCCAGCATCTGCTTCGTCTTGCCTGCGTCGAACACGTGCCCCGGCGCCGAGAAGCGAACCAGCTCGGGGCCCTGCTCGCCGACGAGGTACGTGCGCCCGGCGGAGACCGGCCCACCCGAGGCTCGGCCGTCGTAATGCCGCTGACCCTTGATCGCCGCGCCAGTGGACGCCGAGGTATGGATCGAACTCGGAATCCGGCCGATGGTCTGAATGTGGACCTTGACCGGGATGACGTGCGGGATCAGGCCGAGACTGCGGGCCAGCGCATCCGCTTGGGCGCGAGTCACCCCCATGGCCTTGGCGGACGCCATGAACATGGTGTAGCCGCGCGCCATGATGGCGGCGGCGCGGCCCTGGGTGCCTGTCAAGGCAACCTGCTGGTGGTACAGCGCCGTCGTGGCGGTGGCCAGCCGGCTCAGTGCGTCGCGGTTGGATCGGCCGCGCTCGGAGTTCTTGTCCAGGCCCGCCGAGTTGCGGTGGGTCGCCGCGGTGGCCTGATCGATGGCCTCCTCGAACCGAGTCTCCGCGTCGAATGCACTGAGCACCTGCTGCTGGTGTTCACGCATCCGCTCGGTGAGGCTCTTCACCTCCGTTGCGGCGCTCTTCGCCCCACCGGCCGTCTCGCGCAAGGACCCGGCGAGCCTCTTCGCTTCCTCGGCGAACTCGGCGGCCTTGGCCTGTCCCATCGCGGCCTCGGCGGCGAACGTCGCCTTGTTCGGCGCTGCCGCGGCACGGACGAGGGCGTACGCCTTGGACAGGAATCCCACTACTTCGGCGGTCGCGCGCATGCCGAGCTGCACCGTGTTGAGGAGGTCGGCCACGAAGACGGCCGCGCCGGTCGCGCCATCGGCGATGGTGTCCAGCGCGTCACCGGCGGCCTCGCCGACGCCGGCGAGTCCGTGCTCCAGGGCTGCGACGACGGGAGCCGACTTCTGGAGCGCGGACGCGATGCCGGGTAGGGCGTTGCGGACGAGGGCGGACACGCCGCGGGTGAGGGGCATGACGAACCCGGCGCTCACGTCGAAGGCGTCTTTGAGGTCGCCGCGCATCTGGCCGAACTCGGACCGAACGTGGCGAATAGCCGCGATGGCGGCGGGCCGGAACGCCGACGCTGCCTCGTTCAGCTCGGCTCCGACGTACTTGCCGAGGTCGCTCGCCTCGGCCTTGACGGCAGGGTCCTTGAACGCGATCGACAGCCCGGCCGCCACGGCACCGCCGGACAGGCCGGCGAGGACGCCAGCGGACACGGCGGCGCCGAGCGCGGGAGCGGCGGCGCCGACGGCGAGCAACAGCGGGGGGCTGATCGGGGCCCGGGCGAGCAGTGGCCCGAGGCGGGCGGCGAACGACATGGAGAACTGCTCGGCGCCGGCAGACCCGGACTCGGACATGATCTTCTGGATCTTGGTAACTTCGCGGATCTGTCGTTCCTGGATCCGGATGTCCTTGAACAGCGTCTTGTCGCCGGTCTTGCTGAACTCCGCCGCGAGCCGGGTCATCTCCTCGCGGGCGTCGGCGAGCTGCTGCTCCAGCCGGGCGGCGTCGTGAGCGGCGTCGGCCATGTCGTCGCCGAGTTCTTCGACCGCCTCGCCGGCAGCCTCGGCGGCGGCGGCGAGTTCGGCGGCCTGCCGCGCGGCGTCCTTCAGCTCGCCGGACAGCTCGTCGGTGCTGGTCTCCGCCTTGGACGCGGCGGCGTCGAGTTCGCCGGCCTTTTTCGCCGCGGTGCCGAGGTCGTCGCCGAGTCCCTTGACCGCCTGCCCGGCCTTCTTCGCCGCAGGGCTGATCGTCTCCCGCCCGGACAGGACGGTGACGATCTCATGCTGCGCCACCGTCACCGTCCTTCATGCTCTCGGCCCACCACATCAGGTGGTCGTGAATCTGGCGGATGGTGAGCAGGTGCAGCTCACGAACCGGCAGGCGGGCGTTAAACGTCCACCACGGCTCTAGCTGCGTGGCGACTTCCGCGGCCGGGAGGAGCGTTTCCTTGGGGCCGGCGAAGAGGCCCCACTCGGGGCCGGGGGGTCGACATCAGCACCCTCAGGTTCGGGCAGCACGACGATGTCGAGGATGTTCGGCTCGAACTCCTCCCACGGTGGCGCGCAGTCGTTCTGCCACCGAGCCAGCCAGGCCGCGCCGCGCAGCCCCCACGCGCTGTAGGTGGGGATGCCGATGTTGACGATCAGTGCCACCGACGGCGCGCTTGTCATCTCGCGTTCGGCTTGGACGATCTGCCCGAAGGTCAGCGCGGCGGTGTCGAGTACGTGCCCGTCGGCGCCTGGCCACTTCTCAAGGTCCTGGTCGCCGAGGACGACGCGGTACTTCATCAGGCTCCGATCTGGTCTGCGACGTAGGCGACGACGGAGTCCATCCGTCGGCGGATCTGCGGCTGGAGCCGGGCGACGGGCCGGTCGACGAACCCGGGCCGGGCGGGGGTGGTGTACCAGTGGGCGCGGTTGCCGTACAGCGGGTGCCGGACGATGCCCCGGTTCAGGGCGGTGACCCGCCTCGGTTCGGCCTTGCCGCGGGCGCGGGTGGTGAAGGTGACCGTGGCTTCCTGCCGGGCGGTACGGATGGCCTGCCGGAAGAGCAGGCTCTTCGAGAGGGTGGGCCCGTAGCCGGATGGCATGTGCTCGCCGGCGGCGGTGCGGATCGCGGGCCGCAGGGCGTCCGAGGCGGCCCGCAGTTCCCGGCCCATGACCCGGCCGAGGCCGGTGTCGCCGAGTTGCTTGAGGCGCTGCTGGACGCGGCGTAGGCGGTCGCCGCCGGCGACGTCGACCGCGAAGCCCATCAGGAGTAGGTGCCGGAGGTGACCGTGCCGTCGACCTTGAACGACGCCGAGAACGACACCTTGTCGGAGACGGTGGAGTCGACGGTGTACTCCTCCAGCCAGCACTCCCCGGAGAACTTGGCCTTCCCGGAGGCGGAACCCTCGGGGCCGTACTCGAACGACGCGGTCGACGACGCCGTGCGCAGCGAGTTCAGCACAGCGTTCGGGCCGGTCGTCGCCGTGCTGTCGAAGTGCCCGGCGATGGAGAACGACACCGACTGCAGGCCGGGGATGGACTTGGTGCCGGAGTCACCGAGCGCGGTCACCTCGGACAGCTCCCGTCCGCCGGGCAGGCCGTCGACCTTGTCGACGTAGGAGGAGATGGTGCGCAGTGTCCCGCCCGAGTCGTCGATCGAGAACACCGCGTTCTTGCCGTGAACGAATGCCACCGTGGACTCCTTCGGGCATGACGGTAGCCCGCACGCCCGGGGTGGGCGGCGGGTGAGTGGTTGAGGGCTAGCGGCGGGCGAACGCGACGACGAACGTCGCAGACCCGGTGCCGGTGACGTCCCAGGTCGCGCGAACGTAACGGTTGACGGTGCCAGTGATCGTCTTGCGTTCTGCTGTGGCGTCGGTGGCGGTGGTGAACGTGATCAGATCCGCCCAGGTGGAGTCGTCGGCGGAGTGCTGCACCTTGACGACGATGTTCGTCAGCCCGGAGTAGGCGGTCAGGTGCAGCGACGCCACCCCGCCGCCGGACGACGAGGCGGTGTTGTCGACCGATGTGCCGTTGCCGTCGGCGGTCTCCGCCGAGTGGGCGTGCAGGGACACGCCCAGGTCCACGCCGTCGTCGGGGCGGGCGTCCACAGAGAGGCTGACCGCGTCGGACACCGAGGCGTCCACGGTGAACCCCTCGATGTCGGCGACGGTGATAAACGCCGGCTGGCCGAGGGTGAACCCGTCCGGCAGCACCGTGCAGAGCACGCTGTTGTCGGTGCCGACACAGGCGTTGATCTCCTCGTACAGGCCACCGGCCGCGGAGTCGAACAGGCCCTTCAGCGCGAGCGTGCCCGACTCGAGCCCGG
>Ga0196963_10000620_pt1 | contig 30040 bp, 61 predicted proteins | sample S1_5metaG_FD_148600 | JGI IMG/M metagenome (GOLD analysis project Ga0196963, IMG submission 148600) | Soil microbial communities from Anza Borrego desert, Southern California, United States - S1_5 | ecosystem: Environmental > Terrestrial > Soil > Desert | place: USA: California | collected...
AAACTCATTGCCGTCAACTTCCTTCCGGTACTGGTACTGCTCTTTCGTCTTCGGGTCCACGGCCTTGTACTCCAGCGCGTACTCCTTGACGTTGCCGGCCTCGTCCTGCCGGACGTCCGAGACGAGAGAAGGCCACAGCAGGCGGTGGGCGACCTTCTCGCTCTCAAGGAGGTCCAGGACTTCGACGCCGACGCTGCCCGTGGCGGCCCCGTAGCGGACCATGCGGGAAGCCTCCGAGAGCCAGTTGCCCCACTGGTCGAGCTGCGCGATTGCCAGCTTCAACTCCAGCGGCGCGGAGTCGTCCGCCGGCGTGGCGAGGTGTGCGACCGTTTTGCCCCCGTCGTCTTTTACCTCCTCGGATACGCCCGGAAAGAGGTGGTCTTCGTAGAAGGAGACGATTGTCGGGACGGGGTTGAAGAGGAGCCGGGTGTGTCTGTAGAGGCCGTTCTGCGTGCAGTAGTCGCCGGCGTAGACGTAATGGCCCGCGTTGCGGTAGTAGGCCCAGAGGTGCGTGTAGGCGTCGGCCAGGCGGTACTGCTGCGTGCCGCGCTCCTGACTGCCGGGGTCGCGGAACTCCCGCACGCCGGCCCTCCATCCTGCTGTTATGGCGCTCATCAGTCTCCCCACCTACACACCCCTGTAGCCGCCGAGGCGGGCGGCGAGGTTTCTTTCCGAATCACTCACGCTCATCGGCGGCTTAACCATCGCGCCGTAGCGTGCCGTGTCGTAAGGGTCGTCGCCGCCGTTCCCGTCCTCGTCGACGTCCACCTTCAGCACGTCCTCGGGCCGGTGCGGGTCGTGCTGCATCGTCGGCAGGCATTCAATCAGGCGCACGCACCTGTCGGAAATCTCTAAAAGCGGTTCTATGCCCTGCTCGACACTCCCCATCAGCTTCAGCAGATGGCCCGCCCCGTTGATTCGGTCGGTGTTGGCGGGCATCAGACGGATGCCTTCCTCGGCGTACTCGTCCGCGATGGTCTTGCCGGACGCGTTGCCGCGCTGCGCGAACACGTCCGGCCCGGCGACGAAGCATTGAAGGTCCGAAATCTTCAGGCCGTGCAGGGCGAGCATCGCCTTGATGTCCGAGGCGTTCTGCGAGACGAGCGCCTTCTGCCGCCAGTGCTCGTCAAGGATGCGCTGCTTCCCGTCGTATGCGTTGAACAGGTAGCAGACGGTGGGGTGCTGGAAGCCGTAGTCGAGGGCACACCAGACGGGGCTGTTCGGAATGACCTCTAGGCCGGGCTTGACCAGGGCGTCGCGGTTCCACGTCGAGAAGTATTGACCCGCCGCAATGTCCCAATCCCCGTAGCGGTAGGCCTTGAGCTTCCAGCCCGTGTTCTCTTCGAGTTTGCGGGTGTAATCCTCGTCGTTGAATTTGTTGTCGTCTACCGTCCCGAATACGAAGCGCGTGTCAGATTCTTTCCCCTCCCGCGCCGGCTTGATGAAGGTGGCTTTAAACCATGCGTGGCCGACGCCGCCCGGGTTGGTGGTCGCGTAAATGCGCGGGCGGACCCCCGGCTTCGAGCTTCGATTCGAGTCCCGGAGCGCCCGGTACTTAGTCAGCGAAAGCGTCGTGGCCTCTTCCAGCACTATCACGTCGTATTCAAGGCCGAGGTATTGGTCAACGTCGGTCTCGTTACGGAAGTGGCCGAGGAAGATGCGGGAGCCGTTTGGGAAGTGGACTACGCCGCTCGTGAAATCGTGGGGAGTGTGCCTTAGCACCGACCGGCGCAAATCCTCAAACTGCTCGCGCGCGTTCTTTCCAAGTTTCCGAAGGTAGAGGACTTTGAGTCCGGCGATGCGCTGGCAGTCGTCGAGTGCCACCTGAGCGAAAACGGCGTGAGACTTGCCGGGGCCGCGCGCCCCGCCGAACCCCACCTGCGTCGGGCCGCCCTGACGGTCACACTCCCGCGCGGCCGCGTGAAATTTGAGTTGCTTGGGTTGGGGCACATACCCGCCCGCCAGGAACCGCGCGAGACTGTCGGCCGGCACCCGCGCGCCCTTTGCGGCGCGGCTCACGACGCCGACGTGCCTTTCACTTATTTTTAGCGCCGGGCTTGCCATAAACCTTCTCTATCATCGCCTCCAAATCCAGTACGGGGCCGCCTTCCGGCCCCGTGACTTCGTGCGTCTCCTTCGGCTTCCCGAACGCTCGATTCAACAGCGAATCCAGCGCCTTGTTGTCGGGGCTCGCCGTCGTGATGTAGTAGTAGGAGCCTTTCACCTCCCCCGGCCCGCCGTCGTGCTCGTCAAGTAGCGCCTTTATCTCGTCAGGGTCCGTGACGAGGGAGTGGACGCGCTTCTTGTTTTTCCCCTCGCCTTCCTCGTCAATTCGGAAGACCTTGGCGCTCCCGACGGCGAGGCTGAACTGCGCGTTGAAGAGGGCGTCGGCCTTCGCCATCACACGCTGACTGAAGGCTTCCAAGACCTTCTGCTTTTCGAGCGTGGCCTTGTTCTTACTTCCGACCCTTCGACCGGCGCCCGGCCTTTTGCCCCCCTTCGCCATATTGATTAATCAATCAAACAATCAAACGCCCCCTCACTACTCCCAACTCAACCACACCCCCACCGCCCACGCCACTACGAGCCCGAAGGCGGCGAGCCAGAGGAGGGGGAGGGAGGGGAGGCGTCTCAAGCCGCGCCCCCCGCGTCCGTCCGGTGGACTTCGTCTTCGGCCAGGAACTCGCGCTGCCGCGCCTTCATCTTCACGACCCCCTCCATCACCTCCGGCTCGGCCTCCGGGTACTTCTTCAGGATGAGTTCGAGCGCGAGCCACATGGTCTGCATGTCGCCCCGCAACCGGAAGAGTTGCGCCTGGCACGCCGCCTCCTTCTGCTCGACGCGGGCGAGGCGGGTGGAGACGTTCTCCTCGCGCTTGAGGCGCGCGTTGACGAGCACGCCGAGCAACGCGCCGATGGCGACCAGACACGTCCCGATGAGGCCGAGCAGCGCCGGCGAGAGTTCCAACCACCCTCCTCACGGCACGCAGGGGCCGAGCCCCCCGGCGCCCACCGCCTCGCAGGCTTCCCGCCGCACGTCGTCCTGGGTCTTGTCGTCGGTCGCGCCGTTCTGGAATTGCGTCCTGGCGTATTGGTCGGTGGCCTGCTGAATGGAAATCAACACGTCCTCCCTCCCTATCTTCCGCAGCTCCCCCCGGAGCGCCATCAGCCGGGCTTGATTCAGCCCCATCTCGGCGCGCAGGCGGTTATTCCTGCGCGACAGTTCGTAGCTCGTCTTCGTGAGCGTGTCGAACTCGGACTTGTCCGAGAGCAAAACGCCGACGGTCAGGATGACCGCCAGGAGCGCCGTCAGCAGGACGGCCGCGTTGACGAAGAAGAGCTGGCTGAGCCGCCGCTCGACGCGCACGAAGTCCGGCCCGTCCCCGCCCTCTAGTTCGCTCATGTGTGTGGTAAATTGTCTCGCCCATCAGAGCTGATACCTCTGGTGTCGCCGGAGAGGCTTTCGGGCCTCATACGAGAGGGCGGCGGCGTGGCTCGCAACCGTGCCGTCGCCCAGCCTGTTTCTACTGACTCGTTCCTTCCGCCACGGCCCCCTCGCCGTCCGGCTCCGGCCCCTCTTCCGCCGCCGGCGGGGGGACCGCCTCGTCGTGCAGGTCGGTCCTCGGTATCCTGATGTCGGTGTCGTCGGGCTCACTCTTCTCTGCCATCGGTTTCGTCCTCCACTTCAAAGAATCAACACGGGGCGCCCCGCCCCGGCCTTCACTGAAAATCCTTGTCATCGCCGTAGACGGCCTTAATCGACGTGTAGACCTTGAGCACTTGCCTCTTGGCCGTCTTCTTCTTCGCGCCCTTCAGCGTCCGAAGGTAAGTCAGGAAGGTGGCTACGGCCTGCGATATGAGTATGTCGGCTAGGTTCATTCTTCACCTCACATTTAACTTCTCGGGGTCGGCAGCTATGTGCATCCGCACCACCTCGATAATCAGGTTGCGGAAGATGAGGGCGACGGCCAAGGCCACGACGCAGACTATCGCCACCCGCACCTCGGAGTGGCCGCCCTCGACCCACCCCTTGACGAAGAGGACGGCGGGCAGCAGGGCGCCGAGCGCGGCGTAGAGCCTCGCCCGGTTGCTGTTAGTGACCTTCACGGCGTCGGCCCCGGTCGGGGCGGGTGCGTTCTCCACCTGCTTTAACACCTCCACTGCGGCCCCGTATTTGACCTCTGACGCGCTTTCCGGGGCCGGGGCGACACTTACCTCGTTCCACCCGCCAGAAGCCCCCGTACGGGCCTCCAAACGCCCAAATTCGGGCTCAAAGAACGAAGGGGCGGCCCCGGAAAGGAGAGCGCCATTCGGCACCGCCGCCGCCTTGTCTGCCGGGTCGGTTCCGGCGACTCCGTCGATTCTGGCCGCGCCCTTTTGAACACCGGGCGGGATGGCTGGCGGCTCGTTTGACCGTGAGGGCGTTTGAGCATCAGCGGTAGACGCGGCAAGGTTGTCAGCCGGCGCGGGGCGGGCGCGTCGTCGCTTCCGTACGTCGGCTGTTTCTTTCTTCGGCATGGCTCAATAGAAAAAGCCCGCCACCGGAAGGCTTGGACGTGACCTAAGCCTTCGACAGTGGCGGGCAGCGCGTGAGCTTGACCCTAACTATTTATCAAGCGACTCGATGATACCCTGTAGCTTGCGCCTGACGTGCGCCAGCTTCCCCTTTTCGTCGGGTAGCATAGCACATTTCGCTTTCGAAATCGCCCTCTTTATGTACCGCAGCGCCGTGCCGTTCTCGACGGTCTGCGCCGTGACCCTGATGACGGTGAAGCCGGCCAGTTGCGCCTCGTTTATCTTTTCGATGTCGCGGAGTATCCCCGAGATGGACGAATGGCTGGGGTCGCCGTCGAACACCCCGCCGTCGTACTCCACCGCGACCGCGTAGTCGGTGAAGAGGAAGTCGAAGCGCCACTTCCGCGCCTCGTGGAAGGTGACTTCGCGCGCGGGGTCGGGAAGGTCCGCCGCCCTTATCTGCTCAAGCAGTTCGGCCTTGTAGTCCTTGCGCGAGTTTTTTGAGGAGCGTATCTGCATCCCCGACTGCCTGAACTGCTCTGATGTCATGTCACCTTTCGGCATCTCGTCTCGTTCTATCTGGGGGCGGCCCCCGCGGGAGGGGGCGGGCGAATCAATCAGGTCAATGAGGCAAAAGACTCTCTGCCCCGACTTCCGTTATCCCTTTTGTTCGCCGGTACGCTGAATGTCGCCAGACCAAATCTTTTCGCACGCCCACGCGAGGAAGGCGGCGCTGTTGCAGTCCGCGAGCGGCCAGAGCACGTCCGTCCCGGTGAAACTCCACGCGAGCGAGCCGTCCGGCTTGAGCCAGAGCAGACGCCCGCTCCGGTGTGTGCCGAGCAACAAGGCGTTGACCGTGTCAGGCATGGTGAGCGTCGCCATAGTCAGTCCTCTCTCGGGTCCGCGAACGTGTAACGCTGATGCGAGTCGCACTTGTAGTCGTCAAGGTCGTCGCAGGTGCAATCCTTGTCGTCGAGCCCACAGGCGTAACATTCGCTCATCGCCACCGATTAGCCTCCTTCCGCCTCCTCCTGAACTCCAACTTCTCCAGCAGCCACTCAAGCGGGCGGCTCACCCACATCTCTATCCTGTACCGGATGCGTGTCACGGCCTCTCACCCTCCTGCTTGTCGAGCGCGACGGCGTGCAAATCATGCGGCACGATATGAGCCCCCGCCTTCCCCTCGACAATCTGCCTCAACCATTTCGCGCTGTTCGCCTCACCGTCCGCCTCAAGCTTCTCGGCGAGCAGCCCGGCGTAGTTGCGCACCTTCTCCATGTCGCCGCGCGTCGCGCCTTCAACGATGCGGAAGACTTCGGAGAGGTGGTTGAGGTCGCCGTCGGGGGTTGGGACTCCCAATTCAATCAGGCGGTCGCGCGAGGATTTGAGCGTGTAAGCGGCCTCCTCGATTTCCTCTTTCAGCTCGGAGATTTCTTCGTCCCGCTCGATTTCCTCGCGCTCCTCATTGCCGCACGGCGCGCAGATGACCGTGCCCGTGCCGTTTCGCGGGGGAAACCACTTCTCGCTCGTCAAACCGTCCAGCAGTTCGAAGATTTCCCCGCACTTCACGCAGCGCGTAGGCATTTCCATATTTACCTTCCTTCCCCGACTTCTTCTTCACAATCCCGATGCCTCTCTTCACACGTCGGACACACTTCCCGCCCGCACCTACAGAGGGAGACGAGGTGCGGGCGGTGGCGGGAGCCGCAGCTGAGGCAACGAACTTCTGATTTTGGGGCGGTGTATTCCATAGTCTTCAAGCGGGGTCGGATAAAATTCCAGACGTCGGCTTCTCCCTCGGAATCAATTCGAGCTGTCTGCCGTTATCGGACTTCTTGCCCCGGTGCGCCTCTACCCACTTGAGCAGCGCCTCCTTCACGGGCTCCTCGGGTCCGCCGGTGACGTAATTGAGCCATTCGGCGTTGAAGAGGGCTTCGGTCGCCTTGATCTCATCGTCGTCAGGGGCGGCGAGGTTTAAATCATCCCACTTCGCCAGGGCCCAGTTGATGACCCTGGCTATCCGGGGCCGCATCTCGTCGGCCCGCTCCTGCATCTTCGAGGTTGCTACCACGGAACCTCCTTGTACTCTGCCGCCCTGGCCCAACTACGCACCTCTTCGCGAATCTCGGGGTAGACCACGACGCCCAGCCTTCTCGGCTTCAACAAGCCGTCAACGCAACGCCTCGCGCGCTCCGCGTCCTCGCGGTAGAACTTCACGCGCCTCTCGTCGCCCATCGAAAAGGCGCGCAGCTCCATCAGGCGACAGTAGGCCAGTTCGCCGTAGCGAGCCCGCAAGAGTCGGGCGTTAACCGACTCGTCGGACTGTCTTTCTCTTATAGGTGCGCCGTGCGCTGCGGCACTCATACACGACTCCATAGTCCCGCCGCTTGCGGGTTTCAAAATGAACGGCTGTACGAAAAAAAATACCTACCGGAAATTTTTTCCGGGTGCTATTTTCTCGGCCTGCCTCTCCCCCTTGTAGGCTTCGTCTTGCGCTGCTTCGCCTCCCAACGGGCCGGTGCACCTTCGACCGTCGAGTCCAGCTCTGCGCGAAATTCGGCCCACGCTTCCGACGCGTCGGAAGTCATCTCGTATTCGTTGTCACTCCACTTTTCAAGCGCCCGCCTGATGCGTTTCTTCAGTTCCGTGTTCTGGACTACCCGGTCCTCTTTCGGCGGCTTGGCTTCCTTCTTGGCGTTGCGTCGGACGCTCAGGTCAGGGTTTAAATCGTCCTTAACCTCTTCGATTAGGCGGGCTAGATTGGCGTCTTGCAGCCCCTCAATGCAGCGGACGGGGTTGCGACAGAAGGCAGGTATTTCTCTCGCCTTGCGGATGAAGTCTGAGACGTGCTTCCCGAAGTGGACGACGTACTCGGTGGGGTCGTTCTTTCCCTTCTCCGGGTTGAACATTCCCTCAATCACTTCGACGAAAGTTGTGTTCGCCGCACGCTGCCATTGGAGTAGCGATGCCCTCTTTTCGCGCACGCTCTTTTCTGTGTAGCCGTAGACGGCGGCGATCTGCTCATCGGTGCTGCGGAAAGGCTCCGTGAAGTTCCCGTTGGCGATGCCCTCCATCCAGAGCGCGAAGTCCCGGCCATCGGGCGGGATGGGGACCGGCGGCTCGTCTTCCTCGACGACGGCCGCGAACCGTTCCAAGAGGGCGCCCGAAATCAGGATGAACTGTGAGCCGTCTTGCTCAAGGTTGTCACGGTACGGCTTCTCGGGGGGGAGTAGTTCGACGTTAGGGTGCTCACCCGCGGAGCGGACGAGGGCGGCCGCGGCGGCGAGCGAAGGGACGGGCGGCGAGGCGTCGTCCCCGAACTCGCGCTCGAACGCTTCCGGGTCGTAAACGGTGACAAAATCTTTCATGCTGCCCTTCTCGTCAAAAAGTCGTCGAAGCCCTTGAATTGGCCGTCCCACGTGAGCACGGCGGGCGAGTAGAGGGCGCCGCGCAGCTCGGCCAGCAGACCGAACAGGGCGCGGCGCACGTTATCGTTGGTCTTGAAGTCGGAGTCGAAGCAGAGCCGGAGGTCGGAGAGTGAGGGGAATAACTTTTTCAGATTGCGGCCGAACCCGCGGGGCCACGTCGTCACGCCCGGAATGCCTATCGCGGCGCAGTCCAGTCGGGCCGCTATCACGTCGGCCTTCAAAGCCCCTTCGGTGACGTAGACGCGGCCCTGTCGCTTGATTCTCTCGGGGTGGGCGAAGTGGACGGGGGCGCCGGAGGATTGGCCCTCGGGCTTCGATGCCGACGAGAACCACAGGTAGCGGGGCGAGCCCTCGTCCCTGCGGACCTGGAAGCCCCGGATGCGGCCGCGCGAGTCCCTGACGGGGATGAGTATGCCGGGGCCGGGCGTGACCATCTTCCACGCCCCGCGCTCCCTGTAGAAGCCGGGCACGCCCCGGAGGTTATATTGGGAGAGCGCCCGCGCTACGTTCGCGCCGAAAAGTTCGGTCGGCACCGAGCGGTAGCAGTTGGACCGTACCCGGTCTGGGGTGAAGCCGCGCGATTCGAGTTTCGCCCTGTGTTCTTCGGAGAGAACGAGGTGGCCGATGACGAGCGTTGAGTAAATTGCGTCGATGTGCTCGCGCGAGGCCAACGGGTGTGAATGTAAGTCGGGCTGGGGCGGCGCCTGCCGGCGCGGCGCGTTCGTCTCCTTCAGGACGTGAAGCCAGCCGCGATTCTTGGTCGGCTTGTCGGACTCGACGCGCATACAGACCGCGACGGAACCGTCCTCGGAGTAGCCGCACCAAGTCTGCTTCCCACAGACCTCGCAGGGGTGCCTTTTAGTGACGCGCCTCAGCTTCACGACGCCCTCCTCGGCCGCGCCAGTTCGTCCTGCGTGGCCTTCAGGTGGTCTATGAAGGACGATGCGGCCCGCTTGGAGAGGTCTTCGGTTTTGCAACCGAGGAAGGACCGACACTCCGCGTCGGCGTCCAGGTGACACTCCCGCGCCAGAGCCCGGATCATGCCGAGCTGCTTCGGGGTGACGAGGTCTGACATGGACTTGGCGAGCGGGTCGCGCGAGTCCGACGTCTGAACCCTCTGCCCCTCCCTGAACTGCTCCTTCGGCTCCGCCGTGAAGTCCGAGGGCGCCGTCGGCTGCCCGGCCATCTGCTCGACGGCGAGCCGCAGAGTTTTGGCGTCCTGCTCAAGCTTGAGAAGTGAGCTGATGATGAATGAGTATTCCATGATTACCTTCCCGTCTCGGCTACTCCCGTATCTTTCGTGGCCGGGGGCCGCGGCGCGGTAGTGACGCGCTTTGGCCCTCCAGCCGTACGGAATGAGAATCCCCCCGAGACTCACCCCGATTCATCGGTTGCGCCTCCTGCTCTCCTTGACCATCCGGCGCTTGCGCTTCTTCTTCATGTCGCGGCAGCGCCCGCGAGGCTTTCGCGCGGGGCGGTATTGCGGCAACGGGCTGTCGTCAACGGCCGGCACGGAGGCCAGGGAAGCCACGCTCGCGAGGGCGAGCGTTGATAAGGCGTGTTCCTTCAGTTTGTCGCTCATGTCGTTTCCCTCACCCCGACGTCGAAAGCCAGTAGATGACCGCCGCCCCGACGAGCAGGATGGCGAGCCTGCGGAGGGAGCCCCAGCGGTCGGATGATTCGGAGTGGAAGTCCTTCACGCGGCACGCTCCATCGTTTCAAGGTAGGCCCGGACCGCCTTCGCTACTGCTCTGCCCATAGGGAGGGGGACGCCGTTCCCGACTGCCTCACGTTTAGCCTGGCGCGTGAAACCCGGCAGATCGAAGCCCTCCGGCAAACCCTGAAGCTCGCACATCTCCGGCCATGCGTAGGTAGCCATGCGACGGCATACCGTGCTCTCGCCGCTGCCGTGCCCGGCGAGTACGGCGTACTTCCACTCCGGGTGTTCGAGGGCGGCTAGCTCGATAAAAGGTCGCAGGTCAAGGTTGCTGTGGAAGTAGCGCGTGCGGTTTTGCTTCTCGCCGAGCCAGCGGTTATTGAGCTTGTGAACACGGCCGCCCAAATCTTCGTGCGGCTTCACCGCTTCCATCAGCCACCACGCGGGCGCGGCTTCTGCTACCACCCGCACAAACTCGCCGCGAAGACTGTTGCCGGGATTACCGTTCAGGTGTGCGAGTTGACTTTCCCCTTTACACGGAGGCCCGCCGATGATGCCGTCAAACCTTCCGGCCGGCGGGTGGAACTTCTTCACGTCGCCACCCCAGAGCAAATCCGGCCCGCGCACGACGCAGAAACCTTCCTCCTCGAAGGCCATGTCAAGAAGGCCGATACCGGGGAACAGGCTGAGTACCAATTGCTTCATCTGCACCCCTCGCACCCCATCAGGAAGGAAAGGAGGGGGAGCGGGGCGACCCGGAGTGATGATTTGTTTGAGCTCTCAGTCTTCACGGGTTGTCTCCGAATAAGGGCGTGTCGATACGGCGCCCGCTCATCGCCGGCAACGTCGCCGGCACGCCCTGCGCCCTCGTCAGCCTCGCCCGCGCGTAATCGCACCAGCGGGCCTCAAGCTCGATGCCGATGAAGGTGCCGCCGGCGGCGACAGTCGCGGCGCCCGTCGTGCCCGAGCCGCAGAAGGGGTCAACGACGAGACGCGCACCCGTCGTCTCTATCGCGCGCGCCGGCAATTCGACGGGGAACGGCGCCGGGTGCGGGTTGTCGCGCTCCGGCGGGATGTACCAGACATCACCGACGCCGGACGCGGCCTTGTCTCTGAGGCGGAAGCCGCGCTTGGCGATGACGACGATACGCTCGTGCGTCGGCACGTAGGCCGAAGGCGTGAAGTTAAAGCCGGACCCCCGCGCCCAGATGACCTCCTGCCTGATGTACTTGCGGAGCGCACGCGGTATGTAGTCCGCCGGCGGGATGAGCTGCCCGTCTAGCACGCGCGGCTTGTGGTTGTAGTAGATGGCGCCGACGTCGGAGAGTAGTCGCCAGCATCTGAACAGCACCGTCTTCTGCCACCGGACGTACTCGCCGTGGGGCATGTCGTCGGTGTGGGTGCCGTACCCCCTGACAAGCTCGCCGCCTTTCCATTTGCCGCAGCCCCCGCGGCCGTCGAGCCCCGTAGACTTCCGGTAGTGGCCGAAGCGGTCCGGGTGGCCGCCGCCCGTCGTGTTGCCGAGGTTGTAGGGCGGCGAGGTGAAGACGAGGTCCGCCTTGACGCCGCGCTCGATAAGCTTCGGCAGCTCGACCAGGCAGTCACCGTTGATGACCTCAAACGTCACAGCCCCTCGCCCTCCTTCGCTATGCGCCCCGGATTTGGTTCAGTAGTCCTCATAAGAAAAAAGTGGGGCGTGCCCGCGCGGGCACGCCCCGAGCAGCCTCATTCGGCCACAGGAGGAATTGAAAAAGTAACCTGACAGTCCACGGCCGCCTTTATCAGCGTAGGTAGGGCCCGCCTGAACATCTCGGGCTCGTCGTGCGACCGGAAGACGTCGACGGCGCGCATGGCGAGCGGCAACGCCGCCTCCGGCTTCCCTTCCGCGAGGAAGATTTGAGCCTCGGTGTCGTCCACTTGGGCCAGCTCCACGGGCATCCCGGCGAAGTAGGCGCGCGCGCGCGCGACGTGTTCGTGCGCCTCGTCGTGGCGGCCCGCGCCCCCCAGAATCAGCGCCAGGTTGTTCTCCGTGCACCCCGCGTCGTACGGCCTGTCCGCGCGCTCCCATTCGAAGGCCGCCCCGCCGTACTCAATCAGCGCCTTGTCCGTCTCGCCGAGCAGTTGGAAGGAGTGGGCGCGGCCGTGGCGGTAGCGGGCGCGGCGTTCGTGCGAGGGGCACAGGTCCGCGAGCGCGGCGGCCTCGTCGAGTATGCGGAGGGAGGCTGCCAGGTTCCCGGCCGAGCGTTCGACCTTCGCCAGTTCGAGCGCGCAGGTCAGCCGCCCGCACAGGTCAGACTCGTCGAGAGTCTTCAACTCGTCGGCGATGCAGGCGCGGGCCTCCTCGTACTTCCCCTCGCGCCGCAGTGCGTCGGAGAGGTGCATTTCCGGGGGCGCCATAAATTCGCCGCCTTTTATGGTGGCTATTTGCTCGAACGAGTCGGACAATCGCGTGTTCATATCTGAGACCTTCAAGGAGTAGAGAAGATGAAACGTTTCCCCGCCGCCCTGCTGTTCGTCCTGCTGCTCGCCGCCTCGCTGCGCGCCGACGGCACGATGGAAACCAGCCCCGCGCCGCAACCCGCCCCGACCCCCGCGGCCACCCAAACCACTCAGGCGCCGCCCGACTCGGAGGACGGGGGCGAGCCGTCCGCCCCGCTCGCCGCGCTCGACCTGATTATCAAAATCCTCGACCTCTTCTAGCGCGCCGCGCGCAGGCGGTCGCCGGGAATCGGGGCGCCGGGGTATTCGGACTCCGCGCCCCTCAAGGCTTCGTCCGCCGCCATTCCCAACTCCCGCGCCGCCGCCGTGACGTTCATGACGAGCCGCGAGAACTCTTTCAGCTCGCCCGGCGTCAACTCTCGCGGGCCCCTGCCCTTAAGCAGATAGTTGGCGTCCGATGCCGACTTGAGCATGACGTTCACCCGCCCCACGAAGTCACAGCCCGGCCGCGCCTCGCCCCTCAACTGGCGGAAGTATTCGAGCGGGTATTCGGCCATCTCCTGCGCCACGGAGAACTCACACCCGTTGTCTTGCTCCCACTCGTAACGCTCGCGTATCAGCTCGCAGACGGTGTGCAGCGGCGAGGGCAGGCCGGAGCCGTACTCGCCCACCTCCTCGACCATCTGGTAGGCCGTGGACTTCGCCTTGTTCGTCACGCGGCGGAGTATCGCCATCAACTCAAGCTCGCCCCGCTCGGGCGAGAAGGCGCGGCGCGTGATGATGTTCCCTTTGTTCTCCGGTGCGGCCATAAATTGACGTGCGTTTTATGCTTCTCTTAACTGCCTCGCTTCGCTACCATCCGCCCCAAGGTCGGCACGACGCCGGGAAGCGGTGCCGGCCCCGGAGGGGGTCAGTTGATCTCAACTTCTCGGCCCCCTCCACCCGACCGAAGGTGTGGGCCGGGTCTTTGAAAATCGGGCCACTGGTCAGCCACGCGCTACCCATCCTCTGTTCGACGACCGCCCCGGCGGTATGGCGTGCCGGGAGTCGCCTGTTGGCCTTAGCCTTGTCCGCTGCGCGGCCCGATTACTCGCCGGGGGCTTGCAGTTCAGGCGCCCGAAGGCGTCACAAGAGCCAAGCGTTACCGCAGGGCCACCCCCGACGAATGTTGAAAATTGCAAAGAACCGTTCGCGCCCTTCTGAGAAGGGCGGGCGGGGCAAAGTCAGGCGGTTCAGTTCTGCCCCTTCGCTTCGACGGTCCCCCAGCCCTTCGGCAGCGCGCGGTCGCGGTAGACGAGCAGGCGGTTGTCGCCGTTGAAGGTCTTGCCGGGCTCATTCTCGGTGTAGGTGACGGTGCGGAGTTCCACCTTGTAGCCGAACAGAATCTTTATCTTGTCGCGCCACCCGAATTGAATCGTGGTGTTGCAGTAAAGGGCGTCTTTGAAGCCTTCCGGCAAGTCGCGCAGCGGCATTTACTTGAGTCCTTCCACCGTGTTGAGTTGGGTTCTCATGCCCTTGAGGGTTTCAAGGTCGGCGTCGAACTGGCGCGGGTTCGGGTACTGCTGCACGATGCGGCGGAACATCTGCCCGGCGGCGTCACCGAACCGTTGATGAAGGTCGGGCGCGTCCTCGTCCATCGCGTAGACCGTCTGCATGAAGCGGTCGAGCGCAATCATCGTCTCGCGCACGCGGCGAAACATCTCGTCCGCCTGATTCATCGTCGCGTAGTCGCTCGCCACGAGCAGGAGCCGTTTGGTCGGGTCTATCATCGGACTTCGGGCCTCTCGGTCTGAATGAGAATCGGCTGCAAGGGCTTATTGAACGTCGAGAGGAAGACGTACAGGTCGCCCGTGAAAAGTAGCCTCAGGCGCTCGCGCCACGTCAGCCGCCAGCGGGTCAGGACCGTGCCGTCCTCCGACTTCCAAGCCGGCAAGGGTTGATACTCGGGCTGGTCTTTGGCGTAGACCACTTCCGGCAAATCGGCGCCGGGGATGATTGGACTAACAGGTTTCATCCGTTCCTCGCTTTCGGGTGCCCGGCCCCTCCGGGTGACGGCGTAGTGGGGGCGCGGGGTCAGGCGGCGCGTCGGTTCAGTCGCAAAGACGTACCCACGCCTATCGTGATGTTCCCGAAGCTGTACAGCCCGGCCACCGTTAAGAGTTGGTTGCTAGACAATCCCCACCAGACGAGCAGGATTGTCACTAGGGTTTGCGCGGCGAGGCCGGCGAGTATGAGTAGCAGCCACACGGTTTTGTCCCTCGCGTCAGGCGGCTGCCTCGGCGGGCTGCTCTTGAGGACGCAACGCCGGATGCCGCTTTGCAAGCTTCGCCAACTTCTCGTCTATCGCTTCGCGGATGATTTGAGAGGCGGGCGTGTCAAGAACCTCGGAAGCTTTGTCGAGCCGCTCCCTGAGTTCACTACTTGCGCGCATATATAGCCGCGTGTCTTTTTTGCTCATATCTTCTGCTCCGTGCGCCTAGTGTCCGCGCGTTGTGCGTACATTATGCACGTTGTACGCACAATGTCAACCGATTTCTCATTTGGGTAGGTTGAGGAGAGGGGTACGCCTGTTGTATGCACATTTATATGATAAAAGAGCCGAAAGCGCAGAGAGCGTATTTTCGCGTCCCGCAGAGCTTTAAGGATGAGTTTATTGCAGCCGCTATAACCAACAGCCAAGACCCCTCGGAGGCTTTCCGTCTTATAGGAAGGCAGTTCATTGATAAGATTAAGCAGGAGAAGTCGGAAGACTTCTTAACGAATCTCGAAAAGATTCGTACTGAGGCCGCCGCCGCATCGGCAACACCCACCCAACCCACCACCCAAAAAGCCAAACTCACCAGTACAACTGCCCGTCCCCAAAAAGCCAGTAGCAAGAAACAAAGGTCTGGCAGGAGTAGACAGTAAGAAAGGAGAAGGCTTGAACCGCGTTAGTCGCAACGTCTCCCGAGGCTGCTCTGCGCGGCTAGGGCGTGATGGGTATGGGGAGAGTGTTGAGGTTTCCCTTCCATGAGTCAACTTTCACGTTCCACTTGCCGGTGGGCTCGTCTGCCGATGATGAGTTTGAAGCAATCACTATATCGGACAATAGCTTGACCAACGGGACAATCTATAAAGGCGACATAGTGCTTATCAAGCTCGGACTCGTTCAATCTGGCGGGCTACACGCGGTACTAACCCCCACGGGAGCCAAGTACGTGGGGTTTCTGGTAGAGGTAGGTGATGACTTAGTTAACGTTGAGTGCAATAGCGATGAATATGAGCCGATGGTTTTCCGGCGCGACGAGATCAAGGTTCTCGGCCGAGTCGTGCAGGTTTATCCTGGCGGCGATGTTGAGGAACGGTGGGAATTGATACGCTGCTCGGCACGCGAAAGCGAGGGCGTTGACTTTCTCATCTCCGACGGTTCCAGTTGAACGCAATCTTGGCGCTCGCAGTTAGCGAGCTAGACAAAAGGCTTTTCCCCGAACGTTCGCGCCCGACATCCCCGGTCGGGCGTTCGTTTTTTCTTGCCTTTGTCGTTCGGCGGTCCCTATACTAAAAGACGGCCATGACCAAGAAAGCTGAAAAAGAGGTTCCGTTCAGCATTCCCGCCGAGACGCGGGAGCGGGCGAAGGAGTTTGTCGAGAACGCCGTCCGCGACTTCTCGGAGCAAATGAAGACCCTCAAGGAAGAGGTTGCCGACTTTACGAAGCGGCATCAGGAGACGCGCCGGAGAGTGCAGAATGGAGCCAGAAAAACCTCGGGCCGCATTGTATGATTTCCTCTACCGAGACAGCAGCCGCATAGCCTCATACTACGCGCAGCTATTCAGCGGTCGCCTCACGTCCCTCGAAGAATTAGACACCGTCAAAGAGTCCTCCGAGAAGCGCGGGGAAGCCGGCCTACACGTCGTCAAGGGCGGGGTGAGCAAGGTCGCGGACGAGACGCTGAGCCAGAAGCGCATCATCGACCCCCACGACGTTATAACTACCGACGTGCTCAGTTACCTCGTAGAGCACCGCATGATGAATGAAGACGTGGGAAGCGCGGAGCAGGGCGCTTTATTCATTGCCCAGGGGTCACTCATCTTCTGCGACAAGTTCATGCTGGAAACCGCCATGATGGCCGTGGAGGCAGCATTCCCTAAGCCGAAGACGCAGGAGGAGCGTAACAGCGTCATAGGCGTCAAGTGGATGAAACAACTGCTCGCCCGCGTCACCTTCCCTTCGGCCTTCATGTTGCGGACGCAGGAAGGCGCCCTGGTGGGCGGCATCATTAAGGATGAGGGGATGGAGGAGCCGATTTCTACTTACTACTTCCGGCACGGCATGTCCGGCCTGCCCGGCGTCTACATGATAGGCATCAAAGAAGTATCCTCCGAAACTTTCCAACTGCCGGACACCCAATTCATCGGCGCCGCGCAGACCGGCGCCCAATTCCTCAGTAACATGGTGTTCCCGCCCGATTCACTCAAGGCAACCCCGCTCGCCTTCTTCCGCAGGCTCTAGGCACGGCACACGCCCGCAATTCCCTCCCCTTCTACAGCGCCCGAAAGGGCGTTTTTCTTGCCCGCCGGTAGTTTCTGAAATATGATGCCTCGCCACGAAAGGAGACCTCATGCCCCCGCAACAACTATTCAACAGCGAGGAGCCGCCCCCGCCCATCAAGGCGTCGGAAACCCCAGTTCACAAGCGCGTCACGCTATCCCACTTCTTACAATTCCTGATAGTGGTCGGCCTCGGCGTGCTCGTCTGGCAAGTCGTGTTACTGAGGCGGGCCGTCATGGATTCGCGGCCAGAGACGCCTTCGGGGGCGCTGGAGGTGGAAGTAATCAACAGGCGGCCCCTCAAGGTTGAAGTGGACAACTCCGAGTTGGACGTGAATGTCACTAACACTGAGCTTGACGTGAACGTCACCAACACCGTCAACGTCAGCACCTACTGAAAGGAGCCTCGCATGGCCGACGAAAACGACAGAAGTCTCTTCGACGCACTCTCCAGGCTCGGGTCTGCGGGCGCGTGGGCGGACCATCTATCCCCTCGGATTCCCACGATGTCGGAGCGGTTCGCGTTCACCTCCGCCCTGACCATCATAGGCGACCTGTTATCGCGGATTCGTAAGGCGCAGGAGGAGGCGCCCGAGACGGCCCACATGGTCGTCACGATGCGGACCCCGGACGGCAGCATCATGGACGTCGAAAGCGTGTGGCCGGAAGGCTTCGCCACGTTCAGGGCCGAAGGCTATGTCAACGGGATGAAGTGCTTCGTGGTGGGCCACATCTCGACACTCTGCCTGTTCTGCGCCTTCGACACGACGAAGGGCCGTTCGCGTGTCGGCTTCGTCTCCGACAACGTGCCTACTGAACCTCCGCCAGAATCCGAACCGACAGCGCCGTGACGGCGAGAGCCCGCCCGCCTTCCATTACAATACCCTTTTGGGCCAGCACTTCAACATCTAGACCCTGGCCCGCTGCCTCCAGCATCTTCTCGTTGAGCTGAGAGACGAGCGCCCGCACGTCGTTAGCCAGTAGCGCCCTGCCCTCCTCTACCTCAGTCGCCATAACCACCCCCTAAAAAGATTCTCAGTTCAGGGTAACATAGTTGTACGCCCAAAAGACGCACGAAATAGTATATTGAATTGTACGCACAATAGGCGTACAATGACTCCTGTCAGTCAACACAGGAGAGCAGACATGGACACCTCCACAGCCGCCCGCGCCAACGAACACAAGAGCCGCATACAGGACTTTTCCCCCGCGGACGCCGAGGACGAAGACTACCTCGACACCCCCGAGCCGCCGCCCGTCTCTGACCGCGAACGAGTCGAGTGGTGCTTGAGATACGGGCTCGCCCAGCGGCTGGGAGTCGTGACCGTCGTTGAGTACATCCCCCTCACCCTTGAACTGATCGACGGGGCCATTCTCCGTGAGAAGCAAAAAGCGGCCCGACGTTAATCGCGACCGCTCCGAGGTGACAATATGAACACCGCCGAAGACCCCACCACCCGCGCCGCCTTCGAGCCCGTCAGGCTCGAAATCGTTGACGAGCCGAAGCCGACCCCGCGCGACCTCGCTAGGAAGTACGCCGTCAAGCGGCTCACGACCCGGCCCTGGTTTTCCGTCAAGAAGGAAGGCTCGCCCGCCCTGATTGTCGCGGCGTGGTGGCACGAGGGCGACGTGGTGGTGAAGCACCCGAACCCGGTGGTGGTGCTCGCGGTCAAGATTTTTGAGAGGAACAGGGTAGCCCGCACGCAATTCGGAGATTGGACGCCGTGAAAGAGATACCGCTTACCAGAGGAATGGTCGCGCGCGTTGATGACGAGGACTACGAAAGACTCGTGCGGCACAGGTGGCACCTCGCCGATACGGGCACCCGGTTTTATGTCGCCCGGTATTGCCGTGTGGGCGAGAAGCGCGGGCGCTCAAAACTCTGGATGCACCGTGAAGTTATCGGCGCCCCGGCAGGATTGTTTGTAGACCATATCGACGGCGACGGGCTCAACAATCAGAAGGCCAACCTCCGGCTGTGTACTTACAGCCAGAACAATCGGAACAAGGTCAAGACGCGCGCCCGCCGACGTTTCAGGGGCATCCGGCCAGTGAAGGACAGCAAGCATGGGAGGTGGCGCGCGGACATCACCATTAACGGCAAGACTCGCTACCTCGGCACCTTCGCCACCGACGTTGAAGCGGCGCGAGCATACGACCGCGTGCTTATAGAGGTAGGTGGTGAGTTTGCCCGCCCAAACTTCCCTGACGAGCGCAGCCGCGTGGCGGCGACACAGTTCAACGACTGATTGGAGAGTCTGTGATGAGCGCAAAACTTAACGTGATTCCGCAAGACGTGAGGTCCGAAGTCCTCAAGTGGGTAGGGGAGGGCGGCCGCGTGCTTCACGTCTGGGCCGACGACCTTCCGGGCGCCCCCCTGCGCGGCCAAACCTTCTACATCGTGGCGGTCACGACTGGCGCGGGAGGCCCGACACTTCAATGTCTGCGCGTTTGGAGTACGTCTGTCAAGTGGGTGCTCAGCCGGGACAGTTTTTTCAACCTTACGGACGTGATGAAAGAGGTCGGCGGCTGATGTTCAGCAAGCCCCGCACCAAACCCATCGGCCGAGGCGTGCCGCTCAAGCGCGGAGAGTTCCGCCCCGCGACCTACCACAGCCGCACCACGGCGAAGGGTCTGCGCGACGAGCTGGACATCCTCACGTCGAGAATCATCCGCAAGCTGTTCGGTGAAGTCTGCGTCACCTGCGGGAGCACGGAGGACATCACCAACGGGCATCTGTTCTCGCGGCGCTACATGGCTACGCGGTTCGACATTCATCGCGGCGGAAATAATGCGCCGCAGTGCTGGCCGTGTAATCAGCTTCATCAGGAGAACAGGAATCCTTACACGTTCTGGCACGTCCGCGAGTTCGGGTCTGAGTCCGTTGCCGCGTTGCGTGAGCGGGCTTACTCGGGCCGCACCTACAGCATTGTCGAGCTTGAAGAGATGGTTGATGAGTACCGGAAGATTCTGCGGAAGTTGAGCAAGGCGGCGTAGATGGGAAGGCCGACGAAATACACACCCGAGTTTTTGCGCTCCCTGCTTTCGTGGGAAGGCGATACGTGCGCGATGCCGGGGTGTGAGCGCCCGATACGCAGTAAGGGCGGACACTCGTGGCGGGACAGCCTACAGCGCACCAAAGACTGGAAACTGTGTTCGCGCCATTGGTCCAACTTCCAGACTGTGCTTAGGAATGGGCAGTTAGAGTACGAGAGAACGCTTTGGATGCTTGAACGGCCAGAAGAATTGCAATGTCATAAGTGCAAAGACTTCGGCCCCAAAGCTTACAGCGAATCGCTCCGTATCTGCTGTAACTGTGAGTATGAGTTACGGGCCTCCATTTACAGAAAAACTCAGAGTGCGTTAATGGAGTTGCCGTTAATTGAAAAGCAAATAATCCAGGTGCTTGAACTCATCTGCAAAAATTTGGACCCGCAGTACGTGCCGCCGTCCGCAAAGTTATTACTAACCTTTGATGAAGCCTTGAAAGTATCAGGGCTCCCGGCCACTTGGCTCAAGCGGGCCGTTAAATACGGCTACCTTCAGACGATACAGCACAAGAGGAGGCAACTATTCAAACGTGAGGGGTTGCTTCAATTTTGCAACGACACTGACAAGCTAAAGGAGCTAGAGAATGTCCACAGAGCAGACAGCCCATACGCAGCCGAGCCCCGGCGCGGCCGTTATCAACATCGGCGCGGGCAAGATTAAACTCGGCCTCCGCACAAAAGAACTCACATACGAAATAGAGTTAAAACGGATGAACCTTCCGAAAGATACGGAAGGACTCATCACGTCCCTGCTGCGGCTCCGCGAGCAGGACTTAGAGGTTAAGTACAACCTCGCTTTCCATTACACCCTGCTCAAAAAGCATGGCGCGTTCTGGAAGGCGTCGGGCCATCACTCGCTTAACGCTTGGCTGGTCGCTTTTGATTTGCCGATGGGCGAGACGTTGGCGATGCGCGAGCACATGGTAAGGCTGTTCAGTAAAGAGACATTCTTGCTTGTGGGCGACGATATTTTGCATGAGATGTTGCGTGAGGTTGCACGCTACCAGACGGACCGCGACAGCCAGAAGAAAGACTATCGGCGCATCTTCGATGCCTATTGCAAATCCCACGACTCTTTCGATAAGGCTGAGTTCCGCAAGACGCTCAACTGGTACATCCGAACGCGCTACATCAACCCGACGCTGGCGAAGGTCACGGACAACACGGCCCCGCTGCCGAAGCCGGCGAAGGGCGAGAGCACGCGCAAGGTGCTCGTCGCGGCAGAAGAGACTTCCGCGCCCGAATTGCCGCCGACCGAAACCGCCGTGCATGTGGCCGTGAGCCTGTGCGCTGGCTGCCGCGAGCGCGACACGGTTATTAACGGCCTCCGCGCACAACTCAAACTCAAGGACGAGTACATAGCGTCGCTTGAACACGTCATCACTTCTGAACTGGGAGCGAAGCGACTGCCCCAACGCCCCAAAGGGCTGAGCTAGCGCGGCCCCGTATTGACCCCCACGGCGCCCCCGCGCTCGTGTGATGCTCAGACGGATGAGCGAGGCGGCATAGGAGAGAAGCATGGACTTTAGAAACGAATCGGGGCTTGAGTTCGCGGACATCTCCAGCGAGCAGTTCCGCGAGTATCAATTCAAGGGCGGCGCTGTCGTGCGCATCACCAGCCCCCTCAAGCTTCACGTCAGCGACTCGGGCGGGCATCGCATTTTCGACGAGCGGGGTGAGTCGCACTACATCCCGGCGAAGTGGATTCACCTGCGCTGGAAGGCGAAGGAGGGGGCGCCGCACTTCGTCAAATGAACTGGCGACCGTCACACCGCGCGGACCCGAGGGCCAACCCCCTCGCCAAGAGGCACTACACCTGCCAGAGCCCGGGGAGCCCGCAGTTCATGCCTCCGGGCAGCTGCTGCGTCTTCGGCGTCGAGGTTCCCGGCCGCTACGAATACGCCGCCCTGTGGGGAACCTCCGCGCCGCTCGCGGAGTACGTCAGGCACAAGTGGGCGGGCGCGTGGGTCTGCACCATCTTCCGCAACGAGTCAACGCTCCCCGGCGTGCAGCTCATCCGCGAGGCGGTGGCGGCGACTCTGGCCTACTACGGCGAGCCGCCCCTGCTCGGCATGGTGACGATGGTAGACCCGCGCGTCATCGAGGGCACATTCCGCCGAACGTCCGCGGGCGCCGAACTGTGCTGGGGCTACTCGTTCCAGCGGGCGGGGTTCCGCGTGGCGATATGCCCCGACCACATGATTCGCGTTGACGACTGCCAGGCGTGCCACGGGCTGACGAAGGACGGCAAGGTCGTGCTGCAACTGCTCCCGTGCGACATGCCCGAGCCGAGCCGCGCAATCGTCGCCCAGAGGTCTTTACTCGACGGGGAAGCTGCGGCCTGACGTCGGCGGCTCCCGCCCGTCACACGAGAGGAAACAGAGATGGCGACAGACGCTAAGCACGTGCCGAGACTTCCTGTCAGGTTCGACCCGAAAACCGGGACGCTGCAGGACGCCGACGGCCACATACTCTGCCAGTTCTGGAGCAAGTCGGAGGAAGACTACCCCGATGCCCGCGCGAACGGCGAAGCGATAGAACTGGCCCTCAACACTCGCGCGGACTTGCTGGCTCTCATTGAGAGGGTCGCAGAGCACTTCGAGGACACCGACGCGCCCCTCGGGGTAGACGCCCGCCGAGTCCTTGCTGCAGCGAAAGGCGAATCGGGATGACCACCCCCCTCCACACAGACCGCCACCACGGGCGAGGGCCCGCGCCGGTGGGGCCCGTACCCGATTCAACGACTGAGGTGAGAGATGAACACGAAGCTACTGCTCGAAGTCAGGAAGCTAATCCTTGAGGAGCCCCGGCGTTTTAACATGGATTATTTCGCGGCGACCGACGAGTTTTATCCGCATGTCGTTCACAGGCAGACGCCGCCGTGCGGCACCGTCGCCTGTATTGCCGGGTGGGCGACCATCGAGCACGCCCGCGCCGAAGGTCGCTCAGACCTCTCCGTTGACTTCCTTAACGGCATCGGTAGGAGGACGGGCGCGCAGGCGCTCGGGCTGGACGAGGCGCAGTCCTCGCGCCTGTTCTTCACGGAAGAGTGGCCCGACGATTTAGCCGTCGAATACAGGGACGCCTATCTCCAACGCGACTACGCGCTTGCTGCCGAAGTCGCCGCCCGAAGGATAGACCGCTTCATCAAGACCGACGGCGCGGAGTGACCGTCGGCCGCCCCCTCTCCCCTCTAAGGAGTGACGAAGATGGCAGTACAGATGATACGCACCGACCCTTTCAAGGAGGCGACCAAAAACGCCGACCTCATGCTGGCGTGCCTCGTCAAGCTCAAGGATTTACCCGAGGGGGCGGACCCCTACCCCTTCGAGAGAGACGCGAGGGTGTACGCCCGGTGGGCCGCGAGGCACGCGCTGAACGGGATGTTCGCCGCAGAGGGCGATGAGGCTGACAACGGCGACCCCCTTTCTTGTGTGGAGTTCATATGATGCGAATACCAACTCTTTTCGGCTCGCGATTGGCCTTCGGCGCGTGGTGCGTGCTCGCCCTTTTCTACTTCGCCGTCCTCTATCTGAGCGCCGGGGCGACCAGCGTCATCGTTAACGCGCTGATATTCGCGGCGTGTTTCGCGCTCGGGAGGATGGCGGCAAAGGCCACGCGATGACCTGCCGACCTTTCAATTTCCCCCTCACGCGCGAGCACGGGACGGAAAGAGACTGAACCGGAGGAGGACGGCATGAACGATACGGATGTCAACAATCTGCGGTACCTCGTGGTGACGAGCCCCAACCCCGACGAGCTTTCGCTGGCCGTCTCCGACCTGCTGGCGCAGGGGTGGCAACTTCACGGCGATTTGAAGTTGCAGGCCATGGCCGACGTGAGTTCGCCCACGTTCGCGCGGCTCGTCTACATCCAGGCCGTGTGGCGGGAGGTGGTAAATGCCTGACGTCGTCGTCACCGTTCCGAAGACATTCGAGTTCGCGGGCCTCAGAGGCTTGGCCGCGTGGGCGGCCGAAGGCGACCTGCCCGGCGACGAGTGGTCCGGGCTCGACTCTCACTTCTACATGGGCGGCGAGCCGCCCGACATCAAGCCCGGCGAGCGCGTCTACGTCGTGTGCGAGGGGAAGGTGCGGGGATACGCGCCGCTCGTCAGGGTGGAGAGGTACGGCCGGGGCCGGTTCGCGCTGGTGCGCCGAGGGGGCGCGGTCGCGGTGACTATCCCCGAGCCCGTGCGGGGCTTTCAGGGTTATCGGTACAGGTGGTGGAGTATCGAAACCGAAACCCCGTTCCCCGACTGGCGCAGGTCGTGACGCCCGCGCCCCCACCCCCAGGGGGACGCCTACACGGGCGGAGGCACAAACGGTGGGTTTTGAAAGCGTAAATGGAAAGTCAGGCGAACATCGTTAAGCCCTTCGCGCCGGCGCAGTTCCCGCCGGTCTTCACGAAGGCCCTTAACTTTCACCCGCTCTGCTCATTTGAAGAAATAGAGCTTGAGCAGGCGAACGCTTGTCTTGCCGCTTGGGGGCACAAAATGGGGCCGGTCGTGCGGGGTAATAACTACTCGAAGTGCCACGCGCTCTTTCACGAAGGCCGCCCCGTGGCCGTGACGACGACGCACACGCTGATTCGCCAGAACGTCGGCGGCGGCCTCGCGCAACTCGTCCGGTCAAACACTATCGAGCTTTCTCGACTCTGCGCCGAGCGTCCCGGCCTCTGCCGCGTGGCTCTAAGGATGTGGCGCGAGTTCGTCTTCCCCGTGCTCGGCTACCCTTACGCTATCAGCTATCAAGACGCCGACGAGCACAACGGTAACACGTACCGCTTCGACGGCTGGAAGCGGCTGGCCTACTCGCGGAGCGGGAAAGATTCGCGGAGCGGCGTGAAGGGCCGCAATAAGTGGGTATGGGGCTGGACTAACGAGCCAGAGTGGGGTTTGCTCAAAGAGACGGTCTTAGCTTTGGCAAAAACGTCCGACTGAGACCCGACGCCGCCCCCGCCGGCGGGCCGGACGTCACGACGCCGTGAGGTGGGGTCACTTCCCTTCCAGTTCTTTCCGGGCGCGTTCGTATTCTTCCAAATCTTCCGCCGAAGGCGCGGGGGGATTTACATCCTGTTGTTTAAATTCTTCTCTTTTATTGGGTCCGCGCTGCGAACCGGTTCGCGGGCCAGACGGGTTCGCGGGCCGGACGGGTTCAACTCCGGGCAGGAGCATTTCGATGTTCATCCCCCGGTCGTACACGTCGCCGCTGGAGATGTCGTCGGGCAGGCGCTTGATGTAGCCCCTCTCTTCCAGAAGGGCGAGGGCTTCGAGCAAACGGGTCCGTTTGACGTGGGTTTTGGCGATGAGTTTGTTCTTGCTCACCTTGCAGCGGGCCTTGCGGTGGCCGCGCGTCAGGCGGTACAGGCGCAGCAACACGACCTGGACGTGAGGCTCAAGGGCGGGCAGAACGTCGTCGAGGAGATGATTCGTCACCGTCATAAACCCTTCCGTGACGCGAACGGGTTCGGCCGGCGAACCGGTTCGCTCTGGAAGGGGGGTAGGGTTCGCGGCGGGCACCGGTTCCGTGGGCGAACCGGTTTGGTCTGCGGACGGGTTCGGGGGGCGAACGGGTTCGGGTTGCGGAGGGGTTTGCGGGGCGAACGGGTTCGCGGGCTGGACCGGTTCGCCGGGGCGGACGTGCCGCGGCTTCATTCTGCTGAGGAGGTTGCCGGTGGCGTCTACGTCCTCCGGGGAAGGGTCGGGCGGGCGGATGATGTCATCCAGCCCGCGTCCCAGTGCCCTCGGCTTCCTTTGGCCTGCGTCGCTCATAAATGTCCTGTAACTCCTTAGCCAGCTTCGTGAAGTCGAAATGACCCGGACTCGCCTTGTCGTACTCGGAGATGGCCTTGCCGTGGCTGGCGGCCTCGGCCAGCTTCACGTTTTTGTTGACGATGGTCTCCAGCATCAGGGAGCCGAAGAACTTCTCGACCTCGGCCTGCGCGTCGCGGTCGATGCGCTGGCGCCGGTCGAAGTAGTTCAGAAGGGCCCGGACGACAAGGTGGTGGCGCTCGAAATCCTGCTGGACCCCCGCCAAGGTCTCCATGAGTTGCGAGAGCCCGTAGAGGGCGTAATAGCCCGCGTCGAGGACGATGATCACCTCGTCGGCCGCCACCATCGCGTTGATGGTGGCCGTCTCAAGGGCCGGCGGGGTGTCGATGAAGCAGTAGTCGTAGCGGGCTTGCAGCGGCCTCAGACGCAGTTCCAGAAGCCTTTCCCGGTTGCGCCGGGCCGCCAACTGCTGCTCCATCGCCGGCTCCAAGGCGTTCGGGATGAGGTGGAGGTTGGGCCGGGCCTCCACGACGTAGTCGGCGGGGTCCGGGTTGTCGTTCATCAGGAGCCGGAACGACGTGTTTTGCAGCTCGCGCGGGTCCAGGCCGAGCCCGACGGCGAGGTTGCCCTGGGGGTCCAGGTCGATGGCGAGGACTCGCTTTCGGAAGTGTGCGGCGAAGGCGGCCGAGAGGTTCAGCGCCACGGTCGTCTTGCCGGTCCCGCCCTTCGCGTTAGCCAGTACGATTGTCTTCATTCGCGCGGCTCCTTCGTGGGTGTGGGGCGGGGGAAGTTAGGCGGCGGCGGGGCGGGGGTCTTTGAGCGATAACACTTCGGCTTTAGACACCAGCTTTTTCCGCTTGTCGAGCGGGGAAGTGTAGACCGTGAGCGTGCCGTCCTTCATGAATTGCCAGAGTTTGGTGTGTGAGACGCCTAGCAGTTCGCGCGCCTCCGTGACGCTTATTAGTTCGGGTTTCTCGCGCTTCATGGGGCGCAGTATAAATAACTAATTCACGGTGCGTCAATTGTTTTCCGCTTCGTTCACGATAGTTCTTGAATGTTCACGGCTGTTCAAGTATAATCAGAGCGTGAGGATTTACGGCAAAGAGTGTGAAGGGAAGCGCCGTTTCGACACGCACAAGGCGGCGGGCTTCTTTCTCGCGTGGCTACGCAAGCGCAGCGAGGACGCCAAGAAAATGCACCCCTACAAGTGCAATTGGTGTGACGGCTGGCACTTGGGCCACAAGCCGGAAGACCCCGTGGCGCTGCATCACGCGGACCTGTTGAGGCGCGAAGCCATCAAGGCAGAAGAATCCAAAGGCGATGCGGCATGGGTGGCCGAAAAGGCAGTTTGCAGAAAGCGGCAGAAGTGAAAGGAGCAGACAATGCGCATCGTAAAAGAAGATAGCGAATACAGGCGGCTCGTGACCGTCTACCCCTTCGATGACGGCGACGCGGGGCGCGTCCGCGTCGAGCGGTCCGTTGACTTCGGCTCGTCCGATTGGGGTCCGGTAGAGATTCACTACGGCTGTTTCAGCCCGGTCAACGTGGAGAGGGCGCGGGCGCACGCCGAGGCCATACTTGAGGGTTGCCGCATCGCTGAAGAGATGAGCCGGGCGTGAGTCGGACCCGTGCTGCGGACAAAGGAGCAGAGAAGTGGCGATTTGGAAATGCCCATATTGCTGGGCTGAAATTGAGGAGGCGGGCGAGAGCGCGCACGTCAAGGCGCACGTCATCGCCCTTCTCAGGACGGGTGATTATAGGATACGGGAGGTGGCGGCGTTGCTGTCCATCTCACCGAATCGTGCCGCCGCCTACTTCTATAACGCGGGGCTGCGCTTGAAGCTTTGCAGGACGACTCACACGCTCGCCGCAGGGCAGACACCGGAGGAAATCGAGGAGCAGGGGCGCCTACTTGCGCGCCACGGCTTTGTACCGACATCCCCGATTCAACCCGCCCCCGGAGGCGGACGCTATCTGTATCAGATATGGGAAAGGCAGGCCGACAAGAAGACCGACGATTCGGCGCCCCGCCCCCTGTGAAGTGCCCGGCGGGAAAGGAGAATGGAAGCGATGAAGAAATCTGAAGACAGGGTGCCGGCGGAAGCCTTTCATCCCGGCGAGTTCATCAAGGAAGAACTTGAGGCGCGCGGGTGGAGTGTCCATCTTTTGGCCGAATATACGGGCCTGACATCCGCCGCCCTTGAGGAGTTAATAGCCGGCCGCGTTCCCGTCACCCCGAGCATAGCGCGGTGCCTCGGCGACGCCTTCGGCACGGGCCAAATCTACTGGCTTAACCTACAGCGGGCGTGGGACGCCAAGCGGGAGGCCGAGCGGCGCGAACTTATCGAGCGGGCCGTGAGCATCCGGGCCGAAATCGAGCAGATATTCGCGGGCGCCGCCCACTGGAACGAGCACGTCCGCACGCCCTTCGAGAAGCCGATAGACCCGGACCCGGACGGGCAGTTGGCGAGGCTGACGGTCCGGCTTGACAGGATGATTAATTCTTGACCGTCCCGCGGCGCCCCTCCAGGGCGTGAAGCGGCAGGGGTAGGAGCGGAGCGATGGCTTACGAAGTGATGGCGCTGTGGGAAGACTTCCCTCCGGAAGTCCACGAGGAATGGCCGACCGAGCGGGAGGCCATAAGGTCCGCGTATCTCAACAACCTGTGTCGGGATTCGGAATACGTCCGCTACGTGGTGCGTCGGAAGCCCGAGGGCCGTGAAACATCCGGGGATGAGGAATGCCGCGCGGCGCCCCCACCGCAGGGGCGGGCGGGGAGCGAAACGAGGCAATTGAGAGTTGGACATTCGTGCAATGGAAATCGACGTAGACATTAAAGGCCGCTGTGTTGAGTGCGGCGTCGAGGTGAAGGTGCATCCGGCGACGTGGGTAAATGCCTGGGCGGCCCCCGTAAGGACGGGCTATTGCCCCGACTGCGCGGATAGAGTTTCAGAGCAGATTCGCCGCCTGCTCGCATCGGCAAGCCGTCCTGACGGCGAGAAATGACCGCGGCGCCGCCCGCGCGCCGGGAGGTGATGAAGAGTGGGGGAGACGGCATACGAAGTCATGGCGCTCTGGGAGGGCTTCCCTCCGGAAGTCTTCGAGGAATGGCCGACCGCGCGCGAGGCCGTGCGCTCGGCGAGGCTCAATAACCTGTGTCGGGATTCGGAATATGTGCGGTACGCGGTGCGTCGGAAGCCCGAGGGCCGTGAAACATCGGGCGGCGAGAAAGCGCCATCACAAGGCGGATAATGGGCTCAGACGGGGCCGAGGGTACGCAAACTATTCGGTCGTGAACCCGCCACTACTCGGCGGGAAGTAGCACCACGGGGAGGTGTCATGGCGAAGCACGGGAAGGGGCTCGCGGAGAAACTGAACGGGCCGCGCAGAACGACCCGCCGCATAGTCCGCAGTCTGAACAAGGCGGTCGGGGGCAAGGCCCGGACCCCCGAGGCCGTCCGCCTCGCCTCGCGTCGGGGCGCCCCGACCGCCACGCTCGCGGAGTTGAACGAAGCCTGCGCGGCCGGCGCGGGGCTGACCGACGACCCGGCGCTGTCGGCGCGTCTGCTTGAGGCCGCACGGGTGTTCGCGGACGCAGAGGCGCTGGAGAACGAATCGCCCGCCCCTCCGTCGGAATGAACGCCGCCCCACCCGCGATAAGTGATTCGGAGGGAGGTAGCACCATGAGGAGAAACGTATGAGAGGCTTTGAACGCAAGCGCAGGATGTGGCGGCGGTTCCGCACTACGGCCCTTCCGTGGGCCTTGGCCGATAAGTACGAGCGGCTACCCGAGGTGTGTTCGTGCTGGTGGAATATCTAGCCCGCCGCCCCCTTCGCCGCCGGGCGTGGCGGGCTCCGAAAGGAGAATCACGTGGTTAAAGTCGGACAGGTTTACGCGGATAAAGACCCTCGCATGGATGGCCGTCACCTACTCGTCCGCCGCGTCGAAGGGCTCTACGCCTACTGCTACCCATGCAGGCCGAACGGACTTTGGAAGGACGGCGACCGGGAGACGCGCATCAGCGTCAGGAACCTTGAGACGCGGTTTCGGCTGGTGAAGGATGCGGAGGAGCCGCGCGAAAAGGCTGGCCTGAGCCTTGAACCCTTCATCTTCAAGTGGACCCGCGAGGCGCGACTACTGCGCGAGCGGTCGGCTGACCTGCTCCGCGTCGGGCAGTACGAAGGCTCACGGCGTGCCGAGGCGAAAGCCGGCGGCATTGAAGAGATGGTCAAGGAGTTGGTCGAAATGACTTCGGCCGGCGGGTAGTAGGCGAGGGGAGGGGCCAAAGGGTGACGCCCGGCGCTGGAACGCCGGGCGTTTCGGACGTCAGTAGAAGTTTCACCGTAGGCCCGCCCGGGAATGACGATGACGGAGAGGCAGCTAAGGAGGAGGGTCAGGAGTGCCACGCTGGCGCTCTACGCACACCTGCCTACGCATTACGCTGGTGATCCGCGCTGGCGGCACGAGGCGTTCAAGGAAGAGTTGACGCGCCTGTTCCGCGACGTCGTCGCCCTGACGCGCGAGGAGGTCGCGCTGGAGTTGGAGTCCGGGTGCGAGTGCGGCGAGTACTTCAGCGATGACCGGCGGTGCCCCGCGGTACACGCCGGGCGGCTGCGCTCTCTCTCGGGGGTCGCGCCACCATAGAGAAAGAAA
>Ga0196963_10000621_pt1 | contig 30039 bp, 22 predicted proteins | sample S1_5metaG_FD_148600 | JGI IMG/M metagenome (GOLD analysis project Ga0196963, IMG submission 148600) | Soil microbial communities from Anza Borrego desert, Southern California, United States - S1_5 | ecosystem: Environmental > Terrestrial > Soil > Desert | place: USA: California | collected...
TTCCACTCGCTCGGTGAATACCGCGCGGTCGCGATGTCCGAAGAACAAGCCGCCGAGCACTTCATTCGAGCGGCTGACGACCGGCACGGCCAGATAGCTCACGACCGGCAGGTGTCCAGGCGGCATGCCGTGGTACGGAGGATTCTGCGCGAAGCGCGGGTCTTCGCGGACGTCATCGATCCGGACAACGCCCTCGCCTCGAAACGTCGGCCCGAACAGCGCCGTGGCCCGTGGCATCGGGAAGCGCGAAAAATGCTCGCGGGCAACCCCCGACAGGGTGTAGAGCATGTACGAGCCGCCCTTGTTGTCGAGAACGTTGTAAAAGAATGCGCCAAACTGCGCGCCCGTCAACGCCGTCGCAGCGTCGGTCAGCCCCTGAACGAGCCGCTCCAGATCCAGCTCGGCGGCAAGCATTCGGCCGATCCGGTTGATGGTTTCGAGAGACTCAGCCTGGGCGCGAAGTTGTTCGCGAGTATGAACCTGGCTGGTGATGTCCTGCACGACGCCGAGCATGCCGACAAGGGCGTGTTCGGCACTGAAGATCGCGCGTCCGCGGGCCAAGACCCACCGTGGATGGTTGCCGTTGATTAAGCGGTACTCGATATCGTAATCGCTGCGTGTTTCGATTGAACGTTCGACGGCAATGCGCGCCCGTTCGCGATCGTCGGGATGCAACAACTCGCGCATGTCGGTCCACGTCATCTGCGGCCCTGGCGGAATATCGAATATCTCCGCGGCCCGTGCTGAAAAGGTTACGACATCGGTTGCGGCGTCCCAGCTCCAATCGCCAAGGTTAGCCGCGCTCAACGCCAGGCTCAGACGTTCCGCATCTGAGTCAGCCCACATCGTCATCCTCCGGAATTCCGATATTGTGCATTACTAACAGGAACTTCGCGAGTGCCCTGTCAGTCGAGAATGTTCAGCTACTCAACTCGGCAATGAATTGGGCGGCATGATTGCCATGCGTCCCTGTTGATAGCATCGCCAAAGGACGCCGGCCCGTCGCGGGCGATGAGCAACTCATCGAGGCTGCAGCGCAACGCCGGATCGGGAACGATCGTCGTCGCCGGTGAAATTGTGCTTTTCGGACGGTGATGACCGTAGGGTTCAAAGACAGAACAGTGGCGCGCGCCGCGCCTCAGCGCGGCGCCAGCATGGCAGCCACGCGGCGGCTGAGCGGGCTGCGTTCGGCGCATCGTTCCAGCGCGCGACGTCCGACCGAGGCCGCCTGCTGCGCTTCCTCGTGTCGAAGCCAACGCAGTGCGGTCACTGCGTTGGCAGGCGGGTCCTCATCACGACGAGTTCATCCACCTGAAACTTGAGCATGGTGACCTCGACGTCACCGAGTCAGTCGCAGCTCACCGTGGGAGAGAAGACCTGGTTGTGCAAGCTGCCGAAGCTGCCGCCAATGCTGGTGCCGCCGCCGGCGGCCCAGATCAGGCCGCCGACGAACGCGGAGCCGTAGACGCCGTGAACGGGAATCGGCATGTCGCGCAGGCGTATCCACTCGTTCGATCGCGGGTTGTAGTAGTCGTGGTCGGGGAACATGCCGGCCGGCCCCTCGCCGCCCCAGACGTGGAAGCAACCGCGGGCCATCACGCCGTTCATGCCGCTGCGGGCGCGCAGCATCGGCGCTGCGGTGGTCCAGCTCCCCGATTGCGGGTCGAACACTTCGTGCACCGTGGTCATGAGCGGCGACAATCCCTCGCCCTGACGTCCCCCGACGAAGTGGATTCGGCCGTTTATCGCTTCGCCCGTAAAGTGATTGCGCTGCGTGGGTAGCGCCGGCAGCACTTGCCAGCTGTCGGATCTCGTGTCGTAGACGGCGAAGTCGCTGCCGCGCGGCGGCCGCCCGCCGGCAACGTAGATTTTCCCATCATGTACGACGGCCACTCCGGAACTGCGCGCGGTGGGCATGCGCGCCTTTTCCACCCAGGCGCTCTTCGCGGGATCCAGTTCGTAAACCGTGTCGACGTAGGTCGGAGCGTCAGCCATGGTCTGGCCTCCGATCAGGTAGACCCTTCCATTGACGCCCGCGGCCATCCCGTGATTGTTCGGCTGTGGCAGCGGCGGACCGAGCTGCCAACTGCCGCTCGCGATGTCGTACACCTGCACGGTGCGGGCGGTCTGCCGATTCGACGGATAGCCGCCCAGGAGGTACAGCTTGCCGTTCAGTTCGGCGAATGCCAGCTCGGAATTTGCTTCGAGCAATGGCGTCCGCAGCGACCATTGTCCGCCGTCGACCTGTCCGACCGGTGACGTCGGCACGGTGGCCGTTGGCCCCGTTGGCGCGGTCGTCGACGTCGGCGCCGTCGGTATGCCGCTCGACCCGCCCGAGGACTCTCCGCACGCGGCCATCATCAACGCCAGCAGCACGATGGTCGGTTTCATCATCCCTCCACTTATCTCCGTGTCAGCGAGCGCACGCGGTTCACCGTCGTTAGAACGTGTAGCGCGTTCCGAAGCGGAGGACGGTTCCGGTGATGTTGGTCCTCGGCTCCCTGAACAACGGGCCGGTGGTCTGCACGACGCCGGTCACGGTCTCAGCGTCGGTGAGGTTGAAGATGTTGAGCATCAACTGAAGCCGCTGGCTGTCCTTGATGGCGAATTCTTTTTGCACGCGCAGGTTGATCAGGCTGATCATCGGCAAGTAATAGGTGCCGACCTTGTCCGCCATGATGGTCATGTTGCCTTGCACCAGCGGCGTGGTGCGATTGGGATCCGCCAGTCGCAGGTGCCGATCAGTAACCGTGAACAGGCGGCCGTACGGTTCGCCCTTCATCGCGTTGTAGGAGAGGCTCACCAGTACGCCGCGCTGGAACACGTAGCTGCCTGACGCCTTGAACGTCCACCCGCTCGTCCGGGTGTTGTTCGAGTTCCAGAACACGGTGTTGGGATCCTCCGAGAACTGCGACGACAGATTCCGCCGCGTCCAATCGACGCCGCTGGTCAGCTGCCAGCGGTCGCTCATGCGTTTGGTGACGCCGAGTTCGACGGTGCTGTAGGTATCGCCGATCGGCTTGTTGGTCAGGTAATAGTCGGTCGTATCCGGCGGCACGCCGGTTTCCCACACCGTGATCGTCCGGTCGTCGCCGCTCCGCACGAGGCCGTCCGGACCGGGGTCCAGGGCACGGACCGGGGTGTAGGACGCCATCGTGCGAAGCCGGTCGTACCTGCCGAACGTGTCCTTCTGCCGCTTCCGAACGAACGTCAGATGCGCGCGCACGTCGCCCGCGATCTCCTGCTCGGCACCCAACGTGTATTCATCGGTGTAGGAATCCTTCAGGTTCGGATCGACGGCGGTCGGCGTCAGTTGCGCACCCCCGAAAATCGGCTCGAGCGTCGCGACATATGCCGGCGTGATCCGCGTGGCGGCGATCGCGGGATCCGCAGTCAGGTAACTCGTGTCCCACGCGTACTTCTTGGTGATGACGTCGATCGGATTCACGAGCGACGCGATCGACGCCGCCGGATTCGTCGCGAACCGCCCCCAGCTGGCCTTGAGCGCCGTCTTCGAATTGCCGAACAGGTCGTAGATCAGCGCCGCTCGCGGCACGAGGGTGTCGAACGTCGCGACGTCGCGGGCCGGCGTGATTATCGGGACGACGAACGGACCGAATTCGCAGCGGCGATCGTCGACACATCGTTCGTTGCCGTTCGCACCGAACCGCTGCTCAGGGTAGGAGCTGTGGTAGCGATCGAAGCGAACACCGTAGTTGAACGTCAGTTTCGAGGTGACTTGAAACCGGTCCTGGAAAAACAGCGCGTGGTTCTTCAGGATGTTGGTGCTCCACACCGGCCCGTTGTCGGTCCAAAAAGCGCTTGGCACGCCCTGAGTGGTGACGATGTAGAAGTGGCCGGCGGTGCCTGGAGGCCCGGGAGCCCCGTAGGCAGTGTACGTGGGTGCGTAGCGCTGATACATGTAGCCGATCTTGACGTCGTGGCGGTCGGCGTAAAGCGTCAGGTTGGCGTTGTAATGCCGGCGCGCGTCCTTCGAGAACGCCGGCGTGTTGTAGGCGCCTCTGCGCGCGAACGTCACATCGTCGATGATCGGCGTTCTGTCTGTACGCGCCGTCAACGGGAAGTCGTTGCCGTAGACGTTGATCGAAGTGTCCAGCATCGCCCGATTGCTGACCGCCTGGGTGTAGCCGACCTTGCCAATGTGGCTGCGGCTGTCCTGACGCGCCGTCGATTCGACCAGGTATTGGTACGCGAAGGTTCCGGAGCCGCCACGATAGGGTTGGTACTTCGTCCCCAGCTGCGTCATGAACGTCAGGGTGCTTTCAGCGTTGACTTGATGATTCACCTTGATGGTGTATTCCGTTGTCCGGGTCGTAAAAGGCTGGCCCTGCGTGCCGCCTTCCTCCTGCGGACGGTCGTACATCGCGGTCGTCAACGCGACGTATTGATCGCGGACCGACGTGAAGTACCAAAGCCGGTCTTTGACGACCGGGCCACTCAGCTGGCCGTTGATGTCGCGATACCGCGCATAGTTCTCGGCGCCGTCGTAGGGTTTGTGGGGATTGGATCGGTATTTGTGCGCGCCCGGTTTGTAGTCGGCATAGAACTCGCCATGCTGCGTGTTGGTGCCGCTCTTGATCACCGTGGTTACCGCAGCGCCTGCCACCGGAATCTCGGCCGAGTTGCCGGCGGCTGCGACCTTCGCTTCGGCCAGCGCACCGTAGTCGATGTAGGCGCCGACGTCGTCGGCGCCGGCGGTGATGTTGACGCCATCCACGGTGGTGATCGACTGGCCCGACAACCCGTACGCCCGATATGGTGACTGCGTGCCTGCCGTGTTACCGCCGACGTCCGGCCGCGGCATCGTGATCCCCGGCGTCTGGGCGAGCAGCGCGAACACATCGCGCTGGTTGGGGATGTCGCGCAGCATCGGCGCGGCGAAGCTCGTGGCGACGGTCGCGTTCTGCACGTCCACGATCGGATGGCGTGTCTCCACGCGCGTGACTTCGGTGATCCCGGGCACCTTGAGCTCGAGAACCACCGAGCGCGATGCGCCGGCCGTGAGGATCAGCTCCGGAATCACCGCGGGGAGCAGCCCCGGTTGCTCGCCGATGACCTCGTACCGGCCGCGCTCCAGACCGTTGAGTTCGAAGCGTCCGTCCGCGCCCGCTATCGCGCGGCTGACGTCGCCGCGCGCCGCCGGCGTGAATGTGACGACGGCGCCTGGAACGGGCGCACCTGATTCGTCGCGGACCTCTCCCGAGACGCTGGCGGTGGGGGGCGGTAGATCATCGGCGGCGGTTGGCGGTGCGACGTGTGGCGCGGTCGCCGGTGCCGCATCGTCGCGACGCTTCGGCGCGCGCGCCACGATCAGTACACCTTGTGCGCCTGGCCGGGCGTAGAGACCGTGCGGCCGCAGAACCTGATCCAGAATCTCCCGCGGAGTTCCGGAAGGCTCGGACGCCAAGCGCAACGTCACGGGCACAAGGCTCGTGCTGAAGACAATCCGCAGGCCGCGGCGATTGAGATCCTGCAGGACCTCGACGAGCGGCCATCCGGCGTACAGCGGCGCCTCGCGGCCCTCCTGAGCCGCCAACGGCATGGCGCTGCCGCCGACGAGCAGCAGCACAATCGCCCACCTCATCGCGCCTTGCTCGCTGCGCCCGCGTCGTCGGCGGGGACAAGGGTGATGACCTCGCCGTCGGTTCGGCGCGCCAGGCCGCAGGATGGCAGCACCACATCGAGCGCTTCTTCCACAGTGAGGCTGTCGATCGTACCGTAGACGATGGTCGCGGCGTTCGCTCGTTCCAACGCGGGATCGGCAAAGCGAATGGGCCGCCCGCCCTCGCGCGCGGCCCATTCGAGAAACTCCGGCAGCGGCCGGCCCTCGAGCTGCGGCGCCCGGACGGCTCGCACGATCCAATCCCAGTCGGCGCCGGAGATCGGCGCCTGCCCGGCGAGGATTCCGGAGGACGTCACCCTGAGTTGGCCGCCACGATCGGCCTCGCGCGTACCGAACGCGCTCGAAACCGCGACGCGCCCCTCGCGGACCCGGACGCGCAGCTCCTGATCCGAGAGGCGAGCTTCATAGCGTGTGCCGATATTGCGGATCACCGTTCCGCGCGCGACGATGGCCACCGTCTCCGGCGGCCCTGTTCGATTCGAGGAGTCGAGATACAGGGCCCCGCCGTCGAGAGCAATGCTGCCGTCGGTATCAAGGGTAACGATCGTGTTCGAATCCAGACGCAGCTCGACTCCGTTCGCCAGGACGATCGCGGCGCGACCGCCATGCGTCGTGATGCGGGTGCCCGGGCGCAGTGCCTCGCCGACGCGTCCGGCGCGTGGCTGCCCATCGAGCTGGAAGACCACCTCGCGGGTGACGAACAGCGTGGACGCAACCGGCGCCGCCGGCGGCGCGCTGCCGCCGCGCAGCGAGTAGAGGATCGTCAACGCGATGCCGAAGAGCAGCACCGCGGCGGCCGCGAGCACGACGACGCGCCTCCAGTCGCGTGTGCGGGCGGCATCCCTCCATGCCGCATGGACGGCGGGACGGACGCGGGCGGCCCGGGCGGCATCGATGGCCGCCGGCCGCGGCTGCCTCAGCAAGTCGCGCACCATGGCGTCGGGATCATCTGGACGGTTCATGAGGTCACCTCGTGTGCTGCCGTTTGAACGGCGGCGAATGCATCCCGAAACGCGTCGCGTGCGCGCGTGAGCAGCGATTCAGCGGCCTTGGGCGTGCACTGCAGACGCGCGGCAATGTCGTCGACGCTCAAGTCCTCCAGGTATTTCCATTCGAGCGCGCGGCTGTAGCGCGGCGGCAGATGATCGAGCGCGAGCTGCACGATGCGGCCGGTGTCGGCGCGCGCCAATCCGGCGTCCGGCAGCTCGGCCGCGGCACCGATCGAGTCGAGCGCGGCGCGAAGACCAGGATCATCCTCGGCGAGCGATACGGTTACACGGCGGGACGTCCGTTTTTCCCACGCGGAAATTTCGCGCCGGCAGATCGTACACAGCCACGTGAACAGCGTCGCCTCGCCGCGCCACGAGCTCAGGTGGCGTACTGCGGCGATCAGGGAATTCTGGACGAGATCTTCGGCGGCGTCCTGATCGCGCAGGCGAAGCAGGGCGAAGCGGAACAGCCGGGGGAAATAGTCGGCGAAGAACTCGTCGAAGGCAGCTTCATCGCCGCCAACCATGCGGCGGACCAGTTCGCGCTCGCTGCCGTTGTCCATCTGGATCAGTTAGAGGGCCCTGCCGTACCGATCCTTCGGTGATCGGCGGGTTCGGCGAAGGATTGCTACAGCACGGCGCCTCTAACACAGACGGACAACGGCTGCCGGGCCATGATACGGGAGGTTCTCAGGTGCGTGGATATTTAGTCGTTCTGGCGGCGGCCTTGGGAGTCGCCTGTGGACAAGACGCGGCGCCAACCGCGCCCAGTCCTGTCATCGCCGCGGCGGCCGGCGACCTGAAGTCGACCCTCGCGACGGCATTCGATGCCCTGCCAATCCCCGGCACCGCCGGCTGCTCGATATCGATCAGCCAGCACGGGCAAGTCGTTCTCGAGCACGGGCGCGGCCAGGTGGCTCCGGGCCGTCCGGCTTCGGCGGATTCCCTCTACCGCATTGCGTCGCTGACCAAGCCAATCACCGCGAGCACCGTGCTGATTAGCGAGCAGGCAGGCCGGTTGAGTCGCACCGACAAGATCGGCCGGTTTCTCGCCTACGCAGAGCCGGCGCCCACCATCGACGAGCTGATCAAACACATTCCTGGGTTGTCGAACTACACGAGCAGTGCGGCGTACGCCGGCGGAAATACCGGGCCGACGACGGTAGAAGGCCTGTTGGCGCTGATCCAGCCGTGGGACGGCGTTCGTCGGAACCAGTACAGCAACTCGCATTACGCGCTGCTGGGTGCGGTGCTTCAGCAAGTGAATGCGCGCCGATACGAAGAGGTCGTGCAGCGCGACATTTTCGGCCCGGCCGGGATGTCGCGATCGTCGTTCGCGATGCCGCCCGAATCGGAATCGGCCGGCTTCCCAGTTCCTTCGCGAACGCATCCGACGTGGGCCTATGCCGCAGGCGCGGTCACGTCGACCGCTGCCGATCTGAATCGTTTCAACCAGGCCCTTCTAAGCAACCGCTTCGGGTTCGGCGCGGTCGAAAGCTTTGACCGCAGCGCCGGCGTGACCAGCTTCGGCATGGGGTCGAGCCTGGTCAACGGCGACCTCCGCTTCACGCACAGCGGCGGCATCGACACCTACAGTTCCTATAGCGCCATCTTTCCGGCCGATCGGTCCAGCGTAGTCGTGCTGTGCAATTTCAGCAGCAACGGATTGCAGAACCTGATCCTGGGGCCCGGCGGCATCAGGAGCCTCATGCTCGGGAGGTAAGCGGGGCCGCTACGAAGGATTTTTTGAGCACCGGCCTCTAACTGATCCAAGCGGCCAACATGAATGGAACGGTCAAGCGATAGGTTTGTGATGCGCATACGTCGAATCCTCTGGCTCGGCGCCACGATCGTGGCGATCGGCAGCCTGCTGAATGCGCTTCAGACGCGACCGCAGCGCCCTGACCCGATCCCGCGTTTCGATCAACCGGACGCGGCGGCGCGCAGCGACCTGGCTCGCCGTCAACCAATTGATAGCCGGCTGGACATGTCGCGGTCGTACGACGCCGCCGCGAAGCACGTCGCATCACTTGCGCGGTTCTCCTCTGCGATCGGCCGCAACATCCCGGCAGCGCAACCGCCGTCACGCGTGTGGCTGTCGGGCTCGCGCGTGATGTCGCTGAAAGATCCCACCACTGCCGCTCGCGTGCTCGACGCGTGGACGCCGCTTGGTCCCGGCAATATTGGCGGCCGCACTCGCGTCGTGAAGTTCCACCCGCTGGTGCCGACGACGCTGTTCGCGGCGGGCGTGTCTGGGGGCATCTGGAAGAGCGACGACAACGGCACGACCTGGCGGCCGACCGGCGACGGCCTGACCAACATCGCGATCAACTCGTTGATCATCGATCGGGCTCGTCCCGACATCATGTATGCGGGCACCGGCGAAGGATATTTCCGCGAGGAGATCCGCGGCACCGGTCTGCCGCTGCGCGGCAGCGGGATTTACGTCACCACCGACGGCGCGCGGAGCTGGCAACAGCTTCCCGCCACCAACACGCCCGATTTTCATTGGGTGAACGATCTGGAATTTGGCGTCAGCGACTCACGGCGCATCTATGCAGCGACGCGCTCCGGTGTATGGCGATCGACCGACGCCGGCGCGACGTGGGCGCGGCTGCTGGCGGTGAACGTGCGCGGTGGCTGTCTGGATCTCGCGCTGCGGCCCGATCGCGCCGAAGACGTGCTGTTCGCGTCGTGCGGGTCGTACGAACAAGCCACCGTGTATCGCTTTCCCCGCGCCGCCGATCGATCCGACGCGGAAGTCGTGTTGCGCGAGCCCGACATGGGCCGCACGTCGCTCGCGATTGCGCCCTCGAACCCGGACGTCATGTATGCGCTCGCAGCGAGCAACGTGCCCGGGCCGAACGGCATTTACCAGCAGGGACTGCTCGCGGTCTACCGCAGCGAGCGCGGCGGCACCGCCGGCTCGTGGGAAACGCGCGTCAACAACAGCGACCCGACATTCCTCAACACCTTGCTGCTGACGAACGTCGCCAGCGCGGCGGCGCGCGTCTGCAGTGCGCAGGGCTCAACGGCGATGCCGGTGGTGATGGGGTGGTACAACAACGTGATCGCGGTCGATCCGCGCGATCCCAACCGTGTCTGGGCCGCCGGCGTCGATTGGTTCCGCTCCGATGATGGCGGACGTAACTGGGGATTGGCGAGTTGGGCCAATCCCAACCTGCCATCGTTCAGCCATGTCGATCAGCACGCCATCACCTTCCATCCGAATTACGACGGCGAAGGCAATCAGATCGCCCTGATCGGCAACGACGGCGGCATCTACCGCACCACCAACGCGCGCGCCGCGACGTCGAACGGCCCGATGGCCATCTGCACTGGCGGGCAACCGATTCAGGTCGCGTGGACGTCGCTCAACCGCGGCTATGGCGTCACGCAGTTCTATCACGGCACGCCATTTCCCGACGGCACGCAATACCTTGCCGGCGCTCAGGACAACGGCACGCTGCTCGGTTCCGATGCGGCAGGTCCCGACGGGTGGCGGCTGGTGTTTGGCGGCGACGGCGGCTACAGCGCCGTGCATCCTACGCAGACCAGCACGTGGCTGATGGAATATCAATGGTCCAACGTCGGTCGCACCACCAACGCCGGTGTCACTATCGTCATGTCGCGCGCGGGCCTCGATCCGATCGTTGCCAGCAACATCGGCCCGGAAGCCAATTACCTGTTCATCCCTCCGTTCACACACGATCCGATCTCCAACGTGGTGTGGCTCGGCGGCGAGTACTTGTATCAAGGCGGCTCGTTTGGATTCGGCTGGAGCAAGGTGCTGAGCTCACGCGCGCCGGACGGCGGCCGCATCAGCGCAATCGCCGTTTCGCCCATCAGCAACGCCACGGTGTTCGCCGGTACCGATCGTGGCCACATCATGCGAACCACCAACGCCATCCAGGGAGCGCCCGGCATCACGTTCACGACGACGCAGCCGCGTCAGGGATGGGTGACGTCCATTGCCGTCGATCCGAAGTCCGGCGCGGTCTATGCCACCTATGGCAACTTCGGGGGCGCGCATGTCTTTCGTAGCATCGACAACGGCGAGACGTGGCAAAGCCTCGACGGCTCCGGTCCGCAGGGCCTTCCCGACATCCCGGTCCACTCGATCGTCGTCGATCCGGACGATCCGCAGCGGCTCTACCTCGGCACCGATCTCGGCGTGATGGTGTCGATCGACGGCGGCCGCACGTGGATGACCGAAGAGACAGGATTCGGACCGGCGGTGACGATGTGGCTGTCGCTGATTCGCACGCCGGCGGGGCAGAAGCAGCTGTTCGCATTTACCCACGGCCGCGGTGCGTGGCGGGTCACGGTTAGATAGAGCGACGCAGGTTCCACGGGCGTTCTACGTACGTTGTACGTACGTTCTGCGTACGTTCTATGTTCGTTCCGCGCTGGCCGCGTATATGGCGTTCGGCTGCGTTCTAGTTCTGTCGCACTTCATCACGCGGTCACCGGTGTAGTACGCTGGCTCATCAGTAAGTCTCTTCGCGCGCCGATCGGATTAGCGCTACTAAGTGCTGCTCTCTTGACGGGCGCGGTAAGGCTGCACGGTCAATCGGACCAGTCGCTGCGTGGCACGGCCCGAAAATACACGGTCGAGCGATGGACCGTCGAAGACGGTCTTCCCAATCAATCGCTTTCCGCGTTGATGTACGGACGCGACGGCTATCTGTGGGTCGGGTCGCTGGTCGGTGTGTCCCGCTTCGACGGCGTCCGGTTCACGCCCGTGCTCAGCGGTTTGCCAAGCACGAACGTTCGTACCATGCTCCAAGGAGCTGACGGCGCGGTTTGGGTGGGCATGGTAGGAGGCGGTCTCGCCCGTTATCGCGATGGTCAATTCACGATGTTCAGTCCCGAGGAACTGGGTAGCAACGACGTGCGCTCACTCTCGGAGGATGAAGCCGGTCGCGTGTGGGTCGGCCTCGAGAACGGCGCGGCAATCGTTCATGACGGACTGATCAAGCGTCTTGGGTCCACCGAGGGCCTGGCAGGGCGGGTGAGCAGTCTCGTGCGCGGAGCAGGCGACAGCATGTGGCTGTCGACGGCCGGACGGATCTGTGCCGGCTCGGACGTTCCTCTAGGTTGCTCTACCGATGCCGACCGCGCGGGTCGGACGCTGGGCGGCGAAGTCGTGGAGAGCGTCGTGACGGAGGGCTCCCTCGCGTATGGCGAAGGCGTGCTTTGGGTTGGAGGCCGCCAAGGCCTGCACTCAATGGGCGACGACTTCACTCCGGTGCCGCCTTGCGCCGGTGGTTGCCTGCGTGGGCGGGCCGTCACTGCCGTGTTGCGCACGTCCACGGGGAGCATCGTCGCGGGATTTGCCGATGGCGGAGTCGCCGTTCTCGGCGGCGGCGCAATCGAACTCTACGAGCTTGCGGATGGGTTGGCGGCTGGACCAGTGGTGTCGCTGCGCGAGGACCGCGAGGGCAGTATCTGGATCTCGGTCTACAACGGTGGACTCGAGCGCTTGCGACCCAAGCGCGTCCGCATGTTCACGATGGATGACGGGTTGCCCGCCAGGGTTGCGGGATCGATCGTCGAGGACCGCGACGGCGTGATCTGGGCCGCCTCGCAGTGTGGACCGGTATCGCAATTTCAGGACCGCCGGTTCGTGCCGCGCTTCGTGGCAGAGACGAAGGGCCACTGTCCTCTCGCGTTGGTGGCGGCGAGGGATGGCGCGTTGTGGATTGGCACCGACCAGGGCGTGCTGCGTTGGAACGGCCAGCGGATGGAGCGGTTCGACCAGCGTCACGGTCTGTCCGACCCGAATGTGCGCGCGTTGTTCGAGGACCGCGACGGCTCTATCTGGGTGGGGACCCTGTACGGCAAGCTTCACACGATCCGCGGCGGCGTCGTGTCCCGCGGCTATGGGAACGACGATGGTTTGGCCGAAGGGCAGATCGAGAGCTTTGCGCAAGACCGCGACGGCCGGCTCTGGATCGGCTCGAACGGCAAAGGATTATCGGTATTCGAAGGCGGTCGATTCCGCATGCTCGGGACCGAAGAGTCGCCGCCCGAGCGCGGCATCACCGGGCTGTTTGTCGACAGCCGCGGCGACCTGTGGATTGCGACCGACCGAGGCGGGGTGTATCGCCGGCGCAGCGGCCGCCTCGAGCAGTTTGGGCCTGCGCACGGCGTGGGTGATGCGTTCGTCGGCCTGATGCTGGAAGACCGATTCGGGACGATGTGGCTGTCGACGACGCGCGGCATTTCCCGCGTGCGCCGCGACCGCATCGACGCCGTCGCGGACGGCCGTGCGTCAGACCTGGACGCCGCGATCATCGATCGAGTCGACGGCATGGTGAACCCGGAAGTGTCTGGCGGCGGTTTCGACCCGACCGGACTTCGCGATCGAATGGGCCGGCTCTGGTTCTCAACCGTCGACGGGATTGCGCGGATTGACCCGGCGACATTCCCGCTGAACTCGCTGCCGCCGCCACTGGTCATCGAGTCCGCGTCAGTCAGTGGTCGCCCCATCGGTGAGATCGGCGACGGCCTGACGATCGAGGCTGGGGGGCCGCCGCTGGAGATCAACTACACCGGCCTCAGTCTCTATGCGCCGGAGAAGATGCGGTTCCGTTTTCGCCTGACTGGATTCGACGAGGCGTGGATTGAGGCTGGAGCGCGCCGCACTGCGTACTATTCGCACTTGCCGCCAGGCGACTACCGATTCGAGGTGATGGCCGCCAACAACGACGGAGTTTGGAGTGTCGACCCGGCGGTTCTCGCCATCACGGTCTTGCCGTTCTGGTGGGAACGCCCAACGGTTCGGGCCGCGGCGTTCGTGTTGCTGTTGGTGGTGATCGGTTTCTCGGTCAGGGCGGTGTCGGTCCGCCGGGCGAATGCGCGGCTCAGAGAATTGGAGCGCGAGCGGGCGCTCGATCGAGAGCGCCGGCGCATTGCTCAGGATCTTCACGACGATATCGGTGCGCGTCTCACACAAATGGCTCTGATCGCAGACCGTCGCGGCCACCGCATCCCGGAACTGTCGACGGTGGCTCGCGATGCAATCCAGGCGATGGACGAACTTGTCTGGACCGTAAGTGCCGGGAACGACACTGTTGATTCGCTGATCACTTATAGCATCGCCTTCGCTGACGAGTTCCTGGGGTCGGCCGGTATCCGCTTGCGTGTACAGACGCCGACGGACTCCATTCATACCGCCATCGGCGCCGACGTGCGGCGGCAAATATTTCTCTGCCTCAAGGAAGCCCTGAATAACGCCGTCAAACACTCTGGCGCCACTGAAGTGCACATGACTTACGTCGTGGGTCACACGGAGCTCGAGGTTGAAATTCGAGACAACGGGCGCGGATTCGACCCGTCGATGGTCGCGACGACGGGTAATGGTTTGTCCGGCTTCCGCACGCGGGCGGCCGCGATGTCGGGGCGCTGTGACGTGCGGTCAACACCGGGTGCGGGAACCACGGTGCATATTCATGTCTCCCTCGATCCGCGCCATTCATGAGAGTGTTCGCACGATGATCCGCGTTGCCATCGTCGAAGACAACTCAGCGTTGCGCCTGGAACTGCAGCGTCTGATCGGCGATACCGCGGGCTTCGAATTGTGCGGCAGCTACGGCAATGCGGAAGACGCCGTCGCCACGATGAACGCCGATGGCGCGGATGTTGTCCTGATGGACATCGAATTGCCAGGCATGAATGGCATCGAGGCCGTGCGGCGCTTGAAAGCATCGGCGCCATCGCTACTGGTAATCATGCTGACGGTGTTCGACCATACCGACTGGATTTTCGATGCGTTGCGAGCCGGTGCGGTTGGGTACCTCCTGAAACGCGCGCCCGCGGATGATATCGTCGCCGCGATTCGCCAGGTGCACGAAGGGGGAGCCCCCATGTCTGCGTCTGTCGCCCGCAAAGTGGTGCAGTTTTTCAGCCGTCGGCCGACCACACCGGATCCGAGTTTCAGTCAGTTGACGGAGCGTGAACACATAGTGCTGACGAAACTCAGTGAGGGGCTCACCTACGACGAAATCGGAGTTGCGCTGTCGATCAGCATCAACACCGTGCGGAAGCACATTCGGAGCATCTACGAGAAACTGGAAGTCAACTCCCGAACTGAAGCGGTCGCCCGACTTCTACGCCAGTAATTTTGCGCCTGCCCTGACCCGCCTGCCGAGCTCCGTGGGGCGCATGTTCATGCGCTACCTTCGTTGTGGTCCTCCCGTTAATGTCTGAAACGTGATCCAAAGCATTGCATGGTCATTAGAGGCATTGTGAGGGCAGTTGAGAAGTCTCACCCTGGACGACGTGCGTTTCTGAAAGCCGCGGCGATGGCTTCGGCGCCGTTTGCATTGGGCATGCCGCTGATAGCGCGCCAGCGAACGAAGGTGGTCGTGATCGGCGCTGGCATGTCCGGCCTGGCGGCCGCGAAGCGACTGGTCGAGGAGGGCGTGGAAGTAATCGTGCTCGAGGCCAAGGGCGCCATCGGCGGGCGCGTCTACACCGAGCGCTCCATCGAGGGCATTCCGATGGACTTGGGAGCCGGCTGGATTCACGGCCCCTCCGGCGACAACCCGATCGTCCGCCTATTGGCGCGGACGACTGCCCCGACCTACGAGACCAACGACGAAAGTGTGCGCGTCATCGACGCCAACGGTGCGGACGTCACCGAGCGGCAGTTTCCGTCGATGAACGAGCGCTTCAAAAAGGTGCTCGCCGACGCGAAGGCGCATGCGGTGGCGGCCCCAGCGGACATGTCGCTCGCTACCGCGATCAACGCCGTCGACCTGACGGCAATGGTCGATCCCTACATGCTGTACGGTCTCAACACGAACACCGAATTCGACAAGGGCGGCTGGCTCGAAGCCTTCTCGGCCAAGCAGTACGACGACGATGAGAAATTCCCCGGGAAGGACGTGCTCTTCCCGCAAGGTTACGACGTCATTCCGAAGCTGCTGGCCGAGAATCTTGACATTCGGCTCAACCAGCCCGTCAGAGCAATTACCTACGGCGCCAGTAAGGTCACCGTCGAAACGCCGAGCGGTGCGATCGAAGCGGACTATGCCATCTGTACGGCGACGCTGGGCGTGCTCAAAGCCGGCTCGATTGCCTTTACTCCGGGCTTGCCGCCCGAAAAGGTGGCTGCGATCAATCGGCTCGGCATGGGACAGATCAACAAATTGTTCATGGTCTTCGACCGGGCGTTCTGGCCGACCGCCACGCAGTATTTCGGGTACCATTCGCCCGTGCGAGGGCGATTCAGCTACTTTCTGAACTACCGCACCTTCGCCAGCGCCAACGTCCTCGTGACGTTCGGGTTCGGCGAGCAGGGGAAGGCGCTCGAGCAGATGAGTGAGGGCGAGCTCATGGCCGACGTGACGGCAGCAATGAAGAAGGTATTCGGCTCATCAGCGACCGCGCCGACGAAGCATCTTCTGACCCGCTGGAACGCCGACCCATATGCGCAGGGCGCTTACTCGTTTGCCGCCGTCGGCAGCGGCTATCAGGACCACGTCGCACTTGCGGCACCGGTTGAGCGCCTAAGGTTTGCCGGCGAGCACACCCACGAGAAGTATCGGGCGACGGTTCACGGCGCGTACCTGTCCGGTATTCGTGAAGCCGAGCGCATCATCTCCGGTCAATAGCGGCGGAGCTGCCATGCGCAATCGACGGCACCGTGCGGTGCCGTGACGCTCGCGCCACGCCAAAGGAGTTGCGGGGCTTGAACCCAAGCATGGTGGCCTGGCCATGAGCGAAAAAAAGCGCTTCCTGACGGAAGCGCTTTTTGAGTCGAATGGTGCGCCCAGCACGATTCGCACTTGCTCGCGCTACGCCGAAGGCGTTGCGCGGCTTGAACCCGAGGCGTGGTGGGCAAGCCACCTGACGAAGTCAGGTGGTGCGCCCAGCATGATTCGAACATGCGACCTCCTGGTTCGTAGGGCGAAACAAGGCGACCGCACGGGGCAGCAGCAGACCGCTGCCCCGGTTTTTTCGAATGAATCTGACCACCTGAGTCAACCCGGCTCAACCCCGAACTTCTACCGATTGTCAGTCATTTGTCAGTCGTTTTCATCTGGTTGCGCAGGTGAGGGTCGCACACTGCGTGACTGACAACTCAACTTTGGACAGCGAGGAGAACCGTTATGGACTTCGATCCCCGCGACCTTGATTCACGTGACAGAGAAACTCCGGACACGCACGATCTCCGCGACGTGTTCTCGCGTGGCCTCGAGCTGCCGCGCGGCGCGGACCGCGAGATCGTCAGGGACCGCGACCACGAATACAGCCTCAGGGGCTCCGAGACACGCACACTATCGACCGTCGGGGCGTTCCGCGTGGTGCCTGCGAGCAGGCTGCGCGACCACTCCGGCGCGCCGGCTGATCCGCGGTCGGGCGACCTCAGGAATCTTCGCGAACAAGGCTTGGTGGAGACGGTCAGGATACCCGGCCGCCGCGACCAGGCAGTAATTCTCACGAAGCAGGGCCGCGAGCTTCTCGAGAGGCATCGCGATCCCGAACACAATGGCCGTCAGACCTTCTATGCCGGCCTCAAACGGACGCGCGAGCTCGAACACGACTCGCGGGTCTACGACGCATATCTCGACGCCGCGGACAGACTTCACGACCACGGTGGCCGCATCGACCGCGTCGTCCTCGATTACGAGCTGAAGCGCGACTATCAGAAGTGGCTGCACGAGCACGACGGCGGCCGAGACGATTACGACGGACATCCCGACCGTGACGAGGATGAAATTCGCGCCTGGGCACACGACCATGACCTGCCGTACTTCGATGACCAGCTTCACTTTCCCGACGTTCGAATCGAGTACGAAGACCGCGATGGCCGGTGCGACCACGAGGACATCGAAGTAGTCACCATCCACTATCGCGGAGCTCACGGATCAGCTGCCGCCCGATCGGGATTCAGTTGTTACACCGCAGGTTCCGCGCGCACTGGCGGAGGCGGTCGATCGCCGGATCCCCACCTCGCCGAGGAGCTGTTGAGATGACCCTTAATGAGCGCGTCCATGCGGTCTCGAAGTTCGGATTCAACGCCCGACAGGCGCGGTTTCTCGTGACCGTGATGCTTGCATGGTGGTGTGTGTGTTCTGAGGCAGTATGCGCGGTTTGCCGGAACCGCTTACGGCCACAAGGTGAACGTGTTCTTCGACAAGCTGGTTAGCACGCGTTACGCCGTGCGCTGCCGCTGCGTGCACAACCGCGCGGCCGTCTATCACGTGCGTCATGCACGGCTCTATCACGCGATTGGTGAGCCTCATTCCCGGAACCGAAAACCCGTGCCGGCAGCACGCGTCGTCGACCGCCTGATGGTTCTGGATTGCGTCATCTCTCACCCAGAACTGGAGTGGCTTGCGACCTCTGCTGACAAAGCTGGCTTCTTTAGCTCTTCGGCCTCGCCTGACCCGGCCAAGTGGCCTTAGCAACTTGTTGGTGGGACACTCCGCTACTTCCCCGATCACTCTCCAATCGGCGTGAGCCGGGAGCGCGAAACCGTCTTCGTGTTCCTGGCAACGACGTCGATTACGGATGACCTCAAATTGTTCGTTCGGCGACATACGACCCTGCTGGAATTCCTGCCTATTTGGACCGTCCGGCTCGTCATGCCGCCGTACGTTTCTGGCGTCAGGTCGTTGCTCGAATCCGTCGTCCGAGACGTGCTGGCGACCGCACATTCGGCGGCGATTCTCGACGCGTTGGCGAGCGGCCAAGGCACGATCGAATCCGAGGTTCTCCCTCTCTCATATCGCCACCTCTCACCGTTGGCGCGCCTGGTCCGTCCGTTGAGGTCGGGGGTTGAGGAGGGGGAACGAGAGGGGGAACAAGCCCCCGCGCGTCCTCAACCCCCTCAAGTCGAATACGACGTTGATGATCCGGCAGGCTGCGCGCGCGATTGGCAACGCTTGGTGAACGCTCCTTTAGGGGAATCGTGACAGTGACTTACGTGCCGAAGCGCAACGTCTCTGCCGGGCGGCGTTCTTTGCCGCCCTGGCCGCGGTACAGGGTTGTGATGGCGAGGAATTGTGGCGTGAACGACCCCGGGTTGCGCGCGCGCCACCGTCCCCGCGTCCCTTCCGGGGGTCGTTCACGCCACGATTCCCGGTGTCCTCTGTCGTGTCACCGATGCGGCCCGGAAGTGGGCCCATTTCTGCCGACAGATCTGTTTCACACTTGCGTCTGGGACGTGCAGAAGCGCAAGATGTTCCTGGAGACCATCCGGTGAGCACGAATTACGTCGAGCAGCGGGACGATACCTATATGGTGGCCGGGACGCGCGTGTCCCTCGACTCGATCGTGCAGGCTTTCGTGTCGGGTGACTCTGCAGAGACTATCGCGCAGGCGTTTCCTGTCCTGAATCTCGAGCAAGTGTACGGAGCGATTACGTTCTATCTGTCGCACCGCGAGGAGGTTGACCAGTACCTCGCTGCGCGGCAACGGGATTTCGATGCCCAGCGTGAGGCCTCGCGCAAGGCCGACCCGATGTTCTACCAGAAGCTCAGCGTCGCGAAGCGGCTTGCGGGCTGAATGCCGGTCCGCTTCCAGGCAGACGCGGACTTCAATCAGATCATCGTGTCCGCTATCGTTCGACGGTCACCTCAGATCGATTTTCGGACCGCAACCGCAGCAGGTTTCGCGAGTGTTCCGGATACCGAAGTCCTCGCTATTGCGGCGCGTGACGGCCGTGTGTTGGTAACCCACGATCGAACGACCATGCCGGCTTATTTTCGGCAGTTCATTCAGTCCGCATCCAGCCCTGGATTGATCGTTGTTCCTCAGAGCCTCTCCATCCGGGAAGTAGCGGACACGTTGATACTCATTTGGACCGTAACCGGAGCCGACGAGTGGACCAATCGTATTGTGTATCTGCCGATCTAAGCAGGCCGGAGTAGTTGGCCTTAGGCAGCTCCGAAAATTGCCGCCAGGTTCGTGATGAATACAGTCGAACAAGCCAAAGCTCTCGTAGCTAAGATGTCGCGCGGCGAGAAGGCCCAGCTGCTGCAGCACATCGCGCGCGATCTCGGTGACGCATACCCGGGCATCGACTTGACTGCGGATGTGTCCGGCGGCGAGCCCTGCATCGCCCGCACGCGAGTTCCTGTGTGGATCCTGGAGCAGGCTCGTCAGTTGGGAGCGAGCGAGGCCGAGCTGCTGCGGTCGTATCCGGCCTTGCGGGCTGAGGATCTCGCCAGCGCGTGGGCGTATGCGCGGGCGCATCGCGACGAGATCGACACCCAGATTCGAGACAACGAGGGGGCGTAGCTCGTTTCTGAAGTGATTCCGTCGCTCCGACGGACATTTTGCGGGAGCGCTTGGGCGCGTCAAGGGTCCGCTCGCTGCGCTCGCCGCTTGCGCGCCCTTGACGCACTCACTCGCGGCCTGGCAATTATCGGAGCGACGGTAAGATCTCGTGCTTGTCTGCCCGACGACAAGAACGCCTAATCCTGATGCCCTGCAACCGGAAGCCTGATCAGTCCACTATTGGTTCGCGACCCCAATGGCTGCAAGCTTAAACATGAGTTCGAGTCACGTCGAAATTCGAGTGATACCAAGCGACGCGCAAGTGTTGGAGCGCTAACCGCCCACAACCGTCGAGATGCTGACCATGCATGTGTACATCGATGAATCAGGCAATTTCATTCCGGGAGCCGGCGGAAGCCGATTCTCATGCGGTGCTGCGCTCGTGATTCCCCAAGAGAAGGAATCAGAACTTTCCAAGTGGACCGGCAAACTATTGACACGATGGGATGCCGAGAACGATGGCAAAGAGCTAAAAGGTAACGCGCTGTCCGAAATACGGGCGCGTGCGCTAATCGAGCTTGTCCGCCCGTACGACCCGCTGCTAATTGTCGTCCTGATCGATGCGGGGAAGCATTCTGACGCAGAGATTCAAGCTTTGATATCAGAGCAAGCGAAAAAGATCACTGCGAATGTGACAGACAAGCACCACCCAGATCTAGTGAAGGAGCTGAACGCGCTGAAAGGAAGGTGGGAGCGCCTCTCGCTCCAACTCGCCGTTCAGGCATTCACCTTTTTTGCCCTGATTGAGCATGTGCTTCGCCTTTCGACGCTGTACTATGCGCAGCGCCTCCCGGCAGAACTAGGCGCCTTCCGATGGGTCCTCGATGCGAAGGACCCCGCAAAGATCACACCGTACGAGGAGGTTTGGAGCGACCTGTTAAAGCCCTTCTTGCAAGCAACATTTATGGCGAAGCCGCTCGATGCGATGGAAGGTGCCGACTACTCCGCGTATAAGGCGTTTGACTTCGCCGAAGAACTTCCAGAGGAAACTAAGAAGAGGATTCCTGCCAAGGAGCTGGCAGCTGCAAATCCTACGGACCTGAGAAAGATAATGGCGGACCTGCGGTTCGAAAATTCGAATCTGATCGGTTTGCGGCTAGTCGACATGCTTGCTTCCATTGTTCGCCGCGGATTCGCCGGAAACCTGCGTATTGATGGCTGGAGGTATGCGGGGCGCCTAATGGTCTGCCGAAATCCTATGGTCAGCGTCTTGGAACTCTCATCCACGCCACGCATAGGCAAGGTCTTGGACGACGAGGTGATGCTCAGCGTAATCAGGGAGCTTTCCAGATACTGCAAAGACATGGTGCACAACCGAACGATTCGGTGAAGTAACACGCTTCGAGGCTCGGTGCTGCCGCCCGCTGGTGGCGAGCAAGGTCCCTAACTCGCGGATGAGTGACAGGTAGGTCGCAGATTTTCTTCATGTCCCCGCGGTCCCGGACAAGTCTGGGCGACCCTTTTCCGGCATACTGGCCTTTCATGGCGCACCGGTATCTGTTCGTGGACGGCAACTATTTGGACCGGGCATACACAGATCTGCTCACTCAGTTCATGGGCAATCCCGGCGACCTGGATCTGCCCAAGCTGGTATCCGTACCGATCGGCCGTGAACCCGACCGCGTCTACTACTACAACTCGCTCGACGATGAACGTCGGCAGGGAGAAACAGAGGACGCCTTCAAGGTCAGGGTCGAGGCCGACCTGGCTCGGTTCGATGCCATCGCGGCGATTCCCAAATTCCACGTGCGTCTCGGCTCCGTGAGTGGACGGACTTTGAAGCGAAGGCGGCAGAAGCAAGTTGATGTTCAGCTCGCGGTAGATGCACTGACGCATGCGTTCAACAAGAACATGCAGACGGCGGTGTTCATCGCTGGCGACCTCGATTTCAAACCCCTGGTCGACTCGCTCGTTTCGCTCGGTGTTTTCGTCGAGGTGATTTACGAGCGCACGTCAGCTGCGAGGGAGCTGTATCGCTCTGCTGATTTCAGCACCGCATTGAATCACGTTGCTGCCTGGAACTGGTCGACAAGAGCGTACGTCAAGGAGAACCCCTTGCCGATTCACGGCCTGGGCCAACCGGAAACCATTGCTGAGAACAACGGCACCGACGTCATCGCCGTCGGCAATCTGCTTGGAGCGCACGCGAAGGCTGCCAGAGAAACAGGCGGAGGAAGGTACATCGTCTGGGTTGCGGGCGCGTCGGGACGTGAACAGTTCTCGTGCATCCACAAGCGTTTCGAAACGATCGAGGCGTTCATTCGTTCTCAGTACGGCGTCGGCGTCGAGTGGGCAAGGGGGCGCGAATTACTACCGGGCAACAAGCTGCCTCCGTGGGGCGATTAGCGGCAGGATGACTGCTCGGTTTCTGAACGCCAAGGGAGGCGATTCTCATCGAGGAACATGTTTGGCTTCAGTAGGTGCCGTCTTTGTTAAGCGCTACGGCTCCGACCGCGCAGTCAATGTCCGGTTCACCGTTAAGTGGGACTCAGCCGCTTCGTGTCACGACCATTGTTGATCAACACGTGTAGCCCATTGGGCAATTCGCCATGGCCGACGATGATCAAAACAAATGCATTGAGGGTGTGACGGGATTTGTTGACGCACTCCTGAATGCTATGGATGTCCAGTGCTGATGGCTTTGGAATTCGCTCTGGGTGCGTGTGCCAGTCGCCAACATAGTGCAAGCCCTTGGCGTACTTCTCCCTGATCTCCTGGCGCTCCACTTCGCGGTCAGCGACATAGGAAAAACGCGATCGCTTGTCAGTCCTTCGTGGGCCGGTCGCCTCAATGACAGATATGGTGCCTCCGGATACCGTTGCGAATAGCTGGCCACCGGCCTCCTTTTGATACCAACGCTTTTGTCGATTTGCCAGAAAATGCTCGATTACGGTATCCGAGAGAACGAGACGCTCTGTGGTGCCTTCGACACTGAAGGTCAGCATCATGCGAGTTCTTGACCGCACTCGCGGCATGACGCTGATTGGGGCCAGTCGAAAATCTCGACCACGCCGCCGGCCTCGCGGCTGCGTCCCATCCACTCCTGGGTCCATCGGCCTCCAGCACGTTCGACGAACCCTCGCGAGGCTGCCCAGACTCGATGCGTGGAGCCAGGAAGGGATTCGCCGAGCGCGTCGAGGACGGTTTCAGTCGCAATCGCAACCGTATGCATCAACTCGATGGGCCCGTAGGGCTGGAAGAGCGCTCCGCATCCTGGTTCCTGACGCCGCGTCGTCCCGTTCGGCCAATCTGTCACTCGCAGGATTGGCGTTGCGTCATCGCGAAACCCACAGCGAAAGCAACCTCCGGAGGAAGTCACGACGACCGCATGGCCCGCGCAAGCGTACGGCTCGGTCCAGGTGTAAACGATCGGCTTTGTGCGTCCCTGCGAGAGATGCCAACGATTCAGGGCAGACTCTGAACTCCAATCACCGAGCGCACTTACGATCACGTCGGCTGACTGGAGTACCTGCGGCGTGCTTCGGGCGACGTCTTCCCATCGGCGTCCGTATCCACGTGCCGCTTCGACGTGCGGCAGCGAACGCCGAATCCGCTCCACTAGCGACTCGGCCTTGTTGCGGCCAACGTAGTCCGCACCCAATGGATGACGCCCGGTATTGCCCCACATCAGGTTCTGGGGATCGATTGACTCAACTCGGCCGACGCCGGCTTGCGCCAGAGCGACGGCAAGCGGTGCACCGACGGACCCCGCGCCGATGACGACGACCGAGGACTGGCGAAGACGGGGCTGACGTGGATCTCTACCGCGTCCGTGAATCCACTGAGGATCGGCGCGGTCAACTACGATCCTCTCAATTGCGACGGCCGGCGCAAAGTACCTGGCGGTATGAACGTCAGAAGGAAGGCGACGGAATCCTTTCTGATTCGTTACATTCTTCGGCGAGCGCAGGCCAACAGCACCAAAGACCGCGCCATTCGGCGTTGACGCGCCAAGGACCACGAGCATGCTGCCCTGGTCAAGATCGGAGGAAAGGTCAACCAGTTCCGTTCGGACTCCAGAGGCCTCGGCCATTTCCAACAAGTCGGCGGCCGTAGTCGGATAAAGAGCAGGCAACGGCGGTTGACGGAGCCACATCAATACCCCCGGCTGAACTGTCCAGCGCTGAGGATCGCTGTTGCCACTCTTGAAGCTGAGCCATTGCCGAAGTTCGGCCTCAGAATCAGCAACGACGTCGAATGCTTCGCCGCGCCACACACACACTCGTCGTGACGGGCCTTCAGCTCTGACGATCGTCACCACGCGGCGGTTTCCGGTGGCTGACGGCGCCCAGTACGACAGGAACTCGTTGCGAAGGTCCTCGTGGTTTCGGCCGGCGAGCGAGTCCTCAACTAAAGCTACCGCGGCGCCCAGAGCAGCCTGAACGTCGACGACGGGATCTTCTGGGGCCGCAACGCGCTCCGGCAGGCAAAGGAGCCCATCCTCCTCGATGTGAGGCCAGGTACCGAAGCGGGGACGACTGACCAGAGCAATCCGAGCGACGTCACTTGGGAACATCTCCGGTAGGAGTACGTCCACGTTTCGAATCTGATCACTGAACTGGATCGGCACACGCCAAGCTGCCCCGAACCGATACTGTCCGTATAGGCGAAGCAATTCGGATCGATCCAACCGGCGGGACGACGTGAGCGTATCCAACCACTCGCGCGTGGATCGCAAGTCGTCCCGCTCGTCGGCTTCAAGCGTAGCGGCCACCGCCATCCTTGTAGACCGGCCGGTCGATTCGCGCCGCCGTGTTCTTCAGAATGCCGGCCGAGACCGCGGCGGCCGCGGCTTCCTTCGCCTCCGACTTATCCCGCTTGCTGAAGAAGTCCGTGTTGAACACTTTGTCCCAGCACGACAGGGCCGTGGAGCGTGTGCAGTTCGCGTCGAGCGTGGGCTTGAGCGCGTCGATCGCTTCCGTCAGCTTGTCGCGGAAGAACCGCGCCTTCGCGTCATTCGTCCCGTCGGTGATGGTTTCGTTCGGCGTCACCGGATGTTTGATAACCAGGTTGACGTTCAAACGGTCTCGAATTGCCACCATCGTGTTGTAGAGCGAGTCGTCTTCCCGAGTGGCGTGACCTCGAAACCGCTCTGTCACGAGGTTCGTGATTCCGAATCCGCTCAGAACGCGATCTTCCCAGCTGCTCCGGCTCCGCGCAAACTTCTTCAGATACCGCGTGTGGCGCCGCAGCTGCCGGCCGTTCGTGTCGTCCGGACTCTGCCGCTCGTTCTCCGCCTCAAACCAGGCGGTGACATCCCGCGCGTCCGATCGCTTCCAATCCGCGCTCGCGAGCTCGAAATCGAATGCGTCGTTGCCGTTTGCATCCTTCTTGCTGATGCGCCGATAGACGGGCTGATCAACGTGAAAACCGGCGTCGTAGAAAATACGCACGCAGTTCTGTCGGACCTCCGGCTTCTTCTTGAAACTGCCGTCGTCTACCGCATCACGGACCATCTGGCGGGCGTCCAACGACGACATTTCGCCGCCCTTCGGGCCAACCAGATCATCCTTGTCGAAGTAAACGCCGTCGTCGATGTCCCAGTCGTTGTCGGGGTGCTGCGTCATATTTTTCAACGCATACGAGCCCTGACTCGCGAACTCCTTGACGCTGGGTTTCTTCGCCTCTTTGAGGCCCTTCTTGAGCCGGTCACGATTCGCATTCCGACGATCTCGCATCGCCGTGCGTTCCTTCTGGGGCAGCGTCACTTCATCATCGTGGTAGGCCACTACATCATCGTGACAGTCGTGCATTGCGTTCCTCCTCAGTGAAAAAAGGCATCAAGCGTTGACGGACGACATTCGAGGCGGCCCGTGACGACCCTTCGTGGATCAGGACCTGTGACGCCATCGGACTGGCGTCGTCAAATGCCAGCCGATGAGTGTTGACAAGTTCGATTCGCTCGTACAGGGGTCTCTGATTTTCCGGACAACAGGCGACGAGTCGTTTCAGCACTTCACCAGACGACCTTGAGCTGCCCTCGATGAAGACATCGGCGATGGCTTCTCCCCACTGCCACAGTCCGCGATTCGTGCTGATGGGCTCCTTTTGAGCAAGATCTGCGCGCGGAGTCGAGAGCGAGAGGAGCCGCACGTCCTTCGCCTCGGCCCCGCATTCGGAGACTGCTTCCGCATATGCCAACAACGCCGGTTGGTTGGCGACCACGCCGCCATCGCAAAACGTCTCGACGACGCCGCTTAGGGGGTCTACCACCTTGGCGAGCGGAAAGTAGGTGGGCGCTGCGGCGCTTGCCAACGCGACGTCAACCAGTCGATAGCGTGCATGGCGAGTGAGATTGGCGGAGTGATCGGTCTTGAAAATGCGCGGCTGGCCAGTCGTCAGACAAAAACTCGAAGCGATCACCCTCTTGTTGGATGCGTAGAGGTCGCCGAGAGTGAGGTCACCGAACGCGCCGGTGAGCGCCTCGCGCAATGGCTCGAGAGCGAACTTGGGTCCGAACAAGCGGCCGAGCTTCGAACGTCGGCCGAATCGGGGAACCAGCACCCGCTTGCCCAACTCCGAGTATAGGGTTCTCAGCTCCGCACCCGTTTTGCCGGCCGCAATCCCGAGGGCGATGATCGCGCCCGTGCTGGTACCACAGAACAGATCAAAGCAGTCACCGAGGTTGCAGTCGAAATGATCTTCGACCCCCTCGACGAAGGCCGCCGTCGCCAACCCGAGATACCCGCCGCCGTCGACACTCAGGATACGCACGCGCGTTCACACGTCGGACCTTAGGTTTGCTGACGTGGCCACGCCGCGGCCCGATCTGCGGCCGACTCACGGATTACCTGGGGCGAACGTGCCCCGAAATCGCAGGACCGCACGAATGCGGCGAAGGTAGGCGTTGGTGCTGCGACAGCGCTTACCGCGCGCGACCAGGCCTAAGTATTGGTGGCTGGGACCTACCAAGAAGGCTGATCGGCGCCTTGGCTCAACCGCTAAAGATCTTAAGCCAGATCGCCGATATTATTCACCCAAGGGGTTAATGTCAACTCGTTAACCCTTGATGGGATAGGCTTCGTACGAGGCAGCCTTCGCCGATGGAGTTGTTCTTCGCAGATCCTGCGCTGCAACGTATTGCTGAATCGGCACTTAGGTGCGATTCGCATTTTGGGCCGACCACCGCCGCGCTCGTCCGCCAGCGTCTCTGCGAGCTGATCGCGGCTGACAACGTCGCGGTCGCGCTGCTCGTCCCGACCCTTGAGCTGCGGCGCGCGGAGGACAGCAAGAGCAAGTTCGTGGTGCGGCTGTCGCCGCAGTTCCGTCTGGTCTTCGAGAACGCCGGCGACTCAGCCTGCGCGGATGGAGATCGGCAACTCGATCTCGCCCAGATCGAAAGCATCCGCGTCCTAGCAATTGAGGAATGCAAATGAACCCAAGTCTGTTTCCGACGCCCTTTCTTCCGGACTACGGAAGTCTTCCGGGCGACACGCTAAGAGACGTGCTTGAACGTCTCGGTCTGACCCAGTCCGACTTGGCGGAGCGAATGGGTAGACCGAAGAAAACGATCAACGAGATCGTGCAGGGCAAAGCAGCAATCACGCCCGAGACCGCGCTTCAGTTCGAGCGGGTTCTTGGAATTCCGGCGTCGTTCTGGAACAACCTGGAGCGTTCGTATCGCGCGGCGCAGGCGCGCCTGAGTGAAGCGGGGACACTCGTCAACGGGCTTCCGTGGTTGGAGACTCTTCCACTTAAGGAGATGGTCAAGCGCGGGTGGATTCAAGCGCGGAGAGATCGTATCGAGCAATTGCGCGAGGCGTTGACGTTTTTCGGAGTTGCATTCCCCAACGCATGGGAAGAGGTCTGGAGCCAAGCGCGTCGTGCTGCGGCGCTCCGCCAAGGGCAGACCAAACAAGTCGACTTTGGCGCTGTCGCTGCCTGGCTCAGGAGAGGCGAGATCGAGGGTCGGGCGCTCAGCTGTGCCGAATACAACGAACAACGATTTCGTGAGTCACTCGGATATCTTCGCGGCCTTACCAGTCAACCTGCTGAGACGTTCTGCAAAGAGATTCAGGCTCGATGCGCGTCCGCAGGCGTAGCGGTCGCCTTTGTTCGCGAACTTCCACGGCTCCGGGTATTTGGCGCTGCCCGGTGGCTGTCCGCTGAAAAAGCTCTGATTCAGCTAAGTCTGTACTACAAGCGCGAAGATCAATTATGGTTTTCGTTCTTTCATGAAGCAGCGCACATACTCCTGCATGGCCGCCGTGACATCTTCGTCGATCTTGACAAGGGCACCGAAGACAAACAGGAAGAAGAAGCGAACCGATTTGCCTCTGATCTTCTGATTCCGCCTCGAATGTACGAAGCGTTCGTTGGAAGCAAGAGCTTCTCTGCAGCAAAGGTTACGCAGTTTGCAAGACAGGTAGGTATCTCGCCAGGAATCGTTGTTGGTCGTCTTCAACACGACGGGCATGTCGAATTCAGCCAGCTCACTCATCTGAAACGGCGTATCGATTGGTCAAAAACATCGACAGCAGGGAATTGACTGTGAGCGCGTTTCAGAATTGGCCGAGGCCAGTCGGAAGCAGCTACACCGTATAGCGGAATGGAAACTTATCGCTTTACCTGCGGCCGTCGCGTTCCGGTTCGGCAGCGACTTGGAGTGCGCCGCCCGTCGGTTGCTGCCGAGTGTTTGTCCCTTGCGAGGTTAAAGGCTCAATTTCGAAGAATCTCAGACGTGGCCACCGCTTTGCCCAGTTCTTCGCATGCAGGCGCTCTTGGTACCGATCCAACTTCGCTCGGAACCTATCAGTTGGTGCCACGATTAGCCGGAAGAGATCGCTGTAGCCATGGGGCGCGATGACCTTGGCCGGTCACATCAAAGCGCTTAAGGCAGCGCTCGGCGACCTGCCGGTGACGGCGCTGGAGAAGTCAGCGGAAATCGCACGCTTCAAGGCCGCCTACCGTCACGGGCATGCGGTAGCGACTGTCAACCGCGCGCTCGGAGTCTTGAGGGCGGCAATCAATTGGGGACGCTTCCAGGATCCGCCGCTGCTAGCGACGAGCCCGTTCCACCGGTTTGGCGTAAACATCAAGGTCCGCGACGAAACTAAGCGCGATCGTCGGATTCACCGTGAAGAGGAGCAGTTACTGCTCCAGGCGTGTCTGACGATGAACAGCGGTGAGCACAAGTGGACAGGGCCGGCGATGCACGACCGCATCATCGGCGCGCTGGAAACGTGCTGTCGCCAAGGTGAGATGCTTCGCATCCAGAATCGAGACGTCGATTGGACGCAGCACTCAATCTTGGTCCGAGCCGAGAACGCGAAGGACAGCGAGAATCGCCGGATTCCATTCGACCCGAAGGGACGGCTCGCGCCGATCCTGAAGCGGCGCGCCGAGCTCGGCGCCTACGCGTTCGTGTTCGGCACTCCCGAAGGTGAATTCCAGGACAGCTTCAAGTCGGCCTGGGAGTCACTGCTTATGGTCGCTCACGGCCATCCTGCGAATCGACCCAAGCCGAAAGGCCGAGTCGATCGCGAGAAGCTGAAGGAGATTGACCTGCACTGGCACGACCTGCGTCACGAAGGCGCGTGCCGGCTGTTGGCTGACGGGGTTGATATCCGCGTCATCCAGCTGATGCTCGGCCACTCCGACATCAAGACGACGCAGCGGTATCTAAACATCACGGACGAAGAGATGAGGAGGGCCTTGAACGGAGTATGGGAGCGTCGCCGCCAGCTTCGGCTTGAAACGACTTCGAATGCAGGAGTCGAGGATCAGGCGGTTGGCCAGTAGTTGCCACAGGAGACAACCGTGAGCCGCTACGAATTGTCAGTCATTTGTCAGTCGGCCTCGCCGATGGAATCGGCGAGAAAGCAAGACTGGCGGAATTCCTCAGGAAAACTTGGTGCGCCCAGCACGATTCGAACGTGCGACCTCCTGGTTCGTAGCCAGACGCTCTATCCAGCTGAGCTATGGGCGCGACAGACTTTCGATCTTAGCATACCGCCGCGGTGGACCCGTATACTCACGAAGTGTCAGAAGTAGCCACGAGGCGACGGGCGTTTACCGCCTTGGTGTTTTGGTGTTGCGCGGCGCCGCTGATCCTCTCGCAAGCGCCCTCGTATCGCATTGTTGTCGTCGAAGGCGAAGACGCGGTCAACA